>Ga0070734_10003847_pt1 | contig 15043 bp, 9 predicted proteins | sample Coa_R1_8_FD_66444 | JGI IMG/M metagenome (GOLD analysis project Ga0070734, IMG submission 66444) | Surface soil microbial communities from Centralia Pennsylvania, which are recovering from an underground coalmine fire - Coalmine... | ecosystem: Environmental > Terrestrial > Soil > Unclassified ...
GGCCGGCAACCTCAACATCGGCGACTTCGTCAAGCTGGCCTCCGGCGAGGAGGGGACGGTCGAGGACATCCAGTGGCGGGTGACGCTGGTGCGAACGCTGTTCGACACCATGGTGGTGATCCCCAACGCCAAGCTGGCGGACAGCGTGGTGACGAACTACCACCAGCCGTCGAGCGCGGTGACGGTCGTCGTTCCGGTGGGCGTCCACGCGGCCAGCGATCTGGAACAGGTGGAGCGGGTGACCCGGGCGATCGGGCGCCGGATCATGGAAACGATCCCCGGCGGCGTGCCCGAGTTCGAGCCGCTGGTCCGCTACCGCGCGTTCGGCGACTCGAAGATCGAGCTCCTGGCGATTCTCCGCGTGCGCGCCTATCCCGCCAGCCTGCTGATCAAGCACGAGTTCATCAAGGCGCTCGCGCGCGGCTACGCCGAGGCGGGAATCGTGATCCCCTTCCCCGTGCGGGCGATCGACCTCCAGCAGGAGGGCGCCGCCGCCACCGTGGCGGCGCTGATGGCGCGCGCGCCCGAGGACCACGGCTTCGACGAACATTGAGATCGGGGGAATAAGAACTTCCCTGCCTTGTTCGCCTGCGGGCGATCCGCACAGTGAGGCAGGGTCGGTCAACGCGAAGGAGGGGCGATGCTGGATCTGATGTTCGAGGCGTTTCGCAAGGCGTCGGAGTCGCCGTCGCAGCTGCCGTTCGAGCTCTACAAGGGTTGGGCCCAGCAGATGCTCTCGGGCCAGCCGCTGCTGGCGGGCGGCGCGTTCGACTGGGGCCGGACGCTCCAGCGGCGCTGGATCGAGCTGGTGGTCGAGAGCCTGCACAAGCACCGCGAGTCGCTCGACGCCACCTACCGCTCCGGCATCCAGCTCATCGAGCAGACGCTGCGCTCCTCGGAGGCCAAGTCGCCGGAGGACTACCGCCGGGCAACCGAAGACGTATGGCGCCGGCTGATCGACCTCCTCAAGCAGCAGTCCGAGTCGCAGGTGCGCGACTTCCAGACCTGGGCGCAGAAGTCGATCGAGCTGCAGCGGGCCTCGGCCTAGCCGGGCAGGGAAAGGGAACCATGGACAACGGAGCTCGTCGCCGCGTCGCCGTCGCCTGTCAGGGGGGCGGCAGCCACACGGCGTTCACCGCCGGCGTGCTCGAAGGAATGATGCTGAGGTTGCCGGAGGAGGTCGAGATCGTGGCGCTCTCCGGGACCTCCGGCGGCGCCCTCTGCGCCACGCTGGCCTGGGACGGCCTCTTGCACGACGACCGCGCCGCGGCGGTCCGCAAGCTGCGCGCGTTCTGGGACTCGATGTCGGCCACCGATCCCTGGGACCAGATCGCCAACCAGTCGCTCATGAGCGTGATGAGCCTGCGCGACCTGATGGTGCTGCCCGAGGTGAGCCCCTACCACCTGCCGCCCTGGGGCGAGGAGCAGTTCCGAGCCATCATCGACGAGTACTTCGACTTCGAGGAGCTGCGCGAGCTGGCGCGGCGGCCCGGCGCGCCGAAGCTGAAGATCGGCGCGGTGGAGGTGCTGAGCGGTCACTTCGAGCTGTTCACCGGCGAGGAGCTGTCTGCCGAGTGCCTGCTCGCCTCGGCGGCCATCCCCGAGCTGTTCCGCGCGGTCAACGTCCCGGGCCGCGGCGTCTTCTGGGACGGCCTCTTCTCGCAGAACCCGCCGATCCACAATCTGATGGAGCATCAGATCGACGAGCTGTGGCTGATCCAGATCAACTCCAGCACCTGCGCCCGCGTCCCCACCGACACGCACGAGATCCTCGACCGCCGGAACGCGCTCTCGGGCAACCTCTCGATGGAGCAGGAGCTGGGCTTCATCGAGAGCATCAACCGCGCGATCGCCGACAAGAAGCTGGTCGACTCGAAGTACCGCCGGATCCGGGTGGCGCGAATCTCGCTGGACCGCGAGCTCAACTACCGCTCCAAGCTCGATCGCAACCCCGAGCTCCTCGGCGAGCTGCGCGACTACGGGATCATGAAGTGGCGCCGCTTCCTCAAGGAGCGCCAGGCCTGGATCGACGACACCCGCGCGCTGCAGCAGGAGCTGCAGATGTCGGTCTGACGGTCGCCGGAACGGTGTCAGGGGCGCGCGTCAGCTGACGGGAGCCACGTCGACGGAGACGCTCAGCTGGTGGTGGCCGCCGCCCAGGAGGACGCCGCGCATCGGCGTCACGTCGCCGAAGTCGCGGCCGTAGGCGACCGTGAGGTGACGATCGGTCGGGACGACGGCGTTGGTCGGATCGAGATCCAGCCAGCCGGACGGACCGGACGATCCGAAGTACGGCGAGCGGATCGACAGCCAGGCGTGCGAGGCGTCGGCGCCGACGAGGCGGGGCTTGCCCGGAGGCGGCGCGGTGACGAGGTACCCGCTCACGTAACGGGCCGGCAGCCCCAGCGCGCGCAGACAGGCGATCTGCACGTGCGCGAAGTCCTGACAAACGCCCCGCCCGCCGGACAGGACCTCGTCGACCGAGGTTGAGACGTCGGTGGCGGTCTGATCGTAGACCAGCGCCGCGTGGAGGCGCCGCATCAGGTCCTGCGCCGCCTCGGCCAGCGGGCGGCCGGGCGAAAACGACGGCTCGGCGAAGGCGCGCGCGGCGGGCGACAGCTCGACGTGCGGCGAAGGCAGCACCCACTCGCTCGCGGCGCGCGACTCGGGATCGGCCGCCGCCCGCACCCAGTCGCGCGTCGCCTCCCAGGGGCCCCCCTCGCCGACCGGTGGTGGGGGCGTCAGCTCCAACTCGGTCTCGGCCGTGACCGTCAGGTGCGCGTGGCGCTCGTGGATGGCGAGGTGGGTGGCGCGGTTCCCGAACCAGTCGAAGCGATCGCGCCTCACCGCCGGCACCGGGTCGACCAGCAACGACTCGGCGCGAATCCGCTGCTGCGGCGACCCGCGCAGCAGGACGTGCAGCTCGTGGTGCGACGTCGAGACCGGCACGCCGTAACCGTAGGAGGTGACGTGCTTGACCCGATAGATCACGCGCCGATCTCCGGGGAGGCGAGCGCGCGTGAGATCGTCGCCGGCGTCAGGTAGGCGGCGAAGAGCGCGTCGGACAGGGATTGCAGCTTCCGCACCAGCCCGGCCAGCAGCAGCTCGAGCTCGGGGCGCCCCGCACCCGCGCGCGCGCAGATCACCTCCACGTCGACGAGCCGGATCGCCGACAGGGTCTCGTAGGCCAGCCGCTCTTCGGCGCTGCGCCGGGCGGTCGCGGCGTCGCGCGGCAGCGAGGCGACGTGGTCCGCCAGCGCCGCCAGCTGGAAGACGATTGCGCGCGGGTTGCGGTCGTCGGCGACCAGCAGGTCGACGACCGGCGCCACCTGCAACGTCGCCCGGTAGCGGCGGCGGTAGGTCATGGCGCTGTCGGCCGCCGCCAGCAACGCCTCCAGCAGCGGCAGCTCATCCTCCACGCTGGCCAGCGGCAGCGTTCGTTCGATCATGAGCGCGGTGTTGACGGCGCGCTCCAGCCTCCGCCCCATGTCCAGGAACCGCCAGGGCGCCTCGCGCGTCATGCTCTCCGAGGTCAAACCCGAGAGCCCGGCCAGGATCATGACCACCCGATCGAGCCGCGCGCCCAGGACCACCGGCCGCTCGTCGGCGCCCGCCCGCCCGGCGTCGGCCAGCTCGTGCGCCAGCGCCGACACCACCGTCCAGGTATCCATGGACAGGCGATCGCGGATGGCGCGGGCCACCCGATCGACCGCCCGGCCCGAGGCGATCAACGACCCCGACAGGGTCTCGTCGAACAGCGCCTCGCGCATGAGCCGGTCCGACGCGGCGACCTCGGCCTTGGGCGGCAGCGCCCCGAGGTCGGTCCCCGAGGCGACCATGCTCAGCGCGCGCAACGACGCCACCAGCGGCGCCAGGTCGCCGGCCAGGAACTGCGGATCGCGCGGCTCGGCCAGCCGCGTGCAGATGATCCGCCCCAGCCGGGCGATCGCCTCGGCCCGCTCTGCGTAGCGCCCCAGCCAGAAGAAGTTGTCGGCCACCCGGCTCGGCAGGTCGCCGCCCCCGCGGGTCAGCTCGACGGGCTCGACCGTCGGGCGCAGCAGCGAGAACTCGCTGACCGGGCTGTCGCTGATCACCCAGGTGTCCTTGCTGCGCGCGCCGCGGGCGATCGAGATGTCGGCCTCCCCCACCCCACCGCACAGGCCCAGCGCGCCCGGCATGGCCTGGTACCCGCCGCCCTCTTCGGCGACCACGAAGGTGCGCAGCACCACCGGCCGCGGGCGCAGCTCGTCCCCCTCGATCACCGGCACCAGCGACGGCGCCACCTGCCGTTGCGCCACCCAGCGTCCCGGCTCGGCCCGGATGGTGGCGCCGAGGGTGTCGAGCGCGCCGCGATCGAGCCGGCCGGCGAAGATGGGGTCGGTGGGGCCGAGCGGGTAGGTCGGCTTGATCACCATCTCGGGCAGGTGCGCGATGACGTGCTCCAGGATCTCGGGCTGGCCGCACCACCAGGTCTCCACCGACGGCAGCTTCAGCTCCTCGCCCAGGAGCGCGCGGCAGATCCCGGGCAGGAACGGAAGCAGCGCCGGTGTCTGCAGGACGCCCGTGCCGATCGCGTTGGCCACGGCGACCGTCCCGTCGCGCGCCGCCTGCAGCAGCCCCGGCACGCCGAGCAGCGAGTCGGGGCGCAGCTCGAGCGGATCGCAGTAGTCGTCGCGCAGCCGGCGCAGGATGACGTCGACCGGGTGCAGCCCGCCCAGGGTCTTCAGGAAGACGCGCCCGTCGCGCACCGTGAGGTCGCCCCCCTCGACCAGCGGATAGCCGAGGTACTGCGCGAGGAAGGCCTGCTCGAAGTAGGTCGCGTTGTGAGGCCCCGCGGTGAGGAGGACGATGCGCGGGTTGAGCACCCCCTGCGGCGCCAGCGCGGCCAGCGTCTCGCGCAGCGTCCGGAAGAACAGCGCCAGGCGCTGGGTGTTCGAGTCGCGGAAGGCCTCCGGCAGCACGCGCCCGAGGACGATCCGGTTCTCCAGCGCGTAGCCGGCCCCGGCGGGCGCCTGCGTCCGGTCGGCCATGACCCGCAGCGTCCCGTCCGGCGTGCGCGCCAGGTCGGCGGCGTAGAAGTGCAGGAAGCGGCCGCCCGGCGGGCGCAGCCCGGCGCAGGCGCGCAGCAGGTTCGGGTGGCCGAGGAAGACCTCCGGCGGGACGATCCCCTCGACGATGGTCCGCCGCGGGCCGTACAGATCGGCCAGCAGCCGGTCGAGCAGCGTCGCCCGCTGCGCCAGGCCCGCCGCCAGCGTGGCCCACTCCTGGGCGGCCAGCAGGACGGGGATCGGGTCGAGCGGCCAGGGGCGCTCGAGGCCGCGCGGATCGCCGTAGACGTTGAAGGTGACGCCGTGCTGCCGGATCAGCTGGCGGGCCTGCTCCCAGCGCCGCCACAGCTCGCCCGGGCCGAACGCCCCCAGCGCGCTCTCCAGCACCTGCCAGTACGGGCGCACCTCGCCCTCGGGCGTGCGCATCTCGTCCCAGGGGGAACCCTGCGGATCAGACGACCAGGCGGCGGATGTGACGGACGCCGCCTCCTCGGGCTTGGACCGGTCCCCTGGCGCCGCGCCAGGCGCTTCGTGCGGCTCTCCGTGAATGTCGGCCAACTTAGGGGGTCCCAGGTTAATGATAGGTTTCGAGACGGATCAAATACCGTAAACGGGCCCCGCCGCCATGGCCTGTTTCGCAGCCATTTTTTAGGATGACCGTGGTGCTCATCGACCAGACATCGACCGTCCCGCACAGCGCCGCCCCCGCGGTCCTCCACGGGTACCGCGCGCTCCCCGGAACCTACGACGAGCTCGTCGAAGCGGCGGGCGACACGCGCCCGCACGCCCGCATGGTGGCCGCGCTGCTGGCCAACATGAGCGCCGACTCGTTCGCCCGGTGCCAGGCGCTCGCCGAGCTGTCGCTGGCCCAGCGCGGCGTGACCTTCTCGGTCTACTCCGACGAGCGCGGCACCGAGAAGGTGATGCCGGTCTGCCTGGTGCCCCGGGTGATCGGCGGCGCCGAGTGGGCGCGCCTCGAGCGGGGCCTGGTCCAGCGGCTGACGGCGCTCCAGCTCTTCCTCGACGATCTCTACGGCGAGCAGGTCATCATCCGGGACCGGGTCATCCCGGCAGGGCTGCTGCTCGGCTCGAAGCAATACCTGCCCCAGCTGCGCGGCATGAAGCCGCCGGGCGGCGTGCGGATCCACATCGCGGGGATCGATCTCATCCGCAGCCCGGACGGCGTGCTGCGGGTGCTGGAGGACAACCTGCGAACGCCCTCCGGCGTCTCCTACGTGATCGAGAACCGCCTCATCACCAAGCGGGTCTTTCCCGCCGCGATGGATCGCATCGGCGTCCGCCGGGTGGACGACTACCCGACCCAGCTGGTCGAGACGCTCCGCTCGGTGTCACCCGAGGACCCCGAGCGCTCGACCATCGTGGTGCTGACGCCGGGGCCGTTCAACTCGGCCTACTTCGAGCACAGCTTTCTGGCGCGCTCGATGGGGATCGAGCTGGTCGAGGCCTCGGACCTGTTCGTCGCCGGCGACGAGGTCTTCGTCCGCACCACGCTCGGCCCGCGCCGCGTGCACGTCATCTATCGCCGCACCGACGACGCCTACATCGATCCCGAGTTCTTCCGGCCCGACAGCATGCTGGGCGTCCCCGGCCTGATGCGCGCCTGGGCGGCGGGCAAGGTGACGCTGGCCAACGCGCCCGGCAACGGCGTCGCCGACGACAAGGCGATCTACCCCTTCGTCCCCGATCTGATCCGCTACTTCCTGCACGAGGAGCCGATCATCGAGCAGGTCGACACCAAGGTCTGCGCGCGGCCCGACGACCTCGGCTACGTCCTCGACCGCCTGGATCAGCTGGTGGTCAAGGCGGTCGACGAGGCGGGCGGCTACGGCATGCTGATGGGGCCCACCGCCAGCGCCGCCGAGCTGGAGATGTTCCGCGAGCGCATCAAGGCCGAGCCCCGGCGCTACATCGCCCAGCATCGGATCGAGCTCTCGACCTGCCCGACCTGGGTCCCGGAGGAGCGGCGGATCGAGCCGCGCCGGATCGATCTCCGTCCCTTCATCCTGACCGGCAAGCAGGGGAGCTGGGTGCTGCCCGGCGGGCTGACCCGGGTGGCGCTGCGGCGCGGGTCTTACGTGGTCAACTCGTCGCAGGGCGGCGGCTCGAAGGACACCTGGGTCCAGGCCCAGACGGGTGTGGGCGCGTGATCTCCCGGGTGGCCGATCATTGCTTCTGGCTCGGGCGCTACATCGAGCGCGCCGAGAGCAGCGCGCGCCTCCTTCAGGTGACGCGCACGCTGGCCTTCGACGCCGAGCTGCCGCCGCTGCACTGCTGGCGGCCGCTGGTGATCGTCTCGGGTCAGTACCCGGATCTCGCCGGGCAGACGGGGCCGGACGCGGCGGGCGACGGCGAGGCGGTGCAGCGCTACATGACCTGGGCGCCCAACAACCCGGTGTCGATCCGGAGCTCGATCCGCGCCGCGCGCGAGGGGGCGCGCTCGATCCGCGAGGTGATCGGGCACGACATCTGGGAGGCGGCCAACGAGCTCTACCTGTGGTTCATGAGCGAGGCCACGGCCGCCCAGTACCTGCAGGACCGCGACGAGGTCTACAAGCACATCCGCCGCTCGACCCAGCTGACGCTGGGCCTGGTGCGCAGCACCATGATGCACGACGAGCCGATGGACTTCCTGTGGCTGGGCGTCATGCTCGAGCGGATCGGCCAGACCGCGCGCACGCTGGACATGCACTTCCACATCCGCGGCGCGGCGGAGAGCCAGGCGCAGCCGCTGCTGCAGAACGCGCTCTCGCTCTCGCTCCTGCGTGCTTGCTCCGGGTTCGAGGCCTACATGCGCAAGCAGCAGGGGCGCGTCAGCGGCGAGTCGGTGAGCGCGTTCCTGCTGTTCGACGACCGGTTCCCGCGCTCGCTGCGCTACTGCCTGCGCACCGCGGTGGGGCTCATCGAGCGGCTCCCGTCGGTGCGCAGCGGCGGCATCTCCGCGGCGCGAGGGCGGCTCGGCGCCCTCGATCGCTGGCTGGACGGCCAGCAGAAGAGCGGCGCCCCGCCCGCCGAGCACACCCTCCTCACCCGGGTGGTCGACCAGATCTCCGAGGCGTGCGGCGAGGTCCAGGGCGGCTTCCAGGGCGAGCCGCCGGTAGCGGTGCCCCAACCCGAAGCGGCGCAGTAGGCCCGGGTCTCCTCGGCATGAGTATCCGCGTCGCGCTCACCCACACCTCGCGTTACCGCTACGACCGGGAGGTCAGCCTGCAGCCGCACCTGGTGCGCCTGCGTCCCGCGCCGCACAGCCGCACGCCGATCGTCAGCTACTCGATGCAGGTGACACCCGACGAGAATTTCCTCAACTGGCAGCAGGATCCGTTCGGCAACTACCAGGCGCGCCTGGCGTTCCCCAAGCCGACCCGCGAGCTCAGCGTGACGGTCGACCTGGTGGCCGACATGATCGCCATCAACCCGTTCGACTTCTTCGTCGAGGATTACGCCGAGACGTATCCCTTCCGGTACGAGGCCTCTCTGGCGCGCGAGCTCGCGCCCTACCTGGCGCAGTCGCCGCCCGAGCGGCGGTTCGGCGCGCTCATCGAGGAGGTGCACGGGCGTCACGCGCGGGCCGGGCGGCGCAACGTCGACGTGCTGGTCGACATCAACCGGGACATCTCGCAGCGGCTCCGCTACGACCTGCGCCTGGAGCCGGGCGTGTTCTCGCCCGAGGAGACGCTGACCCGGGGGCACGGCTCGTGCCGCGACTTCGCCTGGCTGGAGGTCGAGCTCCTCCGCCGGCTCGGCTACGCGGCCCGCTTCGTCTCCGGCTACTCGATCCAGCTCAAGCCCGACGTCAAGCCGCTCGACGGCGGGCCGGCCGGCGTCGCCGAGGACGTCGCCGACCTCCACGCCTGGACCGAGGTCTACCTGCCGGGCGCCGGCTGGATCGGCCTCGACGCCACCAGCGGCCTCATGGCCGGCGAGGGGCACATCCCCCTGGCCGCCACCGCCTGGCCCTCCACCGCCGCGGCGATCACCGGCTCGTTCGCCTTCACGCCTCGAGATGCCGAGGACGCCGTGGGCGAGGAGGCCACCTTCGCCCTGCGCGTGGCGCGCATCGCCGAGGAGGCGCGGGTCACCAAGCCCTACCGCGAGGATCAGTGGGCGGCGATCGACGCGCTCGGCGCGCGGGTGGACGCCGATCTCGAGCGGTACGACGTCCGGCTCACGATGGGCGGCGAGCCCACCTTCGTCTCGATCGACGACCGCGACGCGCCTGAATGGAACACCGCCGCCCTGGGCGAGGGCAAGCGCCGGCTGGCCGACAAGCTGCTGCGGCGATTGCGCGCCCGGTTCGCGCCAGGCGGGCTGCTGCACCACGGCCAGGGGAAGTGGTATCCGGGCGAGCCGCTCCCGCGCTGGGCCTACGCCTGCTACTTCCGGCGGGACGGCGAGCCGATCTGGCACGACCCGGCGCTCTACGCCGAGGAGAACCCGGCGCGGCCGGCCGACGCCGCCGCGGCGCAGGGGTTCGTAACCGCGCTGGCCGGGCGGCTCGGGCTGCCCGAGCAGCTGGCCCAGCCCGCCCACGAGGACGTCTTCTACTATCTCTGGCGGGAGCGCCGCCTCCCCATCAACGTCGACGTCCTCGAGAGCCGGCTCGACGACCCGATCGAGCGCGAGCGGCTGGCGCGCGTGTTCGGCGCCGGCCTCGGGGCGGTGAGCGGCTACGTGCTCCCGCTGCGCCCGTGTCCGATCGACGGCGGCGCCGAGCCGGTGATCCTGTGGGAGAGCGGCCGGTGGTCGATGCGGGACGGACACCTGTTCTTGATCCCGGGCGATTCGCCCATGGGGTTCCGGCTGCCGCTCGACGGGCTCCCCTGGGAGTCCGAGGCGACGCGGCAGTCGCTCCACGAGCGCGATCCGCTGGAGGCGCGCCGGCCGCTGGGGACCGAGATCCGCCGCGGGCCCCGGCCCGCCCCGCCGGCGACGGAGCCCGTCCCGCCGCTGCCGCCCGGCATCGTCCGCACCGCGCTCTGCGTGGAGCCGCGCGGCGGGATGCTCCACATCTTCATGCCGCCGCTCGAGCGGGCCGAGGAGTACCTGGCGCTGGTGGCGGCCGTCGAGGACGTGGCCCGGGACCGGGCGCAGCCGGTGCGCATCGAGGGCTATCACCCGCCCGCCGATCACCGGATCGATCGGCTGTCGGTCACGCCCGACCCCGGCGTCATCGAGGTGAACGTCCACCCGACGCGCACCTGGACCGATCTCACCGAGATGACGACCGTGCTGTACGAGGAGGCGCGGCTCTGTCGGCTGGGCACCGAGAAGTTCATGCTCGACGGGCGCCACACCGGCACGGGCGGCGGCAACCACGTCGTGCTCGGCGGCCCCACCCCGGCGGACAGCCCCTTCCTGCGCCGCCCCGATCTCCTGCGCAGCCTGGTCGGCTACTTCCTGAACCACCCGTCGCTGTCGTACCTCTTCTCCGGGCTGTTCGTCGGGCCGACCAGCCAGGCGCCGCGCCTCGACGAGGCGCGCGGCGACAGCGTCCACGAGCTGGAGCTGGCCTTCGGCGAGGTCCCGCGTGAGGGGAAATCACCGCCCTGGCTCGTCGACCGCATCTTCCGGAACCTGCTGGTCGACGTCACGGGCAACACCCACCGCGCCGAGATCTGCATCGACAAGCTCTACAGCCCCGACAGCGCCAGCGGCCGTCAGGGGTTGGTCGAGCTGCGGGCGTTCGAGATGCCCCCGCACGCGCAGATGAGCCTCACCCAGCAGCTCCTTCTGCGCGCGATGACCGCCTGGTTCTGGCGCGCCCCCTACACGCGCAAGCCGGTGCGCTGGGGGACCGGCCTCGTCGATCGCTTCACCCTCCCCCACTTCGTGGTGCAGGACTTCGAGGACGTGCTGGACGATCTGCGCGGCGCGGGCTATCCGTTCGCCACCGACTGGTTCCGCGCCCACCACGACTTCCGGTTCCCGCTGGCCGGCGCGATCGCCGTCGACGGCGTCGCGCTGGAGCTGCGCACCGCGATCGAGCCGTGGCACGTCCTGGGCGAGGAGCCGGGCGCGGGCGGCACCGCCCGCTACGTCGACTCATCCGTCGAGCGGCTGGAGGTCAAGGCCCACGGCCTGGTCCCGACCCGCCACGTGATCGCCTGCAACGGTCGGCGCCTGCCGCTCCACCCGACCGGCGCGCCCGGCGAGGCGGTGGCCGGTCTGCGCTTCCGGGCCTGGCAGCCGCCCTCGGCGCTGCACCCCACCATCGGCGTTCACGCGCCGCTGGTCTTCGACGTGCTCGACACCTGGACCGGACGCGCGCTGGGCGGGTGCACGTACCACGTCTCGCACCCCGGCGGCCTGGCGCACGAGCGCCTCCCCACCAACGCGCTCGAGGCCGAGGGGCGCCGGATCGCCCGCTTCTTCCCCTTCGGCCACACGCCGGGACCGCAGGAGGCGCCGCCCGAGGAGCGCAACCCCGACTTCCCGCTCACGCTGGATCTGCGCCGCCCGGCGCCCGGCGGCTAGAAGGCGAACCGCGCCTCCTCGCTGAACCGCGCGACCGCCGCCTCCAGCGAGAGGGGGATCTGCTCCTGCCTCGAATAGGCGCGCACGGTCACGCTGCGGCTCTCCCGCTCGCGTTCTCCCAGCACGATGCTGTAGGGGATCTTCTCCATCTGGGCGTTCCGCACCTTGGCGCCCACGGTGCCGTCGCTGAGGTCGACCTCGACGCGGAGGCCGGCGCTGGTGAACGCCGCCGCCACCTCCCGGCCGTACTCGGTGAACTGCTCGCCCACGGTCAGCACCTTGATCTGCACGGGCGACAGCCAGAACGGCAGGACCCCGCCGAAGTGCTCGAGCAGGATGGCGATGAACCGCTCGAAGCTCCCGTAGATCGCGCGATGGATGACGACCGGCCGGTGCTCCTCGTTGTCCGAGCCCGTGTACTTCAGGTCGAAGCGCTGAGGCAGCTGGAAGTCGAGCTGCAGCGTGGCCGTCTGAAATTGCCGCCCCAGGGCGTCGACCACCTGATAGTCGATCTTGGGGCCGTAGAAGGTCCCGTCCTTCGGCTTCAGCTTCAGGGGGAACCCGTTGCTGGTGATGGCTTCCTTCAGCGCGGCCTCCGCGCGGTCCCAGGTCTCGACGGTGCCCAGGAACTTGTCCGGACGCGTGGCGAGGGCGACCTGGACTCCCATCCCCAGCTTGTCGTAGACGCGCTTGACGAGCGCGATGAGCCGGCCCACCTCGGCCCCGATCTCCGCCTCGGGCAGGAAGACGTGGGCGTCGTCCTGCGAGAACTGCCGCACGCGCGTCAGCCCCGACAGCGCACCCGACAGCTCGTTGCGGTGCAACACCCCCTGGTCATGAAGCCGCAGCGGCAGCTCGCGGTACGACCGCTTCTGGGACTTGAAGATCAGCATGTGCGACGGGCAGTTCATCGGCTTGACCGCCATGAGGCGCGATTGCTCGGCCGGCGTCTCCGGCGCGTCCTTCTCCCCCGCCGCCTGAAGCAAGAAGTCGTTCTTCTCCGGGACCAGGAAGATGTCCTCCTTGTAATGATCCCAGTGGCCGGAGGTGACCCACAGCTCCTTGTCGAAGATGAGCGGCGTCTTGACCTCCACGTACCCCTCGGCGAGGAGGAGGTCGCGCATCTTTCCGGCCAGGATGTTGTAGAGCGTGGTCCCCTTGGGGAGCCAGAAGGCGGCGCCGGGCGCCCACTCGTGAAACATGAACAGCCCCAGCTCGCGCCCCAGCTTCCGGTGGTCGCGCGCCTTGGCCAGCTCGATGCGCTCGAGGTGCAGCTTCAGCTCCTCGGCGGTGGGGAAGGCCGTCCCGTAGATCCGCTGCAGCTGCTCGTTCTTGGCGTCGCCTCGCCAGTACGCGCCCGCGACGGACAGCAGCTTGGTGTGCTTGAGCTTGCCCGTCCGATCGATGTGCGGCCCGCGGCAGAGATCGATGTACTCGCCCTGCGTGTACGTCCCGACCGGCTCGCCCTCCGGAAACGACCGGACCAGCTCCACCTTGAAGTTCTGGCCCTTGCCGGCGAAGAAGGTCTCGGCCTCGCCGTGAGACATCTGTCCCCGCACCAGCGGGAGGTCGCGCTTCACGATCTCGCGCATGCGCACCTCGAGGGCGGCGAGATCCTCCGGCGTGAACGGGCGCGGATAGGCGATGTCGTAATAGAAGCCGTCCTTGACCGCGGGGCCGATCGCGAAGCGCGCCTCCGGGAAGAGCTCGCTGACGGCGTGAGCCAGGAGATGGGCGGCGCTGTGCCGCAAGGCGTGCAGCCGATACTCCCGATCATCCGTGAAGGCGTCGCGCCCGATCTCGTGTTCTTCCCTCATGTTGCGGCGTACTCTGCCAGCCGAGAGGCTGATTCTCAAGGGCGCGCCGGGCGCGGCGCGGGCCTCGCCGCCGACGGTGATGGCCCGCGGCGACGGCGGCGATCCTCATCGCCAGTGCGCGGGTGACCAGTCCCCCTTCGGATCGGTGGTCTGACCCACTTCGATCAGATTGCCGTCGGGATCGCGGAGGTAGCAACGGATCTCGTATTGGTGCTGCTTGGGCGGCGTCAGGAACTGGGCGCCCCGTGCGCGCCACTCGGCGTGGACGGCCTGGATGTCCCTGACCCGGATGTTGAGGAAGCTGCTCACACGATCGAGATCGCGCGGGGCCTCGAGCGTGACCGTCGGCTTGTCGTCGGTCGGGCCTCCGCCAACGTTGATGATGATCCAGCTGTTGGCCAGCTCGACGTAGGTCGGCTCTGGAGAGAAGACCACCCGGCCACCCAGCACCTCCGTGTAGAAGCGCGCCGAGCGCGCGACGTCGTTCGACACGATGAAGTGGGCCAGCACGATCCCCTCTGGACCTGGAGAGAGCGCAGCCATCCGTCACCTCACGCGTTGGGACTCATGCCCCGCTCACGGCGGGGGCCTCGGTCGACCGCGTGGAAGGTGAGGCCGCCGCCGCTCGCCGGCAAGCCGCCACCCCAAAATGAAACCGGCCGATCCGCTGCGAAGCGGACCGGCCGGCCAAGTGCGCCGAACGAGGCGCCGGAGCTAGTTCATCGGGAGCGCCTGCACCATGAACTTCTGGTTGTTCCCGCCGCTGCAGTCCCAGATGTCCATCAGGACGCCGTTGCTGGTGTTCCAGCCCGACTCGTCCAGGCAGCGCCCCGACTGCACGTTCTTGAAGAAGAAGGCGCCGCTCTGCGGGTCGGCCGAGACCGTCCAGTTCTGGCTGGGGTCGCCCGCCGCGCAGTCGTTGATGGCCAGCTGGGTGCCGTTGGCCAGGTTGCTGCCGCCGCCGACCAGGTCGATGCACTTGTTGGCGTTGGCGTTCATCGAAATGCGGTAGTTGCTGCCGTCGGGCACCAGGTTGAACATCTGCGGCGTGCCGGCCCAGGTCCCCCACTGCTGGACCATGGTGCCGTTGTTCGTCGAGCCGTTCTGGATGTCGACCGACTCGCCGCCGTTCGCCGTCAGCGGCATCAGGCGGTAGGTGTAGGTCGGGTCGAAGACCGGCGTGTAGCTGTTGTTGCGCCACACGGTGATGCCGTGCTGCCAGACGCCACCGTTGCCGTTGGTGGTGAGCGCCTTGTACCCGTCGGGGCAGCCGTTCGCCGGGTTCGTGTTCGACCCCGCCGGGCAGCTGCCCGTCGTGCCGAGGCTGAACTGCCCGACCGCGTTGGTCGCGTTCTGGCACAACGTCCCGTTGCCGAACGGGTTCATGTAGGGCGCGCCCGCCTGGTTGGCGCCGAGGCGGCCGGCGACGACGCCGCTGGCGCCGCCGGGGAAGCCGGCCCCGTCGCAGAAGTAGGCGACCGGCGCGGTCACGCCCGGCTTGGAGAGGTTGGTGAGCAAGCCTGTGTCGAGGATGTCGCCGAAGAACGTCCCCTCCTGCATCGGGTAGTTCGTGCGATCGACGCCCCAGCCGATCGAGGGGTCGTTCGAGTCCAGCCACAACGGCACGTGCACGCCGGCCGTGTTGATGTGGGCCATCATGCAGGAGGAGATCCCCTCCATGCACTG
>Ga0070734_10003848_pt1 | contig 15041 bp, 12 predicted proteins | sample Coa_R1_8_FD_66444 | JGI IMG/M metagenome (GOLD analysis project Ga0070734, IMG submission 66444) | Surface soil microbial communities from Centralia Pennsylvania, which are recovering from an underground coalmine fire - Coalmine... | ecosystem: Environmental > Terrestrial > Soil > Unclassified ...
AGGCTGGGAAGGTTTCAACTACTACGCCACCTGGGGAGTCGCCATCCAGGCCGCCGGCATCCTGTTCTTCGTCGGCAACGTGCTGTACTCGCTTTTCAAGGGCAAGAAGGCCGGCAACGATCCCTGGGACGCTTGGACACTGGAGTGGGCCACCACCTCGCCGCCTCCCGAATATAATTTCGCGGTCGCCCCGAAAGTTCGCAGCAGCCGCCCCCTCTGGGATCTCAAGCATCCCGAAGATCCCGACTGGAAATACGAGCAGGCTTGAGGAAAGGAGCTAATACTTGTCTACACTCGCCGCCCCGCCCCTAGACGCGGTTCACAGCGAAACGCAGAATCTCGACCGCGGCCGCGTCGGAATCATTTGCCTGATCCTGACCGAAGTCGCGCTCTTCAGCATCTTCGTCACCGCCTACCTCTTCTTCCTCGGCAAGAGCGAAACCGGACCCTATCCCAAAGACGTCCTCGACACCCCGATCTGGGCCACCATATGCCTGCTCTCGAGCAGCATCACCGCCGAGCTCGCAGTGAAAGGCCTGCGCGCCAATGCGAATGGCCGGTTCCTGGCGTTCCTGGGAGCGACCATCCTGCTCGGCGTCGAGTTCCTCCGCCAGACCGCCATCGAGTGGCACAAGCTCATCAGCGTCGACGGCCTGACCATCTCCACCAACGTCTTCGGCACCACTTTCTATTCGCTCGTCGGCCTGCACGCCAGCCACGTCGTCGTTGGCCTGACCCTGCTGCTGCTCGTCTTCATCCTGGGACTCACCGGAGCATCCATCCACAAACACGAACGGCGCTTCGAGCTCCTGAGCTGGTACTGGCACTTCGTCGACGTCGTCTGGATCGTCGTTTTCACCGTCGTCTACATCATCGGGCGATAAGCACGGGAGACTCGCAATGGAATCTGAGAACACTGCACAAACATTACCGCCGGCCCTGCCCCAAGCCGTCGAACTCCCCGCGCCTACCATCTGGCCCATGGTCTTCGGCCTGGGCGTCGCGCTCATCGCGGTCGGCCTGCTGAGCACCGCCGTCATCAGCATCGCGGGTGGCGCGATCCTTCTTCTGGCCGCCGTCGGATGGTTCCGCCAGGTACTGCCCCACGAACATCACGAACACGTCGCCGTCGATCCCGCCGCGCACGTCGAAACGCCGCAAGCCGCCATTCCGGTCGAGTACATCCGCGCCGGTCGCGAGCGTCATCGCCTGCGTCTCCCCGCTGAAATCAAACCCTACTCCGCCGGACTCAAGGGCGGTGTCGTCGGCGCCATCGGCATGGCGGGCGTCGCCATGTTCTTCGGCCTCATCTCGCAAGGCAGCATCTGGTATCCCATCAACCTGCTCGCCGCCGCCGCGGTCCCGAGCCTGGCCACTGCCAGCGTCGAAGAGCTGAGGCAGTTCAGCGCTCTCGGTCTGATCCTCGGCACCATCATCCACGGCTGCACGTCGCTCATGGTCGGAATGCTGTACGCCGTCATGCTCCCCATGTTCCCGCGCAAAGCGTTCTGGTGGGCGGGCGTCTCCGCGCCGATTCTCTGGTCCGGCCTGATCGCCACCACGTTGTCTCTCGTCAATCCCGCCCTCAGCGCTCGCATTGACTGGCGCTGGTTCGTGGCCTCGCAGCTCGCCTTCGGACTCACCGGCGGATACGTCATCGCCCGCGCGCAGGATATCTACACGCGCCAGCATCTTCCGCTCGCCGTCCGCGCCGGTATTTCCGCGCCGGGCGTGCATCCTTCGGCCAAGGACACCAACCCCGGCGCATAATTAAGTCGGAAGACCCAGCATGGCCGAAGCAATCTTTGCGTCCTGGCGCTTCGACCCGCGCCTGATCGGCCTGCTTCTCGTAGCAGTCTGGCTCTACCTGCGCGGCTGGCGCCGGCTCCACCGCCAATCGCCGCACCGCTACACCCCAGAACGCGCCGCGTCCTTTCTCGGCGGGCTCGCCGCGCTCTTTCTCGCTCTCGCCTCCCCGCTCGACGCCTTCGGCAACCTCCTGCTCGAAGCCCATATGGTCCAGCACCTGATCCTGATCATGATCGCCCCGCCGTTGATCCTGATCGGCCAGCCCGTGCTCGCCATCCTGCGCGGCCTCCCGCGCCGCGTCCTCAAAGACGGGCTCGGCCCCTTCCTCAGCTGGAGAGGTCTGCGACGCGCGGGCCGTTTGATCACGCACCCCGTCGTCTGCTGGACCGTCATGACCATCACGCTGGTCTTCTGGCACTCGCCCCGCTGGTACGAGTTGGGCCTCAATTCGCCCGCCTGGCACGGCGTCGAACACGCCTGCTTCTTCTACGCCGCGCTGCTCTTCTGGTGGCCCGTCGTCCAGGTCTGGCCGGGCCATGCGCACTGGCCGCGCTGGATGATGATCCCGTATCTAATCCTCGCCGACTTCGTCAATACCGCGCTCTCGGCCTGGCTGGTCTTTTCCTCGCACGTCGTCTATCGCACGTACGAGCTCGCCCCTCGCCTCGGCGGCATCTCCGCGCTCGACGACCAATCCACCGCCGGAGCACTGATGTGGGTGCCCGGCTCGGTGGCCTATCTCATCCCGGCGTTCATTCTGACCATGCAGGCGCTCCAGGGCGGCCGGCGCCAACACGCCACCGCACGCGCGTACTCCTTTGTCCGGCCCGCGCCGAAACAGCCGTTCGACCTGTTCCGCCTCCCCGCGATCGGCCCGCTGCTGCGCCACCGGCACTTCCGCACCGCGCTGCAAGTGACGCTCTTCACGCTTGCCATCGCCACCGCCATCGACGGCTTCACCGGACCCCAGATCGCGCCGCTCAACCTCGCCGGAGTCCTGCCCTGGACCTACTGGCGCGGTTTCGCCGTTCTCGCTCTGCTCGCTGCCGGAAATTTTTTCTGCATGGCCTGCCCCTTCATGCTGCCGCGCAAGCTCGCCCGCCGCCTGTTCCCCGCGCGCCTTCGCTGGCCCCGCGCCCTGCGCTCCAAGTGGCTCGCACTCGCGCTGCTCGCCCTCTATCTCTGGGCCTACGAAGCCTTCAGCCTCTGGTCGAGCCCCTGGTGGACCGCCTGGATCATCGCCGCCTACTTCACCACCGCTTTCTTCGTCGATGGTTTCTTCCGCGGCGCCAGCTTCTGCAAGTACGTCTGCCCGATCGGACAATTCCACTTCGTCAACGCGCTCACCTCTCCGCTCGAAGTCAAGGTCCGATCCGCCGCCGTCTGCAATTCCTGCCGCACTCACGATTGCATCCGCGGCAACGAATCGCAGCCCGGCTGCGAGCTGCACCTCTTCCAGCCTCGCAAAACCGGCAACTTCGATTGCACCTTCTGTCTTGATTGCGTTCAGGCCTGCCCCAGCGACAACGTCGGCCTCATCGCCTCCTTACCCGGCGCCGCCATTCTCCAGGACCGCCACAGCTCTGGCATTGGCCGTCTCTCGAAACGAACCGACGCCTCCGCGCTCGCCTGGGTCCTCATCTTCGGCGCGCTCGTCAACGCCGCCGCCATGGTCGACCCGGTCCGCGCGTGGGAAGCGTCGCTCGCCGCCGCGCTCGGGTTGCCCTCCAGCTTTCTCATCGTCACCGCGTTGTTCCTCGCCGCAGTCGTTGTCGCGCCGCTGCTCCTCGCCCGGTTCCCGCTCGCGCGTCCGTTTAGCTTTGCCTTCGTCCCGCTCGGCTTTTCCCTTTGGGTTGCGCACTTCTCTTTTCACCTGATCACCGGATGGCGCAGCATCCTTCCCGTCGCCGGGCGCATCCTGCACAGCTCAACCGCCGCGCTCAACGCGAATGTCCCGGCCTGGCTCCCCGCCGCCCAGATCCTGCTGCTCGACGCCGGACTCGTCTTCAGCGTCTACCTCGCCTGGCGCGCCGTCCGCCGCACCGCCGGCGAAAGCGGCCGCGCAATAGGACTCCTCGCCCCCTGGGCCGCGCTCGCCATTGCAATCTACGCCGCATCCGTCTGGATCTTTTTCCAGCCGATGCAAATGCGTGGGATGGTGATGTAATGCGGCGCCACGTCGCGCTCTTGCTGCTGGCTGCCTCGGCCCCGCTCTTCGCCGACGGCGGCGCCGTCCTGCTCCACCAGCAAACAGGCCCTTACGTCGTCACCTTCTTCGCTTCGCCCACTCCTCCGCGCGCCGGCATGGTCGACCTCAGCGTCCTGGTCCAATCCGCCGCCACTCTCGATCCCGTCCTCGACTCCGACGTCCACATCTCACTCGCAAAGTCCGGCCCTCCTGTCGACATTCACGCCACTCGGAGTCAGGCCAACAACAAGCTGCTCTACGCTGCGTCCGCGCCACTTCGCGATCCCGGCCTCTGGCGCTACTCGGTCACGATCTCGCGGCAAGCGGCCGACCCCATAGTAATATCGGGCAGCCTGACCGTGAATCCCGAACAGCCCAAACTCGCCGCCTACGCCGCTTACCTGGCGCTTCCGTTTCTCGCCCTCGCCATCCTCGCGCTGCACCAGTGGCTTCGTTTCCGAAAAGTTCCGCGCCCCATCCATCAACAGATCCGGATATGTTGATGCGTCGGCTCACTCTTTCCTTGCTGCGAGATACAGCGCTCTTGGCGAAAAAATAAAACTAACCCGCCCGTCACAAGGGGCTCACGTTCGTGAAACTGTGCGCTCCTCTGGGGTGGTGGCGTCATAGGGACAGGAGGAATGAGATTCACATGAGAAGATTCATCTTTCAAACCGCGGCGGGGACCGCTCTTCTGGCCTGTGGCCTTACCGTCGGACTCGCCCAGGACCGCGACCATGATCGTGATCGCGACGACGCCTACTATCAACAGCGCGATTCTTATTTCCACGACGAACACTGGCGCGCCCGCCTTTTCGAACGGGTCCGCGAAGACGTCGATCGCGTGCAGTCTTCTACATTCCCGGTCAGCCGCGACGAGTTTCGCCTGGCTCGAACCAAGCAGGAATTAAACGAACTGCAGGACAAACTCGCCGCAGGCCGCTACGACGAGCGGGAAGTGGACGATGTGGTCGGTGCGCTCCAGCGCGTGGTTGACAGCAATAAGCTTTCACCGCGTGACCGCGAGATGCTCGCCGACGATGTAAGCAGGATCCGCGATTATCGCGACCACCACGACCAGTGGGGTGAGCGCCGCTAGCGGCTGCCCTTGAGAACGCCGATGGAACCAACCATCGGCGTTTCTTCCAAATAAGGAGAATCGACGCGAAGTCGCGCTACTGGTGCACCGCGATGTAGAGCGTCTGCGTCCCGTTCAGAACCCCGGCCAGATTGAACGTCAGTGGCACCAGGTTGTTGTCCGGCACCTGCGGCACGGCTACGTCGAACTGGTAGAGACCAACGTACCCGGGCGCAAGGCCGTCATAGATCACCTGGCCGGGAACCGATCCGAACAGGAACTGCGGGGTCAGGATGAGATGATTGCTGGGCGAAGCGGGTACGATGGTGCCCGCCGCGGTGGGAGGAGTCACCAGGCCGAAGCCGATCCCGAATAGAAGAATCGTTTCGCCGGGTTTCGCCGGCCGCGAGTTCACACCCGCCACGGCGCCGGCCGGCAGGATGTAGGTGGAAAAATCGGCCGAGAGCGCGGCGACATATTGGTTCCCATTTACCTTGAATATAGCGGGCGCCAGCAGCCCCGGCTCGCTCAAAGCCACCTGGACTTTGTAGGGAGCGCTCGACACGCCGTTGTTGATCACCACTAGTTGCTGCTGGCCGGGCGGAATGTCGAACGGCACCTGCACGTTGATCTGCCCTGGGTTCGAGCTGATATATCCGACGAAGCACTTCTCTCCATTGATCGTTACCTGAACGCCGTCGAGCGATGTGGGCGCGTTCGGCCCGTTGAAGTCGCTGGCGGCCCATTGGCGCGTGTCGGGCGCGAGACCGGTCCCGTAGATCTCAATCCAGCTCCCGTCGGCGATCGTGGTGAAGCCGCCGTAGGCGCCCGCGCTAATCACGTTGGTGACGGTCGGCGTTTGCGAGCCGGTGCCGCTGCCCGAGCATGCGCTGAGCGTATCGAGGTAGTCGAAGGTGTTGCCGTTCTGAACGTAGTCCTGCGGGCTGCCGGTCCAACTCGATAGAGCCGGCAGGGTTTGCGGTGGAACACCGCCGGGGATGAGGTCTCCGACGCCCTGCAGATTTGCGCCCAGCGGCACGCTGGGATCCTGACTCTGGATCAGGAAATCCGTGAGGCTTCCGACCGTGGGCGTGTACAAGATATCCCCCGCGCTGACAACGTTGGTGTACGTTTTTGTCGATCCGTTCGCGGTAAACGTGAAATCGCCGAAGAAAACGTAGGGCGTGTTGTGGCCGCCGCCGGCCGTCATTTGCGCTACCGGCTGTTGAACATAGGAGTCGATCTTTATGGTCAGAGTGACGCTGTCTTTGCAGCTGGAAAATGTGTACGTCTGCGCGGCGGCGCAGGCCGATAGGGCGATCGCCAGAAATACGGCGGTCGTAACGGGGGCCATACAGGCTTATGAGGTTACCGGAACAAAACTTGCAGTTTTTCTCGCAGGTAAGTCGGAAAGGCGCGCCAAAGCATTCCTCTCTTCAGCTCGGCGTGCGAAATCGCGCCGGTGGCGTAGCGGGCCAGCAGGCCGGCAAGGACGGGATTGCGGCCGGCGGCCCGCACGATCCGATCGACGCGGGTCTCGTCCTTCAAGAGCCGCCTCTGGATTTCGACGCTTTTCCGCAGTTCCGCGCCGATCTCGCGGTCCCAGGCTTCTTGATAACCCGCCAGCTGCATCCTATCGAATCTCCCGGCTCGAACGGCCTCGACAGCGGCTTGCCCGGCCAGGTCGCCCGACACCATGGCATAGTAGATGCCCTCGGCCGTGAAGCCGTTCACGAATCCTCCCGCGTCCCCGGCTACCAGCATGCGGTCGGCGTAGGTGACCGCAAGCGGGCCCGAGAGCGGCAGCGGGAAAGCACGAAAATTTTCGGCATGGGATGTACCGGCAACCAGCTTCTTCGAGGCGAGCTCGTCGACAAAGGCGCGGTGATAGGAATACTGACGCCCGCGCAGTTCCGACAAATAGTAATCCATCTTGAAGCCGATACCCAGGTTCAAGCAGTCTGCCTTCGGAAAAACATAACCGTATCCGTACTTCCCGCGGATGCGGTAGTAGACGCGCATCGTATCCGGGTCCGCGGCGCGCAGCTCGTGAAGCGGTGTTTCTTCCATCATGTCGATGGCGAAATCGTCGCGAACGTTGCCGGTTCGAAGGCCGGCGGCGCGCGCTGCAACGCTGTTGGCGCCATCGCATCCGACAAGGAGACGGCACTCGTACTCGCGCGTCTGGCCGCCCTCATCGGTGGTGACCAGGATCCCGCCATCGGATGCAGCGATCTTCCGCACCAGCGCGGGCATCCTGCAATCGACCCTGGCTCCGGCCAAAGACACCAGGAGGTTGTCGAACTCCCAGCGCCGGATCATCAAATACAGCCGTTCCGGCGACTCGTACTCAACCGCGAAGCCGGCGGGCGATTCAAAGTAAACTTTCGAGAGCCACTTGGTGGGGATGCCCGCGAGCGCGTTTTCGAGGTACGGGAAGCGCTTCAGGACACGCGCGCTGATGCCGCCGCCGCAGGGTTTTTCGCGCGGGAAAGCGCTCTTGTCGAGCACCAGCGTCGCGATTCCAGCCTCGCCCAGGCGCTTTGCGGCGGTCGCTCCCGCGGGTCCCGCGCCCACTACGATGACGTCATAGCTTGTCCGGACCATTTTCCAGAGTACCGGAGCGGAACCGAATTAGCGCGGCAGGAAATCGCGCAGAGCTGCGAGCGCCACACCGGCGAAATCGGCGGCGCGATCCGTCGCGGCCGCCACGTTTGCGCCGCGTTCCAAGGGCGCCACGATCCTCACCAGCGCCGAGTCGGCACGGTTGCGGGCGAGAGCGTCCCAGGCAGTCAAAGCGGCGGCTCGAAATTCGCCCGCTACCACGCGGCCGCGCGATTGATACCAATAGAGCACCACCGCGCGATCCATGCCTCTCGATACGACATATCGATTCACGTCGATGGATGTCCCGGGAGCGGCGAGGCGGATCGTGTCGGCAACGGTCCAGATCCAACCGGCGCCCGGAAGGCAATTCTGCGGCGAGTGAGGAGTGCGGCCGTCGCGCGGCGATGCGAAATACGCGACGAAGAGATTCACGCCCGTTCCCGCCGGCGTGGAGTAATCGAGGGAAAGGTAGTCGTCAGCCCGCAACAGGCGCGTCGACTCGGGATCGAGCGCGGCCGTCTGAGTGAAACGCCATGCCCCGAGGGATTTCGGAAATTCGGCCAGGGGCTTCGACAACGGAACCGCCCTTGGGCCGCTGGCGCCGTAGTAGAGAGCCGCTTGCGCGACCAGCAGCAGCGTCAGGAGAAATTTCGGCACGGGCGCACCAGGCGATGAAAAGCGACGATCAGCAAGGAGGAAACCAGGAAGAGAACCCAGCTTGCGAGCAGGTGCAGCGAGCCTTCCGCGAGGTCGGCTCGATACTGTCCGATCACGCCTGTAAGGGCGACGCGCAGGGCATTCACGGCGATCGCGGACGGGACGGTGGCGAAAACGACCATGCAGCGAATCCAGCGCGATGGCTCAAAAAAGCGCACATATATCAGGGCGAGAAATGCGAGCGACACGAGCGAGCGGATTCCGCTGCAAGCCTCGGCCACCGAGAGGCGCCGGCTCGCAAGCTCCAGAATATTTCCGTCGCGCAAGACAGGGATGCCCAGCGCGTTCAACACAAGCTCCCCTGCGTTCGACGCGAAGAGTTGCAACGGCAGCGTGATACGCGCATAGAGGATCGCCGGGATGGGGAACAGGAAGAGCAGAAGAAACAACGGAAAGGCCAGGGCGCGGATCGCGCGCGTGCCGCCGAGGAACAGTACCGCTCCCGCGAGCGACACCAGGAAGGCCGTCCGTGCCAGCAGGAGTTGGCCCGCGATCGTACCCGCCAGCATCTGCGCCGCCCCGCATGCGGCCACCAGGAGTCCCCAGAAGTTTGGCCGTGAGCCAACGCCAATCAATCCGCGGCGCTGCCAAACGATATATCCTGCCGCGAACGGCACTAAGAATCCGTGCGTCATGTTCTCATCGGCCGCCCACTGGCGGACTAATCCGCCGAGCAGCGGCGCGTAGCAAAGTGCCAAGAGAGCCGCAAACCAGGCCAGCGTGCGGAAAGCCCGCACCTCGGCGCGAGGGGCTTGTTTACTTACCGGGATCGACCGCGCGCAGGTTGCCATGTGTTCAGAGGGCCGAGCAGATAAAATAGATGTGTGGGCTGGACGCGCTTAATTCTCCTGGGAATTCTGGCCCTTCCGCTGTTTTCTCAGACACCGATTTTTCCGCTGCGCGACATCCGCGCGGGCCAGCACGGCATCGGCAAGACCGTTTTCGCCGGCAACAAGGTCGACGAGTTTCAAGTGGAGATTCTCGGAGTGCTCGATAATGTCGGACCCAGGCAATCGGTAATCCTGGCGAGACTTTCCGGCGGACCGCTGGACCGGACCGGCGTGATGCAGGGCATGAGCGGAAGCCCGGTCTTCATCGACGGCAAGCTGGTGGGCGCGGTGGCGTTGGCCTTCAATTTTTCCAAGGAACCCATTGCCGGCATCCGGCCGATCGAGGAAATGCGCGCGGTGGGCGCCGCCGCAGCGGATCGGCAAATCGCCAGAGCGGCCGGCGCGCGGCAAAGCGTCCCGTTCGCATCGGCAAGCCTCGACAATGCGGCTACGAACCTGATCGAGATCGCAACGCCGGTTTCGTTCAGCGGCTTTACCTCGGGCACGCTCGAGCACTTCGCGCCGGATCTGAAGAAGCTGGGCCTGGAACCGCGCCAGGGCGTTTCGAGCGGCGCGAAGCTGCCGATGAAGATGGGCAATCCGGGCGATCTGCATCCCGGCGACATGATCGCGGTGGAGCTGCTTTCGGGTGATTACTCGATCGGAGCCGAAGGCACAGTCACGGATATCGACGGCAAGAACGTTTATGCGTTCGGCCATCGCTTCATGTCGGTCGGCAATACGGAATTGCCTTTCGCGCGCGCCGAAGTGCTGACGCTGCTGCCCAATCTTTCCGCGTCGTTCAAGATTTCCTCGCCGCTCGAATGGATGGGGACGATCACGCAGGATCGCAGCACCAGCATCCTGGGCGAACTCGGACGCCGCGCCGGCACCATTCCGCTCGACGTCAGCGTGCAGGATGGCCGCGGCGGGCCTCAGTCGTATCACATGCAAATGGTGGAGGACCGCGTGCTCACGCCGTTCATTCTCCAGATGGCGGTGTATTCGGCGATCGACGCCACCGAGCGCACGCTCGGCCTGGGCAGCTATTCGGTCCGCGGCGCGGTGGAGTTCGACAAGGGGCTGCCGCCGCTCAAGTTGGATAATTCCTACGCCGGAGATTTCAACGTTCCGGCGCAGGCCTCAGTCGGGATCGCGATGCCGCTGGCGTCGATCCTGGGCGCCGGCTTCGATGCACTCAAGATCAAGGGCGTCAAGCTCTCGATTGACGCGTCCGAGCGAAAGCGGCTGGTGCAAGTGGATCAGGTGACGGCCTCGCGCAAAAACGTCCGGCCGGGTGAGCCGGTGGACATCAACGTCGCGCTGGCAGGCGAAAACGGCCTCGAAGTGCAAAAGACCATCCGATACATGGTGCCGGTGGGCGCGCCGGTCGGAACCTTGAACTTTACCGTGGCAGACGCGAGCTCTTCGAACCTGCTCGACTATCAGCAATTGGCGGGCAACACGCCGAGATCGGCGACACAGCTGGTTGCGTTTCTGAACGGATTGCGGCCGAACACCAGCGCTTATGTGCGGATCTGGCGAGCCGATCCTTCGTTCCAGGTGCTGGACAAAGACCTGCCGGCGCCGCCCGCCTCGTTGGGCCTGATCTTGTCGCGCGCGCAGGCCGCACAAGGTCTGAGGTTCCCGCGCGGGTCGAAAATCGAGGAAGTGGAAATTCCCGCGGGCGACCTGGTGGTCACCGGCTCAAAGAACGTCTCTGTGGAAGTGACGGAATGAGGATGGCCCCGTTCTCTCTGATCGCGCTGGGCGTGCTTGTCGTGGGCGCGCTCGACGCAGCCACGACGACGTCCTGGGAGATGAACAACTATCAGGACCTGATCAAGGGGCGCTTCGACGGAGTCTCGCTCGATCACGATGGGCGCCTGCTGCTGGCGCCGAAACTGGATACTCTGTTCACCTCAGGCCAGCCCGCCATCTGGACGGTTACGGCGGCGCCCGATGGATCGCTTTATGTCGGCACCGGGCATCGCGGCCGCGTGTATCATGTTGCCACGAACGGGACCAACAACCTGGTCTGGACTTCGGATGAGCCCGAGATTTTCGCGCTCGCGCTCGATGCCGGCGGAATCCTTTACGCGGCCAGCTCGCCGGACGGCAAGGTGTATCGCATCGAGAACGGCAAAGCGACCGAGTTCTTCGCGCCAAAATCGAAATACATCTGGTCGCTGGCGTTTGGACCCGATGGGAGCCTTTTTGTCGGCACGGGCGATCCCGGGAACGTGTACAGGGTAGACAAATCGGGCCAATCGGAGCTCTATTACGAGACCGGCCAATCGCACGTCACGGCGCTCGCGCTCGATGCCAGGGCCAACGTGCTGGCGGGCACTGAACCGAACGGCATTCTCTATCGCATCAGCGCGCGCGACAAAGCCTTCGTGCTGTACGACTCGAGCCTGCCCGAGATTCGATCCATCGTTCCGATGCCGGATGGCACCATCTACGCAGCGGCGCTGGGCGGTTCCATTGCGAATCGCTCGGCGCCGGTGTCGCTGGGCGCGGCGTCGGCCATGAGCGTGACAGTCACGGCGCCTGCCACGTCGATCACGGTGTCCGACAGCGCCGATTCGAACGCGCAGGGCGGGACCGATATCAAGCCGAAACCCGATACTTCCAAGGCTGCCGTTGGACAGGCGGCGCAGACCGCATCGGTCAGCCCGCTGACCGAAATTCCGGGCGTCGAAAAATCCGCGGTCTATCGCATCCGCCCCGATGCGACGGTGGAGACGGTCTGGAGTTCGAAAGACGAAAACGTGTACGGCATAGTGGTGGAGCCCGCCGGTTCTCTGGTTTTTTCGACCGACAGCCAAGGACGTGTCTATCGCCTGGGCCAGGATCGCAAGGCCACGATGGTGGTGGCGACGAATGAAGGCGAGGCGACGCGGCTGATCCGGGATTCCGGCGGCCTGGTTGCCGCTACCGGCGACATGGGAAAACTTTACCGGCTCGGCGGTGTCGAGGGCGCCGGCGGGACGTACGAATCGCCGGTTCACGACGCGGGGGCGGCGTCGCGCTGGGGCCGGATCAACTGGCGCAGCGCGGGCGGGAAGGTGACGCTCTCGACCCGCTCCGGAAATTCGGCGCGGCCGGACAAGACCTGGAGCGACTGGTCGGCGGCGCTCAACGATCCGCAGGGCTCGACCATCAGCAGCCCGAATGCCCGCTATATCCAGTGGCGCGCTTCCCTAAGCGGAACGGGCGCGACCGTTGAAAATGTCCGGCTGTTTTACCTGCCCCAGAACAATGCTCCGATGGTACGAAGCATCAATGTGACCACGCAGACGGCGGGCGCGAGCGCGCAAAAATCGACGGGCAACTCGAGCAGCGCGTCCGCCTACAGCATCACGGTCACCGACACCGGCGACGTTTCGGCGGCGTCGGGCACGCCGACCCAAACGCTGACGCACGGAGCCGGCTCGCAGATCCAGATCACCTGGCAGGCCGACGATCCGGATAACGATCGTCTGATGTACGCGGTGTATTTTCGCGGCGAAGAGGAGACTGCTTGGAAGCTGCTGCGGTCGAATCTCTTCGAAAATACGCTGCTGCTCGATGGCGACGTGCTGGCCGACGGGCGCTATTACTTCCGCGTGGTGGCGTCCGATTTGCCGTCGAACGACGCGTCCGCCGCCCGCGAGGACGAGCTGGTGAGTTCTCCCGTCCTGATCGACAACACGCCTCCGGTGGTCAGCCTCTCGGCGGCGCGCCGCAATGACATGCACGCCGAGGTGGATGCCGACGTCGCCGATCAGATCTCGCCGCTGCGCCGCTGCGAATATTCTCTCGATGCCGGGCCGTGGTTTCCGGTGGAGGCCGCCGACGGTCTGACCGATTCGCCCCGCGAGCAGTTCCACATCGTGCTCGACAAGCTGCGTCCGGGCGAACATCTTCTGGTGGTGCGCGCTTACGATAGCGCCAATAACGCCGGGCTCGCCAAAGTCATCATTCATTAACGAACTGCCGCAGCCGAGCCGAAGTGAACTGCTACGATGGCTAATTCATGCCGCTTTATCAAGTGCTGGTCCTCGCGATCATTCAGGCGTTCACGGAGTTTTTGCCGGTCAGCAGCTCGGCGCACCTTTGGTTTGCGCCTTGGGCTTTCGGCTGGAAAGATCCCGGCCTCACCTTCGACGTCGCGCTCCACGCCGGCACTCTGGTCGCGGTCCTGATTTACTTTTTTCGCGACTGGTTGCAGATCATCGCGCACGGCTTCGGCGTCGAATACGGCGGCGATCCGGAATTGCGGCACAATCGCGGCCTGCTGTGGTTGCTCGCGATCGCGTCGATCCCGGCCGGCGTGGCCGGCGCGCTGTTTGAAAAACAGGCGGACAGCACCTGGCGGAATCCGTACCTGATCGGCGGAATGCTGATCGTGATCGGCGTGCTGATGTGGATCGCGGACCGCCGCCCGGCCGGGAACAAGTCTGTCGGCAACCTGGCCTGGGGGGACGGTGTTTCCATCGGCCTGGCGCAGGCGCTGGCGCTAATCCCTGGCACATCCCGCAGCGGCATCACCATCACGGTGGGCTTGTTCCGGGGCCTGACCCGCGAAACCGCGGCGCGCTTTTCCTTCCTGCTTTCGACCCCGGTGATCGCCGGCGCGGCGCTGAAAAAACTCTGGGACGTTCACAAAGAGGGCGGCATTCCACCGGACATGAAGGTGCCGTTTGCGGTGGGGACGGCCGTGAGCGGGATCCTGGGAGCGCTGGTGATCGCGTTCTTCCTGCGCTACCTGCGGCGCAATTCCCTGGCGCCCTTCGCTTACTACCGCATCGTTTTTGGCATAATAGTAATCGCTCTTGCTGCTTTTCTCCGCGTCGGCGCGGAATGAGGATTTTAGGACCTACTCGCTTCTCTCGCTGGAATGAAGCCGCGGGATTAGTGTTTCTGGCCGCGGGCCTCTTTTTCACTCTCTCGTTCGTCTCATATCACCCCCAGGATTCGTCGTTCAACGCGGTGTCCGGCGCGGCACACGCGCAGAATCTGATCGGGTTCGCCGGCTCCTACATCGCCGACCTTTGCTTCCAGCTTCTCGGCATTGGCTCTTTTGCGATCCCGATCCTTTTGTGGATGCTGGCGTGGAAATGGATCCGGTCGGAAGAAATCCCAGCGCCGGCGGTCAAGGTTATCGGGGCTGCGGTGTTGTTCCTGAGCGTCTCGACGGCGCTCTCGCTCGGTCCGGTGTGGTGGCCGTGGGGCGGGGCGTTCGCTTCGGGCGGGATGATCGGCATGCTGCTCGCCGATGCGCTGCGGTCGTCGCTCAATGTCTCGGGCACGCTGCTGGTGACCGCGGTTTCGCTGGTTCTTTCTCTCTATCTGATCTCCACCTTTTCGATGGCGAGCGCGGCTCGCTGGCTGGCCGGACCCATGAATTACCTGGTGATCCTGCATGCTCGCTGGGATGAATGGCGCAGGCGGCGTCGCGAAAAAGCGGTGCAGCGCGCGGCGGAACGGGCCGAACGCATCGCCGCAAAAAGGGCTCAATTGGCCGAGCAAGCGGAGTTGGCCGCACAAGCCGAAGCGCGGGCGCAGGAAGAGGCGCGACTGGTTCGCGAACAAGCCGCCGCCGAGCGGGCCGCGCAGGAACCGGTGCGCGCCGACATTCCCGTGGTGGAAGCAGACGTGCACTGGGCGGAGCCCGAACGGCATGCCGAGGCGGGGGGCCAGCCGGTGGCCGAGGACATTCCGATCCACCATCTGGATTTCGACTCGCCACCGCCCGTGGAGGAAGCTGCGCTCGCTCCCGAACCCGTGGCCGAAGCGGCTCCTTCACGCCGCGCGCGTGAGCCTC
>Ga0070734_10003849_pt1 | contig 15040 bp, 8 predicted proteins | sample Coa_R1_8_FD_66444 | JGI IMG/M metagenome (GOLD analysis project Ga0070734, IMG submission 66444) | Surface soil microbial communities from Centralia Pennsylvania, which are recovering from an underground coalmine fire - Coalmine... | ecosystem: Environmental > Terrestrial > Soil > Unclassified ...
AAACGAAGTGTCTTCTCGATAAGGGCTACTTCAAGTCGAAGGTGACGGCATCAACCCGGCAACTTCCAGACAAAAACAGCACTCACCAATTTTCCATCACATTCAATATTGACGCTGGTCCGCGATACCGTCTCGGCCACATCACACTCAAAGGCAACCGTGTGATCACTAACACAACAGCTCTGCGCAACTTGTTTCCGCTCAAAGACGGCAGCATTCTGGACCGGATGGCGATTGCGAAGGGCCTCGAAAATCTGCGCTATGCCTACGGAGAATTCGGATATATCAACTTCACTCCGGTTCCCTCCACCACGTTCAACGACCAAAAGAAACTCGCCTTTCTTGAAATTGATATGGATGAGGGTCAGCAATTCTTCGTGAGCAGCATCGGCATACTCGGCGCTGACCCAAGGGTTTTGAATGACCTGCCTCTTACAAAGGGTCAGATCTATAACGTGCGCCTTGTTAATTTGTTCCTACGAAAACATCTGCCTGGCGCTGACGTGAACGACCCCAGAATACAACAGCGCTCATTGGACGAACGAAACAGGACGGTCGCAGTTACCTTTGATTTCCGAACGTCTAACGAATGAATTTGCGCTGATCGCTTTTGATTGTTGACGTAATATCTCCATAACACTCATCATCCGAACGTGCGGATTGGAAGCTAATCGAAAGCAGTCGAAATTTGAGTGTTAAGGCCTGGTTTCGTCAACCCAAGGTACAATGCCGCTTGCGAATGAGGCACATGACGAGCACGCGGACGTGGATTGTCCCGCTGTTGATTGTCCTTTCGTGTCCTTCCAAAGCGCAGGTCGCCGGCGAGTCTGCGGCACCAACGGTCGATTCAGTCTGTCTGAGCGAAATCCTGATAATCACGCCTCCACCGTACGGCGCGGGACAGATTGCGGCCGCACAACGCAAGGCCGACAGTGCTCGTGAAGCTATTCGGCAAGGCGAAAAGTTCGAGGACATCGCCGAGAAGTTCTCTGATGGTCCTTCTGCTGGTGTTGGTGGTGGACTCGGACTGTTCAAGCGCGGACAGCTTGCAAAGAGCTTGGAAGACAAGGTCTTCGCTATGAAGTTAGGCGATGTTTCCGATGTCATTCGGACAAAACAAGGCTTCACTATCCTGAAAGTAGTGGAGTGCGGCCCGGTGGCTGGTCTTGGAGGGGCACAGGACTTGGGCTTGGGCATCGGTGCACGCGGAAAACAGGAGGGTAATGTAGATATTCTAAGCGATACGAAAGATGTGGACTTCAGGCCATACCTAAAAGTGATCATACCTGATGTGCGAGAAAACTGGTATCACCTGATACCCGAGTCGGCTGAGATGAAGAAGGGAAAGTTGGCGATCGAGTTCGCGATCACCAAGAACGGCCAAGTGGCAGACATGAGGCTGGTCGCTTCGTCAGGCGATGTGTTGCTGGACCGTCCGGCTTGGGGCGCAATCACAGCATCGAATCCATTTCCGCCGCTGCCCTCGCAGTTTACTGGGACTTATCTGGCTTTGCGTTTCAGGTTCTATTACAACCTCGGCAAGAGCGACTTCTCTATCTTCGGTGGACATCGCACCGACCCGGTCAAAAGTGCCTCGCCCGAAACTCCTGCCAGGCCGAAGTCGGCTGTTAAGGTCAGCATCTCTGGCCCAAGTGATCTGCGCGTTCCACTCGGCGGTCTGAAGACGATAACAGTCTTGGTGACAGGAACCGCAACTCAAGACAATACTGTGGAGTGGAGCGTCAGTGGCTTTGGCTGCTCAGGACAGTCGTGTGGCGAGATGACGAAGGACACGTATCAAGCACCTGCTGTGGTACCAAATCCGCCCTTTGTAACACTCACGGCCACTTCAAGAGCCGATCCTTCTGCGAAGGCTTCGATCACCGTTCACATCTTTGATGACCACTCACGATAATCGCGCCATGTAGTCACCTGTTGAAAAATCGCCATTACACTTAAAACCCCACCTGCGTGTATTCATCGGGCCTCGGTCACGTGAGCCCGTGGCTCAGGCTGCGAAGTGGGCGTGCTCGCTAAAGAGAACGCTTCGGTCGCTGTCGTCTCCGCTCGTACTCCTCAATGCGTCGTTCGTACTCGCGATACGTGGAGGCTTTCACAGGTTCGCGACGACTGATTTTTTCAATGATACGTCTGCCAAACCCCTGCCGAATTAGCCTCCGAATGCCCAACTTCCTGATCGTCCGGCCAAGGGAAGGACTTGGCTGGATCAGCGTTTCGCGCGCGCGGCTCGCCTTACGCGTATATTCAATAGGCGTCTGGCGCATAGCCTCAAGGTCGTCACCTTCCTCCCAACGCCGATCAACTTCTTTGCCGATGTGATGGTGCTTACCTCCAATTACGTACGGCCTACCGTGTTTTCCCGCAAATGTTCCTTTCAGAATAGACTTGTTTCTTCTCACAATTTCTTTTCCGATCTCATCGTTGGGTGGCCAGCAACAAGAACGGAGTGAAACTTGGCTAACAAGGGTTACGACGCAGCTGAAGTTCAGAAGCAAGAAGATGACCTCGATCGCTGGCGTTTTGCGGCGGAGATCGTTGAAGTAGTGTTGGCTACTCCTCCCGACTGGTCGGCTCGGATTGGGATCTTTGGAAAGTGGGGTGAAGGAAAAACCACAGTTTTGCGTTTTGGGGAAACTATGCTCCGGGAAAAAGGGAGCATCGTGTTTACATTCAGTCCGTGGGCGGTCCAGAACTGGAACGACCTGTGGGAAGAATTTGGCAACCAGTTGTCCGAAGCGTTGGATTCGGCCGGAATTCAGTTCGATCATTCCTGGACAAAGGGCCTAAAAGCCTCAGGTCGATGGCTTGAGTCGACAGGTGCCGGGCACATCGTAGAGAACGTCGCTGCACTCTGGGGTAAGGACAAACTCTACAATGCTGCATTCGGCGCACTAAGTCGCTGGCTTAAGTATGATGGAGAACAGATTCGCGCCATTCGAGAAAAACTAGGTCAGCAGCGGTTGGTCGTGCTGATCGACGATTTGGACCGCTGTGCGCCAGAACTTGTTCCCCAGCTCTTGCTGTCTCTTCGTGAGTTGCTCGATTTGCCGGGTTTTACATTCCTTCTCGCTTTTGATGATGAGATCGTGGCTCAGGCCTTGACACAAAAGAACCCAGCGTGGGTGGAAGGCGCGAACTTCCTGGAGAAGATCCTTGATTTTAGATTCCATCTGCCAGCTGTGACGGATGTGCAGAAAGATCGACTGACGCTGAGAGCAATGAAGAAATACTGCCCATTTGTGCCGATGGAAGCAACGAAACAGATCCAAGACCTTCTCCCTAGCAACCCGCGAAAGCTGAAATCTCTTATACGCAGCGTTGCGGCGATTCAGCCTCAGTTGACCCGACATGACCCAGACGAATTGGTTTGGGTGGATGTTTGGATTGCGCAGATGCTTCGTCTTGAATCTTATCCGTTCTTCGAACGACTTCTGATGGGCAACACGCTGGACACGGAAACGGGGCCTCTAAGCCAAGCTATTCAGCGGCGCTCGCGTAGCAGTCGTGATGATGTGGACGAATATAAGACCGTGAAAGCTCTGATGCAAGAGGTTGGGGTTCGGGATCCTCAATTGGAAAAGCGACTGATACAGCTCATCGGGGCCGCTCGTTCGCGAACAAGCATCAGATTCCGGTACATGTGCGAACTTGCGTTGAGGCCTCACGCGGTCACTTGGAAAGAATTTCGCTTGCTTTATGAAAAATGGCGTCTGGATCGCCGTCCCTCTGTCCTGAGCGAGTGGATACCCCGCCATGCAAAAGAGCGAAGCCTCAGCGAGGAAGATGTCGAAATTGAGTTGTTCGACGCGATCATTGGGAAGAGAGCTACATTACTCAGCGCTGCAGCAGAATCAAAATCGGTCGAGGAGCAAGATTCCCAGTTGGTAGAGGCGGGGGCACTTCTGCAGATGATGGAACAACTGCTTCTGGATCTCGGTAAGCTCACACCGCAGCGGTTCGGTAAGTTTTTCGATCAGTGTAGCCATTGGATTGGCTTTCGAAAGAATAAGGCAGACTCGCAGCAGCGTAAGCTCGAAGAAAAGTTGATACTAAAGTTGCTCTCATCCGCAAATACCGAGGTATCTGTCGAGATATATGAGCAGATGCTTCCCGATCGGTGGGATTTTGATATGGGGGATGGGACACAGCCAATGAGGAAGGCGCTTCGTGCAAAGTGCGTAGAGTTGGTAGCACCAAAGGCAGCGGAAGAGGCGATCGGGTTCATGACCCGCGAGGGTGCCGTCCACAGCCTTACTGAGCAGGGTCGGTTCGCGGGAGTGAAGCATTGCCTTTTTCAAGATCGCTCGCTCGTTTGGACATCTAAGCTTCGTAACAAACTGCTCGCAACTATCCGAAAGGGTCGGACTGATCCCACAATCTATTTCAACGTCCGGGATTTTCTTGATCTTATCGTTTACGGCCTGGAGAGGGGAATCGATTCAGTCGGTCCCCGCGATGTCTCAAACTTGCTGTCAGACGAAAAGTTTGTTAGGACTCTCTGGCGCACAGCGACATCTCGGAAAATCCAGTACAGACTACAAATGACATTCATTCAGGCGCGACAATCGTTGATCAGGGCTGGTGCTTCGGAATCGGCGCTCCCATTACCGGAGGAATTGCAGTCGCGCATCGACGAAGAGACGACCAAGCAGAAGGCAGCAAGAATGGCCGCCGCCACTCCCGCCATGCCCGATTCAGAGAATTCATCTCTAGGACAAGCATTGGAAAGTGAGAGTCAGAGCTGACAAGGGGATGGCCAATTATTCCTCCGCAGTCGCACTGTACCGCTTCGCAATAGTCACATCCAGTTTCTCTTACCACATCTCCACTCCGCGACCCCGCGACGCTGAAAAGAAACGGAGCATCAACCCAGACGCGTTGACTTGCGGGAATGAGGTGATCTGAGGCTAAACAGGGCAGATTAACGCGATCACCACCGCACCTTGCAAGTGTGTACATCGCGACATCACATACACATATACCCCTTAACCATCTGACTCTGGTTTTGTAACGCCTGTAAGCTCGGTTTCACACGCTTAAGCGTGCGAGGGCCAGTTGAGGGTCTATTGAACGCCCAGGATTGCTGTTACGGGATAAGATTGCGGGCCATGCAATGGCGACATGCGAGCCGATGCGACTAGGACACTCGACTCGCGTGCTCGTGCCTCTTCTCAGGCTAGCCTTCAGCGCGGTAATCACCCTCAAGTCGGTCACTGGCAGTCAAGGCGAGACGTGCAGTCTACACAGGCTCTCTGGTGCCTGAGGATTCGGCATGAAGGCATTCTTGCCGACTTTGACCTTGCAACCGTGTTCGTCGAAGAGTCGGGCGATTCTCCGATGACCCTCGGGTGAATAGAGATTTTGGACGGCGTGTGCCATAGTCAGCCGATTGATAAAATCGACCCGCTGTTCACCTACTGTCCTGCCCATCGGCGCTATTCCTCGCTTGAGCCGAAAGCACGTCCTTTTGTTGAGCGGGCAGTAGACTTCGACGTCGCTCCACCCGAACCCCATTCCGACCGTCACTCCGCCCGTTCCGTCGGCTCGGAGTGTCCAGACGGGGGAGTCTGAAGTCAAAAAGAACTTGCCCTGTGGTGCATACAAGGCTTGGTAGCCCATCGTCGCTAATTCCTTCGCGACGTCGATTGCGGAGAGGCACATCGAACCAAGGTTGAATGGTTGGGACTGTGTGATATCGAATTGGCGATTTAACCCTGCTTGGCGCAACTCTTCATAATTGATTCCGAAACTCGCGCCTCGCTCTTTCTCAGCTTTGGCACACTTCTTGTAGAACTCTTCTTTATCGGCAACCATGCCCAGCAGCAACTTCCAGACGAGTTGCACGGAGACGTCATTGAGAAGTTCGCGCCAACTCGGAACTCTGGCAAAGAGGAAGGCGACGAACATGATGACGTGACTCGCGTTCTCGGAAGTCAAGGTGTACTGCGGGCTTGCTAACTTGCGGATAATTGGAGCCGCGCTCGATTCGATTTGCTTGAGAATATCTTCGGCGGTCTCATTGCGACGCCCTTGCTCGGAATGCGTGTAGTAATCCGGTCGGTGCGCTTCCCTCTTCGGCTTCGATTCGCGAATGCCTTTGAAACGTTCGGAGACCCAGAGGCTTCCCTGCTTGTCAGTGAACCCCTTGAGATAGAACTGCGGGATGTAGTGTTGCGCTTTCGCTTCTGATGATGGCGCAGTCGCCATATTGCCCACACTCGACCAGATGCCCCTTCACACCCAGTATAAGGCAGGCTAAGACAGCCGTAATACTTGTCACGGAACACTAACCCTCAAGGGTTGCTAAACTTTTGCTGATTGATGGAAAGAGGATCCCTGTCAAAGCTGGCAAAGAGTTTCTGATTCCTCGCGCTGTCGCGGACAGCGGCGAATTGTAGCGGGAACCAGGACGATCCATGCCTTAGGAGGGCACCGGGCTGATCGGGAGTGCAATATCTGACCTCCGCGTGCTCGCTGTGCAATCCTTCGTGTAGAAAAGGGTCGTCTCACTCGATGTGGAACACGCGCTATTCTCAAAGTAATCGTGCGATTTTGCTATTTGCCAGACTTGACATCCTGAGTTGGTCGAAACCGCAGCGCTGACCAAACCTCGTAAATGGCGATCTGAGAAACTGGACGCCAACCTGTTCCCTCCATCGCATCCCAGACAGCTTCGCGACTCAGATCGCTATCCACTCCGGAGGTCTTCTTCGGGTACGTAATCCAGACAAGGGCACCCGGAGCGGCCCCGACTGGAGCAGCTTCTTCGCAGATTTCGCAATCTCAGATTTCTTCGTGGCAAAGAACTGAACGAATTCGTGGGCGCTCCCTAGAGTGTGTGAAACTTCAACCTGTTCTGGCAATGGCGCGAAGGAATTCATATAGCCGGAGGGGGCACCAAGTACTAGTGCCCGCATACCCGGTTTCAAGCCAATTTTTTTGACAATCGAAGTCATACTACCTCCCGTTCTTGAGAGCGTCCGCGTGATTCCAATGCAGTCCTCCGAACTGAACAATTTGCAAAATAGCGCCACCTACGCGATTGTGCAATGTGTGATGCATTGCTATATTAACAATCGGTATAGAGCGGTAAAGTTCGACGAAAATGTCCTCTGTCAGAACATCGCTTCGATAGCTCGGGCGACTTGATGACATTCGATCCTGAAATCGGCAAAGCAACACGATGGAGGAAAGGGCAGGCAAGCCCGAATCCAGGAGGTAGGCCAAAGTCGCGGCTGCTCTCCGAAGCGCTTCGCACTCGACTTGCCGAGGTGAAGCCGGGCGATCCAGCAGGTCGAACCTATGCCGAAGTTGTCGCGGCCAATCTGATCGACATCGCCTGCACGGAAGGGTCAGCGGCAGTCCATGCAGCCAGCGAAATCGCCGACCGCCTCGAAGGCCGCTCCCGACAGCAAATCGAGGTTGCCGACTTTACGGCTGACCTTCGCAGCAGATCGGACGCGGAGTTGCGGTTTTATCTCGACAACGGTCGCTGGCCGTCCGACGAGGAGAAGGCGCTGCTCGCAACGCCAGTGAGTGCACCGACTACGTAGGAATCTCGCTTCGCGGGGTTATCGGAATTGGGCGAGCAAGTTCGCAGGGAGGAAAGCATGGGTGCTTCTGTGCCACGCGACGTTCGACATCAGGTCAGAAGCGGTTCGTTCTAGGGATATCAAAGTATGCCGAAACTCGACGACTCGCTGGCGGACGGCGAATGATGCCGGGTGGCCCGCTGCTGGCACGTTTGCCGTGTAATCAATGCGGTATAGTGGCACGTCGTGTTGGCAACCCACCGAACGCGGCAACAAAGTGCCCGTGACCGAACGATGTATGCGCGAAAAGCTTTCGTTGCGGCATGGGTGTACGCCTATCGAGCGTCGACGGATCGTCCTTGCGCCGCATCGGCGGACGATCTGAAGACGTTTTTGGGGAGATACTGCTTTGCGAAATACTTGTTGACATCCACAAGCGAATTATCTTAGTGTACGCCCACATTTGTGAGTGGGTCGGCCTCATTGAGCATCAGATTTCCAGTTCCGTAGGAGATCCTCTCGCAGTTCAATTTCCACGATTCACGGTTAGTTGAGTGATCGCAGTGGCGCGATCACATGCGGACAACTACACGGAGTAACTTACCGCGTTTGCGGAAGGAGTGTGGGATGATTCGCATGATCTTAGCCTTTTGTGTGCGGCAACATCAATCTGGGTCGCGTGTTGAAAACCGCCGATTCTCAGCTCCTTTTATCCTTCATTGGTTCCCCAAAATCCAGGTCGGGCGCTACTCGCCACGAACGAGAGTTCTTATTCACGTTAGAACAATACTGCTCGTGTTCACTGCCTGCTCGATGGCTATTGCTCAGTCTGGCTACTACCCCGTTGGAGTCCCTCATAACTCTTCGACAATTGCAGTCCCGTTGGGGTTTGTTGATCCTCTTTCCCAGCAAGTACATCTTGAAATACCGATTGCTTCAGTCCCCATTCGTGAAGGGCATACTTACAAAGCAACTCTCGTATACGACACTACTACCTATTACTTTAACGGTAACATAAACAATTGGTCAGCCTACGGAGGTGGCGGTTGGTTCTTGACTTATGGCGGGGATGAAAACGTAACGCTATTATATACGGGTACTAACATCACCTGTCCCGATCCTGGATATACTTATGGAAATGCAGTTACCTATGCTGGCTTCTCGGCGCGAGACTCGAATGCTACAGTGCATCCTGCTGCGTGGTTCGGTACGCTCGAATACGTCTACGGCTGCACAAATGCGCAGGGTCAACATGATCCCACTCAATACCCCAATTCGTTTACAGCTCCGTCCGGCGATGGCTCAGGTTACACGTTCGTAGTAAATCTGAATAGCACTATCGGCACTCCCCAAGCCCAGATTTATGACATTGGAGGTAATCAGCGGAACATTCTCTATGGAGACACCGGTGCCTATACGGACACGAATGGCAACTCCGATCAAGGGCAGTTTTTGCAAGTCCCAATAACTTTCACCGGAACGGCCTATTCGTGCTCGGGTTCGACGGCGACTGGATACGTTTACGTTTATTCATCAGACGGTACTAAGCAAACGTACACCTTTACCTGCACAGCGATCAGTGTATCGAATGGAACGCAGTCAGGAACGGTGGACGTGCTCTCCGCTCTCGCGTTGCCTGATGGCACCAGCTATAAGTTCGGGTACGACAAGGGAAGCACCGGTACTCACTCGGGGCAAATGACATCGGTGACGATGCCTACCGGTGGAGCGTTGTCGCTTGGACTTCCTTCCACGGGTTCCGGCGGTGCATTATTGATGGCCGTTGCGTTCGGGGGCGGCACGTGGAATTTCAGCAGTGTTGAAACTGGCTCGGGGTTGAATACTCAAATGGTGGATACGGTGACCGGTCCGTCTCGATACGATGTCGTTTCGAAATCGAATGTTCGCGACAAGACTCGTTACACCAGCGCGTTAGGCGGCCCGCCTTGGCACCTGGCAAAGGTAGAGGAATACAGCGGGTCGAGCACGTTATTGGAGACGACGTCCTACGGGTACACTGATCCTTACGGAAATGGATGCTTGAACTCTGTGGCAACGACGCTGAATGACACAAATCAGTCGTCCAGTACTTACTATCAATACGAAAGCATTGGGAATCCAGCTTGGGTCGCGTGTAGCCTAGTAACGAACAAGCAGGAATATGACTTTGGGGCCTCCAGCCCAACGCGAACAACAAAGATTTCCTATCAGGGTGATACTGCTTCGATTAAGTACAATTCTGTATATTACATTTATGATCGTCCTGCCGTGGTTGGCACGTATGCAGGAAGTGGAACCGGATCGCCTGTTTCTCAAACGAGTTATACCTACGATGAATACGGCGCGAGTTATTGCAAGAACGGTGTTCCGATGCTTACGAACATCACCGGAGCCATCAACCACGATGACTCCGGCCACGGCTCTTCATTTTGGGCACGCGGCAATCCGACGTCGGTCAGCAGGCTTGTTTCGGGCTCGACGTTCGTGACGTCACACAAGTGTTACGACACGTTGGGCAATATTACTCAAGAGGTAGATCCAGCAGGAAATCCGACCACGTTAGACTACAGCGAAAACTGGGCAGATACGTCGTGTATAGCTTCGGGAACTCTGACGCGTGCCTTCCCGACAACGCTTACAGATGCGTTAGGGTATCGTACGAAGACTACCCGCTTTTCTTGCACCGGACTCTCGAGCGCGATAGCTAATGAAAACGACTTGCAGGCAAACCGTACGGGGACGACTTCCACTTATGACTGGGCGAACCGGCCACTGTGTACCAACTATCCTGACGGCGGGCAGACCTGTGACGCCTTCTTCATGACGGCACACCCCCCTTATACTACTCGGACGGTGCTGATGAGTTCCAACTCAGTTCCGCCCAGTTTGACCACCGAGACGATTTTGGACGGCTATGGCCGAGTATCACAAACACAGCTCACAAGCGATCCGAGTGGAACCGACTATACGGACACGACATACGATGCTTTTGGCCGGGCAGCTTCGGTGAGTAATTCGTACCGCTCCACCTCTGACTCGACATATGGCATCACAACCACCCACTATGACGCACTAGGGCGGCCTACTCAGGTTGTCGAACCGGATGGCTCGGCGATTACGACCAGCTATTCTGGGAACTCTACGACCGTTATCGACGAAGCAAGCAAACAGCGGAACTCACAAAGTGATGCATTCGGTCGTTTGACCTCCGTCGTGGAGGATCCTGCTAACCTCAACTATACAACGGTCTATTCGTATGATCTTCTGGATAATCTCGTAGGGGTTGTTCAAAAAGGCAGTCCGAGCACCCCATCTAGCCAGTGGCGCCAACGGAGCTTCACGTACGATGGCCTGTCACGGCTTGTGTGTGCGGCGAATCCCGAGATTCAGTCAGTGACTTGTCCATCCTCTCCCAGCGGGTTTCCGACCGGTGCGATCACTTACACATATGACAGTGATAGCAATCTGCGAACGATAGTAGCGCCGGCACCGAATCAGCCCCAAACTGGTACAAAAACCGTCACCACGACGTACACATACGACGTACTCAATCGTCTCACTGGTACGAGCTACAACGATGCCTACAATGGCAACCTGACTCCCAGCGTAACGTACGGTTACGATGGTGCGCTCCTCAGTTGTCCTACTCCGATCGGTCTCGCCGGCACAGCAGCGTCGAGCAACGTTTACGGGCATCGGACGGCGATGTGCTTCGCCAATGGGAGCACTTCATGGATATACGACTCGATGGGCAGGATCGCGACCGAGAACGATCGGCTTTTTGGGTTGGTTCCACCGTATAACTCGAATATCATCTTCAACAACAATGGCGTCGAAACGATCTCGACCGACACTACGTACGCATATTATCTGAACGGCGATTTGCAAAATGTATTCTCCCCGGCGGATTACGAATTCTACACGGACGAAAACGCTGCTGGTCAGGTAACAACCGTAGGGGATACTCGCTACAACGTCTTAGACGGAGCGACATATGCACCCACCGGCCAGCTAGCGTCGGGGCTGGTTGGGATAATCAATAGCACACCATCCTATGCCGGAACCAGCTTGTCGAATACATACAACAATCGGCTTCAGCCTGTGTTGATATCTGCTACGACACCTTCGGCGTCTTCTGTTCTGAATCTGACTTTCAATTTTAACCTTGGGAACGGGACAACAGGAACTGACAATGGAAACGTGATTCAGATTGTCAACGGGAAAGACGGCAACCGTACACAGAACTTTCTCTATGACTCACTAAACCGAATTCAGCAGGCGTACACAACCGGCCCGAACTGGGGAGAGACATATTCGCCGACCGCAACCGCGCCTGGGGTTCCCCCAGCTATTCCGGGTATTGATGCCTGGGGCAACCTGACGAATCGCTCGGGCGTGACAGGGAAGACAAATTCGGAGAACGCTCTCAATTGTGCCGGCGGCGACAGCGGCAACCATCTGAACACTTGCTTCATTTACGATGCCGCTGGCAATCTGATTCAAAATGGAAGCATTACCTACACGTACGACGCAGAGGGTCGTTTGATTGCGGCCGGCGGGTACAGCTATCTTTACGATGGGGACGGTAATCGGATCGAAAAGTGCACGCAAGGGACCCAGCCAGGAACCTGCGCTGCGAGTCCTACGGGCACGTTTTATTGGCCGCACCAGGATGGGGGAACTCTCGCAGAAAGCGATCTTGGTGGTAATTTCACTGCTTCGTACGGTCTGATTCGTGGCCAGATCGCAGTTAGGCTCGACTTTCCGGGTCCTGTTCCCCACTACTATTTCCATGATCACCTAGGCTCGACGAGCGTGGTGACGGACAACTACGGCAACATTTCGAAGGAATCCGATTACTATCCGTACGGGGGGGAAATCCCGATCACTAGCAACGATTCCAACCGTTACAAGTTCACCGGCAAAGAGCGAGATACTGAATCCGGTCTCGACTATTTTGGGGCGAGGCATTACACATCGTCGATTGGAAGGTTCATGGTACCTGATCCTGGAGGCCCATCAGCGCAAGATCCGGGGGCGCCTCAAAGCTGGAATCTTTACAGCTATGTGCAGAACAATCCTCTCCGGGCGGTTGATCCTAGCGGTCTTGATTGTGTTTACACAGCCGACAGTCTGCCAAGCAGCAATGCGCCGGGTACGCTGGTCCCTGGATTCCCCAACCCCAGTAGCATGCAATTAATTCCAGGCGCGAATAATACTTTTACCAAGCCTGGTGATTGTGCAAGCCCAACCGATAATGGGTTCTACTTCGATGGAACTGTTGATCCGAGTTCGGTGATCACAACTCGCTTTGGAGATGTCATCGCTAATGTGGACAGTGGTTCGGGATTGAGCACACAGTGTTCCGGCGAGTGTCCAAATTCCGTGATATCAGCCACGGTTAATGCCGGAGAAGAGGAGGACCTGAGCCCTTCGGCCTGGCAATACGCCCTTGCTATTCGGGGAACTCTTGCGCACTTCCCGACCATTTGCTCCTATACCTTTTCCGGAATGGTGGGTGCTCCCGGCGGTTCGGTCAGATTGGGGGCGGAGTACAATACCGAAAAAGGTTTGGCTACCAGGGGTCGGTACCAGAAAGGAATCGGGCCGGTGCGGGGTCGAATCACGGTCAATTCACATGGAAAAATCTCCGGCAATGTCAGAGTCGGAGGAACGTACGGAGCGACCATCGGATTTGGTCCTTCGGGTTGGGGCGGAATTAGCTCACTGGGGTTTAGTGCGAACGTCGGAAAATTCGCGAGTGTGGGCCTGAGTGCGCAGATAGCGCCTGTCTATTCTTGCCCGGGGCAACAAGGAAGTAGTTCTGGGGCCGAGTGAAGGAGAGGTTTTGGCAAGCAAGTTGGATATGCGTGATCTAGAGGGGGCTCTCGTTATAAGAGTGAGTCGAAAAGGCATTGTGAGGGAGGCGATTGTCTCAGTCGTCGTTGCATTAATCGTTGTCGGCGTTTTCGCTTCACGCCTTTTGCGGGGGCCAATGCTCATTGCACTGGCGGTATTAGTGGTAGCAGCTGATCTGATTTATGTCATGCGAAGGAGGAATGCGGAGCTCACAGTTACGAACTTGGAGCTTAGGTCGCGGGCGTATATTGAGGGATGGTATGGGCCAGTGCGTAGTGTGCCTCGTGCAGATATAAGATGGATGGAATACCAAGAAGATACCACTGGCCCAGAAACCGCCCATCACCCCGAAGGCTTGTACGCAGTCTTGGATCGCCGGAATATCTGCCTTCTACCTTACGTCAATGAGGAACAGGCTGCTCTCGTGATCGACAAAATCGTTAAGAAGTTTCCGGATTTTGGAGACCAATGGAGGCGTCAATCGCCATTCGGAGAGAATTTTACGACCCTTGGCTTGAATGAAATGAATCCAAGGCAGGATAGACATTAAAGGAAGGTGTTTTGACAATTCTATGTAGCTGTGCCCAACGGTTTATATTGCAAAACCCTTCGATGCCGCCCATAGCAAATGTCCCTTCCCCTGCAGTTGTCGACGGTTTTCGGGCTGCGAGTGCACGACTTCCGCAGAATATTCAAGGCTGCACCAAACGAGACGCGTACAACATTCCAACCTTGAATGCCATGTTGTTAATCCAGCTATGATATAGGGCACGCTCTTAGCCTGAAATGAGGAGTCGACTGCTTGGGTCAGGGGGCAGTGAATTCACACACAAACCGGGCTCTAGTTCTCCCGGAGGACGTTACCGAAGCATTGCGGTCGATAGGTGTTGGGGAAGGCGACACGGCACTCGTCCATCCCGATGCGATCGTGGCTGCGCAATTCATCGGCGTACCGGAGGCACAGCGGCTCGACGCTTTGATTGACGCCGTGGAGGCCGCGATCGGCCCGTCTGGGACACTAGTGATTCCAACGTTCAGTTACAGTTTCACCAAGGGCGAGCCGTTTGACCCACCCCACACTCCAAGCGCAGTGGGCATGGTTAGTGAGCGGTTCCGGATGCGGCCGGGTGTGTTGCGTTCCGCTGATCCAGTTTTTAGTTTTGCGGCGAGAGGAAAGCTCGCAAAGGAGTTGTGTGCCATCAAGGTGAGGGAGTGCTTTGGTGAGGGATCGCTCTTTGCCCTATTGCACCGACTGAATGCACAGATTGTTAATCTGGGATGTTCGATGACGCGTGGCGGCACGTTCGTTCACTATGTTGAAGTCGCGCATGGAGTCCAGTATCGCTACAAGAAGGCGTTTTCGGGAACAATTATCTCGGAAGGGCGGAGCATTGAAAATTCTGTAATCTATCATGTTCGCGATCTGACACGGCGATCGGAGGCAGACCTCAGGCGCCTACAGAGTCGATTGGCGCAAGAGAAAAAGTTGCGCAGTGTTGACGTAGGCCGAACACGAATCATGGCGGTCGCTGCGAATGATCTGTTCGATACGGCTTATAAGATGTTGGATGAAGATCCAGTCTCTCTGATTGCGGAAGGCGCTGATAACTGAAATGACCGAAGATCGA
>Ga0070734_10003850_pt1 | contig 15038 bp, 14 predicted proteins | sample Coa_R1_8_FD_66444 | JGI IMG/M metagenome (GOLD analysis project Ga0070734, IMG submission 66444) | Surface soil microbial communities from Centralia Pennsylvania, which are recovering from an underground coalmine fire - Coalmine... | ecosystem: Environmental > Terrestrial > Soil > Unclassified ...
GGGCACGTGCTGCTCGAAGGCGTGCCCGGAGTCGCCAAAACGTTGATGGTCCGGGCCCTCGCCCGGGCGGTCGGGCTCGACTACGGCCGGATTCAGTTCACGCCTGACCTGATGCCCAGCGACGTGCTCGGAACCCTCGTCTTTAACCCGAAAGATGCGACTTTTGAGCTCAGGCTGGGCCCGATCTTTGTGAATGTCCTGCTGGCGGACGAGGTGAACCGGACGCCGCCGAAAACCCAGGCCGCGCTGCTCGAGGCAATGGAGGAGCGCAAGGTCACGATCGACGGCAAACCGCACTTCCTGCCGCCGCCGTTTCTTGTGTTCGCAACCCAGAACCCGATCGACTTCGAAGGAACCTATCCGCTGCCGGAAGCCCAGCAAGACCGCTTCCTGCTCAAGGTGCTTGTGGACTATCCGACCAGTGAGGCCGAGGTGGAAGTGCTCCGCCGCAACCACGCGGGCTTCCGGCCCCAGAACCTCGACGAAGCGGGAATCAAGCCGGTCATCACCGCGGAGGAGCTCGCCCAACTCCAAGCGGAAGTTGCGAAAACCACGGTCGAGGACAAAGTGTTCAGCTACATCTATGACGTTGTGAGCTCGACGCGGAGCGCTAACGACATCATGGTCGGCGCCTCGCCGAGGGCAGGACTGGCGCTTCTGAACGCGTCCAAGGCGATGGCTCAGCTGCGTGGCCGCGACTTCGTCATTCCGGACGACGTGAAGGATCTCGCCCTGCCGGTGATGCGGCACCGTGTGCTGCTCCGACCCGAGGCCGAAGTCGAAGGGCTGACCGTCGACCGAGTGCTCGCATCGCTGATCGATTCGCAACCGGTCCCACGCTGATCCCAGGTCACCGATCCCCGGTCCCCAGTCACCGATCCCCGGAGTAGGTAGCATCAACCGCGCCGCCCCGCTGCCGCGTCTATAAAGTCATGTTTCCCACCGCACTCCTCGCCGCCGTGTTCGCGCTCCAGGGAGCCGGGCAAAAACCGCCGCCAACGGGCACGACTCAAGGGACGCAGACAGGTGCGGCTCAAACCCAGACGAGCCCGCCGGTCCCGGCCGGCATTCCCGACAAGTACCTTGCGCCCGCGCCCGGTCCAGGCTCGGCGATTGCGCGTGTGGACGGCCAGTCGATCTTCGGGCACGACGTCGAATCGCTCCTCTGGGAAGCCTTCGGGCCCCAATCGGTTGAGGATGTGATCAACCTTGTGATGATTCGCCGGGCGGCCACCAAGGAGAACGTCCACGTGACGACGGCGGAAATCGAGAAGCGGTTGAAGGACAACATCAAGCTGTTCGACGAGCAGAGCAAGACCGACCAGCAGCGCGTACAGCAGAACCTGACGGTGGAGCAGCTCCTAGTTCAAAAGGGCTTTCCGATGTCACGGCTCTACGTGGATACGGAGATCGAGGTGACCCTGGACAAGATCGCCGAGAAGGGGTTCAAGCCCGACGCGTACGTCAAGGTATCCGTCCTGCTGTACAAGCCGACCGGGCCGACGGCGGCGGACATCGCCACCGCGCAACAGAATGCAAATGCCGCGGTGGCGCGGCTGAAGGCGGGTACCTCCAAGTGGGAAGCCGAGGTCGCCAAGTGCAGCCTGCCGCCTGAGTTCATCTCCAAGGGCGGATTGCTGGGCTGGTTGGAGCAGTCCACGTTCCCAGCCGACGTAGCGCCGAAGGTCATGGCGCTTCAACCCGGTCAATTCACCGACGCGATCAAGTACGAGGGCCAAGGCATCACGACCTATCAGGTGTTCCGAATGGAGCAGCTTGGGAGCAAAGCCGTCGGCGCCGATTTGGACGGACTCAAGGCGCGCTATCTTCAATCGCGCCATCAGCCGCTGCTGACCTCGATCCGCGCGGCGGCGAAGATTGAAAGATTTCCGACCACGGCGCCGATCGCCGGAAAGTCGTAGCCGGCAACGCCTTGCGACAAGGGTGAAAGGGCGGAGTTTACGCGAGCCCGGGCCTCCGTGCCCGATCCATTGTTGCCAACCTCCGTGCTGAAGCTCGCGTTGGGATAATACCCGAGTGTTCTAACGGATCAAATCCCGAAAAGTTTCAGGAAATGGGTCTAATTGGGACCGAATTGAGCATCTCGAGGACGCTCTTGATCGGTCATCCGGGCGTGACCTGGCGGGGCTGGCTGGCCGAGAATCGGGGCGCGGCGGACCTGCTGTGCCTCGATCCTGCCGACCCGATCCAACCACGACCTGCTCAGTTGACGCTGCTTCATGAAGGGGCGCCGAAAGCTTGGCGCTTCTTCGGAAGCGTGGACGGCTTTCGGGCGCCGCACCAGCTGATCGCCGGCGCGGTTCGGCTGATGGAGAGCGTGGTGGGCGACGTGCTCATCCAGGCGCCCGCGTACCGGCCGTCGCCTCTGGCTCGCCAAACCCTCATGCTCCTTGCGGAGGCGCTACGGCCGGACCGCGTCGTCATCGGGAGCAGCGTCGAGATGAGGCCGAACGCGTTTGGGCCGTCCCCGGAGTTCGTGGAGCTCGAACGAGCTCGATCCCGGAAGGTGGAATCCGCTCAGCGTAAGGCGCGGTGGCTGGCATTCCTGGACTGCGCGACCGAGCAGGAGTTCCTCCTGGATCGGCTGCCTATGGAAGGGGCCCGCCTCGGCAGCGGAAAACCGCTAACCCGAAAAGAGCTCGACACGCTCCTGCCGGGAGCGGTGCATGGGGAGACCCTCGGCTCCACGCTCTTCGTGGTCACCAACGAACCGCTCGACGACTACCATGCCGGCCGCGCCTTGGACGCGTGCCATGCCACCAAGCTTCATGCGGCGAGGGAGACCGACTACGAGGGTTTGCTTTGCAGCCTGGTCCGTGGCTCGGGCGAGGACTTTGCGCTAGCGATCATTCGCAAGCTGGACTTTGCCCGGGGAGCAGTGAAGCTGATGAGCGACGCGGTGCCTCCCGCTCCGGCGGCAGGGTTGCGCATCGGATCCCTACGGATCGACCCAGCGGGGAACGAGCGGGGCGAGATTGCGCCGTGGCTGGTCTGAGCAATGATCAGTCCGCCCGGGTGAACGTCAGAAAAAGCCAGAACAGCGCCAACTGCGCGACGAGGCAGCTCGAGCAGAGGAGCAATCCGATTAAAGCCGAATCCCGGTTACGACTCTTAAAGCCCACGGCGGACATGAGGAGCCCCGCCAGGGTGAGCGGAACCGACACCCGCACAAGCGGCCAGGTCGCTCCGGACGGCAAGAGACCGAGAATGAGGGCCAAGCCGGCCAACATTCCCGAGATCTGTCCGGCCACGGCAAAGGTGTCCGGAGTCGAGCGCTCCGAACGTGGCGACACCGCGGGGCCGCCTTCCATCTACCTTCCAAACGTGGGCGTATCAGCCAACTTGAAGACGGAGAGCAAAACTCCGACAAAGCAGAGCGCAAGCACGATCAGAACAACGCAGATCGAGCTCAGCACGATCCCGGCGACGGCCAAGCCCCGGTTGCGGCTCTTGAGCCCCATGATCGAGAGTGGGAGCCCGACGAGGCCGCATGGGATCGAAAGAGGGCCGAGAAAGGGAAACCCGACCGAGCAGATTCCGAGCACAAACCCGGCGACCGCGTAGTTGTCCCGGTTCGACTGCTCCGGACGAGTAATCGTTCGGGGAGGCGGCGGCAACGGCTGAACCTGGCCGGCAACGATCTCCTTCAACAGGGATTGGCCGCACCTGCAATAGGCGGCAGGTTGCTCCACGAGCGTGCCGCACACCGGGCATTGGACTGCGCGCTTGCTAGGCATCCAACTGTCATCAGTGTAGCCCGGCCCACTTAGGCCGAACCTGCCAAAATAGTTAGGTGAGCCTCCCCATTCGCCCAAACGTTTTGGGCATGACGCCGTACGTGACGGGCAAGCCGATCGAGGAGGTCAAGCGCGAGCTCGGGTTAACCCGCGTCATCAAGCTCGCCAGCAACGAGAATCCTCTCGGCCCGTCGCCGAAGGCGGTCGCTGCCGTCAAAGCCGCCGCTACGCGGATGCACATCTATCCGGACGGCGCCTGCTTCGAGCTCAAACAGGCGATGAGCCGCAAATTCAACGTACCGGCGCCGAACATCTTCGTCGGCAACGGCAGCGACGAGCTGATCCACTTGCTCAGTCTCCTGCTCCTGGCGCCCGGCGATGAGATGCTGATGGGCGAGCCCGGGTTCGCCCGGTACCCTGCCGGCGCGCACCTGGTCGAGGCGACCGTGACACGAATTCCGATGAACTCGGAGATGCGCCACGACCTTCCCGCCTTCGCCCGGGCCGCGACCGAGCGAACCAAGCTCATCTTCATCGCCAACCCGAACAACCCCACCGGCACGATCGTTCGAAAAGCCGAGGTCGACCGGCTCCTCGCCGACATCCCCGATACCACCGTCGTGGTTCTCGACGAAGCCTACGCGGACTTCACCGTCGGCGTGAATGACTTCCCGGACAGCATCCCCTACGTGCTCGAGGGCCGCAACGTGGTAGGGCTTCGAACCTTCAGCAAGTCGCACGGGCTGGCCGGCATCCGGCTGGGCTACGGCTTCGCGCCTGAGGCGCTCATCGACGCCTTTCACCGGGCGCGAGAACCTTTCAACGTCAATTCACTCGCCCAAGTCGCGGGGATCGCGGCCCTGGACGACGACGAACACCTGCACAAGACGGTGGAAAACAACCGGCGAGGTCTCGAACGCCTCGCCGGCGCCTTCCGGGCCGCGGGCTGCCACCCATTCGAAAGCTACGCGAACTTCGTGTTCGCGGACCTCGGACGGCCTGCCCGGCCCGTCTTCCAAGCGCTCCTCGAGCGTGGGGTCATCACCCGGCCGGGCGATTTGTTGGGCCTCTCGACCGCCCTTAGAGTCACGGTCGGCACGCCCGAGGAGATTGAGATTTTCGTGCAGGAATTCGAAGCAGTCATGGCGCCGGCAGGTGCCCGATGATCATCGTGATGCGGGCGGGGACGCCCAACTCGGCCGTCCAGGCCGTGAGCGACCAGCTAGTGGCCCTCGGCTACACGGTCAACCCGATCTTTGGAGTTGAAAAGACCATTCTCGGCGCGGTGGGCGCGCCGGAGCTCGATAAGGTCGACGCGGCGGATCAGATTCGGGGATACGACGGCGTCGAAGACGTCGTCTTCATCTCGAAGCCGTACAAATTCGTAGCACGCGAGTCCCGGCCGGGCAGGACGAAGATCGACGTGCGTGGGGTCATCATCGGCGGCGATGAGGTCACGATGATGGCCGGCCCGTGCACGGTGGAGAGCGAAGCCCAACTCACGCGGACGGCCGAGGCGGTAGCCACTGCAGGGGCGACCATCTTGCGCGGCGGGGCGTACAAGCCCTCCACGTCCCCCTACTCGTTTCACGGCATGGGCGTGCCGGGACTCGAGCTTCTCAAGGAAGCCGGGCGCCGATTCGACCTGCGGGTGGTCACCGAGGTGATGCACGTGCGCAAGGTCGACGAGGTCGCGCAGTACGCCGATATCTTGCAGATCGGCACCCGAAACATGCAGAACTACGACCTTCTGCGCGAAGTCGGGCTCACGCGAATGCCGGTGATGCTGAAGCGCGGCATGACGAGCAAGCTGGAGGAGTGGCTGCTGGCGGCCGAGTACATCGCGAGCGCCGGCAACGAGCAGATCATGCTCTGCGAGCGGGGAATTCGAACCTTTGAGCCGTACACCCGGAATACCCTCGACCTTGCGGCCGTCCCTTCGCTCCATGCTCTGAGCCACCTACCGGTGATTGTCGACCCGTCCCAAGGGACCGGAAGGCGCGAGCTGGTGCCGCCGATGAGCAACGCCGCCGTGGCGTGCGGAGCGGACGGATTGATCATCGAGGTCCATCCGGATCCGGATCACGCGGTGAAGGACGGCGCGCAGAGCATCACCATCGAGGCATTCGAGAAGCTGATGCCGGAGCTTCGTGCGGTCGCCGAGGCCGTCGGCAGAAAGTTCCACGCGCGCCAACCGGTTCGCTCCGGTTAGCGGCACGGTTCTTGCCTCGTCTCGTGCATGCGCGCGCGAACGACGACTATGCTGCTCTTCGCGGGCGTGCCCGGGCTCGCTCTCGCCCAGGTTCTGGGCGGTACCGGCGGCTCACACAGCTTCGCCCAGGTCACCGATTCCGCGGGTTACACGCCGATGGTGGGCGGGGCGGTCACGGTCGAGAATTACTTTGGATCCTCGAACGGGGTTCCGAACGCGTCGGCGCTTGCGAACCATGCCTTCTCGAACATCCTGATTCCCGGCGCCGGTGGGCTTACGTCCGGCGCCGAATCGGCGTCCGTCATCGATTCCCTGTCGAACGGCTCGGCATCCGCCGTCTACATGGCCCAGCTCGTGGCTCGTGGCGCGATCGCTTCGAGCGTGACGGGCGCGGGCAGCAACCGTGAGGTCGATTCCTCGATTGCCGCGACCGGGGACGACGAGTTCGATTTCACCCTCGGCGCGGCCACCGAGCTCAGCTTGGCCGGCCAAGCTACGCTCCTCGGCGTCGACCCTTGCCGGGTTCAGCTTGTGCTCACCGACGTCACAACCAACCAAGTTCTCTTTGTCGGAGGACCGGGTTTACTGGCCACGAATCTGCTTCTCGACTCGGGCAACTACACATTGAGCGCGCTTGCCTCGATCGGCGCCGGGTTTGACTTCAATGCGTTTCAGGGTCAGTTGCTGAATTCTCCGGGCCCTTTCGAGGCGGACCTGAACTACACGGCCACGTTTACGCCGCCCTCGCCGGCCCCGGAGCCGGGAACCATCGCGCTGGGCGTCGCCTGCGTCTGGACGACCCTCTGGGCGAGACGGACGAAGCAGGCGCGTCCCCGGTCCTAGCCTGCTACCACAGGGCATGGGCGACGACCGCCCAGTAGCCCAGCGACAGAAACGCGAACAGCGAGTTGAGCAGCGCGTGGCCGAGCACGAACTCGGCGCCTTTTGGCCAGTCGTCACGCTTCCAATAAACGAGGTCCGTGACCAACCGGCAGGTCCAATACACCGCCGCGAAGCCGGCGAACCAGGCGGCGGCTCGGTCGCCGCGAAGTAGCTCGGCATGGAGGGCCAAGGTGAGGACCGAGAAGCCGACGATCGTGAGCACCACGAACCCGCCGTACGTCCACATGAGCTTCCGGTTGAACGGACTCAGCTTCGGCAAGTCCTCGCTCCAACGTAGGCGGCCGGGAACCTGAAAGCTGGCGGCGAGCGGGAGAAGCTGAGCCACACCGACTGCCCATAGGAGGATGCTCAGGTACCACTCGGCCGGCCGCGAGGCAATGATCCCATGGAGCCACCGGATCAGCTCGAGCGGGAGCCGCTCCATGAACCACGGCTGGAAGAGGAGCGGAAGCGGAACAAGGACCATCGCCACGGTGAACCACCGCGTTCGGAGGTGTCCTCTCGATTGGCCCCACGTCCCTACCGCCTGAAGCGCGAAGTAGGCAAGCGGCAATCCCCAACCGGCCCCGGCCGGGTAGCTGATCGCCATCTCGTGAAGCAGGCCGGAAACTCCGAAGATCGCCGCCGTCGCCCCCGCCGGACCAAGAAGGCGGACCAGCGGGCGAACGAACAACCGCCGATCCATTTCGACGAACGGGAGGTTCCATCTGCGCCCCCAAAACTCTTCGAGTGATCTGCTACGCTCGGGTTCGCGAAACAGCGGGTCGACCGCCCACCCGAAGAAACGGACAAGTGCGGTTTGGACCTCCGAGACTCCAAAGTGGATGGTAAGGAGCAGGCCCGCCACGCACAGCCATGCCGCGAGTGCATCGCCAAAACGCGGAAAAGCCCAGGCGTCGATCAGGAGAAGAGCGATCCCGACGAAAAGGCACGTCAGCCCCCGGCCAAAGCCGCGCACCTGTTCCTCGGTCGCCGGTGTGCGGCGTTGGAGACCCTCGATGGCCATGCCGGGCCAGACGGTGAAGAAGAGGAGATAGCCGAGCGCTCCCGTTTTCCTGATGTCCTCCCGAGGCTTTTGCAGCAGCACCACGGCTTTCATCAAGTAGAGGAAGAGGAGGCTCGAGGCGAGTAGCCGCCATCCCGGAAGGGCCCGGGCTTGTGCCACCAGAACCAGGATTCCAGCGGCTACGAGGCCGAATTGGAGGGTCCGCCGGAGGCGCGGCGAGTCGATGATGATGGGCGCGGCGAAAGCCACCGCGAGAAGCACGCCCCAAGGGATTAGCAGCTCCGGCCTCATCTACTTTCATTATATATTGAAACTTATGAAACCTGGAGGGCACCGAGTCGAATTGGCACGCTTTATGAAGTTGGCTTGCGCGTGGAATACGAGGTCAATGCAATCGAGCGCCCAGGCTTCGCGCTCAGTCACGACGGCATCACCGCCATCGGCAACGACGTCGACGGCTGGGCGATTTCAACGGCGAGCGCCATCCACCGCATTCGGAACCGGCGCGAACTCTACTACGTTCGAGACGTCGATTCGGGTCGGCGGGTGTACCTGGCGGCGCTGCGGGACAAGTTCGGCAGGACGACGCTTCGGGCGATGAGCGACGGGCACGCGACGAATCACCTGCTGGCCCTCAAACCCCTGCGGGATTGCTGCCAGATCGATTAACCCTCAAGGGGTTCAATGGGGCCGGTAGAATCCCAAGGCAGTCGGCTGACATCAGTCTCAGAGGACCCAATGATCGCTAGCCTAATTGTTGCGAGTCTACTAACCCAACCCCAGCGGGAGGAGAGCTACACGATTGAGAACGTACCCTGGGCGAAATCCGTGCGAAGTCTGGGGTCGATTCCCTACCGGATGAATCCTATAGGTCGACTCGTGGTGACGGCGAAGTGGGCGAAACGGTTCGTTCCCGAACGCGGTGAATCCCCAACGCTCGTCGTTTACCGGTGGTACTGCACGCCAGACGGCAAGGGCCGCGCCTCTGTCGCGATTTGGCGACATAAGAAGGGTGTCCCGCCGGGCGCGAATCATTTGAAATGGGAGGATTTCGGAGGCGCCTTCCTCCTCGGGGGTTCCGAGCCGCTCTACCTGACCGACGGAACATTCGACATCTCGATCCAGCTCTCCTCCGACAAAGTGGAGGACTTGACCCAGTTCGCTCGTTCGATCAGCCCCTTCCTGTACGTTGACCGGACCTTTAACTGGGCGCCATACGACAGTATTCGACTCCAGCCAGTTCGTTAGAGCGCGAAGTGGTCTCCGCGCGCCGGGACCTCGACCTGCCAACCCAAGTCGGTTTCAATCCGCTCCTTGAGAGCCGCCTGCGCGGGCGGTTCGCCGTGGACGATGAACGTCTTTTTCGGCGGGTTCTTGAAGCCCTTTAGCCACCGCATGATCTCCCCCTGATCCGCGTGAGCGGAAAGCGAGCCGAGCGTCTGAACCTCGGCCCGGTTCTCTATCTCCTGACCGAAGATCCGCACCTTTTCGGCCCCCTCCTGAATCCTTCGGCCGAGGGTCCCCTCGCCCTGATAGCCGCTGAACAACACGATCGTGTTCGGATCGCTCAGCCGGTGTATCAGGTGGTGGACGATGCGGCCGCCGTTGGCCATCCCGCTTCCCGCGATGATCATCAAGGGCCCCTTCGTGGAGTTCAAGGCCTTGGAAGCCTCGCGGTCCCGGACGAAGCGCAGCCCTTCCGGCGCGAACGGGTCCAGGTGGGAGCTCACCGCCTGAAGCATTTCGTCGTCCAGCTCGTCGGAGCACCGGCCGTACACCGAAGTGACGCTCGTGGCCATCGGACTGTCGATGTAGATCGGCACGCGGGGAACCTGGTTCTCCCACTGCAGCTTGCTGATGTAGTAGAGGAGCTCCTGGGTCCGGCCGATGGCGAATGAGGGGACGAGCACCGCCCGCCCGCCGCGCCAGGCGCTTTGGAGCACCGAGGATAGGCGGGCCATCGGGTCCTCCTGAGCATGGAAGCGGTCGCCATAGGTGCTCTCGATGACCAGGTACTCAGCGTTTTCGATCGTGGTCGGGTCCTTGATGATCGGGGTGCCGTACCGGCCGAGGTCGCCCGACATGAGGATTCGCTCGCCGTTCTCGAAGTAGATCTCGGCGAACGCCGAGCCGAGAATATGGCCGGCGGGATAGAAGATCCAGTTCGCGCCGCCCGGCAGCGGATGGGGCGCGTGGTACTCCACCGGGTGGAACTGCTTCATGCACTCGTAGGCGTCCCGCTCGGTGTAGAGGGGAAGAATCGGCTCCTGGCGCGTCTTGTGCTTCTTGTGCTGGTAGGCGTCTTCCTCTTGCAGCCGGCCGCTGTCGGGAAGGCTGATCCGCGCCAGATCGATCGTAGCCTGAGTGGCGTAGATTGGCCCGGCATAACCCTCGCGGCACAGCTTTGGCAGGAGACCGATGTGGTCCATGTGCGCGTGGGTGATGACGACGGCGCTCAGCTTGGTCGTATCGAAGGGAAACTTCTCCCAGTTGCGGGCCCGGAGCTCCTTGGAACCCTGGTACATGCCACAGTCGACCAGTACCTGGCGGCCATTGAATTCGAGGATGTGGAGCGAGCCGGTGACGGTTTGGGCAGCACCGTCGAACGTAATGGACTGGGGCATCGGAGGATTATGGCTACGGTTTGACGTATACCGTCACCCTAAGCGCCGCGAAGGGGCCGACCGGAGCTGATGCGATGACCCTTCCCCGCTGATCGATGGCCAACGAGTGGCCGGTACACGCCGAGCGGACCACGGGCAAGCCGGTCTCGATCGCTCTAAACACGCATGAGTCCCGTAGCTGCTCGAGCTCCGGCGTACCCACGAACCAGTCGTCCTCGGAGATGATGGTGAGCAGTTGGGCGCCGTTGGCGAGTTGCCAGTAGGTCACGTTGGGGAACATCTCCTCGAAGCAGATGATCGACCCGACGGTGAGTTTGCCGACGTGGAGGGCGGTGACCTTGTCGCCGGGGGTCAGGTCGCCGGTGGGCAGGTCGAACTGCTTGAGGAACGGAAAGACGTCCCGGGCCGGTACGAACTCGCCGAAGAGCACGAGTCGCGTCTTGTCGGCGTATTCCCAATGCCCGTCGTACGAGAACTCGGACTGAAACTTGGGCTTGGTCCCCCGCTGAACGCCGACGACGAGCGGCACGTTCGGGCGCAGCCGGAAGCCGAGATCGTGAGGCATTCCGGTCGGGGCCAGGAGCATTCCTTCCGGCAGGACGGCGAGATCGGCATGCTCCTTCTCGGCGATATCCAGCGTGCGGTCGATCGCCGCGTCGCCGAGCTTACGCGCGACCTTCGGATCGTTGAAGGCCATGTCCACGCCTGGCTGGCCGATGACGACCTTGCGCGGTGTGCCGGAGATCGGACGGGAGTATTGGAACAGCGAAAGCGCGAGGACGCCCACAAAGACGACAGCCGCGAACACAGGTCGACGCTTGCGGATGAGCGCGACGATGACGAGGTTTCCGACAACGACCCAGGCTCCGACCCCGAAGATGGTGAGCCAATAGGCGGAGTTGATGAGGGCCGGATAGGGGGCAAGCGGCTCGGCGAGCAGCCCGACCGGGAAAGCGATCAGCCACATGTAGGAGCGCCAGATCTCGACCGCAGCCCAGATGAGCGGGATGAGCCACATCCGCCCGGTGCGACAGCTCCAGTTCATGGCGATCGCCATCGGGACGAAGTACATCATGCCGAGCGGCAGGCAGATGAGCCACGGAAGCAGGCTCCAAACCCAGGTGCCGCTCATCTTGGTGGCAAGCGGCACCACAAAATACATCTGATCGAGCGCGAAGATGAGGTTGAACCAGAGCCCGGACCTCGCCGCTTGCTTCCGCGTGGCGTACGGCATCGCCAGGAGCCAGGGCACTAAGGCAACGAAGACGAGCGGCCGGAGATTGAACGGCGAGAACGAGAGCAGGATCAGGAGCCCGGTGGCGACGGGGGCCAAGACCACGGGCACGAAGTCGGGCCGCCGCCAAAAAGGGAGCTTCTTCTCGGGCATCGCCGGTTATGCTGACGCCGCTTCGGCGGGGGCGGTTCGATCCGCGAGGGCGTCGAGGTGGCGGGTCTCGTTATAGCGGGTGATTCGGAAGAAATCGTATTGCCGGCTCAGCTCGGTGATCGAGCCGTTGGCCAGGCGGAACGACTGGCGGGTGCTGAGGTTGCCCTGCAGCAGCCGGGCGAGGAGCACGGCACAGGTGCCGCCGTGGGTGATGACGGCGACGTTCTGCCGAGCCTCCCAAAGCTCGGCGACGATGGAGTCGAGCCGATCCCACAGGTCGGCGAAGGACTCGCCGCCTCCGGGGGCGCGAACCAGGTTCACGTCGCTTCCCACCTCGGCGGCCGCCGCCTGGAACTGGGCGGTGATTTCGCCGTAGGGCAGGCCCTCCCACGCTCCGAAGCAGCGCTCGCGGAGGAGGTCGGTGGTTTCGACACGCTTTCCGAGCGCGGAGGCGAGGGGAGACGCGGTTTGGACCGCACGCTGGAGGTCGCTGGTAAGGACCCGCATGATGCGGAGCTCGCCAAGCTCGGCGGCGACGGCCTCTGCTTGGGCGAGACCCTGCTCGTCCAACGGGATATCCGTGTGGCCTTGGGCGATTCCGGCTTCGTTCCAGGCGGTTTGCCCGTGGCGAACCAGAAAAACCCGCATCTAATCAATGTACCAGCGTTTCCCTTAACACGAAGACCAGGTTTTTCGCGGCCATGTAGACTCGGGGCATGCTTCCTTTCCTGGTCGCCGCCGTCCTAACCCAAGCCCCGAAGGAGAGCTGGTACGGGCCGGTGGAGATCAGCTTTCAGTTGCCGGTCGTCGGGAATCCGTACGACCCCGACAAGAACGACGTGCAGGTGACGTTCACGGGCGGCGCGGCCGTCGAGAAGCGGTTCGCGTTCTTCGACGGGAAGCTCTGGAAGTGCCGGCTCGCAGCGCGCAGGCCGGGGGACTATACCGTCGCCGTTACCTTGAACGGTTCACCCATCTCGCCCTCGGTTCAGCCACCAGCCACTATACAACTAGCCACCAGGCTCGAGGAACCCTTCGTTCGGATCGCCGACAACCGCTTCGTGCTCGGCGACGGCAAGCCTTACTGGCCGATCGGCCATAGCCTGGGATGGACGGACCCGAAGCTGTACCCGATGCTGGCCGACCAGCTTCCGATCATGGGGCGTAACGGGGTGAATTGGACGCGGATCTGGTCGACGTTTTGGGATGGGCGAAACCCGTACTGGCTGGTGGGTGGTGCAAAGCTGCCGGACGGCGCCTTCAGCCAGGAGGCCCTGGAAAAGTGGGACAAGATCACGCGGGCAGCCGAGGCGGCGGGGGTGCGGTTCCAGTGGACGCTCCACAACCACGGGCAGGTGAGCAGCACGGTGAACCCGAACTGGCCGGAGCATCCCTGGAGCAAGAAGAACGGCGGCTTCCTGGACAAAGCGGAGGACTTCTTCACCGACGCGGAGGCCAAACGGCGGACCCGGGCCTACCTGCGCTACGTGGTCGCCCGATATGGCGATTCGCCGGCGATCATGGCGTGGGAGCTGTTCAACGAGGTCCAGTTCAGCGACGCCGCGCAGAAGGGGCACTGGGATACGGTGGCGGCGTGGCACGCTGAGATGGCGGCCTACTTGCGCTCGATCGACCCTTACCACCATCTGATCACTACCAGTTCGGAAATCGGCCAGAAGGCGCTTTGGACGGCGATGGATTACTACCAGGCGCACGGGTATCCGGCGAGCATTCCGGCGATGGTCCAGGGCGAGCACTTCCCCACCGACAAGCCCTATTTCTGGGGCGAGGTCGGCGGTCCGAACGACGCGGACGGCGGCGATGCGGAGCATCTGATCGAGCGGGACGCGATCTGGTCCGGAGTGTTGGCGGGCAACCAGGGGAGCGCCGAGTATTGGAACTGGGACCGGGCGATGCGGCCGGGAATGTACGACGAGTTCAGGCGGGGCTCGGCCATCATTTCGGCCAGCGGCCTAGCCGAGCAAACGGGGCTGACGCCGAGCCGGATGAAGATCGAGACGGCAACCGGAGGGATTCTGAAGTTTGCGCCGGGCGTCGGTTGGGGCAAGTATTCGGGAACGGACTTCAACCTTCCGGAGGATGCCTCGCCGGAGGCGATGGGCCAGTTCTCGAGCTTCTTCCAGGGCGCTTCGCACCCGGACATGGGGGCCGCGCACGCGACGTTCCACTTCAAGGCCCCGTCGGCGGGCGTGTTTCGGGTGAAGATCGCGGGGGTGTCCGGAGGCGGGACGACGCTGGTGGCGCTGCTGGACGGGGCGGAGTTGAAGAAGGGCGAGTTCGCCGCGGGCTCGAAGCCGAACGAGACGTGGGAGCTCCCGTTCGAGGCGGGCGAACATACCGTGAACCTGAACAACACGGGCGGCGATTGGGTCCTCTTGGGCGGCTTCTCGGTGGACGGGATCGCCCCGGCGGTGTCCGGTTCGGCGATCTCGAACGACCATTGGGCCCTCATGCGGCTGGTGCGGGGCTCGGCCGAGGCAGCGCCGTGGACGGCGAACGGGCTGACGCTGGCGGACGGTTCGTACAAGGCGACGGCGTGGGACTTGGACACGGGCGCGTCGACGAGCTGGACGGTGAAGGTGATCGGCGGGTCGATGCCGAAGCAGACGATGAGCGCCAAGGATGCGATCATCACGCTTCGTCGTGACTCGTGATTCGTGATCGTCGTGATCCCTCGCTCCAACCTCCATCCTCCAACCACCATCCTCCACAGCAGGTATCCTTTCGCATCTCGTTGCCGCATAGCTCAGTTGGTAGAGCAGCTGACTGTTAATCAGCGGGTCCCAGGTTCGAGTCCTGGTGCGGCAGCCACGCTTTAGGTTCAATATGACGAGAAATGGCCGCCGAGAGGCGGCCCTTTTCATGCAAGGTCAACGTTAAGCAAACTGCAAACGAGCACCGCCCGCCCAAACGCCGTTCACGGCCTCACCGACACCGTTCCACTGACGGTAAAAAATCTGACTCGAACCGAGGCATTCTATCGGGAGACACTGGAGTCGGAAACGTTATGGGACTGATTCTTCTCGTTGTGATCATTTTTCTGCTACTCGGCGGCGTCGGCTTCGGCGTTCAGGGCACGCTCGGAACCGTGTTGATCGTCCTGGCGGTCCTTTGGCTGATCGGTGGG
>Ga0070734_10003851_pt1 | contig 15036 bp, 14 predicted proteins | sample Coa_R1_8_FD_66444 | JGI IMG/M metagenome (GOLD analysis project Ga0070734, IMG submission 66444) | Surface soil microbial communities from Centralia Pennsylvania, which are recovering from an underground coalmine fire - Coalmine... | ecosystem: Environmental > Terrestrial > Soil > Unclassified ...
GATATTTTTAGGGTATGGTCCCGTCCCCAGCAACTACGGAAACCACCGAGATGGCGACCAAACAGACCAAGACCCCCGAAGAGAACAGCGCCAAGGCTGCCAAGACCTCCGCGAAGACCGAGGCCAAGGCGGCCCGCAAGACCGAGCTGCCGGCCGATCCCGAACAGTCGCGGGCGCGTGTCGCCGCCACGGGACGCAACGACGCTTGCCCCTGCGGCTCGGGGAAGAAATACAAGAAGTGCCACCTCCCGGCCGACGAGCAGGCGGCCGCGCCCGCGCCGGTCGCCCCCGACGCGCAGCAGCTCCTGACCGACGGCTGGCGGCTGTTCGAGCAGCGCCGCCCGGGCGCCGCGGAGAAGGAGTTCCGCGCCGCGCTCGCCATCGACCCGAAGCTGGAAGATGCGCACGTGGGGATCGGGATGGCGCGCCTGGCGGCCGGAAACGCCGACGGCGCGAAGGAGGAGCTGGGGATCGTCCTCGCCGGCGGCGAGGCCGCGGCGGAGAAGATGAAGGCGGACGGCGTCAAGGACGCCTTCAGCAAGCCGGAGGCGCAGCCGTTCATCCGCGCGGCGCACGCGCTGGGCTGCCTGGCCTATGACGAGGACCGCTTCGAGGACGCGGTGAAGGACCTGGCCCGCGTGCACGCCATCGACGACGGCAGCGTCGGCATCGAGGCGCGCCTCATCGCCGCCAAGGCGCTCATGAAGCTGGAACGGGCCGCCGACGCGGTGGCGCTGCTCGAGCCGGCGACCAAGCTGGAAGAGGGCAAGGGACGCGCCGAGCTGGGCTTGGCGCTGGCGCGGTTCGTGGCCGGCGACGAGGCCAAGGCGCGCGAGGCGCTGGACGTCGCGCTCGACGCCAACCCGAACCACGGCAAGACCCTGCTGGGGCGCATTCGCCGCCGGGTGGAGAACGTGGCGGGCGCGCGCCCGGGCTCGCTCGAGGAGGCGCTGCTCTACGCGCAGACCTACGGCGACGTCTGGACCGACCCGGCCAAGAAGTTCCTGGAGAAGGTCCTCGACGAGCGGGCCAGCAAGAAGGCCTCCGCCCGCGCGGAGTCAGAGCCGGCGGAAGAGGCGACCCCGCCCGCGTAGCTCGGGTGGGCCGGGTGGGCACGGACATCCATCTCTTCGTCGAGTATCGGCTGGATCGCGGCGGCGACTACTTCAGCCTGACCCGCGGCTCATTCGACCTGACGAGAAACTACGCCGCCTTCGCCGCGCTGGCCGGCGTTCGCGCCGAGGACACGGAGGCCAAGCCGCGGATTGCGCCCCGAGGATTTCCGCCGGACGCCAGCTGGCATGCACGTGCGGAGTACTACCGCCGGATCTCCGACGAACCTGGACATCACGCCGGCTCGTTTCGCCTCGTGACGCCGGAGCAGGCGCGAGACGACGTGGCGCGTGGGCTCTCCCACACCAAGACCTTCACCAGGACCGCCCGGCACGAAGAGCTGGTCTCCGATCCCGACGCTCACACCCCGTCCTGGTTGACGGGCGAGGAGCTCGCTTCGGTGCTGGACGTGGCGCCCGTTCGTGACGAGCTCTGGGCGGACTACCGGATCGTGATCGCCGCTCTCGAAGAGCTGGCAACGAGCGATGGTAGAGCGGTGTTCTGGTTCACCGATTAGGATCGGCGTCCCGACGGAACGAACGCGCGGCTACTTCTTGCCCGGCTTGGCCGCCTTCACCTGGGCCAGCCAGTCCTCGATCTTCTTCGACCGCTTGTCGAGCTCGGCGGTCTGCTCGTCGAGCGGCTTCTTGTCGCCCTTGAACGAGGCCTCCAGCGCGTCGGGGTAGTCGTTGGCCAGGGCGTTCAGCATGACGTCGTAGTCGGTGACGACGTTCGAGTTCCCGCCCTTGGGATCGATCGTCGCCATCTTCTTGCCCGTCGCCTCGAGCGCCTTCTGCTGCTTGACCCGGACCTTCTCGACGTCCTCGGTGGTCTTGGCTTTGGCGTAGGCGGCCCGGTACTTCTGGATCGCGGCCCAGGTCTCCTTGTGCAGCGGCAGCTTGGTCTTGTCGTAGGCCAGCAGGCGCTTGTTCTCCTCGACGGCCAGCTGGTCGGCCAGCTTCTTCTCGGCCGCCTGGCGCTTGGCGATGCGGTCGGCCAGCGACAGCCCGTCGGGGTTGGCCACCATCTTCGGCTTGGCGGCCCCGTCGGGGTTGGCGGCCACCGGCGGCGGCGGCGGGGCGGGCGGCGCCGCGGCGGGCGCCGGGGGCGGGGTCGCGGGCGCCTGGTTCGAGCAGGCGATGGCGATTCCCATCGTGAAGACCAACATCGAGACCAGGCTCGCTGCGCGCATCGTCGACCTCCCACGCCAATCGGCGCCGGCGCAGTATCGGCAAGCCGGCGCCTGGACGCAACCTTCCGCGGACGTTCGCGCCGCGCTCGCGTGGACGTCCGGACGGACCCGGGGCGCGCTCGACCGCCGGAAAACGGGCCGATCGACGTGGCCCGGGCGTTGCTAACCGTCTCGACGACCTCTTGGCGACCTCTTCTTCTTTCCACCAGGGAGCAGACATGCGAGCGCGTTTCAGCCCAGCTGGCCTGGGCCTTTCGGCCGGCCTTTTGATGTTGGTGGCGACCTCGAGCCTGTCCGGCTGCGGGAGCAGCTCGGCGAAGGCGGGCGCCGAGCGAGGGCCCTGCCTGCCCGGCGGCGCCTGCGCGAGCGGCCTGGTCTGCCTGTCAGATATCTGTGTCCGGTCCTCAGGTCCCGACGGTGGCAGTGACGCCGGTCCGTCCGCGAGCCCGCTGGTCGTCTCGGCCGCCACTCGAACCCCACGCACCACGACCTGGTCGGTCAACTACTGGGACTGGATGCCGTCGATCGGCGACGACGTCACCGGGACCGACGCCTTGATGGCGCCGCTCAAGGTCGGGACCATGCGCGTGGGTGGATACAACAACGACGCCAACACGCCCGATCCGTTCGACGGAGCCGCCTTCGACCACGCCGTCGCTTACGCGCGCGCCATCGGCGCCGAGCCGATCATCCAGGTGCCGCTGCTGGCCGACACCGCGGGGCAGCCGCCGACCGCCGCCACCGCGGCGGCCATGGTGACCTACGCCAACGTCACCAAGGCCTACGGCCTCAAATACTTCTCGCTCGGCAACGAGCCCGACCTCTACGACTCGCAGGGGCTGCCGAGCAATCCGGCCATGCCGGCGCTCCCGGGCTTCTCTCCCGCCGACTACTGCGCGACGGCCACCGCCTACGTCGCCGCGATGAAGGCGGTCGATCCGACCATCAAGATCGTGGGGCCCGATCTCTCCTGGAAGTATCAGCCCGGAAACGACTGGCTGACGCCCATCCTCTCGAGCTGCGGCGCCCTGTTCGACATCGTGGCGATCCACCGCTACCCGTTCGAGGCGATGCAGGCGACGCGCGCCGCGGCCGCCACCGACGCGGCCAGCTTTCGCACCACCATCGCCAGCGTGCAGGGCATCCTCGAGGCGACGGGGCAGGGGGGCAAGCCGCTCGCGATCACGGAGATGAACGTGGCCTATGACGCCACCTTCTGCGTGCTCGACGCCTCGCCGGGGACGGTCGGCTCCGCGCTGTGGCTCGCCGACGGGCTGGGGATGGCGATCGACCTCGGCCTCTGGACCTCGGCGGTCTGGGACATCTCGGACACCGACGACTGGGCGCTCGGCCTCATCGGGCCCGCGCCGGGCCACGTCCCCCGCCCCGAGTACTACGCCTACGCGCTCTACGCCGAGCACGCCGGTCCCCAGACGTTGCAGGTGACCTCGGCGCCCGCTGGTGTCGCCGCCCACGCCAGCCGCGACGCCGCCGACGACGCGACCGAGATCATCGTCGTCAACTGGAACGAGTCCCCGGCGGGCCTGGCGTTCTCGGTCACCGGGCTTTCGGCCGCGCCCGCGCCGGCGACCTTCGTGCTGCCGGCCGTCTCGATCGCGGCCGTCGAGATCCCCGATCACGGCGCGCCGACGGTCTGGACCTACGGCGAGGCTCAACGGGCGCGCGGCGTCGGCCCCGAAACGCTGTCCGCGGGCCCGCCGACGACCGTCGGGCTGGACGCCAGCGCGGGCGACGGCGGCGGCGGGAAGGTCCCGGGGACCAACTGCGGGAACGGTCCGGCGGTCGTCTGCCCGAAGGTCGTGCTCCCCAGCCCGGCGATCACCATCGCCGGTGGCGCCGACGGTGGCACGCTGAGCTTCGGGGGCGGCAGCGACACCTGGCAGTCGTTCGCCTACGCGGCGCCTGGCCAGCAAGCCCCGACGGCCACGCTCACCTCCGACGGGAAGGGGGTCCAGATCGCCGGCGGCTTCGCGCCGCCGCTGGACGGAAACTGGGAGGGCGTCGGCCTCCTCTTCGCGGGGACGAGCTGCATCGACGCCACGGCCTACACCGGCGTGCAGTTCGACTTCAGCGGCGACCTCGGCGCCTGCAAGCTCTGGGTCGGCGCCTCGTTCAGCGCCGATCTGAGCCACGCCGACGACCCCGACCGGGGCGCCTGCTCGGGGACGGACTCGAACTGTTACGGGCCGTTCGCGCCGATCGTCCCCTCGACGACGACCACGGTGAAGGTCCCCTTCTCGGCGATGTCGGGCGGCTCTCCGCAATCGACGCCCGACCAGTCGACCATCTTCGACGTCATCTGGCAGCTCACCGCGCCCACCGGCGCCGACGGCGGTTCCTGCGCCGCCAACTTCACCGTGAAGAACGTCGCGTTTTACTGACGGCCGGAGCCCGAGCGATCAGCCGCGGTCAGTTCGCGCTCAGCCAGAGCGCGACCGGCGCGGTCAGGCCGGGGATCTGCGACCAGGCGGTTCCGTTGAAGTGGCGGACGCCGGCGGTTCCGGCGATCCAGACGTCCCGCGGGCCGCTGCCCCAGACCGCCTGCAGGGTCTCGCTGGTGCCGGCGCCGGTCAGCAGCGACGTCCAGAGCGATCCGTTCCAGTAGACGACGTTGCCGCCCTCGCCGACCGCCCAGATGTGCGAGGCGTCGGCGCCCCAGACGGCGTGCAGGGGGAGCATCGCCTTGTTGGGATCGATGGTGCTGCTGATGTCGGTCCAGGTGGTGCCGTCGTAGTGCCGCACCAGCAGCGGATCACCGACGTTCGCGATCGAGTGACCGTTGCCGACCATGTAGACGTCCTGCGCCGAGCTCCCCCAGATCCCGTAGTAGGCGTAGCCGTTGCTTGCGTGGCCCTTGTCGGTCCAGGCACCGCCCGTCAGCTGGGCGTAGTCTCCATAGTCACCGCCCGCCCATCCCTCGCCGGGCCCGCTCAGCCAGATGGCGCGGTAAACGTTGTTCGTCTGCGGGAGCGCCACCGGCGTCCAGGTCGAACCGTTCCAGTGCGCGAAGGTGGAGTCGCTCACCGCCCAGATTTCGCTGGCGTTGGCGCCGCCCACCGCCGTGAAGTCGCCGGTCGAGACGGTCTGCTTGGTCCAGCCGGTCCCCGTGTTCTGCAGCACGAGGCCGGCCGCCCCCACGCCGACGATGTACGTCGCCGAGGTCCCCCACAGCGCGTTCACCGCGGAGAGCGGCATCGACGAGCTCTTGAAGAGCGGCTGGGCCCAGGTCCCGCCGTTGAAGTTGTAGGTTCCGTCGGCCTGCGAGGCCCAGACGTCGGCGGCGATGCAGGCGGTCCCGTCGCAGGTCCCGCGCGGGTTGCAGACGGCGCCCGGGCAGCAGGCCTGTCCGCGCGCCCCGCAGGCCGGCGCACCCCCCGCGCCGGTGGTTCCCGCAGAACCGCTCGTGCCCGCGGCGCCTGTCGTGCCCGCGGCGCCGCCCGTGCCCGCGAGGCCCGTCGTTCCGGCGCCGCCGCCCGCTCCGCCGGAGCCCGTGGCGCCCGCCGTGCCGGCGCCGCCGCTCCCCGCGCCGCCGTCCGGGGCGTGCAGCGTGGCGCTCCCGCAGGCGACGAGGCCGAGGGCGCAGAGCGCCGCCAGGATGGGCCCTGACTGTCCAGGGCCGCCGTTTGTTCTGCTCTTTTGTGCGGTTTTCAAGGGACGCCGGTCCCCAAAGTACCACAGCCGTGCGGGGCCAGGCGCGGCGGCTGATAGACTGCGCGCGTGCCTCTCACCGGCGACAGGGCCCGCGCGCTCGAGGAGCGCCTCGCGCGGCTCGGCGTGCGCGCCGAGGATCTCGAGGAGACATTCGTTCACTCCGGCGGCAAGGGGGGGCAGAACGTCAACAAGGTCGCCACCTGCGTCGTCCTGGTCCACCGCCCGACCGGCATCGCCGTGAAGTGCCAGCGCGAGCGGACGCAGGGGGCCAACCGGCTCCACGCGCGCCGCATGCTGGCGGACAAGATCGAGGAGCTGAAGCTGGGCGCCGCCAGCCGGCGGCAGCAGGAGGCGGAGAAGGTCCGCCGCCAGAAGCGCCGCCGCTCGCGCCGGGCGAAGGCGCGCATGCTGCGCGACAAGCACGCCCAGTCCGACAAGAAGGCGCAGCGTGGCTCGGTCGGGCACGACGACTGAGGCCGCCTCGTCCCCCGCCGAGGTCTACGACGCGCTGGCGCCGATCTACGACGGCGTCGGCGGCGCGCAGTCGTTCGCGATGATGGTCGCCGAGCGGCTCGAGCGGCTCCTCGCCCTCCGCCGCCCCCAGCCCGCGCCGGCCGACGCGCTGTCGATTCTCGATCTGGGCTGCGGAACCGGGACCCTGCTGTGCGCGCTTCGCGCGCTCCATCCAGGCTGGCGGCTCGCCGGCGTCGACGTCAGCGCCGGCATGCTCGCCGTGGCGTGGGGCAAGCCAGGGAGTGACGGCGTGCTGTGGGTCAGGGCGCGGCTTCCCGGCCCGCTCCCGTTCACCGAGAGGTTCGACGTCGTCGGCGCCTTCTACGACACGCTGAACCACCTCCCCGACCTCGACGCGCTGGCCGCGGCGTTTCGCACGGCGGCCGCGCTGCTGCACCCCGGCGGCCTCCTGGTGTTCGACCTGAACAACGCGTTCGGGTTCGAGACCTGGTGGCGGTACCGGGTCGCGCTGGACGTCGAGGACCACCGGATCGACACCGCGCTCGGCTATGACCGCCACGCGCGCCTCGCCCACGCGGCGATCGGCATCGCGCGCGGCGGGGTCGAGCGGCGGTTTCTCCTCCACCAGCGCTGCTTTTCGGAGGCGGAGGTCGAGGGGGCGCTGTTCCGCGCCGGCTTCACGCCCGAGGTCGCTGCCCCCTGGGGGCCCGTCGATCCGGACAGCCCGAGCAAGACGTGGTTTGTGGCGGCAAAAAAGCATCAAGAATGACGGTCGGCGCGTGAGCGATGCGTCATTTAGATCAAATCGACATCGATTTTTTGAATATGTTTTAGAAACGACTGGACGGCTGGGCTATCTCGACGTACCTTCTGACCTCGCACTTTCGAAAGCGAGGTTTCCCGTGCCTGCCAATCCAGCGACCAAGCCTTCCACCAAGCCCGGACCGACGTCGGCTCCCGCCGAAACCGCCTCCGCTGCCAAGCCGGTCACCAAGCTGCAGACCGGCGCCGAGGCGCTGATCCGCTGCCTCGAGCGCGAAGGGGTCGAGTACGTCTTCGGGCTGTCGGGCGGCGCCGCGATGCCGATCTTCGACGCTCTCGTCGACTCGAAGATCAAGCTCATCCTCGTCCGCCACGAGCAGGGCGCGACCCACATGGCCGACGGCTACGCGCGCGCCACCGGCAAGCCGGGCGTGGTCCTGGTGACCTCCGGCCCGGGCGCCACCAACACGGTGACCGGCATGCTGACGGCGCTGATGGACTCGGTGCCGATGATCGTGCTGACCGGCCAGACCATCTCGCCGATGCTCGGCAAGGACGCCTTCCAGGAGGCCGACGTCACCGGCATCACCTACCCGGTGGTGAAGCACAGCTACCTGGTGAAGAACGCCAACGACATCCCGCGCGTCACGCGCGAGGCGTTCTACCTGGCCGGCTCCGGACGCCCGGGGCCGGTGCTGATCGACCTGCCGAAGGACGTCACCAGCGCCCCCTGCAGCGCGCCCCAGGTCGACGAGGTGGAGCTGCCCGGGTACTCGGTGCCGACGCACCCGGACAAGGACGAGGTGAAGAAGGCGGCGGCGCTCATCAACCGCAGCCGCAAGCCGGTGCTCTATGTGGGGCACGGCGCGGTGATCGCCGGCGCGGGGCCGGCCATCATGAAGCTCAGCGAGAAGCTCAAGGCGCCGATCGTCAACACGCTGCTCGGCAAGGGCGCTTGCCCCGAGGACCATCCCCTGCACCAGGGGATGTTGGGCATGCACGGCACCGCCTACGCCAACAAGACGGTCATGAACTGCGACATGATCATGGCCATCGGCGCGCGGTGGGACGACCGCATCACCGGCAAGCTGTCCGAGTTCTGCCCGACGGCGACCAAGATCCACATCGACATCGACGTCGCCGAGTTCAACAAGATCGTGCGCCCCGACGTGTCACTGGCGGGCGACGCCAGGCTGGCGGTCGAGGATCTGCTGCCGCACGTGGGTGAGCTCGACACGGCCGACTGGCTGAAGGAGATCGCCGACTGGCGCAAGCAGTTCCCGCTCAAGTACGCCAAGCGGGGCGGGCTGCGGGCGCAGCACGTGCTCGATCGGCTGGACGCGCTCGGCGGGCGCGACTGCATCCTCACCACCGACGTGGGCCAGCACCAGATGTGGGCGGCGCAGTTCTGCCGGACCACCAAGAACCGCCACTGGCTGTCGTCGGGCGGCGCCGGCACGATGGGCTACGGCTTCCCGGCCGCCATCGGCGCGCAGTTCGCCAAGCCGAAGGCCAACGTGTGGGCCATCGTCGGCGACGGCGGCTTCCAGATGACCATGCCCGAGCTGGCGACGGCGGCGTTGCACAAGCTGCCGGTGAAGATCCTGATCATCAACAACAGCTACCTGGGGATGGTCCGCCAGTGGCAAGAGCTGTTCTTCGACAACCGCCTGTCGGGCGTCGACCTCGAGGGGAACCCCGACTTCGTCAAGCTGGCGGGCGCCTACGGCATCAAGGCCTTCCGCATCAAGCGGCCGGCCGAGGTCGACCGCGTGCTGAAGGCGGCGATGGCCTGGAACGAGGGCCCCTGCCTCGTCGAGGCCGAGGTGATCAAGGAGGACAACGTCTTCCCGATGATCCCCGCCGGCGCCGGACTGAAGGACATGCTCATCGAACGTCCCAAGCAGAAGATGGCCAAGCCCGAAGGGAGTACCTAGAGATGTCCGCCGCAGCTGCCAGCCACATTTCGCCGATTTTGCAGACCGCACCGTTGCACACGCTGTCGTTGCTGGTCCGCAACAAGCCGGGGGTCCTGGTGCGGGTCGCGCTGGTGTTCGCCCGGCGCGGCTACAACATCGAGAGCCTGGTGGTCAGCACCGACGTCGCCAACGGCGATTTCTCGCGCATGACGATCACCTGCAGCGGCGATCCCGAGACGCTGGAGCAGATCATCAAGCAGGCGACCAAGCTGATCGACGTCGTGACGGCGTTCGATCACACCGGCCAGTCGGTGTACGAGACCGAGGTGGCGCTGGTGAAGCTCAAGTGCAAGGTCGCAAGCCGCACCGAGCTCCTCCAGATCACCGAGCTCTACAGCGCCAAGGTGGTCGACTACGGCGTCGACTCGCTGATCGTCCGCATCGTGGGCGCCGCCGAGAAGCTGGACGTCTTCCTGAGCCTCCTGCGCAACTACGAGATCGTCGAGTTGGTGCGCTCGGGGAAGATCGCCATGACCCGGGGCCTGGCCACCACCTGACCGGCACGGGGACCGCAAATTTGCGGTAAAGAGGCCGGATGTACCTTCCGGCCTCCTTCACCGAGACAGATCTGGACAAGCTGATGGATCTGGTCGGTCGGTTTCCGTTCGCCACCGTCGTCACGCCGGAACCCGGTGGAGAGCTGTGGGTCTCGCACGTCCCGCTCCTGGCGCATCGCCGGGAGGGGGGCGTGGTCCTGTCCGGGCACTTCGCGCGCGCCAACCAGCACTGGCGGGCCTTGGCGGCGGGCGCGCCGACCACCGCGATCTTCCGCGGCCCGCACGCCTACGTGTCGCCGACCTGGTACGTGAAGCGGCCGGCCGTGCCGACCTGGAACTACGTCGCCGTCCACGCCGCCGGGCCGGTGCGCGTCGTCGAGGAGCAGGCCAGGCTCGCCGAGATGGTGCGTGAGCTCGCCGAGCGGTTCGAGGGGCGCGGTCCGGCCGCCTGGCACCCGGATCAGGTGCCCGCTGATTTTCTCGGCACGCAGCTCGCCGCCATCGTCGGGTTCGAGCTGGCGGTCGAGCGCTGGGAGGGGAAAGTGAAGGTGAACCAGAACCGGAGCGCCGAGGACCGCGCCGGCGTCATCGCCCGCTATGAGGCGGACGGGTCCGACGACACGCGCGCGCTGGCCGCCCTGATGCGCGCCACGTTGAACGACTGATCGCTAATCCGTCGCGGCCGGTGTGCGGCGGCGGTGCTTGCGGTAGCCGGAGGTCCCCTCGGCCGCGCGCAGGCGGGGCGTCCGGGCGACGATCTCCTCGGCTTCGTGGAGCAGGAGCCGGACGCGCGACCCGGCCATCCGGCGCGTCAGGTCGTAGAGCCGGCCGCGCTCGCTGGCTGCCTCGGGGAAGGTGACCATGTCGCCGAGCTCCACGCCCAGCCGCTCGGACAGCAGGCTCAGCGTGTGGGCGGTCGGGCGGACCAGGCCCCGTTCGATGTTCGACAGGTGACCCTTCGAGCCGAGCTCGGACTCGAACGCCAGCTGCTCCATCGTGAGGCCGGCCTCCTCGCGGAGCTGCCGGATGCGCGCTCCGATCGCCAGCGAGAGCGCGTCTGGCTTGGTTCGGCGAGGCACGCCGGCAGGCTATGGCGCGGCCCGGAAGCACACGTTTGTCACGACAAACCACATCTGACCACAAGTTTCGAAACCGTCGACGGACTTTCTGCAAAGGACGACAAGGCGGAGGGGCGGCAAGGGAAGCGAGAGCTGGCGGCGCAAGGTTTGTCTTGACAAACCTTGCTTCGAGACGCTGTAATTCGCAGTGGGTCATGGAGACGGGAGCTGCCGCCGAGGCCGCGTGCTTTCCCCTCCTCCCCCACCTGGTCGTGGTCGCGGGGGAGGGGATCGGGCGCGCCTTCGCGCTGACGAAGGCGACGACGACCATCGGTCGGGATCCGAGCGGCGACATCGTGCTGTCGCACGCGACCGTCTCCTGGCGACATGCCGCCGTCACCGTCGGCCGCGACGGAATCGTGGCCGAGGACCTCGGGTCGCTGAACGGCACCTTCGTCGGCCTCGACCGGATCGAGCGCCGGCCGCTCGCCGACGGCGACGTCCTGGGGATCGGCGACCGGATGGTTCTGAAGCTGACGTCGATCGCCGCGCCGGAAGCGCCGGTCGTCCAGGGCCGGGCCCGCGCGCGGGACGAGGCGGCGGAGCCGGACTCGAGCCCGCGGGTGGCCAGCGCGTCCGCGCTCGTCGAACGGCTGCGCATCGAGCGCGCATCGGCGGGCGACGAGCGGGTCTCGCTGGTGCTGATGTTCGTCCGGGTGCTCGGGACCACCGCCCGCGCGCAGGTCCCGGAGCCGATCATGCGGCGCATCGCCGCCACCTGCCGGTCGGCGATGGCCCCCGAGGATCTGCTGGCGCGCGCCTCGGGGCGAGATCTGGTCTTGCTCCTGCGCAAGCCGATCGGGCGCGCCGTCCGGATGGCCCGCGAGATTCGCGCCGAGATTCGCCGGTTGATGGCCGATCAGCTCAAGGGGACCAGCGCGGCGGGGGGGCCGGTGATCGCGACCGCCGCGCTGGTCCCGCTCCCCGGCCGCAGCACCCTCAGCGCCGAGGCGCTGCTGCTCGACGCCAGCCGCAAGGCGGGACGCTGCCTGCGGCGGGTCAGGTACCCCGCCGACCAACTGCCTCAGAAGACCCAAGGCCGGTGACGGGTCCGGGCCGTCAGTCGCTGTTGCACCACGACCCGGATTCCGTGAAACGCCGGCGCGGCGCGCAGGACGGCGTCGACCCGATCGGCGCCGGCCGCGGACATCGACGAGCTGGCAATCTCCCGGGGGAGCCCCGACAGCGCCTCGTCCGTGCTCATCAGCCCGATGAGCACGGTCCCGGCGTGGCCCAGCAGGTCGACCGTGATTCCGGGCCTCATGGGTCGAGCGTATCGGCCGGGCTTGGGCCTGTCGAGGCGACGGAAATCGCGCCCCGGCCGCGCGCGAATGCTTGACGCGGGCGACCCGGCGCGATACTGCGATTTGGGTTGCGCGTCCGAGAGTCCGTCTTCGCCCGCCGTACGTTTCTTCATCCCCGCGCCGGGCGGCTGCTCTCCGCCACCGCGTTCGCGATTGCCAGCTGCGGGCGCGCGCCCGAGGCGGGCAAGACGCTGAGCAAGGCGCTCGACGCCCCGGCCGTGGCTGCTCCGGCTGCGGCGCCGGCGGCGCCCCCGGACACCGCCGGGTACCGGACGGCGTTCGACCTCATCGGCAACCGCGTCCATGCCGTCTCGCACCGCGACGGGCGCCTGGTGGTCGACGCCGGGGCGCTCGACTTCCTCAAGTACGTCGACGGCGGCTGGAAGACCTCCTGGCTGCTCGGCGAGAAGGACGAGGGGAAGCCGGCCTCGCTGGTCAACGGCCTGGGCGCGCTGGCGTTCCTGCCGGTCGACTTCGACGGCGATGGCGCCGGCGGCGGCGCGGCCGGGCCGGTCCAGCTGTCGGTCACCATGCGGGCGCTCGCGCCGGCGCAGAAGGTCTCGATCTTCGTCAACGAGAAGCCGGCCGGCACGCTCGACGTCGCCGCCAGCAAGAAGCGCTACGACCTGACGGTCCCCGCCGAGCTGGTCCACGCGGGCGACAACCGGGTCCGCCTGCAGTTCAAGAGCGCCGCCAACATCGCGGGCGGCAAGCGCTCGGCGGCGGCGATCCAGCAGCTCGCGCTGGGGCCGGCCTCGCTGGGGGCGGCGCCCGCCGATCTGGCGACGGTCGAGGTGCGCCAGGCGACCGTCGGCGGCGTCGCGCGCCGCGCGCTGGTGCCCGGCGGGCACGGTTCGCGGATCTCGTATTACGTCCAGCTGCCCGCGGGCGCGCACCTGGCGCTCGGCGTCGGCGGCGAGGGCCAGGCTGGGGGGACCGCGCAGGTCCGCGTGGCCGTCGACGGACAGCCCGCGCGGACGCTGCACGAGGGCCCGATCGGCGCGCGCTGGAACGACCTGCTGCTCGACTGCGGCGCCGCCGCCGGGCACGCCGCGCGCGTCGACCTGGTCGCGCGCGGGGGCGCCGTCGCCTGGGCTGAGCCACGGGTGGTGGTCAAGGCCCCGCAGGCCGCCGCGCTCCCCAAGCCCGAGCCGCGCTTCGATCACCTCTACGTCTGGATGGTCGACACCTTCCGTGCCGACAAGATGCACGCCTACAACCCGAAGACGCGCGTGCAGACGCCGAACTACGACGCCTTCGCCGCCGACGCCACCCGGTTCGCCTGGGCGACGGTGCAGGGGACCTGGTCGCTGCCGTCGCACGCCTCGCTGCTGACCGGCGTCTACCCGACCGTGCACCACGCCACCGCGCACGAGTCGAAGCTGCTGACCACCGTCCCCTTCGTCGCCGAGGAGCTCAAGCGCGACGGCTACAAGACGGCGATGTTCTCCTCGAACGGCTACATCTCGTCGAAGTGGGGGTTCGATCGCGGATGGGACGTCGACCGCAACTTCATCCGCGAGTCGCTCCCCAACAGCGCCGACTACCTGTGGAAGACGGCCAAGGCCTGGATCGCGCCGCTGCTCCCCAAGCGCCAGTTCGTCTATCTGGCGACCATCGAGCCGCACGTCGCCTACACGCCGAAGAAAGAGTTCCTGGTCAAGTACTGGGACAAGGCCTACACCGGCCCGATCAAGCCGGTGCAGTCGGGCGTGCAGCTGGGCCTCATCAAGGCCGGCAAGCTGAAGGTCAACGACAACGACAAGGCCTACCTCGAGGCGCTGCACGACGCGGAGATCACCGGCAGCGACGCGCTGTTCGCCGCCTTCATCGCCGACCTCAAGAAGATGGGCGTCTACGACACTTCGGTCGTGGTGGTCGTCTCCGACCACGGCGACCAGTTCTACGAGCACGGCAGCGTCGGCCACGGCGACACCGTCTACCAGGAGCTGACGCACGTCCCGCTGATCATCCGCGCGCCTGGCCTCCTCCCCAAGGGGACGGTGGTCGACGCCGACGTCGAGATGATGGACATGGCGCCCACGCTGCTCGAGCTCGCCGGGGCCAAGCCCGAGCCGAAGATGCAGGGGGCCTCGCTGGTGCCGCTGGCGTTCGACGAGATCGGCGTCTCGCCGCGCGCGGCGATGACCGTCGACGGCCAGGTGGCGCGCGGCCTCAAGGTGGCGCGCTACCGTCTGGTGCATCGGGGGCCGGGGCGGATGGAGCTCTACGACGAGCTGGCCGACCCGCGCGAGCAGAAGGACATCGCGGCCGACCACCCGATCGCGCTGCGCGGGATGCGCGGCGTCCTCGGCCTCCTGCACGGCTACGAGACCACCTGGTCGAAGGCCCAGTGGGGGACCGCCGCCAACGTCAGCGAGGCCTTCTACGCCGCCGCCGGGCCGCCCGGCCACCTCGGGGCCGAGGTGAAGTCGGGCGGGCCGAAGTAGATGACCAGGTAGACGACCTCGTCAGCCGGGGTCGTCAGGCGCGGATCGTGGTCGTCACTGGAGGCACATGACCGTGCTTCCATCCAGCTTGACGCCGCCATCCTGCCTGGTGCCGCCGTCGACCCTGACGTCGCCCGCGCAGGGGTACTCGAGCGCGGACGGGGGCGAGAAGCTCGAGGCCCAGGCCGAGGAGGTCCCGCGGTACTCGGTGACGGCCAGCGCCGAGAGCGATTCGATGTAGCGCCCCAGCTTCGCCACGTAGTTGCCGGTCGGCTCGCCGTTCGCGTTGAGATCCGGCGGCGGGAGGCTCGGCAGCTGAGCGAACGGGAGCGCGTACAGCGTGTACGAATAGCTGTCCAGGGTCAGGCTGCAGGTGAAGCGCGCGTCGCCCTGGGGGAACGGGTTCGGGCAGGGCGGGAAGTAGCCGTAGTTGTTCCGCTGCGACCACTGAAGGGCGCCGGAGATGTCCGCCGAG
>Ga0070734_10003852_pt1 | contig 15035 bp, 8 predicted proteins | sample Coa_R1_8_FD_66444 | JGI IMG/M metagenome (GOLD analysis project Ga0070734, IMG submission 66444) | Surface soil microbial communities from Centralia Pennsylvania, which are recovering from an underground coalmine fire - Coalmine... | ecosystem: Environmental > Terrestrial > Soil > Unclassified ...
GATGTCGGTCGTGATCGACTTGCCATCCGAGCTGGTCGCCGTGACCGTCTTTGATTTCAGCGATCCGTTACCGTTGGTATCGGTGACCGTCTCGGTCGTGCTGCCGTCGGCATTGAGTGTCGTGACGTCGGTTTCGGCCGTGGTCGATGTGGCCCCGCCGCCGTCATTGATGGTATCCACCGTCGTCTTGGACAATCCGTCGGCGCTGGTGGTCCTTGTTGTCGAATTCAGCAACGAGCCGTCGGCATTGGAGAATACGATCGTTTCGGTCGTGCTGCCGTCGGCGTTGAGAACGACCGTGTCGGCTTCGGTCTGGTTAAAGGTGCCTGCGCCGGTCGTGTCTCGCTGGATGACTGTGGACAGGCCTGACGCGCTGGTCGTCGTCACGCTTTTGTTCTTCAACGACCCGTCCGGATTAAAGTCGGTGACAGTTGTCGTCTTGCTGTCGTCGCTGTTGAGAACGACGGTCTCGGCCTGGTTGACGACCCCGGCGCCGGTCAGATCGCGGGAAATCGAAACCGTAACACCATCGGCGCTGGTCGTCGTGGTCGTCTTGTCCAGCAACGATCCATTGGCACTGGAGTCGCTGACCGTCTCGGTCTTGCTGCCATCCGCATTGAGGACGGTGACATCGGTCCGAGTCCGGTTAAAGGTTCCAGAACCGGTTAAATCCTGTTGCGTGGTCACGGACAAGCCGTCCGCGCTCGTGGTGGTGACGGTTCGATCCTCCAGCAAGCCGTTCCCGGCGAAGTCGCTGACCGTCTCGCTGCGGCTGCCGTCCGCGTTGAGCACCGTTACGTCCGTCCGCGTCTGGTTGATGACGCCATCACCTGTGAAATCCCACTGCTCGGTCTTGGAAAGACCATTGGCGCTGGTCGTGGTGATCCAGCTATAGGTGAGCGAGCCGTTGGCGCTGGTGTCGTTAATGGTTTCGGTCGTGCTGCCATTCGCATTGAGAACGGTGACGTCGGTCCGGGTTATATTGAAGGTGCCCGACCCCGCGGAATCCTGCTGCGTCGTCGTCGATAGCCCGTTGGCGCTGGTGGTGACGACCGTCTTGTCGATCAACGAACCGTCGGCGTTGAAATTGGAGGTCGTTGTGACCTTGCTGCCGTCGGGATTGACGACTGCGGTCTGAATCTCGTTGAAAAAGCCGTCGCCGACCGAATCGATATCCGTGGTGACAGTCTTGCCATCCGAACTCGTCGTCGTGACGGATTTGGACTTCAGCGATCCATTGGCACTGGTGTCGGTCACCGTCTCGGTGACGCTGCCGTCGGCGTTCAGAACCGTCCCATCGGTCATGGTCAGATCGAAGACACCGGTCCCGGTGTGATCTTCCTGGGTCGTCTTCGACAGGCCGTTGGCGCTCGTCGTGACAATGGTCTTGTCGAGCAGCGTCCCGTTGGCGCTGTGATCAGCCTGGGTTTCCGTCGTGCTGCCGTCGGTATTGATAACGGTCGTATCATTTCTGACGCCAACGACGTTTCCGCCGATCTGCGTGGTGACGCTGTTGACCAGGCCGTTGGCGCTGGTCGTGGTGATTATCGTTGTGTCAGTGGCGTCGTCGGTAAGGGTGTCGGTCGCCGTGCCGTTTGCAGCAACCGCAGCTGTCTCGATCGACATGGTACGGCCATTGACGACGACCTCGACAGTCTTTGAGCGACCGTTGGCGCTGACCGTGGTCGTGGTCTGATTGAGAACCGAACCATTGGTGGACTCATTGGTGACGGTCTCCGTCCTGCTGCCATCGGCATTGAGAACCGTCACGTCCGTCTGCGTCTGATTGATGACGCCATCACCTGTGAAATCCCACTGCTCGGTCTTGGAAAGACCATCGGCGCTGGTCGTGGTGATCCAGCTGTAGGTGAGCGAGCCGTTGGCGCTGTGGTCGCTGACGGTCTCTGTCTTGCTGCCGTCAGCGTTGATGACGGTCACATCGGTCTGGGTCTGGTCGAAGGTGCCGTTGCCGGTCGAATCCGTCTGACTGGTGATCGACAGCCCGTTCGCGCTGGTCGTGACAATCTTCTGATCCCGAAGCGATCCATCAGTGTTGAGATCGCTGATCGTTTCTGTTCGGCTGCCGTCAGCATTGAGCACTGTGACATCGGTACGTGTCTGGTCGAAGATGCCGTTGCCGGTCGAATCCGTCCGCGTCGTGGTCGAAAGCCCGTTGGCGCTGGTGGTAACGACCATCTGGTCGAGCAGTGCGCCGCTCGCGTTCAAATCGGACGTCGTCGTGGTCTGGCTGCCGTCGCTGTTGAGAACCTGGGATTGCGTTTGGTTGAAAAAGCCATCGCCGGTGCTGTCGATTTGAACCAGCACGGTGCGGCGATCGGCGCTGGTCGTGATGACCTTCTTGGATTTCAGCGAGCCGTCGGCGTTGGTGGTCGTGACGGTTTCGACGCTGCTGCCGTCGGCATTGTTGACGGTAACGTCCGACACCGTCCGGTCGAAGACTCCGTCCCCGGTCGTGTCCTGCTGCGTGGTTTTCGACAGGCCATTGGCACTCGTCGTGATCACGGTCTCGGAGACCAGCGCACCGTTGGCGCCAGAGACGGTTTGGGTAGAGGTCGAGCTGCCGTCCGCATTGACGACAGTCGTGTCGGTTTCCGTTTGCTCGATGATGCCGCTGCCATCCGCATCGGTCTGAATCGTTTTCGACAGGCCGTTGGCGCTCGTTGTGGTGATGGTCTGGGAAATCAGCGATCCGTCATCATTGAGCATCGACACCGTATCGACGCTCGATCCGTTCGACCCGATGACGACCGTCTCGAGCTCCGTGACATTGCCGCTGCCATCGGCATCGACCTGAACGGTCCGCGACAGCCCGTCCGCACTAAACGTCGTCACGGTCTGGTCACGCAACGAACCGTCTGCATTGCGATCGGTGACCGTCTCCGTCTTGCTGCCGCCCGAATTATTGACCGTCACATCGGTCGTCGTGAGGTCGAATGTCCCGTCGCCGGTGTTGTCAACCTGCGTCGTTTTCGACAGGTTATCCGCGCTCTGAGAAACGACCGTCTCGCTCCGCAAGGAGCCGTCGCCGTTCAGAACGCGCTCGGTCGTGACCGTGCTTCCGTCGCTGTTGACAACGATCGCCGAGATTTGGGTCTCGTCAATGAGGCCATCTCCAGTCGAATCGATCTGCGTGGTCTTCGTCAGGTGATCGGCGCTGGTGAGCGTGACCGTCTGGTTTCGCAAAGAGCCGTCGGCATTACGGGTCGAAATCGTCTCCGTCCGGCTACCGTCCGCGTTGATCACTCGATCGTCGGTTTGCGTCGTATCGAATACGCCGTCACCGGTGGAATCGATTTGTGTGGTCTTGGACAGTCCGTCCGTGCTGGTGGTCGTGGCGCTGCGATCCTTCTCCGAGCCGTTCGGATTGAGGTCGGTGATCGTGACCGTGAGGTCGCCCCTGGCGTCCTTCACGTCGGTTTCGACCTGATTGAACGTGCCGTTGCCGGTCGAATCGCGGTCGATCGTCACCGTGTTGAGGTCGGCGCTCGTCGTCGTGACCGTTCGGTTGAGGATGTGCGTCCCGGTTCCGTCGAAATTGGTGACGGTCACCGTGGTGCTGCCATCGGGGTTCAAAACCGTGACGTCGGTCTGGATGCTGTCGATGACGCCGTCGCCGGTGGTGTCCCTTTGTATCGTGACCGTGTTGCCGTCGGCGCTGGTGGTCGAGATGGTCTCGTTGGCGAGGCTGCCGTCGGTGTTGAGTGCCTTATTGTCGATCGTGGTTGATCCGTCGGCATTGAGCGTCGTCGTGCTCTCAACGACATAGCCGTTTGGATTGAAGGCGAACGTCACATCGGCGACCGTACCAGTCGTACCGTCCGATTTGGTGAAGGTCGTCTCGCCCAGGATGGACGACCCGTCCGGCAGGTGAGCGGCCTGGTTGTTTGACACCAGATTGATTGAGGTAATGCCGAGCTGCGTCAGCGTCTCGAACTGGGTGGTACCGTTGGCGTTGGTGACAAGGACGCCGAATTTGCTGAAGTCGGCGTCGCCGGCATCGAGCTTGCCATCGTGGTTCGTGTCGAAGACATCGAGCAGCGCTTGCATATCCGACGTTGCGGTCGGATCCCACAACGTGAAATTGATCTCGTCGGCCTGGTTGATGATGCCCGTGCCATTGAGATCGATCGCCAGCACGCCATTCCCCGCGCCGGCCCATGCAGTCGCATTCTGAAGGCCACTTCCGGTCATCGCGAAGAAATGGTTCGACGATCCAAGCTGAGTGATCGAAATGCCCTTGCCGGCGAGATCGAGGACGATCGGCCCCCCCGAAGGAATGCCCCCCGTAGGCCCCCCCGAGTCAAACGAATCGAAGGAGTCGAAGGAATCAAACGAGTCAAAAGAATCGAAGGAGTCGAACGAGTCAAAGGAATCAAAGGAATCAAAGGAATCAAATGAATCAAAAGAATCAAAAGAATCAAACGAGTCGAAGGAATCGAAAGAATCAAATGAGTCGAAGGAATCAAACGGAGGCGGCGGCGGCGAAAGCGGCGGGGGCGAGAGCGCCGGAGGCGGCGGTGATACCGCAGGCGGGGATGGTGGGGGCGGCGGCGACAACGACGTCGGAGGCGCAGGTGGCGAGAACAGCGCCGGCGGCGCAGGTGGCGGCGAGAACGGTGACGGCGAAAACGAAGGCGGAAGGAATTGAATGACCGGCGCGGAAGTCGGAAAGTCGCTGTTATTCGCGGGGCCCTGATTGTTACCCAGCGGATTCGTGATGCCGATCAGAAAGCCCGTCGTATCGGAAACCAGCCTTCCGTCAGACTCGAACAGCACCCGCGTCGTCTGTTCGGCGAGCGGAGTCTCGGTCACCGCCGGCACAAGCGGCCCGGAAGTTGCGGCCTCGGCGGGCGTAACCAGACTGTTGCCGATGAAGTTAAGGGCATCCAAGACGCCTTTCCCTACGATGGATAGGGCTTGATCGACCGCGTTCCCGATCCCGCTGGGGGCGTTGGCAAGAGTCTGGTTGGTCGCATTGACCGCACCGTTGCTGCCGTTGAACGACGCGGCCGCCGCATTTGGCAGCGAAGGGCCTAACACCGGCGAGCCGTCTGAAAACATGAGAGGCTGACCGGTCTCCGGATTGAATTGCGGCACCAGATCGGACTGAGGGCCGGCCGGCTGCTGTGCTGCTGGCGCTAATCCCGCCGCAGCGGGCGCTGCTGACGGTGCGGCTGCCGAATTTGGCGCGAGGCCCAGCACCGGAGAGCCATCCGAAAACGTCAGAGGCGCACCGGTCTCCGGATTGAATTGCGGCACCAGATCGGACTGAGGACCGGATGGATTTTGCGGCTGCTGCGCTGCTGGCGCGCCTGTGTCAACCGAACTCGAAAATGGAAACAGGCTAAACGGATTGCTCGCATCGATCGTTGAACTGCTCAGAGAATTGAAGGCGAAAGCGGGATCAATCCCATCGGTCGCGCCAAAGGGCGAAGCCGAACTGGCGCTGATCTCCGCGGCGTCGTACTTGTTGCCTGAAATATTGTTCTGCGCGGCCGGCGTCAGCAGGCCCTGCACCTGGACATTCGTGTCCAGAATCTGCTTTGCCTCGGCAGCCAGAGAAGCGGCGTCCTGCGGGCTGAGCGGATTAATCTGTCCGGTGGTTGGATCGAGCAATTTGTTTTGGAGGCCTTTCATCTCCTCCAGGACGGCCAGGTCGTTGTTTACCTTCTGCTCGGCAAAATCGATGATCTGCTGGTTCGGACCCGCCAGGCTCCGGGCGTTGATCTCGGTCAGCTGATCGAGGGTTGTTTGCGCGCCGAGGGCCGCAAAGTCGGCTAACATTTGACCCGATTCAACGGTTTGACTGGGTGGTCCGAAGAGCTGAATGTCCTGCGTAATATTGAACAAGCGTAAGAAGAAGTCCCCGGTCACGTTGCCATGGCCGAACCCGGGTGATCCGCCATCGCCGCCGAGGCCGTTAAAGATGATATGATTGCCCTCGTGCACTGCCGTCTGCCCAAAGGTCTGCACGCTTCCAGTGAACGTGATGCCCGAAGGATCACCGGTCGGCACCGCTGGACTGGCCAAAAGGGCCGAGTTGAAAGTGATGGTGGGGTTCGTCGGATCCTTGCTGGTGGTATTGGCAAGAATGGATGGAGACAGGTTGGCGAAGTTTACTGTGACCGTCGCATTGCCAGACGTGAACAGGCTCGCGACATATGGCGCATTAGAGTAGATCAGGTTTACTGTCGGCGAAATTGCCGCAATCTGAGCCGGAGTCAGTCCGGAATAGTCGACGATGACGGCCTTACCGGCGCCCGCGATCTCGAAAACGCTGAAGCCTCCGTCGGTGAAGGTGCGGATCGTTGCGCCGGCGGCCCCGTTGGTCATTGTCGCTTTCCCTCTCGGTTATCCTACGGCCGGCACCAGACAGGCCACAGCGCGAGTCATTGAACAGGCAGACACCATGGCGGCGAACGCTCGCCGCCATCGGCTGATGAAATTCAAAACGTGACCTTCCGGCTCAGCCAGACGTGAGTCTCCCCGGGGTCTCCGATCGTGACCCCGAGCAAGCAGTGGCTGTTTTCGAATTCGAACTCCGTGGGCGCCGCTTGGCCCGCCGTGTACCGCATCCAGTACGGTGGTCTCCTCAACGACCGATTCACGTCGATCTCGCGACCGAAAGCTTCTTCCGAAAGATCCTTCGGATATCCCGGATGCTGTTCGGGATCGCCAGATCCGAAGCTCTCGAGGATATCCTTGGGGGTCACGCAAAGAGCATCGTTCGGTGCGCTGCGCGATCTCTCGACGCGGCAGGGTGAGCGGCCCGACACCACGGCCTTCGGCGATCTCAGCCGCATGACTCGCGCACTGGTCCCCGATTTCCGCAGACTGGCAACTTGTCGAGTAATGCGTTCGCGCCGCAATCGGCTGAAGCGGACGGACTCGTTTTGCGCTCAACGCCGCCCGCCGGTTGTTCTTGTTATTGGCAGCCCGCAGCGACAAGCGTTCACAACCGATGTTAGAAACTGCAAAACGCAACGATGCGTTGCGTTCTATCTCTGCCCATCCTCTTTCATGTTTGCAACCCTCTCGTGAAAAACTTCTGCAAAAAAATTTTTCGTGCGGTTTTCAAGCACAAAATTTCAGCGTCAGATTCCCTGCGTTCGCAAGCGTGGCAATTCTTTGACTCTCTCATTGCGCGAAAAATGCAACGCGCAAACTAAAGCGGTGCGGACGTCAGAATCAAAAAACTCCAGCTAGAAAGCCTTGGTACAGCCCAGGTAAATTCTCGGGCGACGATTGGCCCTGAAGAAATTCGCAAGGAAAATCAGCCGCTATGACAAAACGAACGACCACCCGCACAGGCCGGCGAGCCGACAGCCGCGCCCTTGCGGCCGCAGAAAAGTTTTGACGCACACACGCGGACACTTTAGGTTGCCATGACCGCTACTCAACCAGCAGGCGAGTGTATAACTCAACCAGCGGATGAGTGCGTCCGTCCTCCCAAAAACAAAGAAGCTGACCTGAGGATCGACATGACGGCAAACGAGACGTCCGCGATTGGTGGTTGACCCGCAGATCCCATGAACCTCACCTGTTATCGTATCCGAGAAAACCCACCCGAACTCAATCCTGGCCGCTCTGAACGAGCCTGGATGGATGCCGCCGGACCGCGCTTCCCCTATCGGTGCACGCCGTTGACGATCGCGAATGCCACGGGTTGGGATATTTTGTGTCCGACCGGACTAACCGCCCGCTGGAACGGAGGGCCGCGGATCGCCGATCTTGTTGTCGAGCTCGACGACGGAAGCCTGCCCGCTCAGGGCGCGTTCGCACAGTCGCATTTCGGGTTCGGCGTGATCAGCTTTCATCCCGGTTATTTGTTTCGCACCGACCCCGGTTGGGCGGTGTGGTGTCGGGGCGCCCCGAATTATCCCAAGGACGGCCTGCTCGCGCTCGACGGGCTGGTCGAAACCGATTGGCTGCCATTTCCCTTCACCATGAACTGGCTGTTCACGCGCCCGGGAACGGTGCGCTTCGAGAAAGGCGAGCCGTTCTGCTTCGTCCTGCCGATCCCGCATATGGAGTTGGAGACGATTGAGCCGCGCGTCCTGCCGTTAGCGGCCGACCCCGACCTTTTCGCTGAGCATGCGGCCTGGAGCGCGGCCCGCTCGAATTTCAACCAGGGACTCGCAACGCGCGACCCGGAAGCAGTTAGAGAACGCTGGCAGCGATTTTACCTGAATGGAAAGTCACCAAACGGCCTGACGGCGCCGGAAACACACCGGATCAAGCGCAAGATGAGGCCAGCCGTCGCCGGATCGACTGTGGCTTCCCTGAGCCCGCCGCAACAGGCCCCCAGAGCGAAGCCAATGTCGGAGTTGAACGTCATTGCGACGCAGCAGCGGTCGGTGGGCATCGCGCAACCGGAAATAGCCCAAACTGCTACGCAAAATATCATCTGGCTCGCATCTTACCCCAAATCCGGCAACACCTGGATCCGCGCTCTCGTTCACAACCTTCATCAAGCACCAAACGCCGACGCGGTCGATATCAACCGATTGAACGAATTTACGGCGTGGGACACTTCGGCTGGACCCTATGCGCGTCTGCTGGGCAAACCCGTGAGCGAAGCCTCGCACGAGGAGATTGCGCGGATTCGTCCGCGGGTCCAGGCCGAGCTTGCCCCCAGCCGCCCGCGGCCATTCCTGGTCAAGACCCATCTTTGCATGGGCAAGGACTGTGAGACGCCGACAATCAATCTCGACGCAACACTCGCAGCCATTTATATCGTCCGCAATCCACTAGACGTGGCAATCTCTTATGCTCACCATTCGGGGATCAGCATCGACGCCATGATCGCCAGCATGGCGGTTTCCGGAATGATGGCGCCAGGCAGCAGTGGCAGCAGCGTGCACGAGGTTCTTGGTTCGTGGAGCGAACATGTCGCAAGCTGGATCGGGCTTGATAGCCGGCCGGTGCTGATCCTGCGCTATGAGGATCTTATCGCCAATCCGCTTCGGTCACTGACCTCTCTCGCCCGCTTTCTTGGGCTCGAACCGACCGACGATCAGCTGAGGGCAGCGGTCGCCAAATCCTCGTTTGCGGAAATGCGGCGGCAAGAGATGGAGAACGGCTTCAAGGAGCGCCCCCCAACCGCGAAGGTGTTCTTTCGCGAGGGGCGCGCCGGGCAATGGCGACAGGTGCTCACCCAGGAGCAGGTTGCCAAGATCGTCCGGGCGCATGAGCCGATGATGCAGCGCTTCGGTTACTTGCCGCCGAGCGCTGGATTCCGGCTCGGCTCCTTCGGCCAATGATTTTTGTTCGCCCGGAGAACTTCACCTTAAGGGGCGACGAGGGCAAACCCTTAAATATTTGCGAGCGAAACGGGCTCCGCATATTGCCATCTTAAGTTGTCTTTGCCATGATCGAAAAAGTGGGGAGGTCGTTGATGACGCCAATTGCTCTCAGATTTGATCTCTCCACGACAAACACGTCCGACAGCTCCTCGCCGACCGAAGATTACAGTTTCAGCGAAGACGCCAAATCTCAGCTGGTCCGAACAGGACCGGAGGTTTTGCTCTGACTGTAGAGACAGGTTGCTGCACAACTCATCAGGAAACGCTGCCATGCCGTTGACGGTCACGCCGCTTGGCGTCCGCTGCAATCTCCAATGCGGTTACTGCTATGAGGATCCGCAGCGAGACGCGGGCAACCTTGGTGTTCGCTACGACATCGATGCGATGAAGCGATCGATTGCATTGCACAGCCGCGAAGACGAACCATTTCTCCTGTTTGGTGGCGAACCCCTGTTGTTGACCAAAAAGGTGCTGGAAGATTTGTGGGCCTGGGGCCTTCAACGCTCGGGGCGAAATTCAATTCAGACCAACGGCGTCCTCATTGACGACGAGCACATCGCCTTGTTCAAGAAATACAAAGTCGGCGTCGGCCTTTCGATGGATGGGCCGGGCGAACTCAACGACGCGCGCTGGGACCATACCCTGGATCGGACGCGCCGATCCACTGCCCGCAGTGAGCGCGCGATCGAAAAATTGGTCGCCAATGGCATCATCCCCAGCCTGATCGTGACTTTGCACCGACTGAATGCTGCGCCCTCTCGGCTGGAGAAGCTCATCGACTGGTTCCGCCACCTCGAAAGTCTGGGCATCCGACGGATCGGTCTTCATCTGCTGGAGGTCGAGAACCAGGAGGCCCGAGAAAGGTATTCACTCTCCGCCGAGGAGACGGTGTTTGCTCTTCGACGGCTGCGCGAAGCGCGGAAGCAGCTCAGTGCAACGACACTGACGCTCATCGAAGATCTCGAGCTGCTATTGCAAGGGCTGGACAGCAAATCGAAATGCATATGGCAAGCCTGTGACCCCTTCACGACCAAGGCCGTTAAGGGGCTGGACGGTCAAGGTGAACGCAACAAATGCAGTCGGGTCAACAAAGAAGGCGTCGATTATCTTCCGACCGAACGCGAGGGCTTCGAGCGTTACATGGCCCTATACCACACGCCGCAGGAAGCAGGTGGTTGCAAAGGGTGCCGATTCTTCCTCATGTGCCGTGGTCAATGTCCCGGCACAGCGATCGCGGGAGACTGGCGGAACAGATCGGAGCAGTGCGAAACTTGGACCCGGGTCTTCTCCGAAATAGAGGCCGAACTGGTCGGCAAGGGAATTACACCGCTGTCTTTGCGGCCTGAGCGCTTCGAAGTCGAGGCGGAAATGCTGCGTCGCTGGAATACCGGCCAAAATTCGCCTGTCGAAAATGCGATACGCAGCTTACGAGCACAGCGACGGACGGACAGCGTCGCCGGTCAGTCCGCTACGGTGTGACAAGTAGATATTTTGGAATTCAAGACGCGTTGAATAAATGGTGCCCCATCACTACCCAGACCGGTTGGATTTCCGCCTACCGCCGTTTCTTCGTTTAGCCTGGGCGACCGCGCCAGCACGGGACAACTGGTCAGGGCCCCTCAATCGTCTGGTTGAAGAGGTGCGGACTTCGGAGTGGATGTCCGTGGCGGCCGGCATACGACCGGCCGCTATTATTGTCACTCCCAAAGCTCAGGCTTCCGCGCTTGTCGCTTCTTGGTCCAAGTACGGGCTTGGTTCGTACATTCTGGGCCGCGACCATGCGATGCAGATTCACGCGCTCAATGGCAAGGCCCCCCAACATTCGCCGACAGATGAAATCCATCTGCTGGCGCGAACCGACCGATTGGAAGACCTCGGACTGCTGTGGCGCTCCGGCGATCTGGTGCAGATGGCCAATTGTTTGGGCTTCCCACCATGCTGCGCAACCTTTCTGAAAACCGTCGTAGTCGAGCAGCGCAGCATCGACACGACCTGGGCAATGGTCGGCGATCACGCCCAAGGGGAAAATGGCGCAAGAATTGCGGATATCGCCAACTGCGCCGTCAATCCTCTGCTATCGGCACTTGGTCTGCGCGCAACGCCCCATCGCCCTTGCAGCTTCCATTGCCAGGCAACGCAATCGCTGGCAAAGATCTATGGTGACCTGAGGGCTAAGCTGACCGCACAATCGGATCCGGGAAAGCTGCTAGAGATCCTGGGATGGCCGCTGGAATGGTCATCGCTCCACGGGATCATCGAGATAAAACTTCCGATCCTCAAATTATGCTACGAAGGCGACGCAACGGCCTCACTCTACAGGGTACGCCTGATCGGCGTTGCGATGCCACTGGACGCAGCCCAAGGATTGGATTTTCCGCACCGACCGCCGCCGCGACCCCGGCTGCGAACGGACGCTAGCTGAAGGATTCAAACGATCACTGTCGACGACGATGGATTGGCAGTGGACTCCGCATCGATCGGTCCAGCCGGACCGTGTTTTACGATCGCTGCGAAGATCTTACTAAGAAAACAACCGCGCCCATCTTCGCGGCGCTTAGAGGTAGTCAGATGAGTACAAACACGACGACTGTTTATGTCATCGGCGCGGGGGTCGACCCCAAACGTCACCTGACACTCGAAGCCATCGAAGCCCTTGGCAGCTGCAAGGAGATCTGGACGAATGTTCCGATTGAGGTCTTCAATCATTTGCCGCAGACCTTTGCGCACGCGGCTCGAAGTCTGAAGCCGTTCTACAAGGACAACCAACCTCGCCGTCAAAACTACGCCGATGTGACACGGCACATCTTATCCCGCGCGGGCGAACTCGGCGTCGTCGGTTACTTTACCCAGGGTCACCCCATCATTTTCGATAGCGTTGCCTCGAGCCTCTATAGTCAAGGAACAGCCCAAGGCCTGAAGATAAACCTCATCGGCGGTGTCTCCAGCATCGATACGGTCCTGCTGGACGTCCGCTTTGACCCGGGCGGCGGCTTACAGATATTCGAAGCCACAAATTTCGTCCAACACAAACTCCAGTTCGATACGCGAGCCGCGCTACTTCTCTTTCAACCTTCGGTATTTGGAATGTCGACGCCGCGGTTGAGCGCTAACGCTCCACATCCCAGCCTAACCCATTTACGCGATGCGCTCCTCGCACATTACCCCGCTCATCACAAAGCCTCGTTCGTGCGCTCTGCTACCAGCTTCAACCCGCCTTTTATCATTGAGGTCGATGTTGGGGAGCTGCACACAGTGTCGCCTTCTGCCACACTCGCTTCTTCCTTGTTCATCGCGCCTCTTCGACAATAACGCCACCTGCATCAGAGCCTGGAATGTCTCACGTGCCCCGAAGCGCTCAATTTGATCGTCGCGGCCCGGAAGAATGCATCCCGATTGACGGCATTCACACTTGAACACGGCTCGTAACATGGACCTTCTTGTGCTTGGCACGTCGAATTGCATTGGACCGGACTCGTATGCCGCGAAGCTTGGTCGCAAATTGGGCGCCTCATTCGCCAATTTCTCGGTTGGCGCCTCCTCCAGCACGCTCGGACTTTACCAGCTGCATAAGGTTCAACCTGCCCAACTTGGGATTGCGCTGATTGATTTCGCCATAAATGACGGCCACACCGGTTGGTATCTTTGGGGTCAGGAAAATGCGCCGAATTACATCGCGGACAATATCCGGACGATTGTAGCGCGGCTGCGATCGATGAATTTTCTACCAATAATGGTCCTAGCCGCCTCCTGCCCCAACTTCGAATTCGAACCGTTCGGCAACAAGCTGCACAGCGATATTTGCGTTGAAGAACGCATCAATTTTATCGACATACGGAGGCTCGTCATCGAAGCGATCGGACACGGCGCCAAACAAGCCGATCTGATGCGCGACGACTATCACCTATCCGAGCGAGCCGCTGAGGCGGTGGCCGCCTTTCTCGAAGCCATCGTCAGGCTCATAGATGCAACTACCGTTACTTTCCAGTCGCAATCCGCTTCAGTACTTCAAAGCCGGGCAATTTATGCTTCGCAATTGTTTCCTCCTTCCGCTTTGATCAGCAGAGGCTCTTCCTTGCGAGCCGCACTTCACGGACGGTTGGGCATCGGAGAAACCGTGCACCTGCCCATGGCGTCGACTGAGCGCCTGGCCGGCTTGATGATGAATGTTGGTTCGAAGGGAGGAATGGTTGTGCTGCGCGGTAACGGACCCGAGGTGGTCAAATCCATGACAACATACTGGAATCCTGCACGGCCGGACTCCTTTGGCTCAGCTATGATCGATTTTGGGCATCCCCTGCCGGGAGGCGTTGCAGGCGTGACCATCCAAATCGTTGATCCTGACGCCGTCCCAACCGAACCGACCATACATTGCAAGCCGATCATTCCAGGGCGTTACGGCGAGATCGAAATCGAAGGCGCGCTTCTGATCGAATGCGACAGAATCCAATACGATCACACGTGCCCGAACGTCGATTGGCTACCGCTCGACCTCCGTCAACTGCCGGAGGCGCAAGGGCTTCGCGAACGACTTGCTAGCTAAAGCCTTGACAGCCCCATCAGGAGTTTCCAATGGACATCCCGATAGCGGCGCGCGCCATGACGCGAATGTTCAGCAACTTATCCTGCAGCGAGCTGGAGGATTTGATCGAGATCAGCAACGGCTTTCGTGCCGCAAGACCCGCCGATCATGCCATCTCCTACAAAGCTAACGCGGTGGTACCTCGGGAACCATGGCGCAAATTAGAGCCAGGTGAACTCTCGACCGCTTTTGAGCTAAGCCAGGAGTGGGAGCCGCACAAATCAATCGCGATTTTGAGGCACTCCGCGGCCCTGCTAAGCTTGTTCGACCGAGAGCAGCCTGCAATCATACGTTCAGGTTTCCAGGTCGTTGCTCAATCCGTTGTCGAGACCATCGCCAAGGAATGTGACATAGCGCCAGATTATACTTTCTGCGGGGTGACTGTGAATGAGTCCGGCATGCCCACCGTGTCCATGAACAAGAGAGAGGGTAAGCTCGTCGGCCTTCACGTGGATTCCTGGGACAACCTCCCGCTCTACCAGCGCCGCGGCGCCAAAAACCGCCTCTCGATCAACATCGGACCGTCCACACGGCACGTTCTTTTTGCACCGATCAACCTGGAAGACATGCGTCTCAAACTCAATCAGGAACGAGCTATCGCGGTTGACCTGCCGATGCTGCCAATGGTGTTCATGCGAGAGTTCGCGGATTTCCCGGTGGTGCGTTGCAGGCTCGAGCCCGGCTTATCTTACATTATTCCGACCGAGTGCATGTTGCATGATGGATCGAGTGCGGACCAGACGATCAACACGCGTCAGTTTGTTATTCGAGGGTATATCCGCCCGCGGCATAACAACCTGGTTGACTGACAAGTGATGAGGCACTCCTCTTTGCTATCCTGCGAAACGTTTCGCGCCCCTCACCTCTCGCGTAAACTCTCCTTCTTGTACCGCCATAACGGTGATAGCTGTTCAAGTAAAGGTTGCAGCATTTTTTCGTAGGGTCGCCAACGCTGGACGGACGTCGAATAAAGCGGCTGGCGTATCTGCGTCGCGCTTGCGGTGCGCACCGCCCGCTGCGTCTTGTGAAAGCTCAGACATTTCTCAGACCATTGAAGATTACAATGCGCTAACAGGTGGCGCGCTTCGCTTTCAAAATCCGAGACGAGCCGCTCGTAATGGACATCGATC
>Ga0070734_10003853_pt1 | contig 15033 bp, 13 predicted proteins | sample Coa_R1_8_FD_66444 | JGI IMG/M metagenome (GOLD analysis project Ga0070734, IMG submission 66444) | Surface soil microbial communities from Centralia Pennsylvania, which are recovering from an underground coalmine fire - Coalmine... | ecosystem: Environmental > Terrestrial > Soil > Unclassified ...
CTGATTCCAGTTCCCCAGGCTCAGGCGGGTCTTGCTTCCCACCAAGACCTGTTTCTGGTCGCCCCAATAGTTGGCGTCGTCCATCACGGGTTGGGGCTGGGCTTCCGACCCGGCGCCGTCGTCCAGGCTGATGCGGGACTGGTTGTAGTTGACCAGCACCTCCTCGCGCAGGTTGGAGACCGGCTGGGCGCCCAACTTCAGCAGGCTGGAAAAATCAGTATCCGGATTGTTGTAAGTGTTGCCGAAGGCCTTGTCCGCCGCGGGGAAGCCGGCGGTGTCGAAGTAGGAGGCGCTCAAGGCGTAATCCCCCAGGCAGCCGCCGCCCGAAGCCGAAGCCGATTCCCGCACCGTGCCGTAGGAGCCCCCCTCGAAGAGGACCGAGCCACCCGTGGGCCCGCCGCCATCCTGGGTGACGATGTTGACGACGCCGGCCATAGCGTTGGAGCCGTAAAGGACGCTTTGCGGGCCCCGCACCACCTCGATCTGCTTGACGCCGCCGAGGCTCAGTTCGTCCAGGTAGTCGTAGTTCCGGGCGGTGGCGATGGGGTCGTTCAAGGGGATGCCGTCCATCAGGACCAGGGTGTCCTGGTCGTTGGAGCCCCGCGTGTAGGTGTAGGTGATCTGGCCCGGCCCCCCGGATTGCACCACTTCCATGCCCGGCACGTTCTGGAGCGCCTGGTTCACGGTGGCCGACTGCTTGCGCTCGATGTCCTTCGCGGTGATGACGGTGATGGAATTGGGCACCTGGGAGGCCGGCATGTCCAGGCGGCCCGCGGTCACGACCGTTTCGGGAAGGGTGACCGGCGCCTGGGCGGCGGCGGTATTGGCGGAAGACTCAACGGTGAGGGTATTGGCGGTGGGTTCGACGACGGGCGGATCCGCCCACAAAAAAACCGGAAACAGCAGGAAAAGCGGCAAAAAAACGCGGCACAGCCTGGAAAAATTTTGCATGGCCCACTCCCCGAGGCCGAAGACTTCAGGGGGGGTTAAGGCAGAGGGACTTCCGGTGGAAGGGCTCTCCGCTTCTTATTCCCGAAGAAGCATTCGAAGATTTCTCAAGGCCGGTCTCCTGGCTCGGGGCAGCTTTCCGGGCCTTCCCGTCTTTTGGACAGTGGCTGCCGGAAGAAAACATCGCCCCTCACAGTGGCGGGTCCGCGCCGGATTCGCACCGGCTTCCCGAACACCCTGAGTTGTGAAGGTTAAATACTCCTCTTCATGGGACTTGTCAATGGGATTGGCTGCGCGCCTTTTGGAAAACGTCCGAGAGGAATTCCCCCAGGCCCACCATGCTGGGCCCGGGGATCAGGTATTCGGGATTGTCGAAGCAATAGACCCGGTGGTTCTTCACCGCCTTCAAGGCCGGCAGGGCGCCCCACACCGCGGTCTCTTTGAGCACTTCCTCGGACCTTCCGTGGGCCGGGGGCAGGGCGTTCACGATGACGTCCGGGTCGCGCTTGAGCAATTGTTCCTTGGACACCAGGGGATAGGGCACGTGCGCGTCGGAGAGGATGTTCTCCCCGCCGGTCCAGCGGATCATGGAATCCACGAAGTTCTTAGGCCCGGCGCCGTAGATCTGGTCCAGGGCCCCGGGCGTGCGGTCCACGACGAAGAGGATGGAAACGGGATTTCCTTGGGAAGGCGTGGCTCGGATTTTATTAAGCCTCGCTTCCAGCTTGGCCTTGGCCTTCCTCGCCTGGGCTTCCCGGCCCAAGGCCTTGCCCAGGTCGTCGTAAGCCGTCAGCACGTCCTCAATGGTCTGGCAGTCCTCGACCAGGACCGGCACCTTCAGCTTTTGAAGGGTTTCCACGGATTTGCCGGTGAACTTCAGGGACAGGACGAGGTCGGGCTTGAGGGAAAGGATCTTCTCGTAATTGGGGTTGTACCAGCCGCCGATCTTTTCCTTCTTCGCGGCTTCGGGCGGAAACTTGCAGAAATCCGTATCGCCCACCAAGAGGTCCTGGGCGCCGATGTCGTAGACGATCTCGGTCAGGTTGGGCGCCATGGAAATGATGCGCTGGGGCGGCGCCTGGGCGAAAAGGGGAAGAGCGAGGCTTAAACATAAAACGAAGGTCGTGTGTTGGAGTCCCAAATTCTTCAAAAGCTTCTCCCGGTCTTGTCTTAGGCAGGCAAGCTTAGTGTAGAATCCAAAGGATGTCCAACCCCTCCGAAAGCAAAACCTGCGGCCGTTGCGGCAAGGCCTTCGACTGTTTCTCCAAGGTGGGAGGCTGCTGGTGCGAGAAGCTGCCCTCCCTGGCCAAGGAACTGCCCGGACATGACTGCCTCTGCCCGGAGTGCTTGAGGCAGGAAATCCAACGCCAACAAATCCCTCAATAGGAGCCGTCTTGCCCACCGAATTTCGAATCGCTTCCTTTCTCCCTTCCGCCACCGAAATGGTCTGCGCCTTGGGCCTGACCGACCAGCTGGTGGGCGTCTCACACGAATGCGACTTCCCGCCCGAGGTGAAGGGGAAAACCGTGGTGGTGCGCTGCGCCATGGACCTGGCTTCCCTGAACCTCACCCAGATCGACAAGGCCGTCACCGAGCGCGTGGCCCAGGGCGGCAGCGTCTACGCCGTGGACGAGAAGGCCATCCGCGCCGTTTCCCCCAACCTCATCCTGACCCAGGACCTCTGCCAGGTTTGCGCACCCTCGGGCAATGAAGCCACCCAGGCCTTGAAGTCCCTCAATCCCAAGCCGGAAATCCTCTGGCAGACGCCCCATTCGCTGGAGGACGTTTATAAGGACCTGCTGGCACTGGGTGAAAAAACCGGCACAAGGGACAAGGCCGAACAACTCATCCGCGAAACCCGCGGGCGCATTGAAACGGTGAGGGCCGCCACCTCCCCTCTTCCCAAGGTGAAAGTCTTCTTCATGGAATGGGTGGACCCCATCTTTTGCGGCGGCCACTGGGTGCCGGAATTGATCGGCTGGGCGGGCGGCGTGGATGAAATCTCAAAACCCAACGTGGATTCGGTGAGGATCCCCTGGGAAGAAATCCTCCGCCTCAACCCGGAAGTCCTGGTCGTCTCCCCCTGCGGCTATGGGACGAAGGACGCCGTGAAGCAGGCGGAGCAATTGAAATCCCGGCCCGGCTGGAGGGACCTGGCGGCGGTGAAGAAAGGCCGGGTTTTCGCGGTGGACGCCAACGCTTATTTCGCCCGGCCGGGCTTGCGGCTGGCCATGGGCCTGGAAATCCTGGCCCACCTTTTCCATCCCGAAGCTTGTGCCTGGGATGGGCCGGCTGATGCTTTCGCCCGGGTGCCTTAAGAAATGCCCCCCTCAACCCAAGCTCCATTAACCCTTTACACCGTCGGCCACTCCAACCGTTCTTTCGAGGATTTCCTGAAACTCCTGCGGGCCCACGGCATCGGGCGCATTGTGGACGTGCGCACCGTCCCCAAATCCCGCCGGGTTCCCTGGTTCAACAAGGAAGAACTGGCCCCGGCCCTGAACGACGCGAAGATCCGCTACGCCCACCTGCCCGAGCTGGGGGGCTTAAGGCATTCCAAAAAAGACTCCACCAACCTGGGCTGGAAGAACGCCAGCTTCCGGGGCTTCGCCGACTACATGGCCACGCCCGAGTTTGAAAAGGGGTTGGAGAAGTTGAACGAGATGCAACCCAGTTTGAAAACCGCGGTCATGTGCGCCGAAGCCGTGCCCTGGCGCTGCCACCGGTCCCTCATTGCGGACGCTGAAACGGTACGAGGGCTCTCGGTGATACACCTCATGTCGCCGACTTCCACCCGGCCCCATGAAATGACGCCCTTCGCCAAAGTGGATAAGAAATCCAACCCGCCGAAGATCACCTACCCGGCGGATGAAAAAGGCCAGCCCGATCTTCCCCAAATGCCGCCCCTTGCGCCCAAACCGCGCGGACCCAAGAAGCCCAAGGGTTCTTAAAACTTAGTCGGTCTTTTTCCCGCCCCAACCATCATGGTAGATGAGGTCCGCGAAGGGCACCTGGGGCAGCCAGCCTGCGGTCTTCAGCTCCGGTTCGGGCGCGAAGGCGTCCGTATAGCCCACGCAGAGATAGGCGATGGGCACCACGCCCTCCGGCAGCTGCATGAGGGCCGCCAGTTCTTCGGGTTTGATGATGCTCACCCAGCCAACACCCACCCCCTCGCAGCGGGCGGAGAGCCAAAGGTTCTGCACGGCGCAGACCGCGCTATAGAGGTCCATGTCGGGCTGGGCGGTGCGGCCCAAGACCACGGGCCCGAACCGTTTGCGGTCGCAGGTGACGCAGATGTTCAGGGCCGAATCCAGGATGCCTTCCAGTTTCAATGAAGCGTATTTTTCGCCCCGCCCGCCCTCGAACATCTTTTGGGCTTCTTCGTTGGCGCGGCTGAAAGCTTCCTTCACCTTGCGGCGGACCTCCAGGTCCTTCACCAGGATGAAGTTCCAAGGCTGGCTGTAACCCACCGAGGGCGCCTGCATGGCCGCGATCAGGATCCGGCCCAGGACCGCCTCCGGGATGGGGTCGGACTTGAAGCGGCGCACGTCCCGCCGCTCGCGGATGACGCGGTAGACCGCCTCGCGTTCCTTTTCATTGAACCCGTTATTCATCTCCATCCCCCTAAACCGCCAGGTAGGTGCGGCGGCGGAACAAGAGCCACAAGAGCACCGGAACACCCAGCAATGCCGTTAAGACGCCGACCGGCACCTCGCTGGGCCCGAAGAAGGACCGCGCCACCGTGTCGCAGACCATGAGGAATGCCCCGCCTCCCAGGGTGCTGCAGGGCAAAAGGAAACGGTGGTCGTTGCCGATCCAAAGCCGGTAGATATGGGGGATGATAAGGCCCACGAAGGCGATGGGACCGGTGAGGGCCACCACCGCACTGGTCATGAGCGAAGCCACCACGATGGCGAGGATGATGACGCGGGTGGTGGGGACGCCCTTCACCTGGGCCAGTTCCTCGCCCGCCGAGAGCAGGTTGAGTTCCCGCGCCAGGGCCAGTAGTACCAGGAATCCCACACCGATCCCCAGGGAAAGCTTCACGACCGAAGCCCATTCCACCACGTCCAGGCTTCCCACCATCCAATGGATCATGGCATAGGCCTGGGTGAAATCCGCCACGTAATAGACCAGTAGCACCAGGGCGTTGAAGAAATAATTGATCGCGACTCCCGCCAGGAGCAGGGTGATGGCGGAATAAGACCTCAGCAGGGAAGCCAGGGAATAGACCAGGAACAGGGAAAGCAGGGCGCCCAGGAAGGAAAAGAGGGTCACGAGGGAAAAACCGTGGGAGAGCGCCGTCAACCCCAAGAGGATCGCCACCACCGCGCCGAAGGAACTGCCGCCCGCCACACCCAGGGTAAAGGGACAGGCCAGGGGATTGCGCAACACCGCCTGGAACACGATGCCCGCACAGGCCATGGCGGCCCCGGCCAGCGCGGCCAGGAGGTTGCGGGGAAGCCGCACGGAAAAGAAGATCTGCGCGTCCTGGTTGTCGGGGGAAGGCGGCCAGGCCTGGAACACCTTGGCCCAGGAAACCGTGGTGGGCCCGATGAGGGGGCAGCCGAAAAGCACCAGGGCGAAAAGGGCCAGGGTGAGGAGAAGGACGAAGGTCTTGGTGGTCATAGTTCGGTTCATATAAACCTTCCCCCTTTGAAAAAGGGGGATTGAGGGGGTATTAGTTGTTTCGAAAGAAATCCCAAAATGCTAACTCCCCCTTATTCCCCCTCTTTCAGAGGGGGAAACTATATTCAACTTCTTCTTCGGCACAAAATAGGGAAAACCCCCTTTTGGCTTCAGCTGGTCGACTTCCACCTCCAGCACCGAATGGATGTTCCGGGGGGTCAACACCTTCTTGGGCGCGCCTTCGGCGAAAACCTTGCCGCCCTTCATGAGCACCAACCGGTCCAGGAAGCGGCCGGCCAGGTTCAGTTCGTGGGTGGCCACCACCACGGTCAGGCCTTCCTCCCGGTGGAGCTTCCGGATGATCTCGAACAGGAGGATCTGGTGGGACAGGTCCAGGGACAGGGTGGGTTCATCCAAGAGCAGGACCCTGGGCGTTTGGGCCAAGGCGGAAGCCAGGAGCACCCGCTGGCGCTCGCCCCCCGAAAGTTCCCCGTAGGAGCGGTCCTTGAATTCCAACGCGTCGCAAAGGGAAAGGGCCCTTTCGCAGATCTGGCGGTCCTGCGCCCCCAGGGGCTTCAACCGCCCCAGGTAAGGGTGCCGTCCCATCTCCACGATTTCCATGACGCTCAAGGGGAAGGTGAAATGCAGGCCCTGGGGCACATAGGCGATCTTGCGGGCCCGTTCGCGGACCGGGAGGTCCTTGAGCGGCTTGCCTTCGAAAACCACCCGGCCCTGTTGGGGTGCGGCCAGCCCCACCATGAGTTTTAAAAGAGTGGACTTTCCCGCGCCATTGGGGCCCAGGAGGCCGACCAGCCCGCCTTGCTCAATGGAGAGGTTCGTCGAATGAAGCTCAAAACCCGAGTGGGAAGGGTAGCGGAAGGAAAGATTTTGGATTTCAAAAAGAGGCATGTTCCCCAGGCTTTAAAACCGGCGGGGAGGAAGGCCTTGCTTAAGATGGATCGACCGCAAAGCGCCAAGCCCTTTCCCCGAGGCTCGCTTATTTTCCATCCAAGGCCGGTCTCCTGGCTTAGGGCTTCCACTCCAGGCCTTCCCATCTTTTGGACAGTGGCTCTGGATTAAAATGTCGCCCATCACAGTGGCGGGTCCGCATCGGTCTCTCACCGATTTCCCGAACACCTTGAACAGTAGGGCTATTAAAGGCCCAGCCCCGGAAGCTGTCAATGGTCCCTCTTTTATGAGAGGGGTCATAAAATCCCGGACTTTTGTTTCCTACAATCCCGCCATCCAGCCCAACCCTTGAAACGCCTTGGGCCGGGGATTTAATCTATCGACGCTTCTTAGGACAAGGAGACTATGGACGCTTTAACACTGGCCCGCGCGCAGTTCGGCTTCACCATCGCCTTCCATTACATCTTTCCCCCGTTAAGCATCGGCTTGGGACTCATCCTGGTCCTGATGGAAGGTTCCTACTTCTTCACCCGCAAACGCCTTTACCTGGAAATGGCCCGCTTCTGGGCCCGCCTTTTCGGCCTCATCTTCGCCATGGGTGTGGCCACGGGCATCGTGATGGAATTCGAGTTCGGCACCAACTGGGCCTCTTATTCCCGCTTCGTGGGGGACATCTTCGGCAGCGCCCTGGCCGCCGAGGGGATCTTCGCTTTCTTCCTTGAGTCGGGTTTCCTGGCCCTGCTGTTGTTCGGATGGAACCGCCTCAAGGCCCGCACCCATCTTTTCGCCACCTGCATGGTCTGCCTGGGCGCCCATTTCAGCGCGGTATGGATCGTGGTGGCTAATTCCTGGCAACAGACGCCGGCGGGCTATCACCTGGTGGGCCAGCCCGGCGGGGGCATCCGGGCCGAGGTGACGGGCTTTTGGGAAGCCGTCCTGAACCCTTCCACCTTGTGCCGCCTGGGACACGTCTTCATGGGGGCCTGGCAGGCCGGGGCCTTCGCCGTCCTGAGCGTGAGCGCCTATTACCTTCTCAAAAAGAAGAACCGGGATTTCGCCCAGGCCTCGCTCAAGATCGCCCTGGTGGTGGCGGTGGTTGCCTCTTCGCTTCAGCTGGTCTCGGGCCATGAAAGCGCCGAAGTGGTGAGTGAAACCCAGCCCGCCAAGCTGGCCGCCTATGAGGGCCATTACGAAACGGCGCCCGCCGGGCTTTATCTTTTCGGCTGGGTGGACGAGAAAAACGGGCAGACCCACGGGGTCGCCCTGCCGGGCCTCCTGAGCTGGCTGGTGACGGGCAAAACGGGCGGGCCGGTGACGGGCCTTTCCGCCTTTGCGCCGGACAAAAGGCCCCCGGTGAATTTCGTCTTCCAGACCTACCACGCCATGGTGGGGATCGGCATGGCCTTGATCGCCATCGCCTGGTTCGGCCTCTTCCTTTGGTGGCGCGGCCGCCTTTTCAATTACGGCTGGTACCTGAAGGTCCTCGTCGCCTCGGTGCTGCTGCCCCAGGCCGCCAACCAGCTGGGATGGTTTTCCGCCGAGGTGGGGCGCCAGCCTTACATCGTCTACAACCTGATGAGGACCGCCGACGCCCTCTCGAAAACCGTGCGGCCCGGGGAAATCCTGGCCTCCATCATTCTCTTCGGCCTCATTTACTTATTACTCTTCATTCTTTTCATCTACCTGCTTAACGACAAGATCCAGCACGGGCTGCACATGAAAGTGGAGGAGGGGCACCGCGCATGAACTCCTTCTGGCCGACCCTTTGGTTCCTGCTGGTGGGCGCGCTTTTTTCCGGCTATGCCATCCTGGACGGCTTCGACCTGGGCGTGGGGGCCCTGCACCTTTTCGTGAAGACGGACAAGGAGCGCCGGCTCCTGCTCAATTCCATCGGGCCCATCTGGGACGGCAACGAGGTCTGGCTGGTGACGGGCGGCGGCGCTCTCTTCGCGGCCTTTCCCGAGGCCTATGCCACGGTCTTCTCGGGCTTCTACCTGGCCTTCATGCTGTTGCTGGTGGCGCTCATCTTCCGCGCGGTGGCCATCGAGTTCCGCAGCAAGCAGCCCATGCGATGGTGGAGGGATTTTTGGGACGCCAGTTTCTCGGTGAGCAGCATCGCCTCCTCCCTCTTGATCGGCATCGCCTTGGGCAACATGGCCTGGGGCATCCCCCTTTCGGCCGACCACGAATATGCCGGCGACTTCCTGGGGCTCCTGAGGCCCTATCCGCTTCTCCTGGGGCTCACCACCCTTTCGCTCTTCATGATGCATGGCTCCATCTACCTGGTGCTCAAAACCGAGGGGGCCCTCCAGAAAAAACTGAAAGGCTGGGTAAAGCACGCCATGATTCTCTTCATCCTCTGCTATGTCATCGCCACCTTCGCCACCCTGCTCTTCGTGCCCCACATGCTCGCCACCATCCAAAAAGTCCCCGTGCTTTTCGCCGTTCCGGTCCTCAGCGTGCTGGCCATCGCCAACATCCCCCGCAACGTCTCCCAGGGCCACGGTTTCGGCGCCTTCCTTTCCTCCTGCGCGGCGCTCCTGACCCTCATGGCGCTCTTCGGAATCGGCATGTACCCGGCGCTGGTCTACTCCAACCCCTCACCGGAAAACAGCCTGACCGTCCTGAATGCCTGTTCCTCCGAAAAAACCCTCCGGATCATGACCGTCATCGCCGCCATCGGCATGCCCCTGGTGCTCTCCTACACCGCCAGCATCTACTGGATTTTCCGCGGCAAGGTCAAGCTGGACGCGCACAGCTACTAGCGGCAAAAGGGCCGCCCCGGAAAAAACAAAATACAAGGCCCCCTCCTGAAATTTAACAAACCCCCGGAAAGAGGCGGACACTACGAACAGTTGGTCCGCTGTTTTTTTTCTTTGTCAAGGATTTCAAAAAGGGGGAATAAAAACTTTTCATCCAAAAAAAATAAAGAACAAAATTTTTGTGCGGAATCCTTTTGAGAAAATTTTGGGCCGGTGGTAAAAAGCCCAAAAGAAAAAGATTTTTCCGGCGTAAAATATTTACGCTTCCACGCCACAATTCCCTTGACTAAAACCAAAAAAGATTTAAAAGAGGTGAAGCAAGTAACGTTTTCGAAAACTTTAAACACTTCCCCAAAAATTTTTTCGTGACCGGCGCTGATCCGATAAACGAAAAAATTTTTTTCGTCTCTGGAGAAAATTCCAGGGTGATTAATGTGGATGACGGTGGATATGTTGTGAGTGGCTTCCACCGAAGGTCCAAAAAGGGCGGAACTGGAAAGACTTTTACCCCCGGAACGGAATGTTCCTTTTAAGAGGGGTGGAGGGAGCAGGCCCAAGGGGATGATTTTCCCCTGAATTTGGGCCTTTTCGTCTGGAAGCGTCGATCGGGGTTATCCACAAAGCTATGCACAGCTGTGGATAACAGAAGCACCGCCCCCAAAGGGGCCTTCGTAAAAACCGTGCAAACTCTCCTGGGGATAAACAGGGGATAATTTTAAATCGACTGACAATGGCCCTTATTTTATGGGGTTTTCACGCGTTTTTTATTCTCTGGAGGTTTGTGGATGACCGTTTCCGCCGATCTTTGGGACCGTTGCCTGGAAAGCCTTAAAAAGGACCTTAACCGCCAGAGCTTCGAGACCTGGTTCAAACCCACCAAGGCTTCCCTGGCGGAAAACCGCACCTTAAAGGTCCAGGTTCCCAACGAGTTTTTCCGGGACTGGATCCGCGACCATTACCAGCCCCAAATCCAAAAGGCTCTCAAGAGCCTCCATCCGGAGCAGCTGGAAATCCAGTTTGAGATTGAATCCGGCCCGTCAGAGGCCGGGAACCCCGCAACGGCCGCTCCCCTCTCCTCCTCCGAGACCCAATTGACCGTGGAAATCGTGGAAAAGCCCCGCTTGACCATGCCGACCCCGACCAAAACCTCGGGGGACTCCGAATTCATCCTGAACGGAAAATTCAATTTTGAAAGCTTTGTCGTGGGCAACAGCAACCGTTTCGCCCATGCGGCCTGCCTAGCGGTTGCGGAGTCACCGGCCCGGTCCTACAACCCCTTGTTTATATATGGGGGAGTCGGCCTCGGGAAGACCCACTTGCTCCAGGCCATCGGCAATTTCGTGGTGGAACAAAACCCCGACATCAAGGTTCTTTACATATCCTCGGAAAAGTTCATGAATGACTTCATCCAGTCCATCCAAGCCGGCCGCCAGCAGGACTTCCGGAACAAGTACCGCACGGTGGACGTGCTTCTGATCGACGACATCCAGTTCTGGGAGGGCAAGGAAGCCACCCAGGAGGAATTTTTCCACACCTTCAACGTGCTTTACGAGGCCCAGAAGCAGATCGTGGCCACCTCGGACAGCCATCCCAAGGAAATCAAGCTCGAGGAGCGGCTCAAGAACCGCTTTGAAATGGGCCTGATCACCGATATCCAGGAGCCGGACCTGGAAACCCGCATCGCCATCCTCCGCAAGAAGGCCGAAAGCGAAGGGATCCTGGTGCCCAACGAAGTGACGGCTTTCATCGCCAACCACGCCAAGGCCAATATCCGCGAGCTGGAAGGCTCCATGCTGCGGGTGATCGCCTTCGCCTCCCTGACCCGCCAGGAAATCTCCCTGGAGATGGTCAAGGAAGTGCTCAAGGACTCCCTCCCCAACGAGGAGCGGCGCATCTCGGTGGACGCCATCCAAAGGGTGGTGGCCGAGCGCTACAACTGCAAGTACTCCGACATGAAGTCCAAGAAACGCACGAAACAGATCGCCTTCCCCCGCCAGATCGCCATGTTCCTCTCCCGGGAGCTGACGGCCCATTCCTTGAGCGAAATCGGCGCGGCTTTCGGCGGCAAGGACCACACCACCATCATCCACGCCTACGAGAAGATCGAGGAACTGCTGACCACCGACATCACTCTCCTGGCCGAGGTCAACAGCCTCAAGAAACAGTTAACCGAAGGCAATTACTCCCTCTAACCGCGCTTTCTTCCTTCGCCCTCTCAAACCACCTTCATTCCAAGCAGCCTTGCCTTGTCCCGGACGGACTTATCCACATTTGGAATTTCCACAGGTCTCTGGATATGTGGACTTCACCCGCTTAAAAGAAGTCTTATCCCCGAAATTTTCCACAGAGGGCGGAAGAAGGCGGGGATAAACCCCGTGAAAGGGCAAAAGAGTTGCGGGCCTGTGGATTTGTCTTATAATACCCCCAGTTTTTTCCCAACTTCAAAAGCCGTTTTCAGCCTTGTTTTAAAAGCAAAAACAGAAGTCAGTCCACATATCCTCGAAGCCAACTACTACTTCTCTTTTTAAATTTTAAAATCCTTTAAAGCAACAGTCGTTAATCCGAAAGGCAAGGAGTTCCACATGAAAGTGGTACTAACCCGGGCAGACCTTCTCAAAGGCATCTCCACCGTCCAAAGCGCGGTGGCTTCGAAAAATACCATGCCAATTTTGGCCAATGTCCTTTTGGAAGCCCGGGATAAAAAATTGGAGTTGGTGGCCACTGACTTGGATATGGGCATCCGTTGCAGCGTCCAGGCGGAGGTTGTCGACAAGGGAAGCATCACCATCAACGCCAAGAAGTTATCGGACATCGTCAGGGAATTGCCGGAAGCGTCGGTGGATTTGGAGATCGACGAAAACCATAAGATGATCCTGGTCTGCCAAAAATCCAATTTCAAAGTTCACGGGCTTCCAAAAGATGATTTTCCCATCCTGCCGGAAGTCAAAAAGGACAAGGTTTTTAAGGTCAAGGGTTCCCTGCTCCAGGAAATGATCCATAAAACCATCTTTGCCGTTTCCACCGACGAGACCCGTTACGTCCTCAATGGTGTCTTCTTCCAGGCGGAAGGCGGAAAGATCCGGATGGTGGCCACCGACGGCCACCGCCTGGCCTTCATCCAGAAAAAATTGGAGGGGAAGGCCGATGAAAAGTGCAACGTCATCATCCCCACGAAGACCCTCAACGAACTCTCAAAGGTCATCAGCGACGTCTCGAAGGGAAAAGAAGAAAAAGATAACGACCTGATCGTTGAAATTACGGCGACGGACAACCAGATCAAGTTCGTGGCCGGCGGCGTTGAAATCGTGTCCCGCCTCATCGAAGGGCAATTCCCCAATTATGAGCAGGTCATTCCCAAAGAATCGGACAAGAAATTGGAAGCCTCCACTTCCGATTTGGCCGCCGCCACGCGCCGGGTGGCAATCCTGACTTCGGAAAAATCTAACTCCATCCGCTACCAGGCCAAGAATGGAAAACTGGTCATCTCCTCCAAAACCCCCGACATGGGCGAGGCCAAGGAAGAGATGGATGTGAACTACAAGGGTGAGGAAATCAGCATCGCCTACAACGCCAAATATGTCCTGGACGTGCTTAAAAACGTGGGAACGGAAGCCGTGAACATCGAACTGACCCAGCCCCTCAGCCCCGGTATTTTAAGGCCCAAAGGGGATACGGATTATCTTTGCGTGATTATGCCCATGCGGGTGTAAAATAAGGCAATGAAGAAAAAATATTGCCTTGTTTTATCCGTCTTGATCCTTCCGGCCCTCTTTTTCGGTTGTGCGGGCCCGCCGACCCTTTCCAAAAGCGCCGTTGTTGACACCATGTCCCTGACCGTTGTGGGGACGCCCCAACCCAGCCTCGCGGGAACGGGTGCTTTTTACGATTATTCCCAGCCTTCCACCGTCGTCTCGGGCGGGGTGACCAGCATCACTTCCTATACCGCCACCGCCATCACTTATCCCGGCGGGCCTTGGTCCTTCAGCGACATGACCCATGACACCTTGGGTTTCTCCATCACGATCACCGGTGTCACCAGCGCGGTGACCTTCGGCTACCAACTGGACGGCGTCTCGGGAACCGCCATCGTCAATCCACCCGGCTACACTTACACCAGCGGCCGGATCAGCTTCTAACCCCCCCCAAATAAAAAGGCCCGTCCTGCCGGAAGGCAGCCGGGCCTTTTTTGTTTTTAAAGCAGGAATCTACTGGTCGTAACCCGCGGGAACCCTGTCCCTGTCCAGGCTCTTGGCGGTGATGACCGCCAAATGGAAGATGCAATCGGGGCAGTAGTACAAATGCCGCTCGATCATCCCTTTTTCCGGGTGCTTCAACCGGTGTTCCCGGTAATCCGCCAGTTTCAGGCGGACTTCCTCGCATCGAATTTCCATGGCTCACCTCGCCTTGAAAGTCTTCTCCAAGGCTTTTCAGTTAGACGGCAGAACAACGGACCCGGTTCCATAAGTTGCAGGGTCCGTGCCAAATCTTATTGCCGGTCGGTCAAATTTAAGTTAGGAAAACAGGGGCCTTCGTGTCCAGATGCCCGTTTTCACGGCTTTCAGGCTTCTATGGCCGTTATCGGTGGAAAACACCGTGCTGGGAGAAGTTTCATCCGTAAGAGATTTCACTAAAACCGTTGAAGTTCTGTCAGTTCCACATTTTAGTGGATCACCGCGATTTTCAAAATTTGCCGCCCCCCAAAGCCTCCTCCGGCGCTTATTTTCCGAATCTCGGCCAAATAAATCCCACTGGCCGAACCGGAGGCGTCCCAGGAGGCCCGTCCCGTCCCGGCTTCGCCTTGGAAATGGGTGAGGAGCTCACCGGCGAGGTTATAGACCCTCACCTCCAGGGTTGGTCCCGGCCCCGAAAGGTCCAGGAACTCCACGCGGTTTTGCCCGCTGGAAACCCGCAAGAGGTTGGGCTGGGCGACGACTTCCTGCCCCGGCCGGGGTCCCTGGGCGGTGACCAGGACGCTTTGGGAGATATCGGTGCCCTGGCCCTGGCCGTCGTACCAATGGACCGACAGCAGGTAGGAGCCGGAAGTGACGGTGTTCCCCGCGTCATTGGTGCCGTCCCAGGTCAGGGTGACGGGCGACGGGGAGGACTGGATGAGGATCCGCAAGGGGTCGGAAGTCCCGGGGGCAAAAGCCTTGGCGCTCAAGGTCACGTTGGTCATGCCCGTGCCGGAAGCGTCATCCACCCAAGCCGTCAGGTGCCTCACCACCTCCCCGGCTTCGTTGTAAACGGCCGCCGAAACCTGGGCCAATTGCCGGCTGACCACCGCCTCCTGCGTCACCGTAGTCGCCACGCCATAGGGGTCCAGGCTTTCCACCTGGATGTGGTAAACGCCGTTGGAAACCGGGTCACCCGCACCGTTGGTGCCGTCCCAAGACCCCAGCAGGGTCCCTTGGGAATAGACGAGGATGGCGCTTCCGGCCCCGGTCAAACGGGTAATCTGCGGGGCTTGGAGCGTGAGGCTGTTGACGGCGCCCGACATCTGGAAAACCTGGAGGCTTTTGACAAGCTCCCCGGCTTCGTTGTAAACCCCCACCCGCACGGTATAAGACCCCGTGACGGGCACGGTCACGGCCGCCGAAAGGGGGCGAGCCTGGCCCGGATAGGCCAGAAGGGCCCCGTTGATGACGGGGGTTCCGGCAGGGGCCAGGGTGTTCACCCGGGTTTGGTAGGTAAGGGAATAGGCGCCCGGCGGAAGGCTCCCCGGCAGGGACCAGGTTAAAAGCGAATGGGTGGGGTCAAAGGAGGCGCTGCCCGCGCTGGTTTCCCC
>Ga0070734_10003854_pt1 | contig 15027 bp, 12 predicted proteins | sample Coa_R1_8_FD_66444 | JGI IMG/M metagenome (GOLD analysis project Ga0070734, IMG submission 66444) | Surface soil microbial communities from Centralia Pennsylvania, which are recovering from an underground coalmine fire - Coalmine... | ecosystem: Environmental > Terrestrial > Soil > Unclassified ...
AACTGGGGGATGCCGTGATTCGAGAAAAAATCCTGCTCGCCTCCCGACATTCCCGCGATGGTTCCACCCGCCCCGGGCGGCCCCGGACGAACGCCCGGATCCACCTGGGCGTTTAAGAGAATTGTGCTGGAAGAAATCCCAAGGATTGAAATCGACAACACGTTGAATAATGCCATGACGGAATACACTCCTGGTATGTGATTTGACTTTCTTCTCCGCGTGGACACACCGGTCCTAGTTACCGGAAGTAAGTGACACGAATCGACACACGTCGAGCAGTAACTTATCCGTTAGTATGTTCGCGAGCTAAAGCGACCACACAGTTACTAAGTGAAGGTGGGCCCGTTACGACTCAGTTCTACTCGAAACAGAAGAGGGCGTTGCTACTGACAGAGGGTTGGAACCCTCGATTGCCCAGCACGCAGGACGCGGAACTTACTAGCCGTACTAGGCAACGGAGTGAGAATATCACCGTATTCTCATCGGGACAACCCCACAATTTCCAACATTACTTAGCCATTCGCGATGCGAAGTACTATAGGTACGGCGCACAATACTTATAAGGCGGATCACTCAATCGGCGGCCGCCTTTTCGTCGACTGCAAAGCTATCCGATCGTACACGGTAGTTCTGCTGTCGATAATATTTTGGCGGCTGTTCGAACTCACGCTGGAAGGCGCGTACGAAACTGGAATGATGTTCATAACCCACCGCGTGAGCAATTTCTTTGATCGGCAGGTTGCTGGTGGAAAGCAAGTGAGCGGCTTTACGCAGCCGCTGTTCTCCGATCAGATCGCTCAAATTCCGGCCAGTCTTCTGCTTGAACAGACGTTGCAAGTGCGCCGGGCTGAGATGAACTTCAACGGCGAGCTCACTCACCGAGCAAGCGGGCTGCGCTTCGATTCGATCCAGCACTTGACTCAGGCGGCGCTCTCCAAGGAGGGACTTAAGGCCACCGCTCTGGGAGGCCGCCCGGACGACCTGAGGCTCATCCAGGGACAGAGTGTTTAACGTATCCGTTCGAGTGGATCGGATACCCAATTTGGACCGAGACAATACATATCTCCTTCACATTTGGGTTCGGTCTTCCGTTATTTCAGCGGTGAGCGATGTCACCGTTACGTGCGGGACGCAAGCGAGGGTAACGTGCCCCTGAGCGGCAACCAGGAGTTTGATCGGAGGGGATATCGATCAGGAACTCGCTAGGTTTTGAGAAAAACGAACTCGCTCTCGTTCCAGCAAAATCACGCTTCGAAACAGGAATGTTAGCATGCCCATCCAACACTGTCAAAGAAGAAAGCACCCTACGAAAAAGGTTTAACATTCGTTAGTAAGCGTGACAAAGAGCGGCGCCCCATTTCGTGCCAAAATCCTTACATGGAAGACACAACGAACGCTTTCCACCGGCGCAAACTGTTCGACGCTTTATCCAGCGTGTCTGCCGGGCTGGCCGCGACGGCGCTCATTGCCCGTGAGGTCAAAGCGGCGCCTGCTGAAGAGACCCGTCCAGAGCAACTGGAGAACTTCAAGTTCGATATTGAAAATCAGCGGGGATGGGTGGGTCCGGCAGGTTCGGCGAAGGAAGCCACGGTGGCGGAGTTTCCTGTGTCGCAAAGCATCGCTGGAGTTTCCATGCGGTTGCAACCGGGCGCGATCCGCGAGCTGCATTGGCACGCACTCGCGGCCGAGTGGGCATATGTGCTCGAAGGCCGCTGCCGCGCTACCGTAATCGCTCCTAATGGACAAGCCGAAGTTTCCGAATTCGAAACCGGCGACACGTGGTATTTTCCACGCGGACACGGGCACGCGCTGCAAGGGTTGGGCCCCGGAGAGTGCCATTTTCTCCTGGGCTTTGATAGCGGCCATTTCTCGGAATTTGGAACGTTCAGTATTACCGATTGGATCGCGCATACGGCGCCGCACATCTTGAGCCGGAATCTCGGACTGCCGGAGTCGGCCTTCGCTCAGTTCCCGAAGAAAGAAGTCTATATTGGTCCGGGAAAGATTCCCGCTACGCCGGTAGAGGCGTTTCGCAATGGGGAGTTGCAGCCCAGCCAGTCGCAACACAAATTCCGTCTGGATAAGATGGCGCCGCGAGTCCTGGAGGGAGGGGAAGAACGGATCGTGTCGTCGCGCGAGTTTCCCATTCAGACCACGATGACCGCCGTACGCATGGATTTAAAGCCCGGCGCGATGCGGGAAATGCATTGGCATCCACACGCCGATGAGTGGCAGTATTACGTAAGTGGCGGCGCGCGAGTTACGATTTTCGGGTCGCATGGCCGGGTAAGAACCGAGGAATTCAAACCAGGCCAGGTGGCGTTCATCAAGCAGGGCTATGGACACTACGTAGAACAAATCGGCGATCAAGCGACGCGAATTCTGATTTTGTTCAATAGCGGGGTCTACGAGGAGATCTCGCTTTCGGCATGGCTCGGAGGAAATCCGGGATCGCTGCTCATGGATAATTTCGGCATCGCGGAAGATGCGGTGGAGAAGTTGCCGCGGAAGACGGCCGGTATCTCCGCGCGGCGGGCTTAGTAAATCAGTTAGTAACTGGCTTCCGGACGCGATTCCTGTTCTCGATGCCCTTCACGGCCAGTGCACGATTCTGCTGTGCGTTCGCATACTTCGGATCCAACCGAAGGGCTTCATCGAAGTCGGCCAGTGCATGTTCGAAGTCGCGTTTCAGCAGGTAGACGAAACCCCGAGCATTATAGGCGCGTGCCATGCCAGGGTCCAGCCGGATCGCCTCGTTTAATTCCGCCAGCGCTTCGTCGTATTTTCCGGCCGAAGTGAGGGCGCGGCCTTGCAGATCGTGATGGTAGGCGGATGCCCCGGCAGCCGGCTGCGGCTTGGTTCGCGGCACGGCCTGAGGTTTAGGCTGTGGCTGGGGCGGGGTTTCCACGGGCGGCGACGCCGGCGCGGTCTTGATTTCGGGCGTGGGCTCGGGCGCCTTGACTTCCACGGGTTTCGATTCTACGGCCGGTGTGGTTTCCGCCGCCGGAGCGGCTGGCGTGACCTCAGCCAGTTTCGCTTCCGCTTTCTTGAGCACATCGGATGCCTCGGCATACTCCGGCCGCAGCTTTACCGCTTGTTGGAGATCGGTGCGTGCTTTCGCGTAGTCGCCCAACAAAAAATAAGCGCTGCCACGCGCGTACCAAATTTCCGGCATGTTGGGCTTCAACTCAAGCGCCTTGGTGCGGTCGGCCAGGCCTTTTTCGTGCAATCCGAGGAGGTGATAGGATCCGCCTCGCGCCAGGTATGCTTCCGCCATGTTCGGCGCCACGCGGACCGCCTCTTCGCGATCGTTGAGTGCTTCGGCCAGCCGGTTCGTCTTCACGAAAGCAGTGGCGCGCGCGAGATACGGGTACGGATCGTTGGGCGTAAGCTTGGTCGCCTCGCTGAAATCCGCGATGGCTTTTTCGTAGTCGGCCGAGTGCAGATAGGCTGCGCCGCGTAGCGCGAAAGCTTTGGGGTCCTGGGGACGGAGTTGCAGCACCGTGGTGAAATCCTGAATCGCGCGAGGAAAGTCGCTGAGCTGTCCCCAGGCGAAACCGCGATCGAGATAGGCGTCCGCGTAGTCCGCCTTCAAACGAATGCTCTGGTCGTAATCTTCGATCGCGTCGCGATACCGGCCGGCGCGCGCGTACACATTGCCGCGCGCTTCGATCGGGACGGGATCATCCAGGCGCAGCTTGATTCCTTGCGTGTAGTCGGCCAGCGCCTCCTCGGTTTCACCCAAGCTCGCGTGCGCGGCTGCGCGGCTGTTATAAATTGCCGGCGTATCGAGCTTCAGCGCAATGGCGTGGTCATAATCGGCGAGCGCCTTACGAACATCTTTCAACGCGCTGTACACATCGCCGCGTGTCTGGTACGTTTCCGCACTGTCCGGCAGCAACCGGATGGCTTGGGTGGAATCATCGAGCGCGTGTTGCGCCGCGCCCGAGCGCAGCCGTACCTTGGCGCGATGCTCGTAGAAATTGCCGTCGGCGCCGTCCTGTTGGATCGCCAGGGTAAACGCCTTTTCCGCTTCCTTCCACTGCCCGGCGGCTTCGGCGCGCAGACCTTCCTTGAAGGCTTTCTGAGCGGCAGGATTGGAAGCAACGAGCGAGGCAAGGGAGCCGCAGAAAGCCAGCAGAATCCGACAGCTACGCATGAAAGTGCTTCTGAATCTTCGAGAGTAGCACGGCAGGCTGCCGGATTACGGCATCGCCGCAACTGCAGTGGGGAACGTAATCAGCGAAAAATGCGATACGATCCGGCCCAGGAAGCTGTCTCGCTCGGAAACGCTCACCCATTTCAGCAGCGCCGATTCGCCGTCCTCGGAAAAGAATCCGACGCCGCCCCGGCTGAGCCGGTTATCCATCCAGGAGCTGACTAACTGGCCGTTTACCGAGGTCAGGAATCGCCCGCCCCTCACGCTGACCCGGACTCGATAGTCCACACCCCGTTCCAACGTGAGGGGCAGGGGCAGTTCCACGCGCTCGCGCTCACGCCCATCCAGAACCACGAAACGAACCAAGCCGGCATTGGGGAGAGGGCCGGGTTTTGTGATGATGAGCTTGGTGGCGTAATAGTTCTTCACATCCGAGGCGCGAAATGCCCAATCGATGCTTTTGCGTTCAATCTGCCCCATGAATTCCATTTCGTAGTTGGACATCGCGGTGGATGGCTTCCACACGCGCAGCGAAGTGGGCCGCACCTCGCCTTTGTCCATCGACCAATCGGAGGCGACGGACTTAAAGCCTTCCCAATTCGCAACGCCCGAGTGGAAATCTTCCCGTAACGTACCGGAGCCTTTGCTTTGCAGCAGGCCGGACATAAACTGCCCAAATCCGCTTGTTCCCTGATGCGGATTCGCGTCCGGCAACGGAGATATCGATTTCACTTTCGGCGCGCCCATTGGCAGTTGGGACACGGCGAGCAGCACAAATACCACCGCCAACCCTGCAAAAACCGTGGTGGACAAGCCTTTGGAACTGGTTTTTTCCTCCCGCTTGGCTTGTGTGATCGCACGCCAGGTGGGCAGCCGAGACTCGTCGAACCCGTACAGATCCTCGGCTTCGCGCAGAGCGCGCGCTGAGCGGGAGCTGAATTTAGTGCGATGATCGTCGCAGCAGAAGTGTGGATCCTTCAGCTTTCGCAGAGGACCGATCTTCTTGCGGCAGAATCTACAAACCATATATAACTTTACTATCGGCAGTTTACCGATGGTTCCTGTCCATCAGGATGCCCCAGTTTACCAGTTGGGTTTTGGCATTGGAATGTACTAAGGGAAGAATATAATCGTGATGGGAGTTCGGCGTTGGGTGTACTAGGGCCTAGACCTTAAGGTGTGTCCTGTCCCCCCAAAATGGTGGAACATCTGGCATAGAACTTGTCGTATTCCTTGCGAAGGTGGGGATCAAATGCTGCGAATGACGAGGGGAACGTTGGCTGCAGCCGCTGCTGTAAGCCTTTTGAGTTTAACGGGTTGCGTTGAGATTGACAGCGGTGGTCCGCCGCGTACCGACGCGCAGTCCATCGAGCTGGACAAGTCCGAAATGGTTAATGTGGACCTGAAGATGGGCGCCGGCGAGCTCAACGTCCAAGGTGGCGCATCGAAGCTGATGGAAGGCCAGTTCCGCTACAATCGCTCCCGATTGCGGCCCGAAGTCCGGTACGATTCCGCCGGTTTTCGGGGACATCTCACCATCGAACAACCCTCGCATGGCACCCATCTCGGCAATGGGGATTATCGCTGGGATATTCGCCTCAACGACGATAAGCCAATGGATCTCGAAGTCAACTTCGGCGCCGGGAATGGACGACTGGACGTCGGCAGCCTTACCCTCCGAAGTCTGGATGTCCACATGGGCGTCGGAGAGCTGCGGATCGACTTGCGCGGTACGCCAAAGAATGACTACAACGTGAGCGTCCACGGCGGCGTCGGCGAGGCCACCATCTACCTTCCATCGGGCGTCGGGATTATTGCGGACGCCAAGGGCGGCATCGGCGGCGTCAATGCCAAGGGTCTCGAAAAGCGTGACGACCGCTACGTGAATGACGCGTACGGGCACTCGAAAACTACCATTCGGCTGGATATTCGCGGCGGCATCGGGTCGATTAACCTAATCGGCGGGTAGTAGCGGACCTCTCCTCTGGCAAGACTTCCCCCTTGCCCTACAAGGTCGTATATCTAAAGGATTTAACGGACTATGCCGATCAACTCGTGGCAGGACTATTGGTGTCTATTCACTGGAGCGATTGAGCGTGGCCGACGTACCTCCCATGATCTGGCTGTTGTGCTTCATCGGCTTAGCTCTTGTCACGAGCTATGTGCGGCGGAAGCGCCGCGTCGAGCGCGTCGAAGATGGAACCAACCAGACAATCTGGGATGAATCAGCTAACGACGATCTTTTCGAAACGGCTCCGATCGGGTATCTTGAAATCGATCTCAAGGGAATTGTGCGGCGCGTCAACCGGCGCGAATGCGAATTGCGAAAATTAGCGCAGCGCGAAATGATCGGGGAGTATTGTTGGGATTTGCTGCCACCCTCGGAACGAGAGCGCTACCGCGATCAGATGGAACGCAGACTTTCCGGACAGACCGCATTGCTGCCCTACCAGCATCAATACTTGCGTCCGGATGGAGCGGAAGTGACGGTAGAGATTCACGAGCACAAGCTGGAGAATCAGCACCGCATGATGGTAGGCCTGCGGCTGGCATCGCTGGATGTCACCGAGCGCAAAAAGAGCGAGGACGAGGCGTATGAAACGGCGGCCGAGCTGCGCGCGCTGTTCCAAGCGTTTCCGGATCTGTTTCTGCGCATCGACCGCGAGGGAAATGTGCTGGATTGCAAAGGCGGCCAAAACTCCGATCCGTTTCTTTCACCCGACAAATTCGCGGAACACAATTTGCGCGACCTGCTTCCGGACGGTGTGGCGGCGCTGTTCGGCGAGGCGCAGGATAAAGTGCGGAAAACCGGCGTGCTCGAATTAATCGAGTTCAAAGTCGACGGAAAACAGGGCGAGCAGGTGTACGAAACCCGGCTGCTGCCGTTGAGCTGGGATCACTGGATCGCCATTGTGCGCAACATCACGGCACGGAAGAACGTTGAGCTGAAGTTGACCGGTTACGCGCAGGAACTGGAAAAGAAGAACGAAGAGCTGGAAGCGGCGTTGGCCACGGCGCGTGAAGCTACGCAGCTTCGGAGCCGGTTCCTGGCGAACATGAGCCACGAGATCCGGACACCCATGAACGGCGTTTTGGGTATGACGGATTTCCTGCTCGGCACCAAGCTCACCAGCGAGCAGCAGGAGTTCGCCGAATCGATCAAGAGTTCGGCCGACGCGCTGTTGGCGCTGATCAACGACATTCTGGATCTATCCAAGATGGAAGCCGGAAAACTGCGGCTGGACCGGGTTCCGTTTCAACTGGGCGCTACGCTCGCCGAGGTTGCGTCCATGGTGGCGCTCGAAGCTCGCATGAAAGGACTGGCGTTTGTCTCCAACTTTCCGCCGGACCTGCCGCGTGTGGTGGTGGGAGATCCCGGGAGATTGAGGCAAGTTTTGCGCAATCTGCTGGGCAATGCCCTGAAATTTACCGACAGTGGCGAAATCGGAATCCACGCAGAACTGTTGAACGAAGCCACCAACGTGATTCAGTTTCGCTTCACCGTGCACGACACGGGGATCGGAATGACCATCGATCAGCAGCATCGTTTGTTCGAGAGTTTCACGCAAGTGGATGGATCCAGCACGCGGCGGCATGGCGGAACGGGTGTGGGTCTCGCGATTTCGAAGCAACTGGTGGAGTTGCTCGGCGGTGAGATCGGTGTGTCGAGCGAACCCGGACACGGCAGCCGGTTTTGGTTTACCGCCAGTTTCGGGAAAGCCGAGCCGGAACAGTTGCGGACTCCCGCCAAGCCTGCCGTGCTACCCAAGCCACCGGTCCGGCCTGTTGCTCAGAAGTTACCTGCCTCAGCTCCAGCGCGTCCGGTGCAAAAGCCGGTTCCGGTGGCCAGTCACCTTAGAATCCTGCTGGCGGAGGACAACGAAATCAACCAGCGCATTACGCTGCGGCTTCTGGAAAAGCTGGGAGTACCGGCCGACGCTGTAGTGAACGGGCGGGAGGCCGTGCAAGCGCTCGAGAAGCGCAAATACGATCTGGTTCTGATGGACTGCCAAATGCCGGAAATGGATGGTTTCGAAGCCACCGCAATCGTGCGCAGCCGGGAGGTTGGAAACCACACTCCGATCTGCGCGCTCACGGCGAATGCGATGGAAGGCGATCGCGAGCGGTGTCTCGCCGCCGGCATGGACGATTACATCAGCAAGCCGGTCGGGTTGGAGAAGCTGCAGAAGGCCGTGGATCGCTGGGTGCACCGGCCGGTAGCTTAGTTCTAAACTTCCAATCCAACTGACCGCATCAAGTCGAGCGCGTTGCTGCGTTCCACCACGCCGGGAGACAGCCGGTAGTCGAAGTGCAAGCGGCCGTCTTCGAACGTATCCGCGAAATGCACGTTCAGTGCCCGGCCCGGAACATCTTCGGCGATATGCGATAGAGCGAGATCGTGCGTGGTGATGATTCCGATGGCGCCGCGATCGATCAGTGACCGCACAATCGCGCTTGCTCCGATGCGCCGGTCGTGCGAATTGGTCCCGCTCAGGAGCTCGTCAATCAAAAACAAAGCGGTTCCTGGGCTGGATGTCAGCTTTACGATCGCTTGCAGCCGTGTGATCTCGGCATAGAAACGCGATTTGCCGTCTTCGAGCGAATCCTGCACTCGAATCGACGCACCCAGCTTGAGCGGTGAAATGGCCAGATGTTTGGCGCAGACTGGCGCGCCGGCCCACGCGAGCACCGTATTCAGTCCTACCGATCGCAGCAGCGTGCTTTTGCCGGACATGTTCGATCCGCTCACGATTAGCAGCCGGAGGCCGCCGCCGATCCTGAGATCATTGGCAACGGCTTGCGATTCGGGAAGTAGCGGATGGCAGAGTCCCTTCGCCTCAAACCAACCGTCTTGGACGTCGTTGAGTTCGGGGAAGGTGTTGTGCGGATGCTCGTAGCTATATCCGGCGAGCGCGAAAAGCGCTTCGAATTCGCCGACACCCGAAATCCAAGAGCGGATGTGCGGCCCGGATCGTTTTCGCCAGCGCTCGATCGCCATCGCCACCTGCGCGCTCCAAAGAATGGCCATGGCGATCGGCGTGAAGAACATGTTGCGTTGCCAATCCATGCGGGCGACGTGCCGCCGCAAGCGGCCGATCTCCTCGGACGCCACCAGTCCGCTTGATTTCAACTGGGTCTGCATGCGTTGTAACAGCGGCGATTGGAATGGTTCGTTCTCCAGCCGCGCGAGCAATTTACCGAGCAAAGCTAAATCGTGCGATGGAGAATTCACCGCCGCGGCCACTTGCAGCGTGCGCGATCCCAGGAAAAACGCATAGCCGAGTTCGATGAACAACGACACCAAAAATGGCGTGCGGTTGATAATTTCGGCCATGTACAAAGCGAACGTGATCGCGACGGCAGCGCCTAAAACGAGCGCGATGACGGGGGCTCCCGCGGGAAATCGAACCTCCGGCGCTTCGCCCCAGCGCGCGACAGCTTCGGAATCCATATCGGATCGTACGGCTTCGCCCAAAACCGCCAACTCTTCCCGAATATCCAGATTGGGCCGCAGTTCTTGCACGGCTTGTTGCCGCGCCAGCGCCTCGTCGCGCGTGGCAGGAGCAAGCAGCCAGGCAGCCAACGCGGCTTCCCCAGCGCGGGTACGGGCCGTAGAAATCAGCTCAAAGAGCGAACTCTTGCCGAAGAGGTCCAAGTCTTCTTCATAGATATGGGCGGGGTTCCGGAAACGGTCGCCCGTCTCGCCCTTGCCGCGCCAGCGGTTTTCCAGGCGGTCTAAGCCGCGTTCATAATAGAGGACCGAGCGATTCGCGCGCTCGAGACTTTCTACCACGCGCGCGTGGACCACCACTAAAACCACAAACAGAACCAGCGGGAGGATCAGCCACCAAAAGGAGATCAGCACGTCGCCGAAAACGAAGAAAGCCAGGCCGACGCCGATGATTCCGACCGCTAACCGCGCGTTGCCGATGGTACGAAACAGCTTTTGTTCGCGCGCGGCTGCAGCGCGGCGGTCTCCGAGACGCGACTGATATTCGGCAAGTGGGGTCACGCCGGAGCTTTGGATCACAATGCTAGGCTAGCAGCTAGTTTAGTATGGACGACGAACCGGTCCGCATTCCGATCACGGATGTATTTGATCTGCATACGGTTCCGGCGCGCGATGTCAAGCCGATCGTGGAAGCGTATCTGGAAGAAGCGCACCGGGCGGGTTTTCGAGCGCTGCGGATCATACACGGCCGCGGGATCGGCGTGCAAAGGGAAATCGTCCGTTCGATCCTGGCCAAAACCCCGTTTGTATTGAGTTTTAGCGACGCACCGCTCGAAGCGGGAGGTTGGGGAGCCACTTTGGTCACCCTGCGAGAATAGAAATTGGAACTTTTCCTCCTCCCGGCCTGAATATTAAACATCGGCCCTATGTCGATTGACGGCGATCAGCAGCTCCTGCGGCAGATTTCGCGCGGTGACGAAAGCGCGTTCGTAGCCTTTTATCGCCGGCACCAGGGACCGGTCTACCGATTCGCGCTGCAAATGAGTGGGCAGGTGGAAATTGCCGAAGAAGTGACGCAGGACGTCTTCATGGTGGTGATGAAATCGGGGTCGAAGTACGATTCCGCACGGGGATCGGTGGCCGCGTACCTTTACGGAATCGCTCGCAACTTCGTTTTGCGAAAGCTCGACCAGGAGCGGCCGTATCTCACGACCTTGGACGATCCGGAAAGCGAATACGCAGATGTCGCGGCGGATGGCCCAGACACTCTAGCCGAGCTGACGCGTAACGAACGGATGGAATCGCTGCGGAAGGCCGTGCTCGCGCTGCCGCCCACGTATCGCGAAGTGGTGGTCTTATGCGATTTGCACGAGCTGGACTATGCCGAAGCGGCGAATGCGCTGGATTGCGCGATTGGGACCGTCCGGTCGCGTTTGCATCGCGCGCGGGCGCTGCTCAGCGAGAAGATGCGTGCGGATGAGAGGTGTGCAGTATGAACGAAACCGATCAAAAACTTTTGCAAGGATTGCGGGAGTTGGCGGCGGAGGGTCCGCGGGACGCGCCGGCCGAGTTGGAAGCGCGGCTGGTGGGCGAGTTCCGCAAGCGAGCGCAGGCGCGCCGCCGCAATGTGCTGCTTGGTGTGGGAACGGCCGCCATTGCGGCAGCTCTGGCGTTGACGGTGATTCGTCCGGCGCTTCTGCAGCATGCGCCGGCGGCTCAGGTTTCCCCGCAGGCCGATGACGCTGCACTCGATTTCTATCCGTTGCCCGATTCCGAGGAATTGCCGCCGCTCGAAAGCGCGACCATCGTTCGCGTGCAGTTGCCGATGGCGTCGCTGCGCTTGATGGGGTTGCCCGTGAGCGAGGAAGGCGCGGCGGATCTGGTCGAGGCAGACATGTTGCTCGGTCAGGATGGCATGGCGCGCGGAGTTCGTTTTGTCGAGTAGCTATTTATTAGAAGGAGATCAAACATGCTTCAGTTGCGGTTCACTCTAGCGCTCGGCGCCCTGGGGGGCAGTCTCGCGGTGGCTCAACCACCGGGTCCGCCGCATCATGGGGGCGATTTCGAGTACATGCATGCCCGCATGGGAATGCAGAAGACGGTAACGGGTTCGCCTTACACCGCGCAGGCCGTTTCCCAATTCACGCAGACGCTGGCGGATGGCAGCCACATTCAGCGCTCCACCAATTCTTCCATTGCTCGCGATAGCGCAGGCCGCGTGCGGCGCGAAGAGTCGGTCGGCGCGCTGACGGGCGCCACTGAGGCGCCCAAAGCCATCTTTATTCACGATCCCGTAGGCGGCTCCAGCTACGTGCTCGATCCGGCGAGCAAGATCGCGCGCGTGTCGCAGCCCAGAAACTTCAGGATCGGCGAGAATGCCGAGGGTCCGAACTCGGTGCATCAGAGAGTGGAGCACAGCCGTTCGGCCGCGGAAGTCAAAACGGAAGATCTTGGTACGCAAAACATGGAAGGGCTGACGGTAACGGGCAAGCGTTTTACGCGCACGATTGCTGCCGGACAGATCGGCAACGAGCATCAGCTCCAGATTGTCACGGAAGTTTGGTATTCGCCGGATCTTCAAACTACGGTGATGAGCACGACCAACGATCCACGGACCGGCGTTTCCACGTACAAGCTGACCAACGTGAGCCGTGCCGAACCGGACGCGTCGCTGTTCCAAGTGCCCGCGGATTATAAAGTGGAGCAAGGCGGCGGACACATTCGGTCCCACCAGTAGCCGGTACGGCGGCGTCGGCTGTGGATCTGGGGGGTCCGCCCTACTTTTCCAGCTCCTGCAATGGTCTATGCTGAAGTCGAGCTTTCCCAACAGATCATCAAGGAGCATTGCCGATGCAATCCCGCCGTCAGTTTATCGCCGTTTCTGTAGGCGCCGCCGCCGGGCTAAGCGTTGCCCGAGCGGCTAACGAAACGAAGCGACTTTCGAAGTTCGATCCCGAAGCGCGCCGCCTGCTTGCGGATCTTTCCGTCGACGAAAAGATCGGCCAGATGACGCAGGGTGACATGGCGTACATCTCGAACGTGGATGACGTCGAGAAGTATCATCTTGGATCCGTCTTGAGCGGTGGCGATTCCGATCCGAAGACCGGCAACGATCTCAACTCCTGGACCGAGACGTACGATCATTTTCAAGCGCGCGCCATGGAAACCAAGCGCCGGATTCCGTTGGTTTACGGCGTAGATGCGGTGCACGGTCACAATAACGTGATCGGCGCAGTAGTTTTTCCGCATAACATCGGCCTGGGATGCACGCGGAATGCCGCGCTGGTGGAACAGATCGCCCGCATCACCGCCGAAGAAGTGAAAGCTACCGGAATGAACTGGGTCTTTGCGCCCTGCGTCGCAGCGCCGCAGGATATCCGATGGGGGCGCACGTACGAAGGATTCAGCGAGAATCCGGAAGTAGTGAAACCGCTGGGTGCCGCCGCCACGCGCGGATTGCAAGGCAAGTCGCTGGACGATCCGTTCTCCGTTCTGGCCTGTGCGAAGCACTACATCGGTGATGGTGGAACTACTTTTGGCTCGGGCCAACTAAAAGGTCCGGGCGGGAAACTATGGCCGCTGGATCAAGGCGACACGCGCGTCGATGAAGCAACACTGCGCAAGATCCATTTACCTGGCTACATCACGGCGATCGCTGCGGGTGTTGGAACGATTATGCCGTCTTACAACACCTGGAACGGCGTGCGCTGTTCGGCGAGTCACCGGCTGCTGACGGAGATCTTGAAAGACGAGCTGGGATTCGAGGGCTTTTTGATTTCCGATTACAACGCGCTCGACGAAATCCCGGGAACTCGCAAGCAGCAGATCGCGACTTCCATCAACGCCGGCATGGATATGGCCATGGTTCCGGAACGATATGCGGATTTCTATAACACCCTACGTGAATTGGTCAAGGCAGGCACGGTTCCGATGTCTCGCATCGATGACGCGGTGCTGCGCATTCTGCGCGTGAAGTTCGCGATGGGGTTAATGAAGCCGAATGGAAAATTCCTGGCCGATCGCAGTCTGCAAAAGAGCTTCGGATCGCCGGAGCGGCGCAAGGTGGCGCGTGAGGCGGTGCGCGAAACGCTGGTGCTGCTGAAAAGCGAAAAATCGGCGTTCCCGATCGCCAAATCCGGCAAGATTCATGTATCCGGAAAATGCGCGCACGACATGGGTAACCAGTGCGGTGGCTGGACCATCTTCTGGCAAGGCAAGAGCGGCAACAACACCAAAGGCGGCACTACGATCCTGGACGGCATTCGCAAAGTGGCGCGCGGCGCCGAGGTGAGTTATTCGCTGGATGGCGCGGGAGCCGAGGGCGCGAAAGTCGGAATTGCGGTGATTGGCGAGACGCCGTATGCGGAAATGAATGGCGATCGCACGGATCTGCATCTGGCCCAGGAAGATGTCGCCGTGGTGGATCGCCTGAAGAGCTCCGGCATTCCCGTAGTTGCCGTGATTATTTCCGGCCGGCCGCTAGTCATCGACGCCATTCTGGATAAAGCGGACGTGATCGTCGCGGCATGGCTTCCCGGGACGGAGGGCGACGGCGTTGCCGACGTTCTATTTGGCGATTTCAAACCGAAGGGAAAGTTATCATTCACCTGGCCGCGCGGCGATTCGACGAGCTTCGAGCGCAGCGATCCCGGATACAAGACGCTGTTCCCGTTCGGCCATGGATTGAGTTAACGCATTTTTTCCGCGGATGAACGGGGATAGTTATCCTTTTGCATCGGCGTTCATCTGCGGCAACTAAGTGCGGTTCACTCCTGCCGCAGAGCAGTCACCGGATTAATGCGGATCGCCCGCATCGCCGGAACGCCGCAGGCCACTACTGTAATCGCGAGAATCATTCCGAACACTGTGGCGTACGTCACCGGATCGGTCGGCTCGACACCATAGAGAATCTGCCCCAGAAGGCGCGCCACCACGAAGGCAAGTCCCAGTCCTAACAAAGTTCCCGCGCCGATCAGAACCAGCGCGCGGCGTCCGATCAGACCGAGCACCTGGGCCTGAGTCGCGCCAATCGCCATACGGATTCCGATTTCCCGCGTGCGCCGAGAAACCGCGTAGGCCATGACGCCATAAATTCCGGTCGCTGCCAAAATCAGGGCGAGCAATCCGAAAGCGCCCAGCGCCGATGCTGCCATGCGGGCAGGGAAGAGCGGGATGTCGAGCTGTTGCGTCATGGTTCCCACCGAATACAGTGCGACGGTCGGATCCATCTCGCGCACCGCGTTCCGCAGGAGTTGGACCGCTTGCGCGCCGTTCAACGGCGTGCGCGCAATCACCGATGCGTTGGCGCTATGCCACATTTCGATCGGCACCCAATAGGCGGGACTGTGATTCTCGGTGAGCGACACGTACTTGCCATCTTCCGCCACACCCACAATTTCAATGGGCTTGCCGTCCG
>Ga0070734_10003855_pt1 | contig 15024 bp, 10 predicted proteins | sample Coa_R1_8_FD_66444 | JGI IMG/M metagenome (GOLD analysis project Ga0070734, IMG submission 66444) | Surface soil microbial communities from Centralia Pennsylvania, which are recovering from an underground coalmine fire - Coalmine... | ecosystem: Environmental > Terrestrial > Soil > Unclassified ...
GTGGAGGATATGATCGTTCGTTACAATGGGAAGTCGGTGACCGACGATGCGATGTTGCGGGAGATGGTGGCTCGGACGGCTCCGGGGGAGACTGCGATCCTCGTCGTCAAACGCAGCGGAGAGGAGAGATCGCTCAGGGTCCGTCTGGCGGAAGCTCCGGCTGAGAGCGTAGCCCAGAATCAAGCCCCCCGGTTCCCCGGCAGAGGTAATCGCTTCGGCGGAAGCAGCGGCCAGGAGTAGCTCTCGCTCTTGTCGAAGAATCGCGTCCCCGGCGCATAATATCAGGATCGGCAGTAAGGGAAGACCACAATTAAATAGCGTTTAGGGAGGAAACGAAGCAGACCGGAGCCGTATCGCGGATTGCCATAGCGCTTCCGTTCCGGATCCGCTTCTCTCCCTGGAAAGAGATAGGAAAGAAAATGGCACAATACGATTCCGGCGCTCAAAAGGAGCAGCGTGTACGGGTCCCGGAATGGGTGTACTACTTCTCGGATGAGCAGTTCGTTACCTGGTGTAAGCAGCATAAACTGCAGGTCTGCACCGCGATCCGCCCTTTCTCGGAGGAGGAGCGCGCAGCGATCTTTCGATATGCTGTGCGTCAGCAACTGGTCAATTAACCATTAAAGCGAGAGTACCGTTCCAGGGGAAGGCAAACCGCCAGGCGGAGTGTTACGATTACAACACTCCGCCTGGTGTTTTTATTGCGCCGCCCGCCTGGGATGGAAACATTATGCAAGATATCTTCCGTATAGTATTTGTAGCGGAGATCGAAGGCGCGCGGGGCGAACATCGCCCGTCGGCTCTGAGCCGAAGGTTGCTGGAGATCCATCACAGGGCCTTCTATTGGCCCCAATGTTTTGGTAAGGAGATGTAATTCGATGCAAGCGATGTCATGGAAACAGCGTGCCGTTCGCTATCTTGCTATACCGGCGATCTTTTCGCTGGGCGTTGCGACCGCGCTGGGGATACACCAGAAAGCCGGCTCCGCGCCGTCGGAGCCGCCGGTCCAGCCGCCCGCGCAGGCGCTGAGCACGGAGGCCGCCTTTGAACAGGTCGCAGATAAACTGCGACCATCCGTCGTCTTTATTCAGAGCCAGCAGACGATCAACGCACCCAGAGTGCGCCGCAGCGCCGACGATGGACAAGACTTCCCTGGATTTCCGGGCGCTCCCGGCGGACGACGGCCCTTTGGGCGGTCGAACCCCTATATGGAAGCGAGCGGTTCGGGTGTGATCGTACGTTCGGATGGCTACATCCTCACCAACGATCATGTCGTGGATGGAGCCGACAAGGTCACCGTCACCCTCCAGGATGGACGCGAGTTCCCCGGTGAGGTCAAACGCGACTTCAAGAGCGACCTCGCCCTGGTCAAGATCCATGCCAATAACCTCCCCGCTGCCGAACTCGCCGACAGCGACCGCGTCAAGGTCGGACAGTGGGCCATCGCCTTCGGATCGCCCTTCGGGCTCAGCGACACCATGACCGTAGGCGTGGTCTCCTCCCTGCATCGCGAGCAGGTCATCGGAGGCAATGGTCCGGATGGACGCTTGTATCCGAGCCTACTGCAGACCGATGCCAGCATCAATCCGGGCAACTCGGGAGGTCCTCTGGTGGATCTGTATGGGCGTGTGGTGGGGATCAATGTCGCCATCGAGTCGCCGAGCGGGGGGAATGTGGGGATCGGTTTTGCCATTCCTGCCAACACTGCCCGTTACATCATGAACGACCTGATCACCACAGGGAAGGTGGTTCGCGGTTATCTGGGGATGGCTCCGGTGACGCCTTCTTATGCTCAGAAGCAGAAGTACGGCGTGCAGAGTGGTGCGTTGGTGGCGCGTGTGGAGACGGGTTCTCCTGCGGCTTCGGGTGGTTTGCAGGTGGAGGATATGATCGTTCGTTACAATGGGAAGTCGGTGACCGACGATGCGATGTTGCGGGAGATGGTGGCTCGGACGGCTCCGGGGGAGACTGCGATCCTCGTCGTCAAACGCAATGGAGAGGAGAAGACGCTCCATGTCGCCATCGGTTCTACGCCGGATGAGCTGACCGCACAGAACAGCGCACCGGAGCAGCAGACGGAGCGCGGCAAGCGAGGTAGCGAAGCGCCTTAAACCGAACTCGACGGTGACAGCCGTCCTCAAGCGTGACAACGCAACGATGATGGTACAGATCACGCTGGAATAATCCAGCCCGTCTCTCCCTCCCTGCCGCGATTCAGGCGAGCAGGGAGGGATTTTGTTGTTTATGGGGATGTTATGGGGATTCAACGCCGTAGCACGCTAACCCGATTCCAGTAAGGAGGCCACGGTCTGCTCCAGCGTATGCGTCCGTCCCTCATTCCAGGCCGCTTCGAGGGCAGCGGCATCGAGTAGCTCTTTCAGCTGCTGACAGTTCGCGTCGTATGTTGGCCTGGAGGAGGGCGGCATCGGGCACCCCAGCGCTTCGCGCGCCCTCTCCGCGCCGCCGAACAGTTTCGCCGCCAAAAGGTAGGGGGCAAGCCCTGGATTGGAACGGCTATCCGCTTCCAAAATGATGAGGCTGGTAAAGACCTCTATTCCAATCAGCACCAGGCTCTGATTCCCCCAATCCTTCCAGTCGGTGATGGCCTCTTTCATCAGCGGACGCGCCTGCTCATAGTCTCCCTGCGCCACCGCCACGATGCCGAGATTATGCCGTGCCATGGCGGCGGCGCTTCGATTTCCCGTCTCTCCGGACACGGCAAGGCTCTCTTCGTGTAGCAGGCGGGCCTGCTCATAGTTCCCTTCTGCATGCGCCAGATTGGCCAGGTTGGTCAGCGTCATGGAGTACGCCGTGTAGTCCCGGTAATCCCGTGCCAGGGGGAGGGCCTCCTCCCACGCTTCCCGCGCCCTGGCGTTGTCGCCCTGCTCGCGCGCCGCGCACCCCAGGTTGACCAGCGCCGTGAGAAACACCTTCCGGTTCTCTGTCTCGCGCGCCATGGTTACGGCCTCTTCCAAGAGCAGTCGGGCTTTCGGGAGATCCCCCCTCTGCGCTGAGACCGTGGCCAGCCTCTCCAGCGAGGTGGCGATCCCTCCTTTACTGCCCAGTTCCCGCCGGATGGAGAGCGCCTCCTCATGACAGCGATACGCCTCCTGCAGATCCGCCTGCATCCACGCCTGCGTACCGAGCGCTCCCAGCAAATTCGCGCGGATGTCCGTTTTCGCGCCTCCGGATGCGCGGCGCAGGGCCCGCTCGCACCAGGCGCGCCCCTCTCGGTAGTACCCTCGATAGATCCAGAAGTTGTTCAACTCCGAACAGAGTACCATGGCGATCTCCGGATCCTCTGCGGTCAGGCTCCATTGCAGCGCCCTCCCCAGGTTATCATGCTCCACCTCGAACTGCAGCAAGCACTGCTTCTGGCCTGCCCCGTGTAGCTCCCCTGCTAACCTCCGTATCAGGTTCCTATAGTAGTGACACTGCCTCCCTGCGATAGCCTCACTCTCCCCGGTGGCCTCGAGTTGCTCCGCCGCATACTCCCGGATCGTCTCCAGCAGGCGATACCGCACCTGCTCTTCCGATCGATCCAACAGCACGAGCGATTTATCCACCAGCGACGCCAGCAGGTCGAGCACTTCCGGAGCCGATCCCTCCGCGCTCCCTGCTCCCTCCTCTGTAGCGACGGCTTCCACGGCTTCCAGGGTCCAGCCCCCCATAAAGACCGACAGGCGATTTAACAGCTCCCTCTCCGGATCGGTCAGCAGGTCATACGACCAGTCTATGAGTGCCCGAAGCGTCTGGTGGTGCGGCAGTGCGGCCCGATTTCCGCCTGTAAGCAGCCGAAAACGGTTCTCCAGGCGCGCCTGGATCTGCTCCACGGAGAGGGTCTTCACGCGCGCCGCCGCCAGCTCCAGCGCCAGAGGGATCCCCTCCAGATGGCGGCAGATCCAGAGCACCGTTGCGGCATTCTGCGGCGTTAGGGAGAAGGAGGGCAACACGGCCTGCGCCCGTATCACAAACAGGCGGATAGCCTCATACTCCATCAGGATGGAGAGCAGCCCCTTCTCCATCGCCGCGTTCTGCCTGGCTCTTCCCGTGAGCCGAGGCGGCAAGTTCAAGGGGGGAATGATCAGAACCACCTCGCCGAATATCCCCAGCGATTGCCGGCTGGTCGTCAGGATACGCAGCCGGGGACAGGCGCTCAACAGGCGAGAGCAGAGTTCGGCGCAGGCATCGAGGAGGTGCTCGCAATTGTCCAGCACCAGCAGGCCACTACGAGCCGCGAGCGCCTGCACCAGCGTCTCCTCCATCGGAGTGTCGGGCGCTTCCGAAGCGCCCAACGCTTTCGCTACCCCCGCCGCAACCTCTTCGGGAGAGGTGCGGGTTGCCAGTCCGATAAACCAGACCTCTTCCTCCTCCGATCTCTCTTCCGCCACCTGGATGGCGATGCGGGTCTTTCCCACTCCGCCTGTTCCGGTCAATGTCACCAGGCGCGCGGCGGTAAGGCAGTTCTGCGCTTCGTACACGGTTTCGGCGCGACCGACCAGCGGCGTGGGCGGATGGGGAATGCGGGAGCGCCTGTGCGCTCCAGGCGCGACGACTCCCCCGGAAGGTGCGGGTTCCGGCGCGGTTCTCCCGAGCGGCGCCTTCTCAGGATCACCCCCCGCCAGAGCGCGCGCTCCAAGTGTCTCCAGCGCCTGCAAGAAGGCCTGCTCCCGCTCCTTGCGCTCCTCCAGGATCCACTCCGCATCGCACCCCTCCAACAACACGCCCCGATACAGGCCGATGGCCTCCTCCAGGGAGGCCGTATCCTTACGCCTTATGGCGGCATCGAAAGCCAGTACATCCACCCGCGCTCCGGAAATATCCAGGCGCAACCCACGCGCCGCCGACTGCAGGCGATCCGCCTCCGCGCCCAGCGCTCTCTTAAGCAGATAGAGAGAGCGACGCAGATAGGCCAGGGCCTGCTCTTCGGCGCTGTCGGGCCACAGCGTCCAGGCGAGTTGGGTACGGGAGATGACTTCGCCGTGATGCAGCGCCAGCAGCGCCAACAACCACTGCTCCTTGCGGGAGTGGAGGGGCGCAAGGGTCTGTCCGGCGCTCTGTACCTCGAACGGCCCCAACAGGCTAATTTTCAGTGGAACGGGTTCGCTGTCTCGGTTCATGATATGGCAACACTATGGGACGGGCGTGAGGACGATCCGTCGCAGGTTCATCACCGCGCCGTGCGGCATGGTCTGCGGCGCCACACGCACGGTCTGAGCGCCTGCGGGCAGTTTCAGGGTTCCCGCCAGCGTTTCGGTCTGGAAGTTCGTCCAGTCTCCGGTGCCATGAACCGTTCCCTCCGTCCCCTCCTTTGCGTCTCCTACGAGCAGGCGGTACACGCTGCCTGCCGCACCCTCCTCGCAGGCGTACTCGATCTCCACCTTGTAGTTGCCCTCTTTCGGGACCGTTAAAGTCCAGGCGACCACATCTTTCGCGTTGGTCCAGTAGCCGATGTTGGGGCTGCCACCGCCCTTGGTCTCCACTTGCGCGGTGTTGCCCTCGATGGTCGCGTCCGCCGCCATGAGGGTGAAGCGTCCGTCCGCAGCGGGACGGATGGCAAGCGCGATATTTTCGACGACGGGCGGAGCGGCGAGGCGCAACTCGATCACGGTCGCCACGGGATCTATCTGGCCGGGCTTGCTCACGGTGACGTTGCCATCCGCCGCCGTCTCCACTTTCAGCCGTTCGTTGCCGAGCAGAGCTGTGGCGCTCTTGAGAGGCGTCTTCAATCCGGTGAGGGTGAGCCCGGTATCCGGCCAGTGGAAGACCTGCAGGTAGAGCGTGTTGCCCTTGCGGGTGCAGCGCCCGTCGAAGGGGAGGCGTTTGAAGGGGCTCTTCTCCGTATCGTAGATGCTGACGCTGTTCCGCTTCATCCACTTCCCGACGGTCTCCAGGCGCTCGATGGTCTCCGGGGTGAATTCGCCTTGATCGGTGGGACCGACATTGAGGAGGAAGTTGCCGCCCTTGCTGGCGATGTCGCAGAGTTTGTGGATCAGGTCGTCGGCGGGCTTCCAGTTGTGATCGTTCTTCGCATAGCCCCAGGTGTCGTTGAGGGTCATGCAGGTCTCCCAGAGGCGACCGTTGGGCAGGGCATTCGCCGGAATGGTCTGCTCCGGGGTGGAGAAGTCTTCGGGCAGGTTGATGCGGTCGTTGATGAGGATGCCGGGCTGCAGCGACCGGATCAGCTTCACGACTTCCAGGGAGTGCTCCTGCGCCGCGTTGTGCTCCCAGCCGCCATCGAACCAGATGACCCCGATGCGACCGTAGTTGGTGAGCAGTTCGCGCAACTGCCCCTCCATGTGCTGCATATAGCGGTCCAGGTCCGCCCCATCCGCCGGGCGGGTCTGTGTCTCCCAGGGGCGTCGGGGCAGATAGTCCGGCTCGTGCCAGTCCATGACGGAGTGGTAGAAGCAGAGGACGATGCCCTGCTTTTTGCACTCCGCCGCCAGCTCTTTCATGGGGTCGCGGTGGAACGGCGTCGCCTTCGTGATGGTGTAGTCGGTGAGCTTGCTGTCGAACATGCAGAAGCCGTCGTGGTGCTTGCTGGTAATGACAATGTACTTCATCCCCGCATCTTTCGCGACCTGCACCCACTTCTTCGCATCGAACTTGACCGGGTCGAACTGCGGCGCAAACTTCTCGTAGTCCTTCACCTGCATCTGCCAGTTGTTCATGTACCACTCGCCCAGCCCCTTGGTGCTGTCGGCAGGCACGGCATACAATCCCCAGTGGATAAACATCCCGAACTTGGCTTCCCGCCACCACTGCGTGCGTGCCGCGAACTGCTTCTGCGTCTCTCCCGTCTCTGGATTGACCTGGAATTGCGGCGTCTGCGCTTTTACCAGAGCCGGTATGCAGAGCAAAGGTAACACAATTAGGAGACTTTCCAGCAGTCGTCCTTTTCGAGGATGCCCCATAGCATTCGTCCTTTCAAGAGAAACCTTCTTGTCATATAGCGGATCAAGCCTATGTGTTTACATTCCCCTCCGTGGTGGTATTCTCCTGCATAAGGACTACAGCTCGTGGGTCACTTGCTTCGCGAGAGCACAAACTCGTTTTGAGAGGAGAAACCCGCTATTCAAGCATTTCGTATCTCATTCACGAAGCAGGGTTTGTGAGGCTACGGGACAACTGCCCCACTAGTTCTGTAGCGGTAGGGAGGATTCGAAAGGAAGCCCTCGAATATACATGTTAATAGATGAGGCAGCCCAATACCGCCTGGGTACTATTTAGGGAATTCGCAATACCAATGTTTATTGTCAAGCCCAGCAACAGACGGAGTAAGGTCATTTCTCGGCAATCATGCCGTCAGACCGGAGAAACTCCGATGGAAGGAAGGTAGAACGATGGCGATTTTCCGCTTCGTTGATCAGTTACAAAAACGTAGTTTTCAGGTAGATATAAATCGCGATGTGAGAGTTCTTGAAGTAATCAATGCGTTATTGGCTGAACCCAAGTATGCGCTCAGGAGGGTTGATGATCAAAACTATCCTATCAACTACATGCTATCTTATGAGGCACGCTATCTCAATAGCAATGATACCTTCAAGGACATTCCGGAGGGGGCGACTATCGATATTGTGGGAGACGATACAGTCTTGGGCGGCGGATTTATGGGATCCGCAGTAGTCGAACAATTGGAAACCGATGGAACAATAAAGACACTAAATATTAAGCCAGAGTTTGGTCGTCATGAGATAGAAGTTGCGTTTGCGGATGAGTACGAAGACAACAGAACAGGCCCATTTCACTTTTTACGTGAAGATGACGCACAACGCTTTACAGATGCTTTTGCAGCTTGTAAAAGTCGCCGCGTAGGCAAACGCAATTTCCAACGCACGGGAGAGAACATCCATTTTAGTGTCCGCTGGTTTGGAATTCCGACGACCTACGCTCCATATTATGTCTTGTCACTCCCCGAATACGCCATTCCCACCTCCCTTTCAATCATCGAACTGAATAAGACAACGGAACCTTGGGGTAGCGATCTCGAACGCGGTCGTTCTTTCAAGATTGGCAGGCTTAAAATCATCCTGATTAGCAAGACTAATGACTACGAGTGTCACCGCACAGTGATTCGTGATGATCTCAGAAATCGTTTTGTCATTTATTTACCTTGTCAGACCAGCAGATCAGATAAAACGTTTGATTTTCGCCTATCTTGCCAATTCGTTATCAACGCCGTTGAGTTCTCTACCTCAGAGTTCGATGCCCCTTCAAGCTCTAAGCACGATTTGAGGAGACGTGGCGTTACATGGTGTGGGCGGCTGCCAGAAGTAGAGGAGAGAAAGGTCAACCAGTTCTTAACGGGGAACTTCCACTTTCCCTCGCCCGTCAGCGGTGAACAGATCAAGAAACTACAACGGGCGCTTCTAAGCGCGTTCCCTGAACACGCCTCTTTAAAGCAGTTTGTTCGAACGGAATTTAATACTCATCTAGTACATATTGCAGGTGGAGACAATCTTGCCGAAATCGTTTTCAACTTGATTACATGGGCAGAGGCCGAGGGTAGGCTGGATGAGTTGGTTGAAAAAGCTTATTATGCGAAAGTCGGAAATAAGGAATTGCGCGCCTTTGTGTTCCAAGTTTTCGATTGCCGGGAATAGACCACCGATAGCCTTCGATGATGTTGGCGATGTCTTCCCGGCAGGTTTAACAGTTTTGAGATGAGATCGCTACGTAGATGAGATCAATCATGTGGGACGGTATTTAGGGAATTCACCAATGGTATCCGAACGTTTCCGAGCCTGTTCTATGATGCTAGCAGTCAGGCTCAATTTCTAGCGTGTTTTGTTTATTAGCCCATCCCATAATTATTGTCTAACGTGTTACATATTTTGTCATCTGCATCTGCCAGTTGTTCATATACCACTCGCCCAGCCCCTTCGTGCTGTCGGCAGGCAGGGCATACTGCCCCCAGTGAATAAACATCCCGTTTTAGTAGTTGAGACGCGAATGCGCCGGGAAACTGCCGTACGAAGGGAGCGCGCATTCCTGGTCCATCGGCTTCCGGGCGCAGCAGAAAGACCACCTTCCGCACCAGCAAACCATGATGCTTCCCCACCATCATATTGTAACCCATAAACCGTTCGGCGTCATCGGCTTTGTAGTTGGATTGCAGCTCCAGATGGGCGATATAAGGAGGATCCGCTTCGACGACCAGCACCTTGTCGGGATCGGCGGAGACGGTGGAGAGGTCGGTATCGGTGATGGTGACACTGCGAGCGGGCAGTCCCATTTTTCGTATGGAACATGACTGGATCAACCTGTGCCGTGAATTCCATTTTCCAATGGTACTTCCACAGCAAAAGCGACTGCCTGTTCCCAGAGCATGGCATGTCCCTCCTCCCAGGCAACGGCGAAAGCGGTACCTCCCAACGCGGTACGCGCTTGTTCGATGCGCGGAGCGAGTTGGGCCTGTGTATGGGGAGGTTCGGGCATGCCAATGTTTGCCCGCAGACCATGCGTGGCTCCCAGCAAACGCACTGCGGCCTCGGTTTCAGATTGCTCCAGCCTCAAAGCGGCCCACTCTTCCAGACATAGCACGACGCCCTGTTTATCGCCCGCTTTATACAATTCACGCAGGCTCTCCCCCAATAACGCGCGCGCCGATCCGTAATCCCCCTCCAGGCGTGCCAGCGCTCCCAGAACTCGGGAGGAATGGGCGATCTCAGCCTTATTTCCAATTTCTTGAGAGAGACGTAATCCCTCTGTAAGCCATGTGCGCGCCACCTCCGGCTCTCCCCGATTCACTGCGAACTCACCCAACTGACGTGACATTCCCGCGATGCCCAGCTTGTTGCCTAATTCCTGAAAGAGCGACAGACTCGTTTCTACCCGCGCCTGCGCGGCATCGTATCGCATCTGGGCGAAATCTACCATGGAGAACGCATAGTGTGCCCAGGCAAGATCGGGCTTATTTCCAAGCTCTTCACAGAGAGACAGGCTCTCTTCCAGATAGGTCTGCGCCACCCCAAAATCCGCACACAGGGCGGCGACGATTCCCAGATGATTGAGCGCCCAGACGACCCTGGCTTTGTCTCCCAGCTCCCGGAAGATAGCCAGGCTCTCCTCGACTCGCGATCTGGCCTCTCCGAAATCCGATCTCCTCAGGGCAATCCAACCCAGGTTATTGAATATCACGGCAAGCGGATGTCTATCCCCAAGCTCCCTGCGGATCGCAATACTCCGCGCATAAAAAGCGCATGCGGAATCATAATCGCCGAGCGACGCCGACGCATTGCCCAGATTGGCGAGGCAAGATCCGACACCTGGCCGGTCACCGAGCTGTTCGGATACCTGAAGTGCTTGCTCGTAGCGCTTCCTGGCGGACGAAAACTCCCCCTGGCGCTCCAGTATAAGCCCCAAACCTTCCATCGCTCGGGCGCACGACGCGATGGGCGCCTGTGTACTGCCTCTGGCGAGTGCGATCTCCAGTTGCCGACGCCCTTCAAAATAGTCGCCCCGAATCCACCAAAACTGCCAGAGCGAGGCCGTAAGCCGCCAGCCTGCCTTAACGCCCGCTTCGTCCTCGCCACACCGCGCCATCGCCATCCGGAGATTGTCGTACTCGGTCATCAGGCGCTTTATCCAGGCCTTCTGCCCGGGTCCCGTTAACTCCGGCCTGGCCCTTTGAACCAATGCCAAGAACCAGTCACGGTGTTTTGTCTCGATCTCATCGATTCCTTCACCTTCCAGGAATTGTTCTCCGGCATATTGGCGAACGATCTCCAACAACCGGTAGCGTCCTTCTCCTTCCTGTTCTCCCTTCTCGTATGTGACCAGGGATTTGTCTACCAGGGCAGTCAACAAATCCGGAACCTCGTGTGCCTCTATTGCATCGCCACCGCATACCGTCTCAGCAGCCTCCCGAGTCCACCCCCCGGCAAAGACCGATACGCGCTGCAGCAACATCTGTTCTGGCCTGGAGAGCAGCGCATAAGACCAATCCAGCGTCGCCCGCAATGTCTGCTGGCGTGACTGCGCCGCCCGGTTTCCCCCGGTGAGCAGATCCAGTTCCTTATTCAGACGTGCTGCTATCTGCTCGACCGTCATCGCTTTGATACGAGCCGCAGCCAACTCAAGGGCAAGGGGTATCCCTTCTAATCGAAAGCACACCTCAGCCACTATCCGTGCATTGCTTCCTGTCAGCAGGAAGGTCTTCTGCACCGCCTGCGCCCGCTCTACAAACAACTGCACGCTCTCATAGCCTATCAGTACCCGTAGCAAGGTGGATCGTGATTGTGGAAGATGGGCGGGGTCGGGAATGGTCAAAGCAGAAACGGGCCAGACCAGCTCCCCGGTGATGCCCAATGCCTCCCGACTGGTGGCTAAGACTCGCAACTCCCCGCACTCCTGCAACAGATGGGCCACCACCTGAGCGCTCGCCTCCAACACATGCTCACAGTTGTCCAATACGAATAGGAGACGCCTGGTACGCAAATGTTCTGTCACACTCTGCAACGGAGTGCGACCTCGCTCCTCTCGTAGCCCCAACACAGAAGCGATCTGCTGGATCACCAGCCGGCCCTCCGAGAGCGCCTCCAGCGCCACCAGCCAGACGCCATCCGCATACTCTCCAACAACCTCACTCGCCACCTCTCGCGCCAGTCTGGTCTTGCCGATCCCTCCCATCCCCGTCAGCGTCACCAGGCGGGAATGTCGTAGTTGCAGCGCCACCTCAATGCGCTCGTCCTCACGTCCCACTAACTCCGTTATGGGATGGGGAAGGTAGCCTTTGACCATTGGGGTAGCGACGACTTCCGCAGGAACCACTGCGTGCGTGCCCACTCTCTGACTCGCTTCGGAACGCAATCGCTGGTAAAGCGCACGCGTCTGCTCGTCGGGAACCGCTCTCGGATCCTCCTTGAGAAAGGCGACAAACTCTCGATAGACCTGCAACGCCGCATTGAGGTCGCCCTTCTTCGCCAACGCCTCCATCCAACCCCGACGCGCCGCCTCCTGCCAGGCATCGATCCGAACTATCTGCCGATAGTAAACGGCGGCAGCATCGTAATCTCCGCCTGCCACACACGCTTCCCCCAACTTCTGCAAGGCTTGCAGGCAGTTCTGCTCACGCGCTGCACGCTCCTGCAGCACCCACTCCTCGTTGCAGCCCTCCAGCAGCGGACCCCCATACAACCCCACCGCCTGCTCCAGATCGGGGAGGGTCCCGCCGGCAATGGCGGCATCGAAACGCAGCAGATCCACCTCCGCCCCGGTAAGGTCGAGCATCAGGGTGTGATAATCCGGAGACTGCAGGCGGTTACTCTCGGCTGCCAGAGCACGGCGCAGTTCGCTCAAGACCGGACGCAGGTTGGCGAAGGCCTGGCTCTGATCCACCTCGGGCCACAGGGTTCCCGCCAGCCACTCGCGCAGGACGGGTCGGTTCGAGCGCAAGGTGAGCAGTGCGAGCAGCCAGAGGGGCTTTCGGGAGCGCAGTGGGGGCAGGAGTTGCCCCTGCACGCGCACCTGCAGCGGTCCGAAGAGAGTGATGGCAAACGCATTTGGAATACTGTCCAGTATGGGCATGGGCGTCCTCCTTCGCGAGCGGATCGCTTGAGCGGGTGGCAACAAAGAAAACCGATCTCAGGGCAAGTTTCAAAACAAGATTTCGGGAGATCGGAACGCTTTTCCTCTTAGAGCCGAATGGTTTGGATAATTCTGGGGCGGGATAATGGGGATACCTTCCAAGGGACGTTCTGTTCAAAGCCGGGGCTGCAATTTGCTGCAGAAAGGAATGAGATCATGACTGACCTAAAATCGTCTATCACTCCCCTGCCCGCACGCCTTCGCGGAAGTTATCATCGAAGTCGCCGGTTATTGATCGGCATTCGTTTGCCCATGTTCTGTTTCTCAACCCCTGACAAAGGAGAATATCCCATGAAATCGTTGTCATCCATGTCGAATCCTCTTGATTTCGTCCCCGACGAAATACCATTCGATGTGCCCTATGGGCTACCGATCTCACTCGACCAGGCCCTGGCGGTTATTCACGCCGCCGTGGCAGAGGCAAGGAATCGGAATTGGAAGATGAATGTGGCAGTCGCCGATTCCGGTGGGAACTTAGTTGCCTTCCAACGAATGGACGGCGCGATGCTTGCCTCCATTCAGATTGCCGAACACAAGGCGCGAGCCGCCGCGACCTTTCGGCGTGAAACAAAGGTCTTCGAGGACGGGATCCAACTGATGCATCTCAACTATCTGCTCGCCTTCGACGGAATCATTGCGTCTCGGGGTGGCATTCCACTGATCGAGCAGGGCAAGATTATCGGCGCAATCGGTTGTTCGGGAGGGACCGATTCGCAAGATGAGGTGGTGAGCAAGGCAGGCGCGGCAGTAATGGACCAACTCCCGGCGAGGAACAGATGATCCGGATCTCAGGATCGCGCTGTAGCGACGCATGGGGCGAGGGGAAAGCTCGCACCTGTACAAAGGAGAAATCATGACAACAGTGAACGCACCTACCAAACCCGCTTCAATGGAGAATCCCATGACAACTATGAACGCACCAACGAAACCTGCACAGATTCGCCTGACACGGCGCTCACCCGCCTATTGGCGCGTCACAATCGACAACCCGCCGATCAACGTCATGGGCCCGGAAATGGTCCGAGAGTTCCAGGATGTCATCGACGCTCTCGAAGCCGACGAAGAGGTCCGGGTCGTGGTCTTCGACAGCGCGGTAGAGGACTACTTCCTGAATCACTCGGATTTCATAGCCAGGCTCGAGGACCTGACCTCACTGCCGCCCGGTCCGACGGGCCTGCCGCCCTGGCCGGACTTTCTCGTGCGTTTGACTCGTGTGCCTGTCGTCTCCATCGCCCTCATGCGCGGCCGGGCCACGGGCAACGGCAGTGAGATCACGCTCGCTTGCGACATGAGTTTCGTCAGCCGCGAAAAAGCTATCCTCTCGCAATGGGAGGTGGGCGTGGGGATGGTCGCCGGCGGCGGCCCCATGGCCCGGCTGCCCCAACTCATCGGCCGAAACCGCGCTCTCGAAGTGCTCTTGAGCTCGGAAGATATCAGGGGAGACCAGGCCGAGGCCTACGGTTACGTGAATCGCGCCCTGCCCGACGCCGATCTAGACGCGTTCGTAGAGGCGCTCGCGACCCGGATCGCCAGGTTCGACAAATGGGCAATCGCCAACACCAAGCGCCTCGTCAACACCAGCCTGCCGCCGGACGTCGAGCTCGGCGCCGGGTGGGATGCGTGCATTGCTTCGCTCGGGCGACCTGCCGCTCAGGATGGGATCAAAGCGCTGATGGCGCGAGGCTTCCACAAGCCGGGCGATGTCGAAAATCGGCTCGGATACTACCTGGGCCAAATCGGCTAGGCCAGCGCCCGCCGCCATCCTCAATGTCGAGGAGGTGAGGATGGCGGTGTTCGAAGCCAATCCTGGGGTACATGTTTCGAAAGTCTTTTTGGTCATCGAATTGATCCTGACATAGGACGGCAAGCCGTCCTACACGCTGTAGGCGCGCCTGTCGCGCCGCTCAAGCGGTTCCGGGTCATGGATCCGCAGAATGGGAAGACTTCTTTCTTGAGTGGGTCGATTCCCTTCGTCAGGACACAAAATACACGATAGGAGCCATCCATGAACGACGTACAAAAGGAGCCATCAATGAACGCGGTACAAGTCGAACAGAAGAGCTATGAGATGCCCCCGCGCGAGGGGTTCACCATCGCACATTTTCTCACCGTTGCCGACATCGACCGGTCGGCTCGCTTCTATGAGAAGGTCTTCGGCGGTCGCATTCTGAGCAGAGGCGACAGCGAAGGCGCGCCCGCGTACATTCAGATCGCGAATACCTGGCTCCTTGTCAACGTCGGGGGCGGGCCGACCCCCGACAAGCCGTCGGTAACGCTCAGCGTCCCCGACCCGGATAAGATCAACAGCTTTATGAATATCCGCGTTGCGGATATTCAAGCGTGCTATGAATTGTGGAAAAGTCGAGGAGCCGAGTTCATCACGGAGCCAATACCCAAGTACGGCGAGATTCGCTGCTACATCCGCGATCCTGA
>Ga0070734_10003856_pt1 | contig 15022 bp, 9 predicted proteins | sample Coa_R1_8_FD_66444 | JGI IMG/M metagenome (GOLD analysis project Ga0070734, IMG submission 66444) | Surface soil microbial communities from Centralia Pennsylvania, which are recovering from an underground coalmine fire - Coalmine... | ecosystem: Environmental > Terrestrial > Soil > Unclassified ...
GCTTCTGCCCTCGATTTTCCATCGCACCACTTGGGTCACCGCCGCCCGCCTATGTGGCGGCGTAAGCGCTGTTGTAGAGAGTACTTGTCCCGGCGTGCCCAGCTTCTCCGCGTAATAGAGTGTCTCTGGCTGTGTGCTGCTGCTGGCTAGGTAAACCCAGCCGGTGTGGCGCAAGTTCGTATTCAGCCCGCGCACCTCTGGTAAATCAAAATGTAAGAGCTCGGGAGATTTTGCGCCCGCGAAGCGCCCGATCGTCGCCAGCTCGTGATCCTGGATGGATAAGAGAACCGTCCCGTCTGCCGCCACAACAGGATTTTCATACCCGATGCTCTCCGGCAAGCCATCGCTCAGATTGTGCACCGCAGTATCCGCGAGCGTGTATTGGTAAAGGTCCTCGTACCCGGGCGGCGCGTCCTGCTTTGCTTGCGCCAAGAAGTAAATGCTGGCCGCGTCCGGCGACCACACCGCGGCCCGGGCGCTGGCGGGGATTGCGCCAATCTTGTTCGGATGCTGCGGGTCCTTCAGCGCCACTAGCCACACGCTGCGCGCCGGTCCCAAGTCGCCGGCCCCATTGGGAGCTTCCACTTCAGCTATCAGCCGGTCCGACTGCTCGCTCCACGCCACTCCTTCTACGTTGCCCGGCACCGGCGTGGCGGTCAGTTGTGAGCTCGCCGGGTCTAGCAGGTAGAGCCGCGTCAGGTGCAGATCATGGTTAACCCACACCGCGTCCGCTTTCTCGTCCTGCTGCTTTTTTTCTCCCGGCGTCTGCGGATCCTTTGCCCAGACTGCGATGGTTTTTCCATCGGGCGAGACTTGAAAACCAGAAACATCGATGGGCAAAGCCTCGGGCGCCTTGTTCGCCTCTTCCTTCTTTGCGGACTCCGGCGGCGGCACGGCGTCTGGCGCTTTCGACGCGTCCACTGGCGGCCTGACCTTCAGGTCAAAAGCCACGGCATCCCCGCCCTGCATGGGCAGACGAAACAATTGTGTTTGCTCGCCGCGGTGTGCCAGAAAAAGAATGTCGCCGTTCGCCATCCACTCGCCTGAATTCTCTCCCCGGTCTTTGTCGTTCTTTTTGCCCGGCGGCGAGAACGTCAGCTGGCGGCAGGAATTGTGCTCGATATCCGACAGCCACAAGTGCCAGCGTCCGCCATCGGCCGTGGCATCCGCAATGGCGATGAGGACCCGGTGCCCGTCCGGCGAAAGCCGCGGCGCGCTCATGGCTCGGAAATGTCGCAGCTCCTCATTAGCAGGGAAATGATCTTGCGCCTGGGCTCCATAAGCTCCCAGGATCGCCAACAGGATGGTCAGGCGGTAAATTGGTGTTGTGCGCATATTGGTGAGCACGAAGTTTGGTGTGCAGGGCGAGACCCTGTCAAGTGCTTCACGCAGTGAGTGCCGGCCATCAACTGCTTACTCTCTCGAACCACTCTCCTGTATAAAATGAGTTCCATCCCGGGCTGCCCCGCACAATTGGGCTGCTCCGGCGCAAACTGAAGCCGATGGCTCTCGTGATTTTTCTGCGTGGCGTCAATGTGGGCGGGTATAGGACTTTTCGCCCCAGCATTCTGGCCTCTGAATTGAAGGACTACGGTGTGGTCAACATCGGCGCGGCCGGCACCTTCGTGGTCCGCAAGTCGGTCAGCCAAATGCGACTGCGCCAGGAACTGCAGCGACGGCTGCCTTTTGAAACCAAGGTGATGCTGTGCACCGATAAGGAACTGACTGCGGCGGCCGCAGCTCATCCCTTTGATGGCGTGCCATCCCGCCCGGATATCACTCGCTTCGTAAGCGTGTCAGCAAAACCGCTACGCGTCCTATCCTCTCTCCCCATCAGCCTTCCTGGCGAAGATAAGTGGCTTCTCAAAATCCTCTCGCTGCACGGGAAGTTTGTTTTTGGCATTTATCGTCGCGAAATGAAAGCCATCAGCACTCTTGGCACAATTGATAAGCTCTTGGGCGCGCCGCTCACCACGCGCAATTGGAATACGATCAATACCGTTCTCGACCTCCTGAAAAAAGATCAGAAATCCTGAGCGCCGCGATGCGCGGCCGCTAGCGCGGGCGCTTCACCCAACACGAGTTTCGTTGGGTGGCCCAGCCGTCCACCGCAGTCGTGGATTTTCTCCAGAGAAAGGCCGGGCGGGTGCCCCACCCAACGCGGTTTTTGTTGGGTGGGCCAGACGTCCACTGTAGCAAGGGTCTTCTCTAGGAAGATGCCGAAACCTGCGGCCGGCAGCCGAAAGCCGACGGCCGAAGAACGGCTCGGGGCGCCCGGAGGGCTGGGCATCAAATCCTGATGCTCAACTAGCGTCGCGATATCCTGCGCTGCAATTCGTCGCCAAAATTCTCAAGGAAGATGACGAGTCCGGAGTCTGCCTTCCGTGAAAACAAACTCGGCGGCGAGACGCTTCCCCATCGGCAGAAACGTCGTGCCGCGCCGCAATTCCCCCGCCCACCGCCTTATTTCCTCGTCACCATCTGTGGGACCACACCTGGTTGCCACGCGGGAGTAGCATCCTCCCACTGATTGTCGGTGATCTGCTCGACATGGGTTCCGTCATATCGCATGACGAAGATTTCGCCGTACGGCTGAGGCGCATCTGTGTAAACGCCTTCATCCTTGAAGCCCATTCGCGAGCTGGCGAACGCGATCGACTTGCCATCCGGGGACCAAGCCATGTGTGCTTCGTTTCCGTGCGTGTAGGTGAGTCGCTTAAGATCTGTTCCATCGGGCTTGATGGTATATATCTCGTAAGCGTCATCCACTAACCGCGCAAACATGATGAGATCGCCCCGCGGTGACCAGAGCGGAAAGTTGTCGTATGCATTCGTCAGTTTCGTAACGGCTTTGGTCCCAAGGTCCATGATGCGCAAACCGTAGCCGTCCTCCTCAAACGTGCGATACACGAAACGGCGACCGTCGGGCGAAAACGAAGGAAACGCATTATTCCCCGGCCCTTTAGTCAGCTCCTGAAAACCTGTCCCATCCGGGTTGATAATCGCGACTTGTGCCCCGCCATCAATGCGATCCGCAGGTTTGAGGAACTGTGCCCGGAATCCCTGGAAAAATGCACGGAACGTTCCTACGCTAAAGATGATTTTATTGCCGGTCGGAGACCATTGTGCCGCAAGCACGTTGCGGTCCTTATCCTGAAAAATGGCCTCGGAGTGGCCTGTGGCCACGTCCGTCACGAACAGGCTAGACCCGAACGGCTTCGGTGAGGGACGGCTGTTGGTGACGAACCGGTCACCCGCGGGACTGAAGGCAGGTATGTACGTCGCCGTGAGCGCCAATTCGTAGTTTGCATTTGGCGTGAAGGTTTTCATGAGCGTAGGGAGTGTCACATCAAGGCGCCTCTCAAATACAACAAGCTTGCCGTCCCTGGACCAAGAGGCGGTTCGGATGTCGCCTTTAGGACCTCGCTTCCCGCTGACGTAATAGATGCCACTGCCCGGGGCGGCCTTATCCTTTCTGACATACCCCACGTCCACTCCGGGAAGCGGAGACGGATTAATCTTCACCCCCGGACCGGCAGGAAGCTCATGGTAGGCTCCCGTTTCCATATCAAGCGAAACGATTTTCGTGTTAGTACCCGGTGCAGGATTCTGCCAGCGTGTCTTCACCGTCTCTTCCGCAGTCATGCAGTAAGCGAGGATGTGACGGCTGTCAGGCATCCATTTAGGACTCCCACAAAAATCATTCCTCCCGTCGATTTTCCTGAGACCCGAACTATCAGGATGAATAATGTAGATATCCGCGAATTGAACCCTCTCCCAGCGTCCGCGGGCAAACGGAGCTTTGTGATTACGGCCGGAAGAGAAAGCGATCCATTTGCCGTCGGGTGACCACGAAGGTCGGAAATCGCCGCCCTTTCCTGAAGTGAGTCGCTTCACTCGGTGGGTCGCGACCTCCATCGTCCAAAGGGTCGACGTGCCCCCGCCGCGGGTGCTCACGAAAACCAATTTCTTGCCATCGGGAGAAAAAGCGGCCTGATCATCATAGGCCGCATCATTGGTCAGTTGTTCCAGACCCGTCCCATCGGGTCTGACGAGAAAAAGGTCCGCCGATCCCCTTCGATCGGACGTGAAGACAATGGAAGAACCGTCGGGCGACCACGCGGGGTCGTAATCAGAATTCTTGGAAGAGAACAGTGGATGTTCGTTGCTGCCGTCCGATTCTGCGATGAAGAGGCCGACCTGGCCGGGATTGCCGAAAACCCGAGATACTGCCAGCTTTCTCTGTCCCACTGCATTCGGCACAAGAGTTGAGAACAGCACAGCGGTGATCAAAAGTGAGCGCACGCCGAGCAGTATAGCTGGATATCCACAAGAACCTCGAGCTTTCTGCGCCCAAGGTTGAGCCGCTTTGCGGGCGTGAAGGAGTCACCGCAGGTACGAGTGGGAGCCCGCAGGCGAAATCCTGAACGAAGTGAAGGACCTCGAAACATAGAGGAGAAGAGCGGATACCCACCCAACGCGATTTTTCGTTGGGTGGGCCAGCCGTCCACCGCAGTCAAGGGTTTTCTCTAGGAAGACGCCGAAACCTGCGGCCGACAGCCGAGAGCCCACGGCCGAGAGCCGAACTCATGGTCGCGGCGAGGAGATTTGAACTCGAGGCGTATTGGCGGCGTGAGCCGACAGCCGAAAGCCGACGGCCGAACTCATGGTCGGGGCGAGGAGATTTGAACTCCTGACCCCCTGCGCCCAAGGCAGGTGCGCTACCAGGCTGCGCTACGCCCCGACGAGAACCGCGGCACAATATATAAGGAGGTCCGCCCCGCGATTATAAATGATGTCCCCGCCCCTCCGTGCCTCCTGCCAGACTCCGCCCTGGGCGTATAATTCGATGCAACGATGCCGCCTTTGCACTATGCATTGGTCGCTTACGTCAAAGCGCCCGTGGGAGAGTTTGTGGAGCGCTTGCGCGCTGAGCTCCACCCCGCGCTCTCTCATCTGCCGGCTCACGTGACCGTCTTGCCTCCTCGCTTGCTGCAGGGCTCTGAGGCCGACGCTCGCGAAACCGTGGAACGCATTTGCCGCCACGCCAGCCCCTTTGAAGTCGTGCTGGGAGACGTGGAAACCTTCGTTCCTGCCACCCCCACCGTGTTCATTCGTGTCGCCCACGCCGCCTACCGTCTGCGCGAGCTGCATGACCAGCTCAATATCAATGCCTTGCAGGCGGAAGAGCCCTGGCCCTACATGCCTCACCTCACCATCGTCAAAGTCGGTACGGAACGGGAGGCGAGTAATGCATTGCAGGTGGCGCAGGAACGCTGGGAGCAATATCAGGGCAGCCGCCGCCTCCTTATCGAGGAGCTGACCTTCGTCCGCGAGGCTCCCGGCGACACCTGGGAGGACCTCGCCCCTGTGCCTTTGGGCGGCAGTTTAGCCGTTAAAGGTGGCCTCTAACCTGCCTCCCAAGTCCTGACGTCGTATCGGGAAATTGCCCGCCTGGGGCATGGTTACTGAAGTTTGCTGAGTACACGTCCCCATCGTGCCTTGCTGCTGTCCCCGTGTCGCGATACATAAGGATCAGGGGTGTGCGAGGCTGGCGCTATCTTTCCGCCGGCGTCCTGCCCAGCTAACCGTCGGAGAGCGCAGGGGATGCTGCCCATCGGGGTGTACGGCTCGGGGTTCCTGGGTACCGTGATTTCCGCCTGCCTGGCCGATTTTGGCACTCCCGTTTTCTGCTGCGATCAAGATTCCGAGCGCCTCTTGCAGCGCGCCCGCGGTGAAACCCCGTTTCACGAAAAAGACCTGCAGGAGGTCATCCGCCGCAACGTCCGCGTCGGACGTCTGGTCTACTCCACCGACCTGCAAAAACTCCTGCCCAATGCGCAATTCATGTTTCTGGCGCAGGATTCCCCGGCTGAGATTGACGAGCTGGCCCTGAGCACTGCCCGCCTCCTCACCAAGGATTCCATGCTGATCTTGGCGACTCCCGTGCCGGTGGGCACCGCCACCCGCATCGAGCGCAAGCTTAAGGAGCACAAGCTGCGTGTCACCGTGGTATCGCAACCCACGTTTCTTACCGACGGCTGCGCCGTGGAGGATTTCAACTGGCCCGACCGCATCATCCTGGGGACCTCCTCGGAAGCCGCGGTCAAAGCGATCAAGCAGCTCTATCGCCCGCTGGTGATGCGCGGCGTGCCTGTAGTATCCATGAGTTTTGAAACCGCGGAACTGGTGCGTCAGGCCACCACCGCCTTCCTCGCGGCTAAAGTGTCCTTCATCAACGAACTGGCCGGCCTCTGCGAGCGCGTCAAAGCCGACGCCGTCGATCTGGCCATGGGCATGGGACTGGATAAGAAGAAGATCGGCCCTCGCTGCCTCCAGCCCGGCTCCGTTTTTGCCGGCTCTTTTGCTGAGGCCGATTTGGAATCTTTAACCGAACTGGCGCGTCAGAATCAGGTATCGCTCAAAATCCTCGAGGCTGCCCGCGAAGTCAACCGCACCATGGCGGACTCCCTGGTGGATAAAATCGCGCGCGCCGTTGATCCCGTGGCCGGCAAGGAGGTGGGCATGTTGGGTCTAGCCTTCAAACCCAACACCAATTCCGTCGCCGGCTCTTCCTCGTTGTGCCTGGCGCGAACCCTCATTTCTAAGGGCGCGAAAGTCCGGGCCTACGATCCGGTCGCTATTCCGCAAGCCAAAGCGGAGTTGGAGGCGGTGCGCTACTGCGATTCTGCCTACGCCGTCGCCGAAGGTGTGGACGCGCTGGTCGTGGGCACGGGCTGGCCGGAATTTCGCGACCTCGATTTTGCCCGCATCAAGCGCCTGCTCAAAAAACCCATCATCGTCGATACCAAGAACCTGCTCGACGGCCCCCACCTTCGCCAGATGGGCTTTCAGTACATCGGCGTCGGCCGCCGCTGAACTCAGCTTCCTGCCCTCGAAATTCTGTCCTGCTGATATCGGGTGCGCTTCTCCTGGTTCCACGAATTCTTCGCCCCGCGAATCCACCACCAGATTCCGCCGGCCACTCCCCACACCGCCGCCAGCGGGGCCAGGCTCCACATTCCCGGCAGTCCAGCCAGAAGGCCCAGGTTCCAGGCTCCTCCCGACTGATACAGGTTTCCGCGCGAGAAAGAAATCAGGGCGTCCCGAACGGCGAATCGGATGGTCTCCGGAATTACCGGACGAGTCGTCACTCCCGCGAGCGCAACTGCAAACCCAAACCCGGCCAACGCGCCCACCACCGCTTTGAGAGCCGGTCTAGATCGCTCCCACACGGGGGCTAGGAAGATGCACGCAAACGGTAGTCCGGGCGAAAGGTAGCGCGGCCCGAAAGACGCTCCCGCCTGCCAGTACAAATAAGAAGCGTTGAACAGCAAGTAATAAAGCGCAATGCCCGCGCTCACGCCCAGGCTGAGCCGAGGCCCGCCTCCTCGCCACAACAACCAGAATCCCACCGGCGCAACCAGCAGGACCGGCGCGAACAGCAGCAGCCCGCAGCGTTTGCCGAATAAAAGCGCCATCAGCGCGTGCCACTTGGGATAGCTCAATCCCAGCTCGCCATGGCGCAGCGTCTCCTGGTAGTTGACGATGTATTCATAACCCAGGCGGAAGGGCGATCCAAACGCAGCTCGCTGGTAGAGCAGTATCGTCGCCAGGCAAACTCCGGCCGTCAGCAAGAGCGCGGCGGCTGAAAGAATAAAGCTCTTCTTCTGTGCCGCCGACCGCCGGCAGTAGACCAGCGCCATGACGCCGATCATCACCGCCGGAATCGCCGCCGGATACTCCGTGACCACCGCCCAGCCCGCCGCCAAACCGGTAAGCCCGGCAAACAGGGTTTTTCCTGCCAGAGTCGTGCGCCGCCGCAATTGGTCCGCGGCTGCGAAACCAAATACCAGGCACGCGGAGGCGAAAGCATGTCCCCAGAGCTGCGTGGCGTAAATCCACATAGGCGTGCCCAGTCCCAATACCAAAACAGCGAAACCCGCCCCGCCCGGGCTGACTCCCCATCCCAGCAGCATGACAAACAGGACCACTGCCGCTAAAGCGATTCCCAGCGAACAGGTGAACACGGCTGCCAGATATAGCTGAACATAACCCGCATCCCGCGCCCGGATGTGCAGGGCGCGCGACGCCGGCAGCCCCGCCCATACCGCCGGCAGCGCCGTCAGCGACAGCCCCGGCGCTTTGTCGGAATAATAATGACCTCCGTAGTACGCCTTATCTCCGGTGCCGCTCTGGTAACGGTCGATGCGAACCGTGTGCTGCTCCACCAGCGCTTGCGCCAGATATAAATGAGAATTCTGGTTCCATCCCGTCCCGTGAAAGAAGTAAGCGTAGGAAATAAACAGCGTTCCGCCCAGCAACAGCAGGTGCGGCCACACAGGACGGCTAGAGAGCGGCGGAGATGGTGATCCCATAGTCGGGCAGATTTCGTGGCGCGCGCACCGGCGGCGCTGGCCGCGTTCTTGCGATTTTATTCCAAGTATCTGGCCTCGCAAACCGGCAGGGAAGTGCCGAACCGACATGCGGCGCCGCATTTTGCCGGCATCTGCCTCTCTGACAGCCCGCGGCGGCGGTTGCTATAATTCCAAGCAGTGGTGGGAGTAGCTCAACTGGCAGAGCACCGGACTGTGGCTCCGGACGTTGTGGGTTCGATTCCCATCTCCCACCCCACTTCTAAAGGACTTAGTTGGCCTTTCGGTCCACTTTCGGTCCCATAATGCTCTCCACCACCTTGGCGTGGGCCAGCCGCAGCTCCTCTCCAATCAGATCGCCGTAGACATTCATGGTGATCCGAATGTCGCCATGCCGCATGGCCCGCTGCTGCACGCTGAGCGGTGTCCCCAGAGCGTCGAGCCAGCTGCGGTAACTGTGCCGGAACGAATGGGTCGAGATGTGGCCCATCCCGGCCCGCTCCGCTGCGTTCGACAGCTTTTCATAAATACAGGTGTAGCTGCGCGGCAGCTTGCCCAATTGTTCGGGTGAGGCAAACACCCAATCCTCAGGCTGAGCGAATTCGCTGCGCTGCCGGTGGGCCTTAAGCAGTTCGACCAGTTGCGGATCGAGTGGGAGCGGTTTGGCAGAATGGTGCGTCTTCACTTCCCCGCTCGTCTGCTTCACCACCGCACGCTCGAGCCGCAGTTCGCCGTGGAGCCAGTCAATATCCTTCCATTGCAACCCGAGTATCTCCGAGATGCGCAGCCCCAAACATCCCCCCAGAACGGCCATGGTACGATAGGGTTCGGTTAGGATCGCGATGAGCCGCTGGAATTCCTCCATGCTCATCACACGCGGCTTGTGGGTGCGCTTCGAGGCCCCGAGAATTTTGACTAGGGACATGGGATTGCGAGCGGTCGGCACGAGGTCCGACCACATCGCGTACTCGAAAAGCTGCGACAGCACGGAACGGATATGGACCTTGCTCTTGGGCGCGAGCGGCAGCTTGTTTAGCCACAGCTCGACCGCACGCGGCTTGAGAGCGCTCAGCGGCATCTCGCCCCAGACGGGCAGGACGTGATTCCCGAACCAGCAGGTGTAGCCGCGCAGGGTCGAGGCACGACTCGGCATCCGTTCTTCTCGGTACCGCTCGTAGATCGCTCTCACCGTCTCGCCCTTTTCTGCCTGTTGTTGACAATTGATGGTTTGCTGACGAAAGCTTTCAGCCGCCTTCTGGGCCGCTGCTTTGCTCGGGAGTTTGCTTTCGGTGCCCAACACCTTGGAATGACGAACGCGATTCCCATCTCGCCAGCGCAGGTTCCATGTGCGGGTGCGCTTCTCGAAGAAGACGCTGCCCGCCTGGTATCTCTTGCGTCTTACCATGCAGCCTCCTCGTTTCGAGAGCACGGGCGGCTGCTCGGACTATTGTCACGCGCCTCAAGGGCGGTGGCAAGCTCGGAAAGGCGAAACCGCCACGCCTTACGTGGTCCATCGCCCAAGGGATGCGCAGGAATGCCACCTTGGCGGGCAAGCTCAAGGACCCGCCTCGGTCGAAGGCACAGGAACTCTGCCGCCCGGTTTGCGTCCACAAACGGTTCTGGTGCCGAGGCCCTTAATCCGTCGTGGTCTCGAAGCGAAGTCGACGAATTTAGCGGTTCCCGTCCAGAGCCAATTGAAGCTGCCGAATTCCCAATTGTGCGAGAGCGGTTCGCCGGTCGCATGCAATCCCTCACAAGAAAAAGATTTGGTGTGGGTCGGCGTTTTGGCTTTACACCCAGTTTAGCGGGCCAATGGAATGGAACGGCACCACGGGTAAGGGACAATGGGTCAAGGGAAGGGGGTCCGCCCTGTGTGGCTGTTGGCTCCGCCTGCGGCGGGCTGGCGCCCGCGGCAGGCGAAGGGGCTTTGTGGCTCGCTCACGTGGTGTTTTGTAGGGTTTCGCTTTCCTGGTGTCTATCGCTATCGTCCTACGGCGCATTCGCCGGTGTCGGTGGGTGATCTTCGTTATGGGTGGGGATTCCCGGAGCTCGGCCGAGCGGGTCTCGAACAGCCGTCGGTATCACCTCACAAGCGTTGGCGGTTGTCTCCGCGTGTTTTTGTGGCTCGGGCTTAATTTCAAAGCCGATGTCCGGCAAGGTGGAGACGATCTCGTTGGGAACAATGGTCTCAGTTCGGAAGATCAAGGCGCTCAGCTCAACGGGGCCATGCTTCCCCGGCACCCTGATTCTGCGCACCGACTGCCCGGCTTCGTCGGCTTCAACCAGCCGTGATTGGCCGAGCAGATCGTAAAGATGAATGTTCCCGGGCAGCATAATTTTCTCTCGCTTCAGCAGATCGCGGGCCAGCTGTATGGCGAGGGGGACGACCACCGCGGCCTTGCCGCCCTGTACGTAAACCTGGGCGCCGGCGTAGTTCACTCCCAAGGTGCCATTTTCAATCATGGTACGCAGGGCCCGGACGAACTGGTTGACCTTGCTGTCGGGCTGTTTGGACATCCAGTCGGGCGCTGCCTCCTCGACACTTTTCTGATCGAACTGGCGGAGGATCGATGCCAGCGGCGCTGGCTGATCGCCATGGTGGCTCCCCGCCAAAGCGTCTGTAAGCTGGAGGAACCTCTTTTTGCCGAGAAACTTGATGTCGGCTCGGGTCAGGAGGTGATGAATTAAGCTGGCTGCGAACATGGCGTGTCCGCCCCGCACTCGATCTTCCTGCCACCTCAGCACCGGCTTGGTTTTCGCCTGTCGGAGAAATTCCGTGTAGGTCTCATGCAGGGGAGACCAAAGCCGCTCTCCCGCCCGTACCTCCATATCCATGAGTTTCCCAAGGTCATGGCAGAGCCCCGCGAGAAACGAGAGGTACTGCCAGCGTGGACGGTTTCGAGCGGTCTCGAAACCGTCCACGCTGCCATCCGGATGGTGCTCGGTGATGATGGTTCCGGCGAATTCCTTCAGCATCTTCAGGGCAACCTCGAGCGAGTGCCGAACGAGGCCAAAGGGTTCGCTATGGTGATGATTGGCGCTGGCCGGCAGGTCGCCCACCAGGTCGCGAAACCTCGCAATGAGGTCGCGCCCCAAGTCGTGGCCCTCGTAGGTCAATGACAGGCGGTAGAGGACCTGACGAATCAGGTCCTCGATCGCCGGGTTTGGGGGCAATCGGTACGTCCCCGCAGCCACCCCCGAAAGTTGCCCCCGAGGAGGCCGGGGGAAAGGAAGGGAAGGGTTTGGGTCCTGGCGGAAGATCTGCCGACAAATCGGTCGGCAGATTTTCCGCAGCCGAGCCGCTGCGCTTAGCATGACAAGCCCTCCTTGGCTTGGCAGCCATCGTGACCGGCACCGCCGTCGACTGCCTCTACGAATTGTGGTGGATGGCTGCCGTATTCGCTGCCGAGTTTCCGCGAAGCCCAAAGTTCCCGCAGACCGCGCTGGTTCGGAATCAGGGAGCGGACGGCGGGCACCGCCCGCCGGACGCGGTAGATGGTCACCGCTGGGCGCGAATCGTACGACACCTCGGGCAGGAGTCTTTGCAAGCTGGCCTGACGGAGCAAGCGGGTGAACAGCCGATGCCGTCGCTCGCTGGCCACGACGACCAAAACCTTGAGGTCCTCAGGCGCCGAGGCCAGACATCGTCCGAACCGCTTGAGTACCCTATAGAGTCGTCGATAGGCGTTTCGGCCGTAGTGATCGACTACGGCAATGGTCAAGTCGCCGCTCGGGCCCCTTAGCATTAGGTCTTCCCAGAGGTAAGGCTTGCCCCCGCGCTGGGGCAACATTGCGAGGTCACATCCCAACTGCATCAGCTCGGTGGTTTTGCCCTGGTGATCGAAGACAAACTCTACCGGCCACTCGACCGCCTCCAAATAGAAGTTCACGGTCAGCAGTCTGGTTCGGATGGTCTCGACCGCATGGCGGCGTCGGGCGGCAAGATCCGTTCCCAGCAGCCGAGTCACCGACTTCGAGATCTGATAGACGGCTGGGTAGGTGGTAACTCGGTTGAGGAAGCCCCAGGCTTCCAGGTCCTTCAACCGGGCATGGACTCGGGGGACCGAATTCCTCATGCCGAGCAGTTGGGCCTGCTCGGCGGTGAAATAGCCACCGAGCCAGGCCGCGGTTTTCAGAAAGCGTTCTGCCCGCGGGTCGAGATCGACCACGCGGTCGTCAAAGCGAAACTTAGCCACAGGAATGCTCCTCTCGTCTCAAGAATTTTGAGTGGATTCGCTGGCTTGTGATTTAGGGCTTGGGACGAGAAAGCTTGGGTTGGGAGGAACTTTTGGGCTGGGTCGGGCGTTAGAGGTCGACTCGCGACTGCTCGAAGGCAGCGAATACGGCCTAAAACTCAGCTATTATAGGCATTTTTGGAAGAAAATGCACCAACAATTTTGGGTCCGAAGGCAATGGCGAAAACCTCGCCCTTTCCCGACCTAAAAACACCTCCATTTGGGAAAAGTCGCGCGCCGGGCAAGAATCTTTAACATATAGCTGGGCGGCGGCGCGTGACCCAAGTTCGGAGATCCAGCGCTGGGCAGGAAGGCTGCCGCATCGGTGAGACGGCCTCGAAGCTCCGTTGTGACGTAGGTCACAACGACGTGTAACCGTGCAATGGTAGGCTCGGCTGCATATGCATTATGCTCCAGGCGACCGAGTCTTCATCAGCGGCGTGTATGAGGTAGTACACCCAAGCCATCGGCCGTCACATCAAGCATGGCTGTGGGCCGACGACATCTTCCCGCGATGTGGCCAATGCGGTAGGAACGTCATTTACCGCTTCGTTCGTCGAGCGAGCCAGTCTCCCTGTGATCACATCCGCTCGGATATCGACTTCCAACGGTGAGCGGTAACAGACGCTGCAGTGGAAACGGGTACACTTCTACCGTCCGCGCCCAGCACTTCATGTCCAGCACGTTCGTTCACCACTCACTGGCCGCGGACTTCTGCTTTACGGCCATAGTGAACCCGTGCCCCCTGCCGGTACTGTGCGTGAGCGTTCACGTCATTTCAGGCCGCAGCATCTGGGCCAGAGCTGCCATGCCCTCCGGATCGCCGCGCAGGAAAATCAGGCCCGCAGCCCCCTTCTCCCCTACGAGATGGGCTGACGTGCATTGCCGACCACCCCGTCAACCGGATTGAGGAACTGCTACCCTGGAATATCTCCTACACCACCGCGTAACGAACGCTGCCAGCGAATCCATCAATGCCAAGATCCAATGGGTCAAGTACACGGCGCGTGGTTTCCGCAACAAGAAGAACTTCGCTGCCGCCATCCTGTTCCACTGTGGCGGTCTGGACCTGGCTCCTTAAAAGCCACTAAAATGCCGGAAGAGCCAGAAATTATGGTCTGCTTAGTCCGCCCGCCCCCAGCATCCTACTTTGCTGGACCTCCGAGCAGTCTCCACGGGTGTTTTCCCTACTAACCGGCTGCGTACCTCTGCCCTCGAACCTATTATGCCACCCCGCTACTGCGACTCATCCAGCTTCATCGTGATCTTCCTGTGCTGGCCTGCCGCAAGGTTGATCTTCTGTGTGTGCTCGCTACCAGACTGTTCATCCGGCTCGGCGGAAAGGACGTACCCGCCGGGAGGGAGTCCATGAAACGCAAAATGACCGTACTGGTCGGTCTGGGCGTCCGTTTGCGCGAGCTTCCGTCCCTTTGCCGGGTCGGTTGGTTCGATGTGCACGGCAGCCCCTGCCACTGGCTGCTGGGCTTTCGTTACCCATCCTTCCACGCCCGCTCCATTCGGGTTGATGGTCAGTTCCAGTGTCGCGGCGGAAGCTGAACCGTCGATCTGCAAACCATCTGTGAGGACGTCCGTGTTGCCGAGGTGTCCCGACGCCAAATAAGAATCACCCGCAAGCGATGTGACCAAGATCGTGTACACGCCGGGAGTCAATCCGCCAACAACAAAGGTGTTGTCCTTCGTGATTTCGCCTGCGCCGAACTGGTGCCCTCGCTCGACTACCGGATGTAGCCAGACAATGCGCTGCCCCGGCTGTAAAGAAGCTGCCCCTTCGAAAATGATGCGCCCCGAAAGCTTCACTGGAGACACTAAGACCAAATCCAGTCCCGTGACATCCCCGCCCGAAACCGTTATCGGGACCACAGCGATCCGTTGCTGCTCGTCCTGTGCGGACGAGGCATTCACGGTATAGTTCCCGGACGCCACTCCAGAAATCTGGAAATTCCCGCCTGAATCGGTCTCCCCTGCATATTGGAGGCCGGAAAACGCCATCGCAGGGTCGTCCGGCGAAATCGAAACGCCTGCGCGTTGAACCGGGCGTCCGTTCGCGTCGAGCACGCGCCCTGTGACCTTGTAGGTATCCACAGCACGCAAGCGGAAATCGACGCGTACTTCGTCCCCGCTGCGGACGGGCACCCTTTCCGCCTGCGAGGGGTCAGTCGTGCCCGGATAATAGGTTGGCGGATATTTTGGTTGCGGTGCGTCGGCGAGGTCATACCCAAAGCCGCGACGAAGTGCGGCATCGGTCAGGTCCGGCATCCCAGAATCCACGGCACTCACGAAGTACGAGCCGGGCGGCAGCGCGTATAGGCGATACTGCCCGAGATCATTCGTGACCACAGTCTGAATGGGCACCAGGCTCGTATTGGCTTCTGCTTGGGTGACTGCAGGGAA
>Ga0070734_10003857_pt1 | contig 15021 bp, 14 predicted proteins | sample Coa_R1_8_FD_66444 | JGI IMG/M metagenome (GOLD analysis project Ga0070734, IMG submission 66444) | Surface soil microbial communities from Centralia Pennsylvania, which are recovering from an underground coalmine fire - Coalmine... | ecosystem: Environmental > Terrestrial > Soil > Unclassified ...
TGCGATGTGCCGGCTCACCCACGGCGCATCCCGGCGGGTCCATGAAAAACGCGCGGTAATAAGCCTTGCGATAGTAGTAGCAGGTGACGCGGAAGCCGAGAGGGAACGCCAGGATCAACAGGGCCGGAGAAAGATGCCACCAGCCAAAGTTGAGCAGCGGAGAGTAAAAGGGCGAGAGATATGGATCTGTCCAAAAAAACTTTCCTTCAAAGGCGCGCCAAGTGGCGTACAGGCCAAATCCACCAAGAAGAATGATGACGGGAATGTTCTCCATCCACCAGGCGTCGCGCCGCAACGTGCGGCCCAGCCCGACAGGCACAGCGGAGCTTCTTTCTGCCAAACTTCACCTCCAAGGGTGAAATGAAAACTGATTAGTGTAGCAAATGGAGCGCGAGATCGGGTGATCGGATCATCGGGTGATCCGGTGATCTGAAAAACACAAAAGCTACGGCGGACCAGATTGTGGCATGGCACACCTCCGATCACGCGCGATCTATCGATCACCAGATCACCCGATCTCTTGAGGTTTCCTCGCCGCCACCACTCGCGGAATGCCCTGCAAGTCAGCCGTAACCTGAATGTCTGACCAGCTAGCCAGCAGATTACGCACTTTTTCTTCTTCTGAGTAGCCGATTTCGGCAATGAACCAGCCGCCGGGCCGCAACGCGTCGTAGGCCTGTGGAATCAGGCGTCGATAAATTTCCATTCCTTCACGACCGGAGAAGACTGCGATTTTGGGCTCGAACTCCCTTACCTGCTTCTGCACTTTGTCTGCATCGGCTTCGCCGACGTAGGGCGGATTGGAAATGATGAAGTCGAATTTTTCGCCGGTGTAGACCGCCAGAAGGTCGGACTTACGGAAAAGCACTTTTCCGCCCAGACACAGACGCGCAGCGTTGGTTCGTGCCATTTCCAGCGCATCGTCAGAGATATCGCAGGCGTGGATTTCCGCGTGCGGAAGTTCGCTGGCCAGCGCCAGAGCGATGCATCCGGAGCCAGTGCCGACATCGAGAAGCCTGAGGCGGCCCGGCCCGTCAAAGCGATAGTCTTTTACCAGCTCAAGCACGGTTTCTACCACGTGCTCAGTTTCTGGGCGCGGGATGAGCACCGCGGGCGAGACCAGAAGATCGAGTCCCCAGAACTCCTGATGTCCCGTGATGTACTGCGTGGGGCAGCCGCGGGCCCGCTCGCGAATCACTTCGTCGTAGCGGGATTGGTCGTCTTCGTTCAGCTCACGCTCAGGATGGGCATAAAGGTATGCACGTTCGCGGTTCAGAACAAACAACAGCAGCAATTCGGCATTCAGGCGCGGAGAAGGCACGTCGGTTTCGACGAATAACTGATACGCGGAATCAATAGCCTGCTTGAGCTGCATGCCGGGGGAACTGTACCGCAAAGGACGCGAGCAAAGCAAAATCCCCGCTCACCACAGCGGTTTGGGACTGTCGGCGTCCTTGATTACCACTTCGCCAGCGAGATTCTTTGCTGCTCGATGAGCAGGAGGAACAGATGGATTCCTTGGATATGTCTTACCGTTAAAGCGAAGTTCCGCCTCAAAGCCTGGTTGAGTACCTCCACCCTGGACCCGGACTCCAAGGCTGTGCCATCCATTAAACTTGCTGTCCAGAACCCGAATGGGAGGATTGGTAATGGTCATGGACGTAACCGTCTTCCATGAACCACCGCTCTTTTGCAGGATAAACAGATGACATCCTCCTGACCCACACCATTGCTGGCCAATCAAATAGACCATCGCTTCCGGTATTCCATCGCCATTGAGATCACGAAAAACAGCTAAATATCGCGTGGATCTGTCATTGTCGCGGCCTTGAAAGAGCTTGCGAATAGATTCTTCATCGGCATTCAAAGCTCCCATTTTGGGTGCGGGTTGAGCGAAGCACGCTGACATGGTGAGTGCTGCAACAACCAATGCGGCGAAGGCCGTGATACCAGATCTGCGAGCTTGGAGATTGTTGAAGTCTGACAATGGTAAACCTCGGCACTTATGAAAGATGGTAGGGATCCCTCACTGTGCTCGGGACTTTAGGAAAATCACGTGGCGTCGTCCCACAGGCACGGCCACGCTGGCCCCTAAGCGACTACGCCAGCAGATTCATTCTTCAGCTTTTCTGCCTGGTAGTGCGTTGTAAGCGCGTCGAGAACCGGCTGGAGTTTGCCGTCCATTACGTCAGAAAGCTGGTGCAAGGTGAGTCCGATGCGATGGTCGGTCATGCGGTTCTGGGGGAAGTTGTAGGTGCGGATCTTTTCGCTGCGGTCGCCGCTTCCGACCTGCGCTTTGCGTTCCTTGGCCAGAGCCTGCTGCTGGCGTTCCATTTCCTGCTCGTTCAGACGGGCGCGCAGAACGCGCATGCCTTTTTCACGGTTCTTGATCTGCGATTTTTCGTCCTGGCAGCTCACCACGGTGTTTGTCGGCAGGTGAGTAATGCGAACGGCGGAGTACGTTGTGTTTACCGATTGGCCACCCGGACCCGACGAGCAGAAGGTATCAATGCGCAGGTCTTTAGCTTCAATCTTGATGTCCACGTCTTCCGCTTCGGGCAGTACGGCAACTGTTACGGCCGAGGTGTGGACGCGGCCTTGCTGCTCTGTGGCTGGCACGCGTTGCACGCGATGCACGCCGCTCTCATACTTCAGTCGCGAGTAAACGCCCTTGCCTTCGATGATGGCGATAACTTCCTTCAGTCCGCCTACGCCGGATTCGGATGTGGAAAGCACTTCCACTTTCCAGCGCTGGGTTTCAGCATAACGGGTGTACATGCGGAACATTTCAGCGGCAAATAGCGTGGCTTCGTCGCCGCCGGTGCCGGCGCGGATTTCCAGCACCACGTTCTTTTCGTCGTTGGGATCTTTGGGCACCAGCAAGGCCTTCAGATCGTTCTCGACCTGAGTAAGCCGCTCGCCCAGACGCGTCAGCTCTTCCTGGGCGTAAGCGCGCAGCTCGGCATCGGACTCTTCCGCCACCATGGCCTTGCTTTCCTCGATTCCGCGCGTCAGGTCCTTATACTCGCGATACTTCTCAACGATTTCCGCGACTTCACTATGGGCCTTGGCGGTCTTCTGGTAACGCGACGAATCGCCGATCACCTCCGGCGACGAGAGTGCCTTGGTAAGTTCGTCGTATTTGGCTTCGATTTGGTTTAGTCTTTCGAACATCTTTACTGTCGCTCCGCTCCCCACCGCCGGAGAGCATGTTCGCCTCACAATTTTTGGAGGCTCCTCTTGCGCCTGGCTCGGCGCGCAAGTCGGCCTCGCCAGACTTATTCTACTATCTCCCTCCAATCCGCCCACCCGCCCATCAAAAGGACGAGGATCGGAGTACATCGAAGATGTCACGCCGCCGCTCCGCGCGCCTGGCGCGATTTATCTGCAAACACCAGCCATGCCTTAGAGCATGCACCCGCATTTTCCACCAGGGGCATATGTCCGGAACCAGGAATGATCATGACCTCAGAGCTTTTGATGCCCTTACGGAACAGATCGGCGCTGGAAACGTGCAGAACGCGATCCTGGTCGCCCCACACGATCCATGCTGGCGCTGTGACGTTAGCCAGCCGGTCGGCGAGAGGCGGGTCGTTCGTCTGCATCTCTGCAAAAATCTTTACTGACTTGGCTGAATTGCGGATGGCGTGGTCGGCCAGGTAATTCAATACGGCTTTTGGCGCATATGGACGCTTGGCAAACACATTGTTCAGCAGGCGATCAAACTCCAGGCGCGTGGTGGCCACCAGCCAGTTATCGCCTTTGGCCACATCGCGAAAAAGCTCACTTGGTTCCGGCTCAACCATGCCGTGCGGCGCAATCAATCCCAGCGTGATTACCTCATCCGGATAGCGCGCAGCATACGCGGACGCGATAAAGCCGCCCATGGAATGTCCCACAAGATGTACACGCTTCAAACCAAGCGCCGACAGAAATTGATGCAGACGATCTATCTGCGCCGGATAGCCATAGGAAGCGCTTTCGATCCTCGTGCTTGCGCCCCATCCCGGCTGGTCCGGCGCGATCACGCGATAACGTTTGGTCAATGGTTTGGCAAACCGGTTCCAACTGTCGGCCGACGCACCAAATCCATGCAGCAGAACGACGGGCTCGCCATGGCCGCCTTCAGAATAGACAACGCGATGGTCACCGACCTGGATTACACGGCGCTTTAGCCCGGAAGTGAAACGTTCCAGGCCGATCAGCATGGTTGCTAAATTTGCCATGATTTTCCTCCGCTGTCTCAAACTATTTTTGATGAAAGACTGCCAAAACCCATGAATGCAGCGCCGACTGTAACGCTACATGCTGCATATTTGTGTGGACAAAAGAGTATGCGGCGGGGAGCCGCTAGGCAATCACTAACTCGCCGCCATTTTTCTTTTCGAGTTCCATTGCGAGGTCAAGCGCTTTGATGGCGCATTCTACCTGATCGTCAGTAGGTGGCTGGGTGGTGATGCGCTGGAGCCACAGACCCGGTTTGGTGAGCAGCGCGAAGAATGATTTTCCGTGCTTGGCGGAGAAACGGATCATTTCGTAAGAGACCGAAGCAATGACCGGCAGGAAGACCACGCGCAGAGCAAACTTGGCCCAGAATCCCTGAACGGGAAACGCGGCGTAGACGAAGATCGAAAGCAGCATGATCGTCATCAGGAAGCTGGTGCCGCAGCGCGGATGGTAGGTGGAATACTTTTGCGCGTCGGCAATGGACGGCATGCCGTGATCTTCAAAAGCGAAAACTGTCTTGTGCTCCGCGCCGTGATAGCGATAGACGCGCTTGATATCGGCCCACAGGGAAATTCCCCAGATGAACAGCAGGAACAGCGCGATGCGGATAAGGCCATCGACCAACGTAAAGGCGAAGTTGTTGTTCAACGTGTGCCAGTGCGACTTGATGCCGGTGGCGGCAGCCAGGGGAACAAACTTGTACATGAAGATGAAAAAGCCGATCGAAACCACCATGCTGCCGATCATGGCCCATGAGCCGATCTCCGGCTTTTTCTCGCCTTCTTCTTTGGCAATCTCTTCCAGGCCGACGTTCAGCGAAAACTTTGAGGCCACAAAGCCCAGGCGCATGGCCTGGCCGAGTGTGGCCAGCCCGCGAATGAAAGGCCATCCCATCCATGGATGCTTTTCTGAAGGGCGCTGCAACGTCTCACTGTGCGTGGTGATTTCCCCGCTGGGTTTGCGGATGGCGATACCCCACGCGTGCGGTGAGCGCATCATTACGCCTTCCATCACGGCCTGACCGCCGACGAGGGTTTCCTCTCCGCTCTCAAGGGCGGGAAGCAGTTGCAAAGCAGCAAGAAAACGCAGGAATGGACGCCAGTATCTCATTGGTTTATTAGATGATCCGCAACAAGCCGCAGCTCCAAGAGATTGGCGCAGGGGCTAAAAGTGCCTTCTAAAACAGTATTTTACGGGAATACCGGCGAAAAGGACAGGAGAAACGGCAGTTGCTATCCTCATAGTAATGCAGGCTTTTGCCCAAACCGCCGACGCTGTGGCAGCCACTACCAAGAAGCTTGAGAAGGTGCGGCTGGTAGCGGAATACTTCCGCTCGCGACCAGTCGATGAAGCTGCGCAGGCCGCCGTCTTTTTCTCCGGCCGGGCATTTCCTGCCTGGGAAGAAAGAACCTTGCAGGTTGGCGGCACGTTGTTGTGGCGTACTGTCGGAGAGATATCGGGCAAAGGAGAAGTTGCGCTTACGGCGGCTTATCGTCGGCATGGCGATCTGGGGGCCGCGGCGCAGGAGATCTTGGAACGGACTGCTCCGGCGAAGAGTTCATTGTCTATCGGTCAACTGGCTTCGGCGTTCGATGAACTGGCTCGAACATTGACAGCGACGCGGAAACTTAGTCTGCTCCAAGACTTGCTTCGTCGAGCCACTGCGGTAGAAGCGAAATACGTAATCAAGATCATCAGCGGCGACTTGCGCATCGGCCTGCGCGAGAGCCTGGTGGAAGAAGCGATCGCCAAAGCTTTCGACGAAAATGTAAAAGCGGTCCAGCGTGCCAACATGCTGCTGGGCGATATCCGTGAAGCTTTGCGGCTGGCGGCGGACCACAAATTGGATCAGGCGCAGATGCGGCTCTTCCATCCCATTGGGTTTATGCTGGCCAGTCCGGCGCAGGACGCCGCGGAAGCGCTCTCTTGCTTTGACCGCGCGGCGGTGGAAGACAAATATGATGGCATACGAGCGCAGGTCCACGTGGGAGGCAAAGAAGATCCACGCGTGCGGCTGTTCTCGCGGACACTGGATGAAATCAGTCCGGCATTTCCTGAGCTGCCTCCGGCGCTGCGAGCCTTTCCGGAGCCTTTGATCCTGGATGGAGAGATTCTGGCCTGGAGTCCTGAGACAGCGCAGGCTCTACCTTTCTCTGAGCTGCAAAAGCGGTTAGGACGCAAGAAGGTGTCGGGAGACATGTTGCGGAGCGTCCCAGTGGTTTACATGGCGTTCGACGTCCTGTATGCAGGCGGGGAATTGCTGATCGAAAAGCCGCTGGAAGAAAGACGAAAGATTCTGGAACAAAATTTCGCGTCGGTGCCAAAAGATGGATTCATCGTGGAGCACAGCATGGCCACGGAGAATCCGCAGGGCAAGCTGGTCTTTGAGCCTGCGTTTTTTGAATCGCCGACAGGGACCAGCAGCGGAGCGCCGCGTGTAATCCTTGCGCCCGCTGTAACGGCGGAGTCGCCGGAAAGCCTGGAACGAATATTTTCTGCGGCACGCGAGCGCGGCAACGAAGGCCTGATGATCAAGGACGTGCAGTCACCTTACACGCCGGGGCGGCGCGGCAAGTCATGGCTGAAGCTCAAGAAAGAGCTGGCCACGCTGGATGTGGTCGTCACGGCAGTAGAGTGGGGGCATGGCAAGCGCAACAAGTTGCTGAGCGACTATACGTTTGCCGTGCGTGATGGCGACAAACTGTTGAATGTGGGCAAGGCTTATTCCGGGTTGACCGATGCTGAGATCGCCGAGATGACCGAATGGTTCAAGGAGCACACGATTGAAGATCAGGGATTCAGGCAGACCGTTGAACCGAAGATCGTGCTGGAAGTGGCCTTCAACAACATGATGCGGTCCAGCCGGCATGAGAGCGGCTACGCGCTGCGCTTTCCGCGCATCTTGCGCCTGCGCACAGACAAATCCGCAAACGAGATAGACACGCTGGAGACGGTGAAAGAGATATTTGCCCGGCAGGCAAGCGGCGCGAAGCAGAAGGAAGCTGGCTAGCGGCGGACTTTCAGCGGCTCACGCATGCTTTTGCTGCTGCCGATGGGAATAACGCAGCCATGAGCAATCTCGCAGTCGCCATTTTCAAACTGAATGGTTGTGTGCATTATGTGGTATTCAAGGTTCAACAGATCTTTTACCCGGCGCAGGATGATTTCGCTTTCGGAAAGCGTCATGTCATCGATTCGCACATGGCAGGAAAGCGCGTGCGTATCTGACCCAATGCTCCAGACGTGAACGTCGTGAACGTCGCGCACCCCGGCAACCTCAGTCAGGCTGGCGGTGATGCGCTCGGCGGAAAGCCCCTGCGGCGCGCCTTCCAGAAGAATATTCAGGGTCTCTCGGATGATGCCGAATGATGACCAGAGAATCAGGCAGGCAATCCCGACGGAAAGCGCAGGGTCGACCCACGTCCTTCCCGTCAACATAATGATCCAGCCGCCGACGATCACCGCGGCGGTGGAAAGGGTATCGCCCAGTTGGTGAATGAAGGCGCTGCGGATATTTACGTCATGCGCGGCGCGGAAGAGCACCCATGAGATGGCTCCGTTCATGACCACGCCGATCACGGCAACCCAGATCATGATGCCCGGATGAACCAGGACTGGATGCCTCATCCTAAGAAAAGCCTCATAGAAGATATAAAAGGCGATTGCGACCAGAGTAAGGGCATTGACGAAAGCCGCCAGGACTCCGGCGCGGTGGTAGCCAAACGTTTTGGTCGCGCTGGGCGGGCGGGTCTGTATGAAAACTGCGACCCACGAGAGCAAAAGCGCCAGCAGGTCGGTTACGTTGTGGCCGGATTCAGAGAGCAGCGCCAGACTGTGGGCGCGGATTCCGGCAAAAAGGGTGATCAGCACATACGCAAAAGTGGCGGCAAGCGAATAGCGCAGGGCCCTGGAGCTCAGCGGTGCATGTGGATGCGGGTGCGTATGGGCCATAAAGTCCAGTTTACCGCCGAATGATGCTGGATTTCGAGCTTATCTGCAGTGTGAGAACCTGAATCCACACTTACGTACGCAGATACTCATTTTGAGTACCTCACGCAATTTGCTTCTCTGTGTGCCAAGCGATTCTTATGCAGCCCATCCGCCAAAGCTATACTTTTTAATGGTTTGCAGCGCCAATAGTAATATGCGCTGCCATCCGCATGGCCCGAAACGTGCATCAAAGCAGCTTAGGGCTGGTGTGTCCATTCTGGGAATCACTTTTATTCCAAGCCACCTGATTGGGAGCAAGCCATGAAAATTCCGATTTACGTTCTAGGTTTTGGATTTGTATTGTCCGTTGCCGCATTGACCGCACAGACCGGGCAGGAACAACAGCCAACCACTCCAGTGAACCCGAGCACTCCGGCTACCCATGTCGGGGACGGAGCCCAGAGTAAGGCCGGTACTCCGGTCCAGCCGACTACGACTGCGCCCACAACGACAGGAGGCGTGGCAGGGGCCGCAAATTCCAGCACAGTGCAGACGCCGGACGCCCAGGATTCTGCCGGCGGCGTAAGCACCATGACTGATTCCGATCTGCAAAGCCAGATCCAGAACGCCCTGAGCAAGGAGCCCACTCTCACAGGCGACAGCCCGCGCGTAAATGTCTCCGGAGACACGGTGGAACTGGCGGGCAACGTGGGCACCAATAAAGAGAAGATCACCGCGACGAGGATCGTTCAGTCCTATAGCGGCAGCAAGAAGCTGGTCAACAAACTCACGATTAGCCCGCGAAGTGAGAAATCATCGCCGGCGTCAACGGAAAATCCGGCCAGCACAGCCAATCCGGCGAACAATCCTGAGCCCAATAAGGGCACGGCACCTTCAGGTTCTAAGCCGCCTCTCAGATAACGAGAGAGCGTAACAATCAGTATTGAAAACTTGCCTGTGGCGGGTCGGCAGCAGTGTTGCCAGTGGATGCGTTTGTCGCCGATTTAGCTTTCAACCGAAACTCAGCTCCTTCCAGGCGAAGCAGCTTCTCCTTTGTGCTAAGACCGCCGCCGTAACCCGTGAGAGTTCCGTCTGCTCCCAGAACTCTGTGGCAGGGCACGATGATGGCGACTGGATTGTCATGATTTGCCTGGCCCACGGCACGGAAGGCTTTCGGGCGGCCAATGGCGGAAGCGATATCGGCGTAAGAGCAGGTCTGACCGTAAGGAATACGCAGCAGGGCCTGCCAGCAATCTTTCTGGAACTGCGTTCCAACCAGGTCGAGCTCACACGTGAATGCCCGTAATTCGCCGCGAAAGTAGCTCTCGAGCTCCGAAATATAGGGCCGCAGATGCTCCGGTGATTCGACCCATGTTTCATCTTTTGCGGGAGGCGGCAGCTTGCCTTTATAAAACTGCACGCAACGCAGGCCTTTTGTGGTGGCGGCGAGCAGCAAAGGCCCTACTACCAAGGAATCAATCCGGGCGAAGTAAACGGTCCTTAATTCCGGCATATGAGAAGTTTAGCAGCGCAAGGCACGCGAAATAAAATTCCAGCAGGTGCTCTGGCCTTACAACACGGGATGACTCAATCACATCTATTTCAACACTGCTGCTAATACGGTGGCTGTGTTTCATTTTGAAAGTAATTTCAAGCAGTGTTCTGCTGGCTGCGTGCAGTAAACGAGTGGTTTGCATGGATTTCAGGCCAGAGGGTTCCCAGGGTCAGGTAGTACCGACAGTCGTTTGCGGCCTCGTTACTTCAAGTTTTGGGCTCCCTCCTCCGCTGATTTCTTCACGCCATCCGAGAGCTTCCTCAGAACATTGACAGGTGAAGGAACCATGGATATCCGCGGTATATTGCTGGCCGATTCAGAGCACAATGTAGCAGGAAACCAGGCGCTGGATGCTCCCCTGGCAACTCTGGACGTGGCGGGAAAGAGCACGCTCCAGCGCATGGCTGAGCGGCTACAGCAATACGGGATCTCACAAGTAAGCGCAGTTGTGGAAGCTGCAGCCCCTTCAGGCATTCGTAACTTTGGTCTCACCTCAGATGTAACCTGCATGCCTGCTGCTCCCGACCGTTTCTGGAGAACCGCTGAGTCTGTGTTCAATGACATGGCCCAGAGCGGCGCTGAACTGGTCATCCTGATCCGGCTTGGAGCTTATGCTGAAGTCGATTTCGAAAAGCTGGTCCAGTTCCACATCGACCGCAAGGAACGCGTTACGCGCATGGCATCCGACGAGCAGATGCTGGAGATTTTCTGCATCAGCGCTTCGCGTAGGAATGACGCTGCTTCGCTTTTCCGTACTCAGTTGGCGCACTGCCGCAGCGAATGTCCCGCTCTACTGCATGATGGCTACCTGAATCCGCTGGCCACCGCGCGCGATTTGCGGCAACTTGCCATTGATATCCTTACCCGACAGACGCAGACCTGCCCGGCGGGAAAAGAAATCAAGCCCGGCGTATGGACCGCGCCCGGCGCCATGATTGAAAAAGGCGCGCGTGTTCTTGCGCCCGCGTTTGTGGGATCGCTGGCTCGTATCCGCTCCGGCGCGGTGATTACGCGGTGCAGTTCAGTGGAGCGGCACGCGGAAGTTGACTGCGGCACCGTGATTGAAAACTCCACAGTCCTGCCATTTTCTTACGTGGGAGCAGGGCTTGATCTGGCGCATTCGATTGCAGGCATGGGCCGCATCGTTAACTTGCATCGCGACGTGACAGTGGACATCGTTGATCCCAAGCTTGTCGCGTCCATGTCCGTGGCATCGGGAAAGAGATTTGTTACCAGTGCGGCGGAAGCGCTTACGTATCTGCCGAAACTGGCTTTCCAGGGCATGTTCGCTGCCAAGAAAGCAGAGAAAACTGACCTTCACACTACATTGCGGAAGACGTCGCCCGCGCTGGGTACGGCCGCCGGATTTGAAACTTCCGCCTGTGACACTGAAGCATCCCACAAGTTCCCTAACATGGTTGTCGCGAGGAGATATGGACATCAATAGCAGACCTGTCGTCGTAAAAAGAATGCCGGAGCGCCTAAACTCGCGCACAGCGCGAGAGTTTCTTCGCGACGTGCGTCCTTTTCTTGCGGCTGACCGTCCGCAACTGGTTTTCGATCTTTCCCTGGTAGCGCAGATTGACGCTTCCGGTGTTGAGATGCTTTTGAAATGCATGTCTGAGGCGCACAAGCGCGATGGCGACGTGAAACTTGCTTCGCTTTCTGACCAGGCCGCCGTTGTGCTGGAGCTCACGCGCACAGAGCGCCTGTTTGAAATCTATGAAACATCAACCGAGGCGGCCCGCAGCTTCAGCGGATTCCTGCCCAACGCCATGCGGCAACAGCTTTTACACAACAAGCGTCCTGCAACCCAGCCCATTGCAGCATAGAGATCCAGCGTAATGCCGCAATCTGAAAGCGTTATCACTCTCACGCCAGCCGAAGCGCCTGTCGCTTCGGCTGCGGTGCGTCCGCAGCGCAGCGACCGCTCCACCATGCTGAATGGCAGCGCAATCATGCTTGTGGCCATGATGCTGGTGAACATTTTTAACTTCGCCTACAACATGGTCATGGCCCGCATGCTGGGGCCAGGGGCATTCGGCAACATCAACGCCGCCGTGACTTTGCTTTTGCTTGCCTCGTGCATCAGTCTGGCGTTCCAGTTGGTCTGCGCAAAGTTTGTGGCCAGAAATCATGCTGATTCCAGCAAGGCCGCTGTAGTGCACAGCCTGCTTGGCAAAGCGTGGATCGCCAGCCTTGCGCTGGGTGCAGTACTTTTTCTGGCGCAGAAACCGGTTGCAACCTACCTGAACGTTCCAAGTCCATGGATCATTGGGCTTCTCGCGATTGGCATTGCGGCCTATGCGCCGCTCGGCGTCAAGCGTGGCGCGATGCAGGGCGTATGCGCTTTTCCCCGGCTCGGTACGAACTTTGTTCTTGAAGCAGGTATCCGCTTCTTTCTGGGCGCGGGATTGGTAGTAGCCGGCTATGGAGTTCTCGGTGCGGTTGGCGCGATTTCGGCTTCGGTGATTGCGGCATGTTTTATCCCGCGAATCCCGGCGCAACTGCGCGTGAAGGCCAGCACGGCTGAGCCGCCATCGTATGCAGAGGCTGTGCAGGCGATTGTGTTTTTCGTGGGCCAGGTCATCATCAACAATATTGATATTCTGCTGGTCAAGCATTTCTTCCCTTCCGATCCTGCGGGCGTTTACGCTGCAATCTCACAGATTGGCCGGCTGCTCTATTTCGCTTCATGGTTTGGCGTAGTCAACGCCATGTTCCCTGTGGCCGCGGCTGCCAGCCCGGAGCACAAAAAAGCCCACGGCATTGGACTGCCCTTACTGCTGGTGCTGGGCCTTTCCCTCATCTTCATTGCCGCCGCTGCACTGTTTCCACACTTGATCATGGGTGTGATTTTTGGTTCGCGCTTTATTGAAATCGGCTGGCTGCTGGCGCTTTATGCCGCTGCCACCGCGCTGTATTCGCTCAGCGTTGTGTTTATCGCCTATGAAATGTCACGCCGCATTGCCAACACCGGCTGGCTGCAACTGATCTTCAGCGGCGCGCTGGTGCTGGGCATCGGGCTGTTTCACGGATCGTTGCATGAAGTCATCATGGTGCGCATTGTGCTCATGGCTGCGATGCTGGCGCTGGTCGCGCTGCCGTTTCTGCGCCGCCATAACAAGCCGGAGCTGGTTGAGGCCGTATGAGAAAGCTGCGTCGTCTAACTGAAGCCGAGATCATCGCGGAGTTTCTTCGCGGAGAGTTTTTCCATAAGGAATATGACGCGGACCGCGATCGCTTCACGTCGCTGGTGGAACATCCCAACCTTACCGATGCCAGCGAGAACGAGGTCCGCCGCATCCTGCTCTTTCGCAGACGCGACACCATGTGGTGGGAGCTTCCTGAAGACCGGCAGTGGTGGGAGATTGAGTTTGAGCCTGAAGACGTGGAGCAGGTCAGTGTTTTTCCCCGCGCGCACTGGAGAAAGATCGCGCGCGGCAACTTCAAGGCCTTGGACGTAGCGGCCCGCATTCGCCAGCTCAAAGAGACGGAGCCGGATGAGTTCGTCAAAAAGATTTCAGAGATCTGCGCCAATCTTTCCTCCGATCTGCCGAAGGGGATGGTCATCTTCCTGGGTATCGACGAAGAGCGCCCGGTAACGCTGCTGGAAGGCAACCATCGCTTTATGGCCGCTTTGCTAGCGGGCGGCCCGCAGCACCTTAGAAACGCCAGAATGGTAGCCGTTTTCTCTCCCCATATGGAAAAGTGCTGCTGGTATAAAACCAACCTCAAGACACTAGCCCGCTGCCTCAAAAACCGCATCCAACATCATTGGGACAGAGACACTGATTTGGCCCGGCTTCTGGCCGCAACTGCCGGAACAGAGAACCTGGGCGCGTTTGCCGGAAATACTCGTCCCCTGAAGTTCAAATGATGACGTTCAAGTAATGACGTTCAAGTAAGTTCAGAAACCAAAGTTCCCCGAGGTTTTTATGACAGTGCAATACCGAATCACGAGAATCCTGAGTACCCTGTTGCTTGCCGGCCTGTGCTCCGCGCCGTTGCTTCGCGCGCAGCAGACGAATACGGCCACGCCGCAACAGACGCCGGAAACCAGCCAGCAGCCACAGCAGCCGGGCGCAACGCAGCCCGCGCAGGCAATCCCGCCCGCGACAACGGACCAGGCACAGCCTGGCACTACTCAAACGACGGCCGCGCCGGCAACATCTCCGGCACAGAACACGCAGCCCGTCGCACCGGCAAATCAGAATCAGCCACAGCAGCAGCCGCTGACGCCGGGAACAAGCGTGAACCCATCGCAAGCGCCGCTTGCGCCCGTTACCACGTATCCAGACGCGTCAGGGGCGCAGCAGGACCAGACATCGCCCAACGCGGAGCCGCAAACAACCACAACGGTTCCAGAAGCGCCAAAGCCCAAGCAGCAGACAGAGCCTGTGGGCGCCGCGACTGCTGAAAGCGTTCCAACATCCGGAGGCGCGGCAGCCAAGCCTGCCGGTATCGCCATTGCTCCGGCCAAGCAGCACCAGACGCGCTCATTGCTGCTCAAGATCGGCGCAGTGGTGGCCGCGGGCGCAGCGCTGGGGACGGTTTATGCGCTCAGCCACAGCACTTCATCGGTTCCTCCGGGAACGGGCATTGCCGGGGTTACGGGAAGATAGTTTGTAACGGGGCTTTTATTTAGGCCGATCGTTGTAACGATCTAGGCTTAAGCAGCACAACTGATATGGACGGGCCGAATCCAATGACTCATAGCGCTTCCAGTACTTTCAGCACCCCCTTGCTTATCTCATTCTCTGGCGTGGATGGCTCAGGTAAATCCACGCAGATTGAGAGCCTGCGCTCAGCGCTGCACGCCGCCGGACTCAAGACCACGTTGCTGGCCTTCTGGGACAACGTGGTCGTCGGCGTGAAATACCGCGAGGGGTTCGTCCATAAAGTCTATAAGAGTGAGCGTGGCATTGGCGCTCCGGGCAAGCCCGTCAACCGCCGGGACAAGAACGTCCGCGGTTGGCACCTTACGCTGGCCCGCCATTTCCTTTACCTGCTCGACGCTATCCATCTCTGCCGCGTGGTGGCCCGCGCCAAAAAGAGCGGTGCGGACATCGTGATCTTGGACCGCTATATTTACGATGAGCTTTCCAACCTGAATCTGCATAACCCTCTGAGCCGGGCTTTTGTAAAGATGGTGCATGGCTTTGTGCCCCGGCCTGATATCGCTTACCTGCTCGACGCCGACCCCGTCGCCGCCTATGCGCGCAAGCCTGAGTATCCTGTGGACTTCATGAAGAAGTGCCGGCGCGCTTACTATGAGCTGGCTGGGATCTTAAAGACCATGACCATAA
>Ga0070734_10003858_pt1 | contig 15020 bp, 13 predicted proteins | sample Coa_R1_8_FD_66444 | JGI IMG/M metagenome (GOLD analysis project Ga0070734, IMG submission 66444) | Surface soil microbial communities from Centralia Pennsylvania, which are recovering from an underground coalmine fire - Coalmine... | ecosystem: Environmental > Terrestrial > Soil > Unclassified ...
ATCGCCCAGATCGGCGATAACCCCAACGAATCCCAGCGGGCGAACTACGATCTGGACCCGGCGCAATGGACGGAAGGCATCTGCAACTCCCCGCATGGCATCGCCATAGACAGAGCCGGCAATGTGATCGTCTCGGAATGGAGCAAGTTCGGACGGCTGTATATGTTTGCCATCCGGCGTTCCACTGCCAGAAGGTTGTGAGATCGGCAGGATGGCGATGAACAGGCCGGTAGATGTGACAATGGCGGCGGGCTTTCTGGCGGAGCGGTACGGCCCCGGCGTCGTGGATGTCGCGGAGCTGGGTGCCGGAGACTGGTCGCGGGCTTTTTCGTTCCGTCTCGGTAACCGCGACCTGGTCGCGCGCTTCGGAAAGTATGAAGAGGCTTTCCGCAAGGACCAGAAGGCCCTGGCCTTCGCCGGTTCGGATCTGCCCGTCCCGGCGGTGCTCGAAATCGGGGAGGCATTGGGAGCCTTTTATGCCATCTCCGAGCGCCACTTCGGCGTCTTCCTGGAAACCCTGGATGCGCCCGGATGGCGCGCGGTCCTGCCCGCGCTGCTCCGCTGCCTGGACAGCCTCCGCGCCATAGCGCCTCCCGGCAGCGGCCTCGAATGGGCCAGTGAAGAGGACGGCTCTCCATCCGGCTGGCGGCAATGGCTCCTCGAATCGCTTGAGGATCGCCCTGGCGAATACGTGTGCGGCTGGCGTGAAAGTCTTCGGGAAACGCCGGATATCGAGGAGGTTTTCTTAGCCGGCCATCGCGCCTTGCGGGCCCTGCTGCCGGCCTGTCCGGAAGTCCGGCGCCTCCTCCATCGGGACCTGCTCAACCGCAACGTCCTCGTAGCTACCGACGCCTCACGGCTCGAAGCCGTGTTCGACTGGGGCTGCTCGATCGCCGGGGACTTCCTCTATGAGGTGGCCTGGTTCACCTTCTGGGTGCCCTGGTATCCTGCGCTCGATGCCCTCGATCTCCGCCGCGTTTTCCTGAACCATTACCGCGTTATGGACCTTGAGGTGGAGAACTTCGACCAACGCCTGGCCTGTTATGAGCTGCATATCGGGCTGGAGCACATCGCCTACACGGCATTCACCGGGCGGAAAAAAGATCAGCAGGATATCGCCCGGCGCACCCTCCAGGTCCTGGAATCCATCTCCTCTTGATTCCGCCGGTTTCTATTCCCTGAAAATATCAGGCCTCTACAACGTTGGCACTTGCTGGGAAGACGGCGTTCATCTCAGGGCAGAGCGGCGCTGGTCTGGGTGCCGTCGGTGGAGGCGGGGCCGGTGTTGGCGGGCAGGACCTGTATCTTGTCGCCATCCTGTATCTGGGCCTGGCCGCTGGTGATGACCCTGTCGCCGGGCTGAATCCCCGCAAGGATTTCAATCGTGCGCGGGGTCTCGAAGCCGGTGCGCACCCTGCGCTCTTCCGCCACCGTGCCGGCCGGTTTGGAGACGGCCACGAACACGCGCCCGCCCGTGCCGCTGTAGTCCAGCATGGCGTCGTGGGGCACGACGATGGCGTTGTTGTGGGTCGCCAGGTTGATGCGCCCCCGCGCGAACATCTGCGGGCGCAGCAGGTTGCCTTCGTTGCGGATGCTGATGCGCACGGTGAAGCTGCGCGCCGCCGAGGCCACCGGATAGATCTTGGAGACCACGCCGCGAAACGTTCGCCCCGGCAGCGCGTCCACGAGCACGGTGACCGGCTGGCCGGCGCGGATAGCGGCATACTGGGTCTCGGAGACCTGGGCGTCGAAGAAGATGGAGTCGAGGGCGACGATGCGCATGATGTCGGGCTTGACGGTCGTCAACTGCATGCCTGGCTCGACCTTCCGCTCGGCCACCACGCCGGTGATGGGGGAACGGATGGCGGCGTCCCGGATGGCCTGCGCGGCCAGTTGCACGGCCGCCTCCGCCTGGTGGACGCCGGCGTCGGCGGCGAGGATGCCGGAGCGGGCGGTCTCTACGTCGGCGCGGCGCATGGCGACCTGGTCCCGGTTGGACTGGGCGGCGACCAGCGCCTGATTGGCCTGCTCGACGGCCGCCTGGGCGCGGCGGATGTCTTCAGGCCGTGAGCCGGCCTGGATCAGGCTCAGCCCCTGCACGGCGGAGTTGTAGCGCGCGTCGGCGGAATCGGCTACCGATTGCGCCTGGTCCAACTGCTGGGCGGAGATGGCCTGCTGGCGGTAAAGGTCTTCGTAGCGTTTGAGATCGGCACGGGCCTGGTCGCGCTCGGCTTTGGCGGCGGCGACCGTCTCCTGGGCCTGTTGGCGCTCCTGGGGGCGCGCGCCCTGCTTGACGACGGCGGCCTGGTCCTGGGCGGCCTGCAGCGCCGCCTGGGCCTGGCGGACGGCGGAGGCGGTCTGGTCTCTGGTCCATTGCAGCGTCGTCTGCGCGTTCTGGTAGGCGACCTTCGCCTGCTCCAGCTTCGTGCGGGCGGAGGCGAGGTTGGCCTGCTGCTGATCCAGTTGGGCTTGCAGGTCGGTTGTGTCCTGCTGGGCTACGACCTGCCCGGCGCGCACCATGTCTCCCTCGCGCGCATAGACGGCGACGACCTTGCCGGAGTTCTTGACGCCCACCGTGACGTCGTGGAGCGCGTTCAAGGAGCCGGTCACCTCGGCCGTCTCGGAGATGGTCGCCGTGCGGGCCGGGGTGACGCTCACCTGCGTCGCCAGTTGCTGCGCTGCCCGCGCAGCCGTCTGCCCACCGCGCTGGCATCCGGTCACCACGAATCCGCAGCCCCCTATGACCGCTATAGCCAAATAGAATCGTTTGTTCATGCCCTTCCTCTTCGCATCGAAGCGACCTATCCACTACTTTCAATGTGCGCCGACCGTTTTGGGAGGGGGCGGGGCCGGATAGCCGGGCCCGCTGCCGGTATAGGAATAACGCCCGATGGCCTGGTCCAGCAAGGCGCGGTTGTTGTTGTAGTCGTAGAGCGCGTTGACCTGATTGCTTTCGGCTGTGGAGAGCGCCGCCTGGGCGTCGCTGACTTCCAGCAGCGTGGTGACACCTGCATTATAGCGCACGCGGGCCAGCCGATACGACTCCTGCGCTTCCGCCAGCGCCTGGTTGGCGACCGCCACCCGGTCGCGGGACTGCAATAGATTCAGATACGCCTGCCGCACCTGCAGATTCACCAGGTCCACCGTCTGGCGCCGATCCGTTTCTGCGGTGGCGACATTGGCGCGGGCCTGCTCCACGCGAGCGCGGGCAAGACTGCCGTCGAAGATGGGAACGCTGAGCGTAGCGGTGAACAGGCCGGTGAGATTGTTGGCCGAAAAGGTAGTGGTGTTCGGCACGTAGGTCAGGCCGTAGCTGAGGCCCAGACCAGGCAGTTCGCTGCGCCGCGCCAGCGTGATCCCCTGCTGCGCGGCGGCGATGCTGGCCTCCGATTCCATGATCTCCGGGCGCAGACGCAGCGCCTCCTGCAGGGCGGCGTTATAGGTGGGTCCCAGATCGAGCGTGTCGAAGGAGGTCTGGATCGCGGCGGGGGGCGCCGGCGTGGAACCGGGCGGCGTGGCCGGCGGGACCGCGCCGGCCGAATTGGCGGGGGGTGTCTGGGGTGGAGCGCCGCCTTCCGGCGTCTGCGGCGTGATCCCCTGCGGGGTGGCCGGTGGAGCATTGGGCGGGGCCACTCCCGGCGGGGTCTCGACCGCGCCCTGGTCCGTCACCGCAGTCGGGCTGTTGACATCAATGCCGATGGTGTTGTTGAGCGAGGCGAGCGCCAGGCTGACGTTGCTGCGCGCCTGGATGAGCTGCTGCTGGGCGCTGGCGACGTCGGTCTGCGCGCGAATGACGTCAAAGCGGGCGGCGATGCCGGCGGTGTAGCGTTTCTGCGCGTCGCTGAGGCGGGCCAGGTCGTCGTTCAAGGTCTCCGTGGCGACGGTCACCAGCGCCTGCGCGCGCAGGACATTGTAGAAGGCGGTCTTGACATCTGAGACGATCTGGTTGCGGGCGCGATTGACATCCAGGCGCGCGGCGACTTCCTGGAACTGAGCCTGCCGCGTGGCTGTGTGAAGCAGGCCGGCGATGTCTACGGGCAGGGTCGCCTGAATGCCGAGCTGCTCCTGATACTGCTGCAGGACGACGATATGCTGCGTGCCGAAGGTGACGCTCTGGCCCTTGTTGTAGCGGAGAAAGGTGAACGTGCCGCCGACGGTGGGATTGAACGCGGCGCGCGCTTCCGCCGTGCGGCCCTGCGCCAGCAGCACCTGCTCGCCCGCCAGGGCCAGGGAACGGTTGGTCGCCAGTGCGATGGCGACGGCGTCTTCGAGGCTCAGTGGTCCGGGGGGCATGCGGCCCAGCAACTGGACGAGGGTGGGGGAGGCCAGCGCAGGCGCGTTGGGCGGCGGCGCGGGCCGGACCGGGGCCGGAAGCGGCGCCTGCAGGCCGGTCGGCGGCGGTCCCTGTGGCAGCGTGATGACCCCGCTCGGCGGCGTCTGTGACGGCGCGATCGCGGTGTTGGGCGGCGTGGGCGCCTGCGCCGGTGTCTGCGGTGGCGTTGTGCCGGGCGATGTCTGCGCGCTGCAGACGGCTGCCGCCGTAAAGCACAGGGCTGCGCAACTGACCATGCGCCAGCCTGTCCTGCGCGCGAATAGAGCTCTGTTGTCGCCGGAGGATTGCTTTTGCGCGCGCGGACGCCGTCTCGTCCTCCAGAGCCTTCTTCCTCGTAACTCGTCGTGAAGCATCCTCATTCCTCTAGGACCCGCATGGCATCTGCCGGAAGGCGCACACTCGCCTCCGGTCTGTCCAGTGGTCGCGTTTTGTGGCGCTTATTCCTGTCCCTTCTCGGGAGGGCGCACGCCCTCCCAGACGAGCGCATACATGCGCTCGATGACCGCGTGCAGGCTCTCCTCCGATTCAGATAGGGACCAGACATATAGCGCGTTGAAGTAAGCATTGATCAGGTAGTCCGTCAGCGCCTCGGCAGGCAGATCGTCGCGCAGCTCCCCTCCGGCCTGGGCGGCGCGCACCAGCTCCCCTCCGACCGCGATGACGCGCGCGCGCTTGCCGACGCTGGCTGCGCGGACCGCATCGTTGGTGAGCGCCAGGGAGAGCAGCGTGCGCTGTAGCCGCTTGCTCGTCCCGTCCAATTCGACCATCAGGTGCGTGATCCCGACGATCCGCCGCCAGAGTGGGCCGGCATCCTGGTCTTTTCCCTTCGCGATGCTGGATTCCCCTCCTGTCTGAACCACGGATGCAGAAGATGACACGGAGGACACGGATAAAACCCTGCTGTCCTCCTCTCTGCGCTTATCAGACACGGGGAAAGCTATGGCAGAACGCGAAGAGGAAGGGCCTGCATCCGTGTGACCCGTGACATCCGTGGCCCTCCGTGATTCAGGCACGGTGTCCGCGGACCTTTTTCCCTCTTCTTCTGCCGCAAGTATTTCCGCTAAGAGGCGCAGACGGGACTCAAACAGGTAGGCGACAATGGCTTCCTTGCTGGCGAAGTAGTTGAAGAAGGTCCCTTTGCCCACCTCGGCAGCCTCGGTGATCATTTCCACAGTCACAGAATCGAAATCTCTCTCAGAAAGCAGGCGCAGGGCGGCATCGAGCAAGCGCTCTCGCGTCTCTGTTCTCCGTCGCTCCCGGCGGGAAAGGACCGCTTCCAGGCACGCCTCCGGCCCCTGAATCTGTTCTCCTTCGCTCTCCTTGATCGTCTCCCCGCACATACACTGAATCCTTTTCAGCCTGAATCCTGACCGCCAGTCATGTTTACGAATGGAGAATACCGATTTTCTTCCTGCCTATAAATGGAATATAAGGCATTACCCTACGCTCTTCTGGAACCGGGCCGTGGAGGCCAGGATGAGCAGGACCGTCAGCAGGATCAAGGCGCCCACGCTCGGCAGGACATCCATCAACCCGGCGCCGCGCACGGCGATGGCCCGGCTGATCTGGATGAAATGCGTGACGGGAAACAGGTCCGAGAGAAGATAAAGCGGACCGGGAAGCGTCTCCCGTGGGGCGATATAGCCGGACAGCAGGATCGCCGGCATGGTCGTAAGCATGGTCATCTGCATCGCCTGCGCCTGATTCTGCGCGACCGTGCTGATGAACAGGCCCATCGCCAGCGCCGCCAGCACGAACGGCACCGCCAGTGCCGAAAGCAACAGGAAACTGCCCACGATCTGCACGTCGAAGATCAAGCGGCCCAGGTAAAAGACCGCCACCAGTTCGATCATCGCCAGCAGTGAGTAAGGGGCGATCTTGCCCAGCATCAACCCCAGCCGGCCCACCGGGCTGACCATCAACTGCTCCAGCGTTCCCAATTCTCGCTCGCGCACCAGGCTGAAGCTGGTAAGGGAGACCGTCACGAGCTGCATGAGCACGCAGACCAGGCCGGGAATGGTGAAGACCTGTGTGCGGTTGGCCGGATTGTAGAGAACGTTGAGGCGCGCGTCCACGGCGTTGGGAGCCGAGAGATCGGGCGGGTTCTGGAGCGCGTTCATGGCCGCGCCGGCCACCTGGCTGTTGGAGCCGTCCAGCAGCACATGCACCTCCGGCGGGCGCGCCGTGCCGTAGCGGCGGCCAAAGTCCGGAGGAATGATGACCGCCACATACGTCTCATTGCGCCGCAGCGCCTGCTCCGCCTGGTCGGTAGTGGGCAGATAGGAGGCGATGTCCAGGTACTGGGTGTTCTGCAGGCGGGCAATATACTCGCGGCTCGCCTGCGAACGGTCCATGTCTACCACCACGGTGCGCACGTGGCGCACATCGAAGTCAATGGCGTAGCCGAAGAGAACCAGCTGCAGCACGGGAATCAGCAGCGCGAAGACCAGGGTGGTGGGGTCGCGCAGGATGTGCAGCAGCTCTTTGGTGACGATGTTGCGGAAACCGTAGAGAGCGTCCCTCATTGGTTTGCCAGCCTTCGCGTCAGGGTGACGAACACGTCTTCCAGAGAGGGCGTGATGGGCCGGATGGCAGCATCCGCGATCCCGCCCTCCCGCAGGGCAGCCGGGACCGCGCCCTCTTCCGTTTTCTCCGGCAGCAAGAGATGGATCTCCGCTTCCACTAACGTTGCGTCCAGCGCGAAGGGCTGCCGCTTGAGCAGGACCAAGGCCTGCGCAGGCTGCGCGGTCGCGACGGCGATGCGGCGCGTCCCGGCAGGAGAGACCTCCGGCAGCGCTTTGAGCGTGTTGGGCGTGCCCTGGACCATCAGGCGGGAAAGATAGATGTAGGCGATCTCGTTGCAGCGCTCCGCTTCATCCATGTAGTGGGTGGTCACGAAGAGCGTCTTGCCGGCGCCCGCCAGGTCGAAGAGCAGATCCCACAGTTCCCGGCGGGCCACGGGATCAATGCCGGCGGTCGGCTCGTCCAGAAATACCAGGTCCGGCTCATGAATGAGCGCCGCCGCCAGGGCCAGCCGCTGCTTCCATCCGCCGGAGAGCTGCCCGCTGCGCCGGCGCCGATAGTTCTCTATGCCGACCAGGGCGATGACTTCTTCCTTGCGTCGGCGGAGATGCTCGCCCTGCAGGCCGTAGATGCCTCCGAAGAAGCTCAGATTCTCGTCCACCGTGAGGTCCCGGTAGAGGCTGAACGCCTGGTTCATGTAGCCGATGGAGCGCTTCACGGCTTCCGCATCGCGGACGATGTCGTGCCCATTGACGCGTGCTGTTCCTGCCGTGGGCTGCAGCAGCCCGCACAACATGCGGATGCAGGTGGTCTTGCCGCTGCCATTGGGCCCGAGAAAGCCGAAGATCGTGCCTTTCGGGACCGTGAGCGTCAGCGCGTCCACGGCGGTAAAATCGCCGAACCGCCGGGTCAGCTCGTTCATCTCGATGGCGTTCACGGTGTCCAATCTCCGATGCGCAGCACGGTCGCGACCATGCCCGCCTTCACGCGCGGGTCCGGATGCTGCAGCCGCAGGCGCATGGCGAAGACCTGCTTTCCACGCTCATCGGGGGTCTGCAGGTTGGCGGGCGTGAACTCGCCGCGGGTGGCGATGCTCTCCACAACAGCAGGGACCGGTTCGGAGAGGCCGTCCACGCGAAGAGACGCGTCGCTGCCGGCCATGACCTGCGCCAGCCGGGATTCGGGCACGTAGACGTGGATCCAGATGTCGTTCGGATCGTTCAGGCGCAGCAGCGTGTTATTTGCCGGGACCAGGTCGCCTATAGAGATGGGAATGCTCTCAACGACCCCGTCCTGCGGGGCGCGTACCGTCCATTCATCCAGGCTCATCTCGGAGCTTTGCGCCTGAGCCTGGGCGGCCTTCGCCGCGGCCTTCGCCTGCGCGATCTGCTCCTTGCGGTTGCCGGCCCGCAGCTCGGCCAGGGCGTCCTGCGCCTGCTTCAGCCTGGCTGCTGCGGCGCGAATATCTTCACGGCGCGAGCCGCGCAGCAACGCCGCCAGCGCCTGCTGGGCCTGCTGCCGCTGCGCCGCCGCCGCCTGGATGTCTTCTTTGCGCGATCCGGCTCGTACCAGGTCGAGCGCGGCCTTCGACTGCAGCCAGGCCGACTGCGCCTGCGCCATCTCCTCCGGCGGTGTGCCTTCTTGAGCGCGACGCCAGGCCGCTTCCATATCCTGGCGGTTGGCGGTCGCCTCGCGCAGGGCTGCTTCCGCCTGGTCGCGCTGCTGGCGGCTGACGGCATCCTCGGCATAGAGGGTCTCGTACCGCTGGGTGTCGGAGCGAGCTAGCCGCTCCTGCGCTGCGGCGGCATCAAGACGCGCTTTCGCCTGCGCTTTCTCCTCCGGCGTCTGGCCGCGTTTCGCCTGCGCCAGCCGTGCCCAGGCATTGCGCTCGGCCGCCTGCGCCTGCGCGATCTCCTGCGGGCGCGCCCCGGCCAGGGTCTTGCGGTACTGCGCATCCGCTTCTCGCCATTTCGCGCGAGCCTGGCCGATCTCTTCGGGCAGAGGGCCGTTGCGCAGGCGCGAAAGGTCCGCCTGCATCTCGGCGACGACCGCCTCCTGCTTGCGGAGGTCTTCGGGGCGCGGGCCGGCGAGGGCTTCGCGATACTGCTGGAACGCCTGCTCCGCCGTCTCCTCTTTCGCCCGTGTGTCCGCCCGCGCCGGAGCGACCTCCAGCTCGAGAAGAGGCTGACCTGCATGCACGGCGTCCCCTTCCCGAACGAAAATGCGGGCGACTCGCCCGCCGATGCGCGATGAGACCTGCGCCGGCTGGCTCTCGAAAAAGCCGGACAGCAGGCTGCGCTGTTTCGCCCGCTGCGCATCCACGTACCAGCCGCCGATGGCGAAGGCTGCCAGCAGTACGATCACGATCAAAAGCCGTGGGAATGTTCGCATCCGTCACTCCTTCGTCGTGGGTGTTGGGTATTGGGTTGTCCCAACACCTAACACCCAACACCTAATACCTATTCACATCCAGACCCTTCAAGAACACGTGAACGCTCGTCGCCACCAGCGACTCGGCGTCCACGCCCGGTTCGTCCGGCAGATGTAGGATCCTGCGGGTGAGCATGTGGGTGATCAATGGCCCGATGAAGCAGCGCGCAGCGATGGCCGGGTTTACCGGCTGGAGCTGCCCTTCGTCCATTTTGCGTTGGAGGTAGCGTTTTACGAACTGCAGAAAGCGCAGCGGTCCGATCTCTCCCAGGATCTCAGCGAACTTGGGAGAGCGGAGCGCTTCCCCCATAAGGACGCGCTGGCACGCCCCGAACTTCGGATCGTCGAACAGGCGCAGGTACGTCTTCCCGATCTGCAGGAGGGCTTGCTCAGGCGGCAGAGCCATCAGTGTCTCGGCCTGGGCCAGCAGTTGGATGGGTGGCGCATAGCTCTCCACGACCGCGCGCAGCAGATCCTCTTTGCTGGCAAAGTAGTGATAGATCAGGCCGGGGGAGTGGATACTGGCCGCCGCAGCGACATCCTTGTTGGTGGCGGCAAGGAAGCCTTTGGTAGCGAAGACCTGCAGCGCGCCTTCCAGGATTTGCCGGCGTCGCTCGTCATAACGTTCTTGCTTGCGCCCCGTCATTTGCCACTCCATTAATTGATCGGTCAATCAAAATAATTTTAGAATAGATTTCCTCGTGTGTCAAGAGGCGTACAAAATAAAATCCCCACATCCGCGCTGCGGGAGTGGGGATTTCAGCCCGCTTTTGCAGGCTTCGTATTTCCGCACGGCGTTTCAACGCCGTGCAAATTATTGGCGGATCAGCTCGTTGGGGCCGAGGTGGCGCAGCTTCTTGAGGGCGCGCAACTCGATCTGGCGCACCCGCTCGCGGGTGACATGCAGCCGGCAGCCTACTTCCTCGAGTGTGCGCGCATACCCATCGTCCAGGCCGAAGCGCATCCGCAGCACATCTTTCTCGCGCCCGGTCAGCTTGTCGAGGACCTCCTCGATCTGCTCGCGGCGGATCAGGTTCAGGGTGGCTTCCGAGGGCGACACGGCCGTCTGGGACTGGATAAAGTCGGCCAACTGGCTGTTGTCTTTCTCGCCGACGGGGGTTTCCAGGGAGAGTGGTTCCAGGGCGATGCGCATGATCTCGTTCACGCGGTCCACCGGGATTTCCAATTCGCGGGCGATCTCTTCGACGGTGGGGTCGCGCAGCAGTTGCTGGCGCAGGCGCCCGGAGGCTTTGACGAGCTTGTGGATGATTTCGGCGACGTAGACGGGGATGCGGATGGTGCGGCCCTGGTTGATGATCGCTCGGGCGATAGCCCGCCGGATCCACCAGGTGGCATATGTGCTGAAGCGGTAGCCCTTGCTGGGATCGAATTTCTCGACGGCGCGGATCAGGCCGATGTTGCCTTCCTGGATAAGGTCGGGCAGCGGGATGCCACGCACGCTGTACTTCTTGGCGATGGAGACTACCAGGCGCAGATTGGCCTCCGTGAGCCGGTCTTTGGCCTGCTTGTCTCCGCGTTGAACGGCGCGCGCCAGGCGGATCTCCTCTTCGGCGGTGAGCAGTTGGGCGCTGCGGGCGCGGCTCATCCAGATTTGCAGGCTTTCGTCGTGGCGGGGGCTATCGGTTTCTTCGACCAGCAGGCTGGGCACGTCCTCGCTGTGAAGCGCGGAGTCGCCGGCCCGGCTTAGATCCGGCTCGACAGGGCAGGTCTCCGAACTGGAAGGAAACGCGCTGCCGGCGGCGACCACCGCATGGTCATATAGATGCAGAAGGTCGTCGCTGGGTTCCTGCTCGAATGCGTCGTCGGCGTCCTCCTCAGGGATTTCAGGGGTCGCCAGGGGGTGCGCGTTCTCCAGCATCGCGGTCTTGTCATGCATCAAAATGCCACTCCTCTCCTCGGACGGTGGGTCATCACGTAGGGGCACCGGGGCCTGATTCCGACTACGTGCCTTTTTTCACAGATTAGGTTCTGCGACGGGCATACGGTACAGGGTGATCTCCGATCTTACGCATAGGAACGTCTCCTCCGAACCCTCGGATGCGCGGGATGAGGGTGGCGCTGTGCGAAAGGCCGAATGAATGCCGTCATCTTGTATCCGATTACGCGACCGGCGCAACGAAGTTCCCGCCAGCGCGGCTTTCTTTCCTGACAGCGGCGTATCGGAGATCACTGCGCCCGCCCCGCAGAGGCGATAAGCAGATCGTTCCGGCGCCGCAGGGAAATATGCGTCGGATCGTACCTTTGTTCACAAACTCTGTTGCGATCACCAGGCAAAACTGCGCTTTGCCTGGTGGGGTCGCACTATAGATAGTATAGGGCAGCCCGGCGGATTTGTCAAGCATGAATTTGCAGGGGTTGCTTGCCGCGCATTCCGTTGCTCGTGATTGCCATCGTCTGGCAACTTTACCGGGCGGGCACCTCTCCCGGCGCGCAGATCACGCGAGAGGAGAAAAGGGAAGTTGACTGGACTGCTACCTCGCTCCCAGCGCGCGCAGGTCCCGCACGGTGGCGGCCAGCGTCTGTAGCGTATAGTCCAGAGCTTCCGCCTTCGTCTGCCGCCCCAGCGTCAGCCGCAGCGCGCCGCGCGCCAGCTCGCGGGTCAGGCCCAGAGCCAGCAGCACGTGGGAAGGCTCGGTGGAGCCCGCGCTGCAGGCCGATCCGGCCGAGGCGCAGATGCCGGCCGCGTCCAACGCCAGCAGCATCGGCTCACCCTCTACGCCTTCGACGCAGAAATGGATGTTGTTGGGGAGACGCTGCGTGCGGTTGCCGATAATGCGCGTGCCGGGGATTTCCGCTTCGAGGCGGGCAAAGAAACCATCTCGCAGGGCGCTCAGGCGCGCCGATTCTGATTCCATCGCTTCGGCGGCGATCCCGGCCGCCTTTCCCAATCCTACGATTCCGGGCACGTTGAGAGTTCCACCGCGCCGTCCCTTCTCCTGATCGCCGCCCTCCTGAAAGCGTGTCCAGGCGATACCGCGGCGTACATAGAGCGCCCCAATGCCTTTGGGGCCGTAGATCTTGTGCGCGGAGAGACTGAGAAGATCCACCTGCAGAGCGCGCGCGTCGAGAGGCAGCTTCCCGAACGCCTGCACGGCGTCGGTGTGGAACAGAACGCCCCGCGCCCGGCAGAGCGCGCCGATCTCGCCGATGGGCTCGACGGTGCCGATCTCGTTGTTGGCGGCCATGACGGTGACGAGGGTCGTGTCGGGCCGCAGACGCCGTGCGACTTCCTGCGGGTCAACCACGCCTTCTGAGTCTACGGGTAGGGATTCGATCTCGAACCCCTGCCGTGCCAGAGAGGCGAGCGGCTCGAGTACGGCGCTGTGCTCGATGGGCGTGGTGAGCAGGTGGCGGCCCTTCGCACGGTTCGCCTCGGCGGCGCCCCGGAGGGCTGCGTTGTCCGATTCGGTGCCCCCGGAGGTAAAGACGATCTCCTCCGGCGAGACGCATAGGACGCGAGCTACGTTCTCCCTCGCCGTTTCGACGGCTTCGCGGGCGGCCTGGCCGAGACTGTAAAGGGAAGAAGGATTGCCGTAGATTTCAGAGAAGTAGGGCTGCATCGCCTCCAGGACTTCCGGGGCGACAGGGGTGGTGGCCGCGTGGTCGAGATAGACCGGGAACTCCATCAGCCGAACAGCGCATCCATTTTGCGCGCCAGCACGACGTCGAATTCCGTGATGCCGCCGGCATCGTGCGTGTTGAGGTCTACCTCCACGGTGTTGTAGACGTTGCGCCAATCGGGGTGGTGGTTCATGGCTTCGGCCAGCAGCGCCGCGCGGGACATAAACCCCCAGGCCTGAACGAAATCGGGGAACCGGAAGGTCTTGTGCAGCTTGCCGTCCCGTGCCTGCCAGCCGGAAAGGGAAGCCACGGCCTGCTCGATTTGCTCGGACGTGAGTTTAGCGCGTTTCATTCTTGGGTGAATCTAATTCCAGCAGATCGAAGCGGCGGGCCGTAGTGTCCAGGGCATCGCGCAGGGCTTTGAAGGAGGTTTCCAGGCGGGTCCGCAGATCCTGCGCCTGCCGCTCTTCCTCGGAGCCTGCCGGAAAGCGTCCGGGATCACAGCGGGCGGCCAGCCGGTTATAAGCGGTCTGCACGATGGTGAAATCGCTGCCGGCCTCCACGCCCAGACATCGGTAGTGGTAGGCGAGCGGATCGGCCGCTGCCGGGGCCGCCGGGCCAGGAGAGACGGACGCCGGCTGGCGGCGCAGCCCGCCGGCGATCTCTTCCGGGGTGCGCCGCGCAGTAGAGGAGGGTGGGGGAGCGGAGGGCTGGGACGGCAGCGACGGCCCGGCCAGCGCGTCGTTCAGCTCGCGGCGCGCGTCGGAGCGCGCCTGCTGCGGGCTGCTCCGCTGCGCTTCCTGGTCCAGTTGATCGAAATGCTCTTTGAGTTCGTTGAGCTTGTACTTAAAGATGCGATAGACCCGATCGGGTATGCTCATCGAGGGCCGCTCCCAACGCTATTTCTGGCCGCCCAGCTTGGATTCGAGCTCCCGCAACTGGCGGTCAATATCGCTCTCCTGCCCGCCGGTACCATTGCTGGCGGCGCCGCCGGCGCCGACCGTCTGGACCTGCTGCGGCGTGGTGGTCGTGTAGTTGGAAGCGGGAGAACCGCCCAGCGAGAGCTTCGTCTCCATCTCCGCCAACTGGCGGTCCGCCTCGGCGTCCATTTGCGAGACTTCCATCTCGCGCAAGCGCGAATCCATGCTGGTGCTGGCGACCTCCGCGCGGGCGCTCGCTTCGGACTGCAGGGACTGGATGCGCTCGTTGACGTGCGACCACTGTTGCTCGTTCTCGCTGTATTGGAACTGGTCGAGCGCCTTGTTGATCTTGATCTGGATCTGCGCCTGCTTGAGGTTGGCTTTCATCGCCAGGGCTTCGGCGGCGCGCATACGGATGCGCTCCTCTTCCTGCTTGATGGCGATCTTGACCTTTTCGGCGGCCTCGGTGGCGGCGGCCAGGTTGGTGCGCAGGCTGCCCAGCGTCTGGTCGTTGAGAGCTTTCTCGCGCAGGAACTGGCGGGCCAGCTCACGGTTGCCCGACTGCAAGGCCATGGTCGCTTTGCGCTCGAGCTCGGCGCTGGCGCGCTCGGCTTTATCCACTTCCGCCTGCAGGTTGTTTTTCTGGGTGATCGCCTGAACAGCCAGCTCGCGATTCTTGATCTGGTTTTCCTTCATCTCGCGAACGGCTTCGTTGATAATCACCTCCGGGTCTTCCCACTCATCGAGCTTTCCCATGATGAGCGCCCGCAGGTAACGGATCATCCGTTTAAGAGGTCCCATAACCGCCCGTCTCCTTTCGCGCGTGCTCTCCAGGTTCGGTCGGCACAGGCGCTGTACCTGGCGGCACAGCCTCTGCATGTGGAAGAACCCAAGGCGCAGTCGCAGCGATACTACTCATTATTATGGCGCAGACCAGTTTGCGTTTCAGGATTTTGCCGCCACAGGGCAGGCAAGCACACAGGCGACAGACTGCCGAAGCGTGGATTAGCGCCGTCGAGCAATCTGCCCTATTCCGTTATTATCACACGTTTCGTCACGAATGTCAACGATTCCTGCCCATGTTCGGATGTGAGGACCAGGCTTATAACAAACGGGTGCATTCGCTTTGAGTAGGTAAAGCCAGTAGGTAAAGCCAGCAGGAAACAGAAGTGCCATCCTAGCACTTTCCACCCGATCACGACCAAGCGATTTGGGAGAAGGAGACTAAGATG
>Ga0070734_10003859_pt1 | contig 15019 bp, 17 predicted proteins | sample Coa_R1_8_FD_66444 | JGI IMG/M metagenome (GOLD analysis project Ga0070734, IMG submission 66444) | Surface soil microbial communities from Centralia Pennsylvania, which are recovering from an underground coalmine fire - Coalmine... | ecosystem: Environmental > Terrestrial > Soil > Unclassified ...
CGGCCTCGATCGAAACCGGCCCAGTCGGGTTCTCGCGAAATGAAGTAGCGTCCTGGCCGCGGTGGCCGTCTTTAACCAGGTAGTGGTCGTCTGGGTTTTTGCCGGCAATCTCGATGATTTCGCGCGCGGTCAAGTGATCGACGTCGGTGCGGTGAGCCTCTCCGTCGATAAAGTATTCAATTGAGTGAAGTGAAGATGAATCCATTACGGACCTCCGTTGAACGTTGATATATATTCCTGCTACAGTGTAGTCGATGGCAGTCACGCTTGTCAACGCTCAAAGGATATTATTCTCCCAAAATAGGATGACTTGTATATGACGCTTGCGGAACATGTGGCCCAACGAATTCGCGAGCTCCGCCAGACCCACGGCGGAACTGGTTTGTCGCAAGAATCCCTCGCGGCCGGCTTGGGGGTCGCTCCCAACACGGTGTCGAGATGGGAGACAGGGGTTTACAAGCCGGCTTTGGAGGACCTGGAGAAGCTCGCTCGCTTCTTGAACGTATCCGTGTTGGAGTTCTTCCCGAAGCAGGAAGAGGCGGAGAAATCTGGCGTCGCCGCATTGCTCCGGGCGACCAAGGGCTTGAAGCCGCAAGACCTCGAGGAGCTCAAGCGCTTTGCCGAGTTCCGCAAGGCGCAAATGCTTTACAAGGGCGACCGGGCCCGCCCCGGCCGAAAACAGAAGTCAGCGGGTGATGTCTAGGACCGCGTATTACCAAGAACTCAAGAAGTTGGCCCGGCAAGTCCGGACCGACTTCAGTCTCACCACGCCGCGAGTGATGCTGTCCGATCTCCGCCGAATCTACAAGCACTACGAAATCCGGATTGAGTATTGCGACCGACGCCTTGGAGGAATTCGGGGGGCGTACTTCAACGACGAAACCGGGCCGTGGGTTCTCGTCGACAAGGCGCTCCCAAAAGAGCAGCGGATCTTCACGCTTGCCCATGAGTTGAAACATCACCTGACCGGAGACGTAATTGGGGCAACTCATAGCACCGGTGGCGGCGACCCGGTAGAGATCGGGGCTGAACTCTTCGCCGCGGAGCTGATCTATCCCGAAGACGACTTTGCCGCCGACCTCGTCAGTCAAGGTGTCGTGAAAGGCATGTGCTCCGCCCAGGACATCGTCCGACTGAAGGCTTGCACGGAGGCAACCCTGAGCTACACGTCGCTTGGCAAGCGCGCCGAGTTCCTCGGCTTCGCAACGCCTGGTATGTTCGCCCAGACGCGTTGGCACAAGGTCCGAGATGACCTCCTAGGAGAGCCATTCTACAAGCGCCTCGCGCGCCGGCGAAACGCTACAGCCAAGTAGACTCGGCTCGAAGGATCAGCTTCCAATGGTCGCGTCGCTGTGTCAACTCAGCGCACTAACCTTACCGACCGCAATAACACCCTCAAAAAAGTGGAAATGCTGCAAAAGCACCTTGGCGAACGCTAGAGCCCTCCGCGCCGCAAGATTGATGTAGCTGTTTCGCCAAAGGCTTGTCTCTTGCGGCGGTCTTCCAACCGCGCGATGGTGGCCGAGGACGGATTCCTCTGTTCCAGGGAGGCCCCATGCAGGTCGCTTTTGCATTTTGTCAACCCGTGGCGTCAGCTGCCCGAGCATCCCATGAGGTGCTTCGGTGACGCTCACCATCTACGAAACGGTCACGAGCACGATCATCGCAGCACTTCGGCGAGGTGTCGTGCCTTGGCGTAAGCCGTGGTCTGGCGGAAACGCGACTCCCGTGAACGCGATCAGCCAACGACCCTACCGAGGTGTTAACGTCTTTTTACTCTCTCTCACCGAATACTCGGACCACCGATGGCTCACTCAAAGGCAGGCTGAGGAGAAGGGCGCTAGCGTGAAACCAGACGAACGATCAACGATGGTTGTCTTTTGGAAGCGGTGGCAACCGCCGGTTGGCGAGGATGAACCCGATTCGTCGGTGAAGCGGCCAGCGCCGGTCTTGCGCTACTTCCGAGTCTTCAACGCCGAGCAGTGCGAGGGCTTGAACCTTCCAGCTCCCTACGATCCCCCTGAAGCTGACCACCAGCGGATTGCCCGAGCCGATCAGCTCGTACAGTCCATGCCGAACCCGCCCATAATCCGAGAGGGGTCGGCGGCTTGGTATCGGCCGGCAGACGATCTCGTGCAAGTGCCTCCACTCCGCTCGTTCAAGTCGGCGGATAGCTACTACGCGACGCTCTTTCACGAGCTTGGGCATGCGAGCGGGAGTGCCAGCCGTTTGAACCGCGCCGGTGTGACCGACCAGATTCAGTTTGGATCTGGCACGTACAGCAAGGAAGAGCTTGTCGCCGAGCTCACATCCGCGTTCTTGTGTGCTAGCGTCTCACTCGACAACTCCGTGATTGAGGATTCCGCGAGCTACATCCAAGGCTGGCTCTCGGTGCTGCGAGCCGATCCCAAGGCCGTTGTCATCGCCGCCGCTCAGGCGCAGAAAGCGGCTGACCACATCAAGGGCGTCCAGTACGGCCTTTGATCTCTGATCCCAACGGTCCTTCCATTCGAGGAGGACCGTTTTTCTATCTGCCAAGAAGGAGAACGATCAGGAGCACGGCTACGGCGGCTAGCACCTGGAGGTGTCCGTTGAGCCAGCGCTGATATTCTTCGCGGTCGAGCGACTTGGCACATCGGGAGCAGACGATCCGCATACCGTAGTGAGTTTGGACCGTGTTCACTTTCGAGCCCGAAAAGCGCCGACGTTCGTAGCCGCCAGTCTTCACACGTCGTCGGATTTGGCGACTGTCGTCCAGAATCGGACTTCCGCACCGAAAGCAGTTGGCCATCCCAATTTCATAGCACCTGCTCCGACTCGGTTCATCCCCGAAGCACTCCACGCAACACTGGACCTGCAGGGGCGATCAGATCCATACTTCCGAACCAAGGTAGGAAGCACGAAATGAATGATAGCGACACCTCGATAATTGAACTGGCAAAGATGCACGCATCCTTTCTCACGTCGGTCGGAAGCGCTCTCCTAGCCGTCCTCGGAATCGTCACTGGCCTTACGCAAACTCGAGCCCGGTCGCCAATAACCGCGGCCGTCGCCAGTCAGAAGCAAACACCGGCACAAGCCAAGAAGATCGAACTCGCCCGGGAGCGGAGGGGCTTTCTGACAAACCTCTTCTGTCTCATCATGATCAGCTTCGCGGGAGCCCAATGCATGGCCGAGGTGGGTGGGAACAAAGCTGACTCCGAGAAAGTCTTCGCGACTTATGCATCCTATTACCACCTCTTCACGGTGGCCAGTGTCTTGGTGTATCTGGCGGCCATCGGTTTCGCAGAGGTGTTACACTGCTTGGCTATCTACCTCGACGAAGAGGACGCGGCTGGAAGCAAGCAATCGCTCGAATCGTTTGTCCGCATAATCCAGATCATCATCCTCTTTGTTGTGGTCGGATATTCCGTGCAAAGTGCCCAGGCTTTCGCGACTGAGCCCAGGTTGACGAACTACATCCTGCCATCTTGGTGGCTTGTTTACGTGGGTCCTACTGTTCTGACAGTCTGCGCCTTTGTGTTTCAACACCGTCGAGTCTCTCCACCGGATCACCTGCCCAGGGCCCCGATGGTCCAACTAGCGTTTGGTGCCCTTGCGTTTGCGTGGTTCGTGATAAATTTAAGGTGCAAGCAACGAATCACCGACATCGAGATTAGTTGCATGCTGGCGTTCGTATGGATCACCTCAGTCGTATCACTCTGGCCAGCCGAAGCTAGGCCGAAGAAGGCCAAAGCGGCCACCCAGTCGGGGAAGGACTTGGGCGCTTCTACGGTGGGCTCCCCGATTAGTTCCAACTAAGAAGAGACAGCCCTTGCTTGAAAGGCTGTCAGTGGATGACCGAAGCTAGTTTTGAGACGTTGGAAACGTACGGAGTCGCCTGAAGAGCAGCCCGGGGACTTGGTGATCGACAATCCGTTCGATGAGGCGATCCACGGTCCTGTTGTGCCGAGCGTAGGTCGGCAACCGATCGGGCGCCCTCCTCGATATTGCCAAGTCGGTGAGGGGGTCCCAGGCATACCGCCAGAGGCGAGCAACCCGGAAAGGCTCTTGGTTGAGTTTCTCTCCGAGATGGTGATGAAACCCTCCGGAAAGGACAACTATGCGCGGGGCGCCCCATCGCAGCGGAACCACGGCGGCGCGCTGGTGAGCAGCGTTCTGAATGCCACAGACCAACACTTTGCCGGTGAAGACAATGGCTTCAGCCTCCGCTTCGATGGCATCAAGTTCCTTTGCCGAGTGAACACACGGTCCGTGGGAGTTAGGGACGCTAGAAAGGTCTACGTCCAGCAACCGGGCGTTGCCGTAGAGCCACAGACCGGCCGGCTCGTAGAAGCCAGGCTCAATATCGAAGGGCGCGCGCCGGCGCGGTGGCGCGTTGCCGGCAATAGAAATAGAAGACATGGGAATCACCTCCAAGGTGTGAGGAGGCGAGATCCAGCCCGCCTCCTCACTCCATGTCTAAGCGCCAGTTGGGAATCGGGCAAAAGCTGATGCATTCAGGAAACGGGGGAGCGTTCAAAACCCAACCGGTCCGTTGCCTAATGTGCCCTTCCCTTGCGCGACACGACTTTTTTGGCTAGTCTGGCGGCGCGGAATCGGAGCCTCGATTGGGTCCGTGTCACCTAACGCCTCCCTGCGATCAGAAGGGGCGAGACACGGGCCCTGGGAGGCTCTCATGACCGTTTACGTGGTGGACTCGAGGTTTCCCACTGGGAAGCTGTCGGCGACTTCAAACGCGCTGGCACAGATCAGCGAGAAGGACATTCAGTTCGCCCTCTTCCGCCACTCAACCGGCGACTGGGGCGATCTCGACGAAGCGGATCGAGCGGCCAACGAAGCCGCCCTCCGCGAGGACAAGCGGCTTCTTTCGCAGTACACAGACGAGAAAGGCACGCCGTTCTGGATCATCACCGAGTGGGATCGATCGGCAACGATCGTCCTGCTCCCCGAAGACTACTGATCAATCTGGTTGGTCGGACATCCCGGCGAGTCACCCTGTGTGGCTCGCCAAATTCGTCTCCCTCAAGATTTCTGCCTCGGAAGCAGGACCCAGGGCCGGACCTCTTGAGGGTTCACGGCCACGAAGTCGAGGACGCGACGCGTGCATCTCCGAGCCTCCGCTGCAGACAGCTTGGCTTTAGCAGTGCCAAAAATGACGTCGTGAGTGTCCAGGATCGCCTTGGTCACGTAGTCTCGGCTAATCCCGAGGTGCGACGCGATTTCGGCGTGCGTGAGCGACCGATCAATCATCGCCAGCTGAAGTATGCGGCGCCAGGACGGTCTCAGGTGGAAGGTGGGCGGCAAACTCCCGAAAATCATGTTGACAGGCTGAGTTGGCTTCTGCTTGCTCTCAAGCCAGTCATCGCGAGTGAGCCCAAGCAACGTCGCTTCCAGAACCGAGCCGTCCAGCGCCTTTCTGCGTTTTATGCACTGGGGCGGAAGGCCAAATTGGTGCTCGTAAGACTTCGCCAGGTTCGAATCAAAGGTCTCCTTATAGTACGAGGCGACGTGCAGGCCACCAAGGAGTGGCTGGAGCGATTTAGCTAGCTCATCCTTCAAGGCAACATCGTCGTTCATCCAACCGTTCAAGCAACCAATAACGTCAACTCCGCTCGCGCGGTGTGCCAGTTCCTGCGCCCGAGGGTTCAGAAGGCATCGTTCACACCACTCCGAATCAAGAAGGTGTTCCAAGAACGAGGGCGCGGTTGGGCTAAGGAGGCTCGGCAGCGCTGGCTTTGTGATAGGGCTCACGAAACCGAACGCGACCACGCTCTGGGGTGTGTCATTCTCGTAGATGACAGCGCCGAAGACCTTCCCGGACATTAGGAGTCTGCGTAACGCCGCGCTCACGTCCGAGCTTGAGGAAGTGAATCTTGCGACCGGCTCGTGGGTCATTGAGACGCATTGCTGCAGGTCAGAAACAGCCGGGGGCCTCGATTTCAATCGCATAGTTCACATTATGTGGACTAGATACTCAGCACCTGTGCCGGGTTCCATGAACTCAGTGGCTCAGCTGCGCTGAGTCCGAGGTGAAAAGAATCATGGTTACATTCAGGAGGAATTGCATCGGTGCCCTGACGGCCATCGCTTTGGTCGGCACTGTTTCAACTCGATGCGAGGCGGCGACCGTTAAATGCAACATCCACGCCTCGCTTGGATACTACAAGGTTGAGTTATTTCGGGTAGGAGATCCATATCCCACACGACAGGACTACAACGTGCGGATTGACGGCGGCTATATCATGACGTACCCGAATGTCTCCACTGGCGACTGGTTTGTCCGCGCGACCTTGATGAGCGACTACAACCTGACGGGTCAAGGTCCGTCAGGACATGTCACATCGTGGTTTCCTTGGACTGAGTGGATTCCCGACTGTTGGGTTCGCCCGTAGCCCATCTCGCCGACCTGAGCTGGCCCTTCGGGGCCTTTTTTTCTGCCCGCACATGCCTTACAGTGGAGTCATGAGCGCACGAATATCGCGGAATCTGCGGTGGCACGTGATACTCCTTTTAGTCGCACTCGGGGTTTCCGTGGTTGTCTCGTACGTGGCGTTCCGCAAGAACGAAAACTCCGACGTCTTTCCAAAGTCGATCACTGCTATCACGCCATTTTCTGCAATCGAACCCGGCTACTACTCGGGCACGCAGACATCGCCGGGGCATTACTACGTGGACGTCAATCCTATCGGAGTGCTCGCAAATACATGGTTCATATTTGTTTCAATCGAGTTCATTTGGGGATTGGTCCGCATTAGGCTTGAGTCGTCGCCAAATGCTGGCACGAGCCATCGCAAGGCCGCTTGAGCTGGCGCGACGAGAACAGGCCGACATTCGACGCGTCTCGCAATGCCTCAAATAGCGATATCCGATTCAGGCTTCCAAATCCAGATGTAGACTGAAAGCCAGTTCATGGAACCTGGCTTCGGTCTCTTCGAACAGTCTCGCCAAAGAAGCAGCTATTGACGCGGAAAGGTTCGTCGCCTCTGAAGATCCGTTGCTACGCGCCGAGCCAAATCGTTCAGATCAACGTGGGCATCAGCCCCCTTCGGACCGGGTTCACCCTGAGGTCCTTTAAGCTTCCTAATTAACTCCTGGTTCTGCAGGAGTTCTTGAGTGATACTCCGCGGCGGAGCCGGCGGTGCATGTGCTGTAAACCCGACGTACACGAGGGTCATTCCTCCCACCAACATTGCCGATAAGAAAGAAAACCGAGCAGCTCTATAAACTTCGACGAGATAATTCGAGCGCCCATCGGCGTCCTCCTTGCACGCAAAGTAGGACTCCGACAGAGCCAGCTTCAGGTCGTTGCTTGTCTTAAGCACATCGGATTGGTCCAGAACGACCTCCATCGATGTGCCAGTCACGAAAAAGATTAAGAGGAGCGCGATTGCATGAAGAAAGAGCACAAATGAGAGCACGAGGGCGGACTTGATGACCCAATTCGTGTACAACGCGTCTTTGGGCAACAGGAATGCGCTGAGTCCGACGAATAGCGAGCCTAAGGTGAGAAGGGTTTTGCACTTGTCCGTAATCACCTGACGACGATCCTCGGCAGAGCGCAGGGCACTTTGAGCCGTTGCGAGCACTAGATCGGGATCCTTAACCGCGGTCAAGGAAACCGGACAGTCGGCCTCGCTGGGCTCCAGCCGTTCCCGTACGACCTCCTCGAAGCTCACCTCCGAACCAACAAACCTGATCGAGACGAAGACGAGAGCGTGGGCTATCCAGTCGCGAATATGGCGAAAACTGTCGAGGGCCCCGACCACGAAGCCCAACTCAGACCACCGCCGTTGATTGAGAGAAAGCATGCAGAAGTGACCTTGCAATGTCAGTCCCTGTCGTCATGTCGAGCCATGCCCACTGGCCATTTGGATTGATCTCAAAGAACCACCATTCGCCCCCAGTGGCGATGGCCATATCGATCGCCCCAAACCGCAACCGATAGCGACGCATCATCCCCCTGATCTTCGTTACGATCCCCGGCGGGATCTCGACCATTTCGCCGAGCACGTCGACCATATTATTCCTTCGCACGTCGCAGCGTTGGGTTCCGTCGGGTTCCTTTGCAAGTAGGCGAACAGCGTGCATTTCCCGGTCAACGACGGTAATCCGCACATCTGACTCCTTCGGTACGAACTGCTGAAAAAATGTTGGACACCTCTCTAAGTCGGAAAGGTCAAGTAAATCTTCCTCCCTAACCAAGTTGGTATAGATCAGAGATTTCGCCGAGCCGTCAGATTCCTCAACTTGACCTTGCGACACCGGCTTGATGATCACCTTGCCATGATGCTTCGCAAAGAAGCGACGCATGAGTTCGGTATCTTGTGTCACGAGCGTATCAGGAACGTTGAACCCAAGCGTTTGAGCAAGATGCAGCTGTTCTAGCTTGTGCGATGCCTCAAAGTTAGCTGTAGGATGGTTAATCCACCGCTCTGGCGGGACCCTTGCAAAGAAACCCTCGAGACACTCGGACCACTCGCTCAGAGCAAAGCGCGCTTCGGGAGAGTCATCAGGCGGCTCGAAACAAAGCGGCTCTGGCCGCCGATACCAAATTGACTTAACGTCACCGGGAGCAATCCATCGATCATCCAGCTGGATTCGTGGCTCGAAGCCCTCGTAGGAGATTCTCACGCGTTGGACGAGTTGGTCAGTGTCTAGACGGACGAAGTCAACTCGCTCCCTCGACAATATATCGGCGAGGTAGTCAGCGGTGACATCACCGCTTGATGTTAGGATCAGCAACACGGGGCACTATTCGGAAGCTATTGACCTTCGGATCTTGATCGCTGGACTCGCCTTTTGCCTTAGTAGCAGTCTGGGTCGCCATCCGAATCTTGGCTTGGCCGCTTGGTTTTAGGTGCGAGCTCGTCACCCGAACGGGTGCGAGCGATCCGAGTTGCCGTCGCTTCTGGTCTGAATCCGACTGCTCACGTGCAACGGCCGTTTTCGTTTGGGTTGCCATCAAGACGCCCAGTTCCGACTTGCCGTCACCCTGTCTTTGCGACCCGGGCTTCGTTGAGGGCTTTGGGACCGTAACAGGTCCTTGCCTCGTCGGGTCCGAGTCAGTCTGTTCCGCCTTCACATCGGTGCATGTTAGCGTCGCCATTCGCCGGTCAGGGACAACCTTGGCGAGAGTGGCCCGGGACGCGTCGGCATCGCTCTTCTCCTTGTTGGCAAAGGTTGCCGTCTTCGTCGCGCAAGTTGCCACGTCGCTCAGTTCAAGAGGGCATGGTTCCTGGAATTTTAGAATGAACGCGTGTCGCACGATAAATTATCTCTCCCGCTGCCGACTCTGCTCAGTTTACTTACTGCCGCCCGAGTCTGGTGGCTTTACAGGCAACAGCTCTGCCCAAACGGTCCTAAGGCAATCCAAACCGGCGCGACATTTCATTTTGAAGCAACCCCACACCTAGCATAAGAGCCCGGTTTCGTTCGTGGACTCAGATATGCGAGACTGCTCCGTCAAGCACCCGGGGCTTCGCACTAGCTTCTTGGAGGGGTCGACTGGGCGGGAGATCACGCTTCAGCGAGCTCCGCGCCGCCTCTGGGTCCATTGGCCCTTGGGTCTGCCAAGGCCGCGAAGGGTTGTCTGTACGCTGCCCGGGCGATGCCCGCGATCGCGCTTGCGGTGTACTGGCATCACGCAGCTTGACGGGGCATGTGAGTCTGCCTGCGATCCCAATCCGGTGGCAATCCGGCCCCGTTTGCCGCAGCAGGAGAGTTCCGAAATGGAAACCGTCGTTTGTTGCATTATTTACCACAGCATTAACAAAACTGCAGTAATCTACACTAGCAAAAACGCCCGGTACTTGTCTGATGAGCTACCTCAATGTGCCCCGTATCCATTTCCTTGGGACTTTCCAGGCCGACCCGTCCACGATCAACAACACGGACAATAGCTTCGATCCGACGGCTCAGATCGACCCCGCGTGGAACGCAAACGGAAGCCATAACTGGCTAATCCCAACGCCACCCCAGCCGGGCTGCTCAGTGACGGGCGCGGTAGACGATCAAGGGCGATTCATTGGCCCTGGCGCCGATCTCGTTGTCGGGGCTCAGGTCATATCCGCGGGTGGGTATCCGGCCAAGATCGTCGACCTCGATCCCGACAACCAGGGCGTGTCGCAAATCTGGGGCCTCGTCTTCCAGATCAGCGTTCCCGATCCGGCTGACCCCACGAAGGTCCTTTCTTCCGTGACCGGAACGATGCCTCCGTCCGCCTTCGGGGACCTGTGGAATCGCGCGTCGAATGCGCCAAGACCCGGCATGGCCACCATGTGCGCCTCCTTTCAAGCCGTCCTAACCAATGTCCAATGGGTGAATGCAGCCGCCTCACCGATCCTTACAGCGCTGCAACAGCTCAGTCCAAACCAGCTTTCGATCAAGTTTAATGTCGATAGCTTTCAGCCGAACGCCAATCAAGCGAACTTCACGCTTGGCCGCATAGCAGGAACCGTCGGGCCGGCCTTCCAAAACGAAGCGCCGCGCTCCTCGCCACGGCGGCTTGCCCAGACAAGCGGAGCGTTTGGGCCGGTTGGCTGTGTGTTCGACGACGCGCGAAATGTGCTTGTTCTTGACCTTGGCAATTGCGTGCCGACGGACGGAACCCCTCCTGCCGCGGGCCCGTCTGTGCCGATAAACGGATGGCCGATCGTTCCAACTGACATGATCCTTTCGTTTGGAGTCAGCCCAACCACTCCGAATAGTCTCAAGAGCGGTGTAGATGCGGCTAGCCCCATTACTGAGCCGGTCAGCTTTGACGTTGCGACCTATGCGACTCGCTCCGGCGTCGTTGAAGTTCTGATAGCACCGGGAGACGTGAACATGCTGCAGACTACGCCTCTGAGCTTAGCCGTAAGGGGTACAAGCCAAGTCGTTGCTCAGGAAGATCCCCAGGGCCGGTACGTGGATGTCGATCTACCTTTCTTGCGCCTTGATCCTGGCGATACCGGTTTCGTTACGCTCTGGGCTACGCAGTTCGGCAAGCCGTGGGTCGGTGCATCCCTGTCCTGTGCCCTGACCGCTCCCCAAAACGTGGGTCCGTGGATGAACGGCGACCCCACATCCGCCGTGACGCTCTCATCCGCTGCCGTCACTACCACTGGACCCAACGGCACCGTATCCCTCACGATCAAGGCCGGCGACCCCGGCACTCCGCGGAAATATGCGGACGGCCAACTCGGACCCGATGGCCAGGTCTACCAAATCACCGGAGACTGGGCAAACTGGGGGCAAATATTCCAGTTCGCAGGCGCGCCAATAAACCTGCTGATCTTTAGCAGCTATCCTATGCCCGCGATCCCGACTTGGGCGGAGCATGTCGGTCCGATCTTTTCCAACTACGCGCGTATGTATCCCTTTATGAAGGGCATCCTCGACCTCGGCGATCAGGCCACCGTTGTCGGCGGGATTGGGTCTATTGGGCACGTCCTGAACTTGCCCCGGACCGACCCTCACCATATGCCGGTCGTACGCGATCTTTCCCGCGACAAGCTCGCGATGATCAAAAAGTGGATTACCAATGGCACCCCCTAAAGCACCCGAGCCCAACCGATAACCTATGAGATGCAAAGCAGTTTTACTTCCGTGGCTCACCGGACCGTTGCTGGCGGCTCTTGCCGGTCCGATCGGGTGTGGTTCCAACCAGCCGCCGGCTGCCACAGCGTCGACCACCGGCATAACCGCAAACGTCTCCACAGTGGCCTCGGGTGTTGCCCCGCCCGCAGCAACGGCCTATCTTCCCTTTAAGATCGAACTCGTTGAGGTGCAGAAGTCGAGCCTGCCCGCACTCCACTCTTCGAGCGCCGCCTCCGCGGACGGAAAGTGGCTCATTCTCGGCGGACGGGTCGTCGGTCTCCACGGCTTCGGAAGCAGCCCGACTAATTTCCCCCGCTCGTCGGCCAACACGATGGCCTATGTGATCGATCCGGCCGCAAACACGGTGCTCGGTTCGGTTGACTTGGTTAAAGCCCTGAAGCCCAAGCTCGCGGGTCCCCTGACAGCTACCAACCAAGAGTTCGTGCAAGTCGGAACCAGCCTGTACGTGGTTGGCGGCTACGGCCGAGACCTTCAAACCGGAAAGAACGCGACGATCGGCTCCCTCGTCAGGGTTGATGTTCCCGGCTTGATCAAGGCGATCACAACCGCCGCCCCTATCGCAAGCTTCTTCGCACAAAGCCCTGGCCTCGATAATCGACTGAAGGTTTCGGGCGGCGCTTTGAAGTATGCGAGCAACGTCTTCTACCTGGTCTTTGGCCAGGATTTCGCTGGGGACTATTCCGTCCAAAACCGCGACTATAACCGTGCCGGCGGCCAGTTCCAGAAGTACACGGAGAAGATCCGCGCCTTCACCCTAAACCCCGATCTGTCGATTAAGGACTTCAACCTCATCGACGGCGGTTACGATCCGAACCTGCCCTATCACCGGCGAGATCTCAACGTCGTCGACATCATCGAATCCGACGGCATCACTCCGGGAGCGATGGTCTATGGTGGCGTATTTCTGGCGGGCCAGGTCGGCGGCCACACCAGCCCCATCGAGGTCGGCTTTTCGAGCACTCCCGCCACCGTAACTGCCCACGTGTTTAGCGGCTTTAAGCAGGCTCTGAACCACTACGATTGCGCCCACGTGACCCTGTTCGATCAAGCCAGTTCCACGTGTTACACGACCCTGTTCGGAGGTATCAGCCAGTATCACTACGACTCAAAAACTGGCACCCTCGTAAGAGACGCGTTGAACCTTCCCGTAGACGGGCTGCCCTTTATCGACACTATTTCGACCATCGGTTACGGGCCAAACTCGGCGTTTTCGCAGTACATTCAGCCAACGCCGCTGCCGGGACTGATTGGAACCGACGCCCACTTTCTCGCTGATCCGGACCTTGAGTCGAAGGGGCAAGTCTATCCAAACGGCGTGATCAAGCTGGCGGGCTTGACGGGGAAGACGCTCGTGGGTTACATGTACGGCGGCATCGAATCAGCCGGCTCCTACAGCGGCCTCGTTACGGACAAGAACCCGCCGACCTGGGCGAGCAGCCGGCTCTTCCAAATCTACGTGACTCCGGAAAGAACCGCGGTCATTCCGATGCCACCGATTCCTTCGGGAACAACTCCCTATCCGCCAAAGTGATGAAAGCCGGCTTTACCCTGATCGAACTGCTTGTGGTCATCGCGATTATCTCGATCCTCGCCGCGATCCTCTTCCCCGTCTTCGCCCAAGCGAAGAGCATGGCGAAAGCTACGGCGGCTATGTCGAACGTACGTCAGATCGGCATGGCTACAGCCCTGTACGCCACCGACTGCGACGACACCCTTCCGCTTGCCGTCTACGCGTCCGGAGCATCCTACACAGCTTGGAACGATATGCTCGACCCCTACGTGAAATCTAGCCAGATTTGGTATTGCCCAGGCAGCAAAGTTTCGCCTACGGACGCGAACGGCAAGCCCACCACCCATTGGGGCTACAACGCCAGGTACATGACCAATCTCGCTCCAGATTTCTCTAACGTGTTCGCCGAGCATAGCGTCACTTTCTCTGCCATCGGCTCGCCGTCTGAAACGGTGCTCTACGTGAGTGCGATGGCGAGTGTCCCGGGATCCTGGTGCGGGGACGACGGAAAGTACCTTCTGCCACCAAGCGGAGCGGCTGCCGATTGCTGGGGCCGCCCCGACGAGGTCCTACTGCAAAGCAGCGTATTGGCTTGGGCGGACAGTCACGCCAACCGGAAGCGCAACGCGACCTTTTACGATGGTCAATCGCCGCCGGATCGCTACTTCGACCTTCAATAGTGATGGATAGACCGATTCCCTCTACAGACGCAGGTGATTCTATTGCGCTAACAACGCCAATAAGAGAGACTCAAGCATCATGACAGCAAACCCAACGGCTCCGGCAACGCCGGTTCAGCATCCCACCTGGTATGCGAACGTCCGAGGGATGTTCCGTTCCCCCGATATCTCGTGCATGAGGGGCCAAGGCATTGACTTAGCGAGCTACGCCGATGTCTCCGATCACGCCGGCGACATTTATCAGCAAGTCGCCGAGGGCAACATGCCAATGGGAGGCCCGGCTTGGACCAGCGACAAAGTCGCGACATTCAAGAACTGGATGGACGACGGATACCCGAAGGGCACGCCGATGCCGATCGCGATCGCTCAACTAGCGGCGAGTAACCCCAATTTGAGGACTCGAAAGGATATCACGACGCTCTCCGGCCCCGAGCTCGACAAGCTTAAAGCCGCCTTTACTGCGATCATGGCGCGGGAGCCGAGCGATCCGAACAGCTATTTCGCCCAAGCTGCCATCCACTGGTATCCGGCGCCGAACACCTATTGTATGCACCACGTACCCGGCTACAACCCTTGGCACCGTGCCTATATGTTGAGCTTCGAGAACGCACTTCGATCCGTTCCCGGCTGTGAGGACGTCACCCTTCCGTATTGGGACATCACAACTCCCTTCCCGGACATCCTGAAGAATCCACCTTTCGACAAATACGTCTTTCAGGCAGATGTCGGCCCTGACCCGTACTCGAAGGGCTATGTTACGAACCGAAATGACTACGCCACGATCGAGGTGAATCTCCAGCGATACAAGGTGACCGAAGCTATCGCTCGCGCGCTGACAAAGACCGACTGGGAAGATTTTCATGGCTACTTCGCCGAGCCGGCGCCGGCTCACAACACGATCATTTTCGCGCATGACGCCGGTCACGATTCCATCGGCCCGACGATGGGAGACCAGGACGTCGCGGCGTTTGACCCGGTGTTCTGGTTCTTTCACTGCAATTGGGACCGCCTCTTCTGGAAATGGCAGACGCTGGTACAGGGAACAGTGCTCAATGGTCTCATCAGCACGATCGACAAGAACGGAGACGAGACGAGCTACCAAATATTTACCGACGCCGCTCTCGAAAGCATCAACCCCTTCAGTGCGGCGCCACTGAACCTCAAGACGACGGACGTCATCGACTCTGTCAACAGCCTGAACGTGCAGTACACCGACCCCCCGGCAGCG
>Ga0070734_10003860_pt1 | contig 15011 bp, 9 predicted proteins | sample Coa_R1_8_FD_66444 | JGI IMG/M metagenome (GOLD analysis project Ga0070734, IMG submission 66444) | Surface soil microbial communities from Centralia Pennsylvania, which are recovering from an underground coalmine fire - Coalmine... | ecosystem: Environmental > Terrestrial > Soil > Unclassified ...
GATTGCAACGCTTGCTGGCCAGCAAGAAAACCGCCGAAGCTTGCGGGTGGGCGCAAGCCTCTATCCGATTTGACGGTAGCAGACGCGGAATGGGATCCGGCGGAGCGCGAGCTACAAGTCCCGCGGAATCAGCGCAAATTTTGCCAAAAAACTTGTGACCGCAGCGGGCGGCCTCCTGTTACCGGCTGGGGGCTTCTTCGATGCGCTGCGTGGCGGCGCCTGTGGTAATGAACCGGACAGGGACGCCTGTGCTTCGGCATATCCCGTGCACCGCGAGAGACGCTCAAGACGTTTTGAAGAGGTGTCTATGGCGAAACGAGAAGGAACGCCCAAGGGAGACAAAAGATCAACAGACCCAGATCCCGATGGGAACCTTGGCGCGACGGAAGATCAAGTCGATATGAAGCGGACGGTGCCCGAACGCATCGATAAGCATGGATCAAAGGTGGAAGAGATTGGCGGGACCGGCGAGCATGATTCGCTGGGAGGATGATCGAGAGACGCAGGGGGCTCTGAATTTCTACGCGGCTACCGACAACTCATGATTCCTTTCATGCTGACGCAAAGCGGTGTGGGCGTTGCCCCAGTTTACGAGGGCGTTTCTCATGGTGTGTGCCGTCGCCTGAATCGCCGCCGGATTGCGCGAGTGAACGGCAGCCGCCAGATCTGCTTCGGCCTGCATTCTGATGATCGTTGTGTGCTCGTATTGGGCCTGAAGCCGCTCGCAGTCCCGGCATCTCGCAATAGCAACACTGCTTGCCATAGCCACATCAGGCGATGCAAGTCCCTTTCCACAAAATCGCCGATGAGCCAGGGCGGAGCAAGGCATTGTTAAGAACCGTACATCCGGAAGTTGCGATGCCGCTCTATTGGGTAACAGCCCTTCAGTGCTCGGAAGGCATCCTAGAACTGAAATCGAGCGACGACGGTGCCGTTGCGCGGCAACTGGATCGCACCCACCGCGCCGGCGTTGCCAAAACTCGTGTCCAGCCAGCCGAATCCTGCCGTGTTCTGGCCCGTCACTTTGTCTGCGGTTTGTGTTGCCAGCGCGTTCGCAAATGCAGGATCCTGCATGCGCGCTCGGTTAAAAATGTTGCTGAATTCCGCGCGGACGTTCAATCGGGCACGTTCCTTGATTCGGAACGTCCGCCCGAACGCCAAGTTCTCGACGGGACGGCGCTGAAAACGATAGTCGTCATAGTAAGCAGCCGAGGTACCCCACTGGCCCGCGGCCGGTTGCTCCCATGCGTCCTTATTGAGCACGAAGGTTTTATTGGGGTCATAGCAATGGCAATTGATATCGACCGTGTACAGGGGCACGCCGGGCTTGCGGTTCGCGAATGTCGCTTGCGCGGGAGGTTGCCCCCCGCTGATATATCCAGTGACGCTGGTGGGCGCCTGCACGTTGCGGAGGAGCAGTGAATTCAGCGAGTTCTGGGCCCAAGGAGCGCGGATCGGCATGCCGCTGGCGTATCCTACGAACACTCCGAACGTCCAATCGCGAACGAGCCATGATCCTGCTTTGGCTGTAAAGCTATTCCCCAGCCTGAAGGCCGGGACCGTGTAGTTCAACGCGGTATTGAACTGGAATGGCTGATCGAATCCGGAAAGATACTTGTTATTGTTCCGGTTGAAGACGTCATTGATTGCCGCGTTCCCCAGGGTCAAATTTCCTGGGCTGGTGTCGCCGGCCAAAGTGAGCGACTTTTCCCAGGTAAAGACGCTGGTAAAGGAGAGGCCATAGGAAAAGCGCTTGGTCACTTTGGCCTGCAGCGAGTCATACCAGGTCTTGCCCAATGGTGACCAGAGACTCTGAATCGAACCGAATTGGGGGTAGGGGCGCAACGCCTGGGCGACGGTAGAGCTAAGCGGGAATCCGGAGTACGGAATCCTTGTGCTAAATCCACGCTGGACGGCGGCGGCGGAATTCATCGGGGACGTCAGCAAAGTGCGATCGTTCGCATTATTGATGTCCAGCCCATTGGCGGCGAGAATCTGCGGGGTAATCGCATTCACGTCGATGAGCGCGGGTGCACTCCACCACACCCCGCGGTTCCCCACGTAGGCGGCCTCGACCGCGAGGTTCGGCCCGATTTCCCGTTGAAATCCTATGCTCCACTGGATTTGGCGGGCCGGGCGGCCGGCATTCTGGTCCATGAAGACCTTGGGGGCTCCGATCGTTCCGGGCACAGGGAATTGTCCGGGATCGAAGTTAGGCCATGGAGTGGGCGCGAACGGGACACCCCCGCGCAAGGTCATGACTGGCTGGCCAAAGGCGGGCGAGTTAACGTCGACCGGAACCGGAATACCCGCGGTAGCCCCGTTGTTGTCCGGCGTACCGTTATAAACAACGCCCCAGCCGGCGCGGAAGACGGTTTTGGCATTGATCTGATAGGCCGCTCCCAGCCTCGGACCAAACGCCCACGGATAGTTGTGGGCGAAATTGCAATTACAACGCCCGGGTCCAAAGCCTTCGAAATCCACCGCTCCCAGATGCCCGCCGGCGGAAGGATTGGGCACATCGGGCGCGAAATTGGGAATGCGGCCATATTGCTCCTTCAGGTATGTGCCAAAGTCGTATCGCAATCCGTAGTCGATCGTGAATTTGCGGCTCACCTTCCAGGTGTCCTGGGCGAAGAATCCCCACATCGATTTTCCCAATCGGAGACTCGGCGGATATGACACGCGGGCCGAATCCACCAGGCCCAAGAGGAAGCTGGCATAAGGGAACCCGACGGTGCCGCCCTGAAGGACCTGCCCCTGAGTGGAAGGTAACCCCGTCTCGTTGGGGCTGAAGGTATATACGCCATTCGTGGCGGAATACAGAAGCGTGGGGATTCCCTCAATGCGCATTTCGGCACCGAATTTGTAGGTATGGTTGTTCTTCACCCAGGTCAGGCTGCTGTTAGCGGTCGGCTTTTCATACCAGATGTGGCGGTTGGTGCCGCTGGACAGCGTCTTGATGCCACCCTGGTTATTACTGGCGCCGACGAAGGACGGGAACATGCGCGCGACGGTAGCTCCCCGCAGCCCCAGCTCCTTTGCGGCGTCATAATTGGTTACCGCCCGGTCGTCACCAAAAAACTCGTCCTGGTAACCGCCTCCGAAATGCAGCAGCAGCGCCGGAGTCAGCGTGCGCTCATAGTTGATTCGGTGAATGTGGGACGTAATGAAGGTGCCGATCGCCTGCGTGATCGGTTCCGGCAACCCATCCGCGCCACCTGTCGTATTGGAATACTGGCTGCCCGTGGTGATCTCCGAGAAGAAGTACGACAGTTTATCCTTCGGACTCAAGATGTGATCGATCTTGAATGATGGAATGCTGGTTACCCGATCACTAAGGTAAGGGTAGATGCCGTTATTCGTAAGCGCATTCGGAAACGCATTCGGCAGTGGAATCAGAGCCTGGACCTTAAGGGCTACCGGGTCCATGTCACCCATGGGCACCATGTTGTTCGTGTAGGGATCGCGAATAATCTGGCCGTTCTGCGCCAATCGTTGGGTTGCGGGGTTGTAGACCGTTCCCTCCATGATCGGCCGGCCGATCGGATCGCAGTTGGGCGTAGCGGTTGGGCACAGATTCTTGCCAGTGAGCGCCCTGCGAAAATCGCCATCACGATACGCCTGGATGGGAACCGTCACGGATTGGCCGTTGATGTTTTTGAACTCGCGGAATTGTTCCCAGTTGAAGAATAAAAACGTTTTGTCGTGGCCGTTATACACCTTCGGAATAACGATCGGAGCTCCGAGCGTGAATCCGTAGTCGTTTCGCCGCTCGACGGTGCGGATATGCTCGTTGGGGTTTCCAGGGTCCACCGTGTACGGTATTCCGGCGTCCAACACTTCGTTGACAAAATAATCGTAAACGCTTCCATGGACCTGGTTGGTGCCGGATTTCATGGTGTAATTGAAGAACCCTCCGCCAACCTGTCCATATTCAGCTGCGAAGTTGCTGGTCTGAATCGTGACCTCTTGAATCGAATCCACACTCGGCTGCACTTGCGCCGGCACGGCCGCGACGTAGCCGTTACTGGCGTCCTGCCCTTCGATGCGAAACGAAGATGTGTTGGCCGGAGCGCCATTAACCTTCAGGTTGACGTTCGCGTTGAGGAACGTGCCCGGTACCAACTGAGCGACTGCCGTAGGATTGCGGATACTGGAGCTTCCGGCAGCCGCGCCGACCGCCAGAACCGGCAGATCATTCATCCGCTCACCAGTAACGTTGTGGCTCAGTTCGCCGCTTTCGGTCTTGAGTAGCGGGGCGTCGGCTTGAACGGTCACCGACTCTGTCGCCGAACCCACCTCGAGAGTGACATCGATACGCAACGTTTCGGCCACTTGCACGGTGAGCCCTTGGCGCAGATATTTCTTGAAGCCCGGTACGTTTACGGAGATCTCGTAGGTGCCTGCAGGCAGCTGCGATAGTGTGTAATTGCCTGTAGCGGTGCTGACGGTCGGATAGGCAGCGCCGGTTTCCACATGTCTGGCTTCAATGGCCGCTCCGGCTACAAGAGCGCCGGCCGGATCAGCTACTGTGCCGGTAATGGTGCCGCGATCGCCTTGGCCAAATGCGGCTGGGGCCAGTAGACAGAAGAAGACTACAAGCGATTTGCAACGCATCGTATCCTCCACCCAAGATTCCCCGCGTCCAGCCGTGTTGTGCCGGATGATGCTGGCGTGAATTTATATCCCAGGCAACCTGCCAGTGTCAAGGCGAGGTGCGCGTCAACATGATCAGCGAGCGGAAGATGCAGCCGTACGATGCGTCCAGGAGCGCTTCATTGCGATCGCGTCGCTCTCTCCTGAATCGAGCTGAACCGCAACCAGGCTGGACCTCCACCCACGACGGTACATTGACGGCCCAGTCGTAGACCGGTTTCGGCGCAATAGAATGCTTGAGTTCCGCCAAGACTGCAGGTGGAACGAGAACCCGTTTGTATAACCGGTTGAGCAGGTCAATCTTTCTGATCAGGATGAGGTAGTTGATCGGCGTCGTATCTGCGACGACGACTATCGGCGAAGTAGGGCTCAGTTCCTTTAAGAAGGCATCCACCTGCATACGCGTCTCGAAACCCAGGAGTCTGCGAAGCTGGGCGGCCGTGAGGGCGTGCGATCGATATGCCTCGAGCGCCAGGCTCTCAAGCGCCCCGATTTCTCCGCTTCTATCGGGCGGGTACCGGCACCGCGACCGCCATGGTTGGCTCGAGGGAGCAACGATCGACGAGATCATGGCCGCGGTTAATCGTCCCGGGAATCCACCTGTCCGGAGATGATCGCTTGCTGTGACTGGCCGCTCCTTGACTTTGATCGATTCAGGGCTAATTGTCCCACCTCCTTTGAAGGCGCTATATCCCTCATTCAGGATGCAACACCGGTAAAAATTGACTGGATCCCCGCCGCCGGCTGTGCTACGATGCCCCTCAGTCAGGTGTTCCTCGTGAAATCTGTCGCTACCCTCGATAAAGTTCGGTAACAGCAGAGCGATTCGCCGCATCGCCGGCGTGGCGCTCCGCTGATACTCGTGCTCTCTTTCGTGCCGGATCTCATCCGGTTGGCTCCCGAACAGTTCCCAAAAACTGAAAGGTTTGTATGCAGCCAGCGGTACAACAACAACGGGCTCCCCGAGGTGTGCGGCAATTTCTTCGAGAAGCGCTCGGAGGCACGCAGCAGGATTTTACCGAAGGCAGTCTCACGCGCGGCATCGCCCTGCTGGCGGTGCCGACGGTGCTCGAGATGATCATGGAGTCCACGTTCGGAATCGTGGACGCGTTCTGGGTGGCCCGGCTTGGCGCGGATGCCATCGCGGCCGTCGGCCTGACCGAATCTCTGGTGGTCCTAATTTTCAGCATCGCGCTCGGTCTCAGCATGGCGACCACGGCCACCGTGGCGCGGCGCATCGGCGAGAAAGATGCGGAGGGCGCCTCTATCGCGGCCGTGCAGTCGATCGGCTGCGGCCTGCTCGCCTCGCTCATGACGGGTATCGCGGGCGCCCTGCTGGCGCCGCACCTGCTCGCCTGGATGCACGGGACTCCGGGCGTCATCCACGCCGGTTCGCGTTACACGGCGATCGTGCTGGGCGGCAATGCCAGCATCATGCTGCTGTTCCTCATCAACGGTGTTTTTCGCGGCGCGGGCGACGCCGCCATCGCGATGCGCACGCTCTGGCTGGCGAACCTGATCAACCTCGTACTGGACCCCTGCTTCATTTACGGATGGGCCGGCTTCCCGCGCCTGGGCGTCACAGGCGCGGCGGTCGCCACGACAACGGGACGCAGCATCGGTGTGGCGTATCAGCTCTGGGTCTTGTTCCGCGGCTCGAGCCGCGTCCGCGTTCTCCGCCGGCACCTGCGCGTGAATCAAACGGTGCTGGTCCGGCTGCTGCGGGTCGGCGGCGTGGCCATGATCCAGTACTTCATCGCCACCGCGAGCTGGGTAAGCCTGGTGCGCATCAACGCGCTGTTCGGAAGCGCATCGGCCGCCGGCTACACGCTCGCCATGCGAGTCATTCTTTTTGCGATTCTACCCTCCTGGGGAATCAGTAGCGCGGCCGCCACCTTGGTGGGGCAGAATCTCGGGGCCGGGCGCCCCGAGCGTTCCGAACGCGCCGTGTGGCTCGCCGGCGCCTATAACATGGCATTCCTGACATTGCTTGGCGCCCTGCTATTCTTCAATGCGCGCTGGATCGTTAGCTGGTTCACCACCGAGTCCGACGTGACCGCGATTGCCGCCACCTGTCTCCGCTTCGTCAGCCTGGGTTACCCGTTCTACGCCTGGGGCATGATCATGGAGCAGGCCTTCAACGGCGCCGGAGACACGATCACTCCCACCTGGATCAATCTCTTCTGTTATTGGATGTTCCAGATCCCGCTGGCGTGGTGGCTGGCGGAACCGCAGGGCTTCGGTTCGCGCGGAGTGTACCTGGCCATTTGCATCGCAGAATCCGTGCTCGCCACCGTCGCTGTTACTGTCTTTCGGCAGGGTCGATGGAAACGCGTCAAGATCTGATCCGGACGCTATCATGAAAGAGATATGAAGGTACTCTGGTGTGCCGCAGCCGCGGCCGCCATGCTGTCTGCGCAAACCTTCGCCGGTGCGCCGGGACTCGATGCGGCGATCAACCAGGCGATCGAGCAAGGCCGCCTGCCGGGTGCGGTCCTGGTGATCGGGCGCGAAGGCAAGGTGGTCTATCGCAAAGCCTACGGCAAGCGCGCGCTCATTCCCGCGCCCGAAGCCATGACCGCCGACACCATTTTCGATATCGCCTCGCTCACCAAAGTCGTGGCCACCACTTCGTCGCTCATGAAGCTGTTCGAGCAGGGCAAATTCCGGCTCAACGACAAAATCACGCAATATATTCCCGAGTTCCAGGGCGGCCACAGCGACATCACCATCCGCAACTTGTTCACGCATTTTTCCGGGCTGGCGCCGGATGTGGCGCTCGACAAGCCGTGGACTGGTTACGAGACCGGCATCCGCCTGGCCGATACCACCAAGCCGCAAAATCCGCCGCTCACCCGCTTCGTTTATAGCGACATCAATTTCATCCTGCTCGGCGAACTGGTGCACCGGTTAAGCGGCGAGATGCTCTCCGACTATGCCCGCCAGAATGTCTTCGCGCCACTGGGCATGAAAGAGACTCAGTTTCTGCCGCCGCCCGCGCTGGTTTCGCGCATCGCGCCCACCGAGCGCCTGAACGGCGGCGCTCCGCTCCGCGGCGTGGTGCACGATCCCACCGCGCGTAACATGGGCGGCGTCGCCGGCCACGCCGGCGTATTCTCCACCGCCGACGACCTTGCCCGGTTCGCGCAGATGATGCTCAATGGCGGCGAGCTGGACGGGGTCCGTGTTTTCAGCCCACTCACGGTCAAGAAATTCACCGAGCCCCAAACCCCGCCCGATCAACCCATCCTGCGCGGCCTCGGTTGGGATATCGATTCGCCCTATTCCGGCAATCGCGGTGAGTTGTTTCCCATCGGCTCCTACGGCCACACCGGGTTCACGGGCACTTCGATGTGGATCGATCCTTCGACCCAATCGTACGTAATCCTGCTGGCCAATAGCGTCCATCCCACGGCGCGGCCCGCCATCACGCCCTTGCGCTCGAAGGTGGCCACCATCGCCGCCGCGGCGTTCGGGGTGGCTGCGCAAAACGTCATCCTCACCGGCTACAACGAAATCGCCGCGCACCGCGAAGTCGCCCGCGCCGGCACGACGCGCACCGGCCTCGACATGATCGAGGAAGAAAACTTCAGACCGTTCCAGGGCAAGATAATCGGACTGATCACCAATCAGACCGGCATCGATCGCCTCGGCCGCCGCAACGTTGACGTGATGCGGCAGGCGGGCGTCAAGATCGCGGCGCTGTTCGCTCCCGAGCATGGCGCCGCCGGCACGGAAGATCGCGAAGATCTCGCCGATAGCGTGGACCGCGCCACGGGCATCAAAATCTTCAGCCTTTATGCGGGCACGAACCGTCCCAGCGCCCAGATGCTCCGCGGCCTGGACGCGGTGGTATTCGATATCCAGGACGCCGGCGTGCGCTTCTTCACCTACGAGACCACCATGGCCTACGCGATGGAGGAATGCGCGAAAGCGAAGGTGCCTTTCTATGTTCTCGACCGCCCCAACCCCATTACGGGCGCGCGCGTGGAAGGGCCGCTGCTCGATGCGGCCAATCAATCCTTTACTGGTTATTTCACGGGCCTGCCGGTGCGCCACGGCATGACGATCGGAGAACTGGCGCGACTGTTCAACGTCGAAAACAAAATTGGCGCCGATCTTACCGTAATTCCCATGCGGGACTGGCATCGCGGCGATTGGTTCGATTCCACCGGCCTCCCCTGGATCAACCCGTCGCCCAACCTGCGGAGCCTCAATGCGGCCACGTTGTATCCGGGTTTGGCGATGCTGGAATATTCGAAGCCTTATTCGGTCGGCCGCGGCAGCGACGCGCCCTTTGAGCAGATCGCCGCCCCGTTCCTCGTGGGGCGCGACCTCGCCGCATACCTGAACCAGCGCGAAATTCCCGGCGTGCGCGTCTATCCCACGCGCATCGGCGCCGACCAGGGAGTCCGCTTCGTCATCACCAACCGCGAAGTCTTCGACTCGACGCGCCTAGGATTGGAAATCGCCGCAGCTTTGCACGCGCTTTACCCCGGCAAGATGGACTTCACCGCCGACAGGAAATTGATCGGCAGCGACGACACAATCCGCCGCTTGAATGCGGGTGAAGACCCCCGCGGTATCCAGCAATCGTTTCAGGATCAACTGGCTGATTTCCTGGCCAAGCGGGAACTTTACCTTCTCTACCGATAGCGCGGGCCAGGCGCTGCACCCGGCCAAGCGCTCATCCTCGGCCGGGGTACAATAAAACAATATGTTTCGACCGCTGTTCTGTTCCCTGGCGGCTCTTCTTTGTCTGGCCGCCGGCAGCCAAGCCCAGAAAAAATCGGCTTTCGATAAGGCCACGCTGGAAGCCTATGTCCGTCACATGTTCGTGATGGACAAGCAGATCACAGTGAAGATCGGCGAGCCCAAACCGTCGCAGTTCCCCGGCTATCAGGAGGTCGTCGTCTCCGCTTCGGCCGGCCAGGCGCACCAGGATTTTACGTTCCTGGTCTCGCAGGACGGCGCTAAAATCATCCAGGGCAACTTCACCACCTACGACATCAACCAGAATCCCTTCAAAGGCGATCTCGACAAGATGAAAACCGACGGCGCTCCGAGCATGGGAACGCAAGGCGCTCCTGTCGTCATCGTTGAGTTCAGCGACTTCGAGTGCCCGTATTGCAAGAACGAAGCCTCGGTCCTGCGCAAGAATCTCCTGTCGGCTTACCCGAAGGAAGTGCACCTGTACTTCAAGGAATTTCCGCTGGAAGGCCTGCATCCGTGGGCGCGCGCCGCGGCAGTCGCTTCGCGCTGCGTCTATCGTCAGAATGCGGACGCCTTCTGGGCCTACCACGATTGGATCTTCGACAAGCAGAGCGACATCACCGCGGACAACCTGAAGCAGAAAGTTCTGGACTGGGCCAAAGACACCAAGGGTGTTGACGCCACGCAACTTGGCGCCTGCATGGACGCCAAGTCCACCGACCTCGAAGTCACCAAGGACATCGCCGATGGCCGCGCGCTAAAGGTCGATTCCACGCCGACGATGTTCATCAACGGCCGCCGCGTCGCCGCCTCGCTCGACTGGCCGACGTTGCGCAGCATCATCGATTACGAAATCGAATATCAGAAGACAGCCAAGAACGCGGGTGAAGACTGCGGCTGCGCCGTCAAGCTCGATATTCCGACGCTGACGCCGTCCAGCCCGTCTCCGGGTACGCCGCTGAAATAGGATCAGCCTGCCGAGGGGTCATCATGAAGTCATCGAATTTCGCGCTGCTGCCTGCCGTCTGTTTCATCTCCTCTTTGGCGTTTGGCGCCGCCGCGGTCGATCCCAACGCCTACCTGGAGGACATCAAGTATCTTGCCTCTCCCGCGTTGAAGGGCCGCGCCAGCGGCAGTCCCGAGCTGGAAAAGGCCGCCGCTTTCATCGCCGCGAAATTTCAGAGCTTCGGCCTTAAGCCGGCCGACGGCAAGAGTTTTTATCAGGCGTTCGAAATCACCACCGACGCCAAGCTCGGCAAGGCCAACCGCTTCCACTATTCCCAGGCGGGCCGCACCACCATCCTGCACTATCCGGACGATTTCGTTCCCTTCAACTTCTCCTCGGCGGGTAAGCTCGCCGGCTCCCTCGTTTTCGCCGGGTACGGCATCACCGCGCCCGAGTATGGCTATGACGACTACGCCGGCATCGATGTTAAGGGCAAAATCGTGGTCGTGTTGCGCCATGAGCCCCAGGAGTACGACGAGAAAAGCCCGTTCGAGGGCAAAAGCTTCACCCAGCACTCTCAGTTCGCCAGCAAGGCCACCAATGCCAAGCTGCACGGCGCCATCGGGGTGATCCTGATCAACGATCGCGCCAATCACCGTAACGAGGAAGATAAGCTCGAGCAGTTCGGCGGCACCGCGGGTCCGGCCAACGCAGGCATCCCGTTTGTCCAGGTCCGGGCCGAGAGGACCGAGCCGTGGTTCGCCGCGGCCGGCAGGAATCTCGATAGCGTGATGGCCGAGATCGATCGCTCGCTGCGTCCGCAGTCGTTTGCTTTTCCGGACGCGCTGCAACTCGACGCGAATCTCGATCTGGAGCGCGCGGTTAAGACGGTGCACAATGTGGCCGGCTTTCTGCCGGGTGAAACCGACGAGTACGTCGTGCTTGGCGCGCACTACGACCATCTCGGCCTCGGCGGCCAGTATTCGCTTGCGCCGAGCCAGGTCGGCACCATACACCCGGGCGCCGATGACAATGCTTCCGGCACGGCCGGCGTGATCGAGCTGGCGCGCTGGTTCTCCAGCCAGCCAAAACAAAAGCGCGGCATCCTGTTTGTCACCTTCGCCGGCGAAGAACTCGGACTGCTCGGCTCCAGCTATTACGTGACGCATCCCGATTACCCGCTCGCCAGGGCCGTTGCCATGATCAACATGGACATGATCGGCCGCATCCGCAATGAGAAGGTCTATATCGGAGGCGCGGGGACCGGCACCACGCTGCGTCCGCTGCTCGACAGCATCAAGGCGAAGTACGGTCTGAACCTCGATTATTCCGATACCTCCGGCTACGGCTCGAGCGATCACACTTCCTTCACCACCAAGGAAGTCCCGGTGCTGTTCTTCTTCTCCGGCCTGCACAGCGATTATCACAAGCCAAGCGACACCTGGGACAAAATCGACGCGCCCGATGCCGCCAAACTCCTGCAACTGGTCGCCGATGTCACGGATCACTTACGCGAGGACTCGGGCCGGCCGCAGTTTGTGCGCGTGGCGCCGGTTCCGCCGGGCCATGGCGAGGGTATCGTGGCCGGCTCCTCGGCCGCCGGTTCCAACGTCGGCGGGTACGGCCCCTACTTCGGCTCGGTCCCCGATTTCGGCGAAGGCATCAGCGGCGTGAAGTTCTCCGATGTCACGCCCGGCTCCCCCGCCGCCAAGGCCGGTCTGAAGGCCGATGACATCATGGTCGAATTCGACGGCAAGCCCATTCAGAACCTCTACGATTTCACCTACGCGCTACGCGCCAAGATGCCGGGTGAGACCGTGCGCGTCAAAGTGATGCGCGCCGGCAAGCCGCTCGAAGTGTCCGTCATCTTGACGCAGCGGCGCTAGCATGGCGTCGGAGGTCGTACTCGGCCAACTTTCATCGCGGAACCTGCCGGAAGCCGTCGAGTATGCCGTCATCACGCCTCCTTACCATCAGAAAAACGACCCGCTCCCGCTCTGTCTCATCCTGATGGGTGGAGGAGGCAGCCGCCAGAATCTGATCGATTGCCGCCCGCTGTTCGATTCCTGGTGGGCCGATGGCTCGCTCGCTCCCATGATCTTCACCACCCCGAGCGCCGAAATCAGCTACTACGTCGAAGATCCGGCCTCTGGGGTGCGCTGGGATTCTTTCATCGTCGAAGATTTCCTCCCGCATCTCCGCTCTTCGTGGAAGATCAGCCGGACCCTTATCAGCGGCATCTCCATGGGCGGGTACGGGGCTCTCAAAATCGGGTTTGCGTACCCGGAGCAATTCGGAGCGGTGGCCGCCATGAACCCGATGATGGAGCCGGGCTATACCGATGCCGAGATCGGCGCGCGCAACCGCATCCATCACACCGCGGGCGGCCCCGCCCGCTTAATCGGCTCCGCACGCGATCCCGATCTCTTTGCCGCCAATCAGCCCGCCAACCGGGTGCGCGCCAACGCCGGCCGCATTCGCGAATTGAATCTGCCCATCTACCTCGAAGCCGGCGACAACGATTTCCTGAACGCGCATGATGGCGCCGAGTTCCTGCATCGCGTCCTGTGGGATCTCGACATCTCGCATGAATATCACCTCGTGCGCGGCGGCGATCATGGCGGCTCGACCTTCCGCGCCCGTATGCACGCCACCTACGCCTGGCTCAGCGCCGTGGTACGGTTCGATCGCTCTGCCGAACCTTCACCCGAGGACCGCGCTTTGCAAGCCCTGCGCCAGCAGCTTCAACCAGTCCGCGACCAGGCCGCTCAAAGCGATCCGACCACCTACCGCCGTTTGGGCCGTTTATAGCCGTTCGGCAAACCTCACCGTTGGCCTGTAGCTGTATACAGAACCACAGAAAAGGCCTTTTGAGTGTCTGAGGGGCGGCTGCGTTTCCGCGGTCCCCCAAGGGCTTGTCGCTCAGGTGCAATCCGCTTGCACTTGCGCGGTTTATTTGGGCCGGTTGAATGTTTCGGATGACCTCCTGGCAGGTTTGTGATAGCTTATCTGAAGCAGTCTTAAGTCCAAAAAGCTGCATGCAGAACCGCTCGAGACGGCTCGGCGGTATGACTCAGAGGAGGTGACCGGTGAGCGACGGTCAAACCGGGTCTTTCACACGGCGCGACGCCTTGCGATTGGCCGGCGCCGCAGGTGCGGCCCTGATATCGGGCCCCGCCGCGCGCGCCGCGAATCTGCCGCTCGAGACAACCGGCCTCGAACACATCGGCATGACCGTCCCGGACCAGGAAAGCACGGCCAGGTTCTACGGACGCATCTTTGATCCGCAGCTATTTCAAGAGCGTGATCCGCCGCCGCGCTTCTATGTCAGGACGGGAATCTCCTACATCGCCTTCGGAGGCAGCACGGACGGCAGCGCCAGGATCGATCACTTTTGCGCGCTGGTCCGGGATTACAAGCCGCAGGAAATGCGGAACACTCTGGAACAAGCCGGTATTCCGGTCGCGGGCCGGGGAGCTCTGGGCATGCCGGCTGATCCGGACGGCTTGCGCCTCCAATTGCTCGGCGTTCCAGGGGGGCTGGCGCGAACCATCATTCCTTCGGCTCGAATTTCTCAGGAAGAACCGGCCGTCCAGGCGATTGGTTTCGATCATATTTTGCTGGCCGTAACCGATCTGGAGAAATCGGCCGCCTACTATCGCAGGTTCTTCGGGATGGAAGTCGGGCGAAGTAAAAAACCCGAACGGATCTGGTTCGCGGCGGCGAAAACCCGCTTGGGGCTTCAAACCGCGGACAAACCGCGGATCGACCGGGTCTCGTTCAAGGTCGCCGGATTCGACCGCAAGGTGATCGCGGAGCGCTTGAAGAAGCTGAACGTCGAAACGGCTCCGCCGGACGAAAAGGATGCCATCCGCTTCAAAGACCCGAACGGGCTCTCGATGGAATTGAAAGCGTGACTATGAGCAAGCTCTTCTGGATTTTCGTTGCCGTCTGGCAGGCGCCGGGCTTCGCCGCGGGGGCCAATGTGGCCGAAGCCATGCAGCAGGGCGACCGCGCCGCAGTGCGTTCTCTGATTCAGCAGAAGGCCGATGTCAATGCGGCGCTGGCGGACGGTACGACCGCGCTCCACTGGGCGGCGCGCGGCGGCGATCTGGACACGGTTGCGGTGCTGATCGGCGCCGGCGCAAACGTCAAAGCGCAGGACCGCTACGGGCTCACGCCGCTGGCCATCGCCTGTTCCAATGCTGACGCCGCCATGGTACGCCGACTCCTGGATTCGGGCGCCGATCCGAACGCCGCCGATCCCAACGGCGACACGCCCTTGATGGTCGCTGCCCGCACCGAAGGCGGCGCGGACGTGGTCAAGGCGCTGCTCGAACGCGGCGCAGCGGTGAATGCGCGTGACCGGATTATCGAGCAGACCGCTCTGATGTGGGCCGTGCGTGCCAACCAGCCGGAATCGGTGCGTTTGCTGCTCGCTGCCGGCGCGGAGGTGAACGCCCGCACGCGAACCGGCAAAACGCCGGCGCGGCGCCCACCGAATGCGGGCGGCGGCTCTCACGGAAAGGGAATCGTGCGGGGCGGCTGGCCCGATCGAGGCGCTCAAGATCCAATCCCCGGAGCCATGAGCGCGCTGTTGTACGCGGCTCGCGACGGGCGCGTCGAGATCGCCCGCATGCTCGTCGAGGCGCACGCGGACGTGAACCAGGCCGAAGCCAACCGGGTGACACCG
>Ga0070734_10003862_pt1 | contig 15003 bp, 16 predicted proteins | sample Coa_R1_8_FD_66444 | JGI IMG/M metagenome (GOLD analysis project Ga0070734, IMG submission 66444) | Surface soil microbial communities from Centralia Pennsylvania, which are recovering from an underground coalmine fire - Coalmine... | ecosystem: Environmental > Terrestrial > Soil > Unclassified ...
CCGCTTGCCTTTTTCCCGCCATTCCAGGTAGTAGGCTCCTTCCGGGTGCTTCTCGGGTCTGCCGTTTACGAGAACCTGATCGGGCTTCACGCGCCCATTCGCAGATTCGACCACGGGGCAGTAGCGCAACCCGTTTGCGGTTTGCACACGTTTTGTCAGGTTCACCGAATACCCGCCCGTTTCCATCACGAACCGCTTCTGGCTCTCTTGTCGGGTGATGTATTCCAGGTTCAACAATTCGTTATGGGTATAGTCGCCGTCTTTGTGCCTGATCTCGTGGCCAGCAGGGCACTCTCCGAGGAACGCATCGGCGACCAAATTGTGGACGGTGCATTTCTTTTGGAAGCCGTCACTGGACAGGGTGACGTAGATCCGCCCGTTCTTCAATTTGGTGGGGTGGAGGATTTTGTTCGTTTGGGTGTTGCGGACTTGCCCTAGATCAGAGACTTGGTAAACACCATCATATCCGTTGATATCGCGCCATTTTTCGGTCATACCTCACTGCCCCTTGGGAGCGGGGAGCCTGAAAAAGTATACCCCGCGGAATCAGTGTAGGTATCACAATTTATAATTCATTGATAACAAAAGGCATGGCGGAGAGGGAGGGATTCGAACCCCCGATACCCGTTAAGGTATGTCCGCTTTCGAGGCGGATCGTTTCAACCACTCACGCACCTCTCCGCGTCGGACAAATCAGTTGTCGGTCGCTCCAACTCCGAATGACAAGAGGATTGTCATTCCGAAGCAATCTAAGGAATCTGCTGCTTCCCGCCGCTCATATACGGCGTGCAGCCCATCACCCTACCGACGATTTCGAAAGAACGTTTGCAGCACTTCCGCGCTGCGTCCGGCGAGCACCCCGCCCTGAACCTCCATCCTATGGTTCAGCTGCGGGTGATTCACTACCTGCATCACCGAATGAACAGCTCCGGCCTTTGGATCATCCGCGCCATACACAAGGCGCTTGATTCGCGCATGCACCAGCGCGCCGGAGCACATCGCGCAAGGTTCAATTGTAACAAACAGCTCGCACTCTTCCAGACGATGGTTACCAACGGTTCTACCCGCTTCGCGCAACGCGACCATCTCGGCGTGTGCCGTCGGATCGGCATCGATGATGTTCCGATTCCATCCCCTCCCCACGATCTCGCCCTCGCACAACACCACCGCCCCGACCGGAGCTTCCCCTATCTCCAGCGCGCGCTGCGCGCACCGCAGCGCCTCTTCCATCCAGAGTTCGTTGAGAGTTGGAGAGCGCGAGATGCTCTGAGTTGACTGAGTCTGGTCTGCCATTGGCGTCAGCAGCATTGTAGCGCTCAGCCTTTGCAGATCACGGAGCTCACATCGCTTTTAGATCACGCTCAGCACCGACCGCACCACCTCAGGCACCACAGCGTGCAACACGACGGGAACCACAAGTTTCGCGACCGGATACGCCACTACCACAAGTGACGTGACAAGCAGGAGCCACGTCTTGGTGGGTAAATTGTTGAAATAGGCCTTCATGGCGTCCTCTACTTCCTAGATACGGATATGTATCAAAGGAAGTTCCCATGTTCTTACCAATAAAGACGGCCAGAACGGACTTTTGTTATCCCAGAAAAACTTGCAGAGGACGTGGATGTGGCAACGTCAATGATCCCTTGGATGTTTGTCATCCTGAGTCCGGCGAAAGCCGGACGAGGGAAGGGATGAGCGCGATGCTGCCGGAAGGGACGACACCAACGTTCGCCGCCGTGGCGCTCTTGTTACAGCAGGAGCGCTCCAGGCCGTCCTACGGTCCCTCCAATCGCTTGCGCGCCCGTCAGGATGCCACGATTTTTGGAGCAGCGAAGACTCATTCCCAACGCAGAAAAGCCGGACCGCGATGAAAAAAGGCCAACGCCCGGAATCCAGAATCCCAAGACCACCCTAGAAAGCGCTTGAAAAGTACTGGTTTCGAGGATCTGTCTGTTAGTGGTATGCTACCCCCGTATGGGCGTGCCAAGCCTGCTCCGCAAAGTCTTCCTTGTCGACCTTCTTCAGGGCCTGAAGGTCACTTTCCGCTATCAGGATCCCAAGGAAATTTACACCGAGCAGTACCCGCTGGAGCGGCCGCAGGTCGCCGAGCGCTACCGCGGAGCGCCGCGCCTCAACGTGAATCCCGACACCGACGAGACGATGTGCATCGCCTGCGACCTTTGTGCCCTCGCCTGCCCCGAGCACCTCATCGTCGTCTCCAGCGAACGGAACGAAAAGACGCGCCGCAAAGAACTCACCAACTTCACCTACGATCTCAGCCGCTGCATGTTCTGCGGACTCTGCGAAGATGCCTGCCCCACCGACGCACTCGAACTGACACAGGATTTCGAGCTAGCGAGCTACACGCGCCAAGGCTGGATCTGGGATCGTCCCACGCTTGAAAAAGGTCCGCAACCAACGCAATACCACAAATAGCGCCGGGTATTGTCCCTAGTGCATGCGGAATTCGCTTTAAGCATCGTCACGAAAACTCTAGACGCACTCAGTTGATGGTTGTCATTCCGACGACTCGCGAAGCGAGGACGGGGGAACCTGCCCTTCGTAGGTATCCCACTGCTTTCACTGGCTGCTACGGCATTCGCCGTATAGCACCTGCCCCACCACAGATTGAGACTTAGAAAAACGCCGAGGCAGAAAAATGCCACGCGTTCTCACTGGAGCATTCATGACTACCCGCATCTTCGCGCTATTCCTTCTTCTGACATTTGCAACGTGGGCCACCGCGCAACGAACTCGAGCAGCTACGCCTGTAACGCCGCCGCCCACATCGCAACCCGCACCTTCCGCCGGGAGCACGACGCCGTCAACAACACCCACGCCGACACCGACGCAGAGCACAGCACCAACCACGAATCAAACGACCACGCCACCGAACTCGACCGCAACCCCACAAACTACAACGATAGGTCCGCCCACACCGATTACCACCAAAGCGGCCGGACCTGACACCCAAAATGTTCCGCCGCCGAACACAGAAACGCCAGCACCAACCGAAACTGCTCCGAGTCCCACAGGAGCTTCACCTGCACCCACACAGCCCTCGAATCAGACCGTTCCGAATAGCACGGCGCCGTGTGTGAGCACCCAGACTCCTACGCCGAGCAATCCACCAAACTCGAACACTGGCTCGACGACTAGTTCTCCTGCGCCCTCCGGAGGGGCTGCTGGAAACAACACGAATGCTGGCGCTACTCAACAAACCGGAACAACTAATCCAAACGGCACGCCGTGCCCGGCAGGCATGGCACCGAGTACACCCCCGATGCAGTAAAATCCAGCTTAAGAAATGGCATCTGTCGGTTTGAAAGAGGCCCTGGTCAGAGGCGAGCAGACAAACAGCGTAACTCGCTTTTGCCAGTGCCTGATTCTCGCCTCATGACTCCCCCGCTCCCGCCAACTTCTTTTCCGGAAGGAAATACATCGCCGGAATCAACACGAAGATGAAGAACGAAATGTAGATAGAAACGTAAGCCAGCGGCGCAGCCGAGAAATATAATCCCGCAGACAGAAGATTCTTACGTTGTACGCTCGCGTGATACTCAATCAGGCTGGCATCATGCCGGCTCTGCCGCACCAACTCGCTGCGCAACAGGTAAAACGCAATGCCGCACAGTGCCAGGTCGATCCCGTACAAAGCCACCGCCATTGGCAGGCGAAAGTTCTTCCCCAGAAACTCTGTCACAAAAGGAACGAGCGACATCCAGAAAAGCAGATTCAAATTCGACCAGAGTAGACCCGCCGTGACTTCCCGCACCGCATGAATCAGGTGATGATGGTTCACCCACATAATGGCAACGACTAGAAAACTCAACCCGTAGCTCAGGAAAACCGGGGCTACTCTGAACAGTGCAGGCCAGGTCGGTGGCGACGGCGATCGCAACTCCAGCACCATGATCGTGACGATAATCGCGATAACACCATCGCTGAACGCTTCCAGCCGGCTCGTAGTCATTTCGCCATGAGGCATCCCGAAAATCTATCACGGAGCGTCGATCCACATTCTCATCACACTTCGATGAAACGTTCACGATCACTTTCGCTGGGAAGCGGACACGTATCGTACCTCCCGAAGACCTGATATCGATTCCGGGCAATCACGCGATATCCCCCGTCACGAAGCGTGCGCGGAACCAGCCGCAGAATCCGCGCCACAACTGGCCAAATCCCCGGAAGTTTCTCCATGACAAACAGCGCAGCATCCGACCGCTCCAGCAACATTTCCCCCTCTTCGCGAACGACCACGATGTAAAACGAATTCAGATCCGAAGCATCCACACCCTTCTTTCCAAGTAGCCTCGCTGCATACGCACTCTGCAAGGGAGCAAACCGGAACTTTCTCTCGCGGTCGTACTGCAGCACAAACCGCACCGTCCGATTACAGAGCCCACAAACTCCGTCATAAAGCAGTACCGGGTGCTCCATGACCTGAACTCTATCACCAGATTTCATGAGGACCCGCCAATGATCTCCTCCTGTCGCTACGCCATTTATAATCAAGGAGTTAGACCCAGCAGCACTCGACAGTCACCACCCAGAAGTCACGCCTTCGTTACCGTCGTGGCATTGTCCGAAAGGACAGGGTGCGAGACAGTGAATATCAGCATGCAAACTGTACGACCTGAACCCGACGCGAAGCCAAAGGAGGACGATCGACGTTGGGAACGCCATGAGATCGTGATCCCGGTCAGTGTGACTGTGTTCCTCAACGGTGAGCGACTGAATCTTCGCGGGGAGGCTTCCGACATCAGCCGCGGCGGCATGCGCCTGTTCTTGACCCGGGAACTCGACGCGGGAACGAGCGTGATTCTCGAATTCCTGATTCCATATAACACTACGGAGTTCGTCGTGCGCGGCGTCGTCCGCAACCGCGTGGGCTTCAATCACGGTCTTGAATTTCTGAATCCCACTCCACTCCAGGAGCAAATGATCGACCGCACCTGCAAAGTGTTCAAGCTTCTGAGCTGACATAAACTTCGAGCTAAGAGTTACGAGCTAGATGGAGGTTCGCTCGTGGCTCGAAGCTCGCAGCTCATTGCTTAAAGAAATGCTCCACCCGCACTACGAAAGTGGAGCATCTCGCCAAACCACTCTTGAAGCCCAAACGTACCCGGTTTGCTCTGCGTCCTCTGCGGATTGTCTCAGCACACTCAGCGTTAAGAGCTTTTAACGCTGAGTGCGCAAAGGGTTCGCCGAGGTCGCGAAGAACGACTCACCGTCGGCATCAAAACAACGGTTCTACCGTCCCAATCCACTCGCCATGGTCTTCACCATGGTTCCGTTGGGATCGTCGTCTTTCAATGCCCATACGTACGCTCCGCCCAGACCTCCCGGAACCTTCAAATCCACATACAGCATCTTCAAGAACGCCGTGTTCGGATTGTCATAGGTATAAAACGTTCCCAGCGCCGGATCGTAGAGTGACACCGCCGTGCGCAAAGGATCAAAGTACACGCTGTATCCATTCGCCGTCAGATTCGCCAGCGTGCCGTAAGTTGCGAGTCCCGGCGTCAGGAGTACATCGCATCCCGGAGTGGCTCCACTCAGATCCGGACACAGCCCCACCCCGTTCGCGTTCGGAACCGGCGACGGCCCCGTCGAATTCTGATACAAGCCATGATTAACGTTGGGCACGCCAGTCCAACCCGCACCATAGAGCGGCAATCCCATAGTGTACTTCCGCGCTGGAACTCCAGCCGCCATGTACGCATTCACGGTGTCGTCGATGTCCAGATGCTGTCCGTAAAGCGGATCCTGTTTCGAGTCGAACAACGGAGAAGCGTCGTTGGTCTGCGTCTGCCAGGAGCCGGCGTAGTTGTATCCATCGATCGTGATAAAGTCCACCTGTTTTGCCGCGTGCTTCAGGTCGATGTTCACATAATTCTGCTGGCCCGCTGGTCCATCGAACGACAGTACATACTTCTGCCCGGTGGTTTTACCCAAAGCGTTCAGCTGATTGCGGAACTCTGTAAGCAACGCCGTGAAATTCTGAGTGTCGCTCGCCGTCGGAAATTCCCAATCGATGTTGAAACCATCAAACAGCCCGGGCGCTGAAATTCCCTGAGCAATGTTTCCGTTAATGAACAGGTCGATGCATGAAGCCGCCAATGCCTGACGTCCAGCAGCCGTGCTCGCCGCAGTCTGGAAAGCCTGCGTGTTCGATGATGACGCGCCTCCAATCGACATCAATACTTTCAGTTTCGGATGCAACCCCTTCAACTGTTGGATCGCCGCAAAGTTTCCGTACAGCGGTCCCGGATACGGCTGCCCGTTTACACTTGGCAGATAGGGGGTCTGATAATCCGCCCACGAGTCGGCAATGGCGCACCCGGGTGCGGGCGTTGTTGTGACGTTCGCGAACGCATACAGGAGATGAGACAGCTTGTTCGCCACACCGTTCTGCTGAAGGTTGGCGATGTTATAACCCGCGTAATAAATGCTCCACTCTTCGAAGTACCCTCCCAAAATCTTCTGCTGCCCAAAGGACGGCACTACGAAGGCGATGAGTGTCAACAGACCGAGCGCAAGCGCCCGGCAGGAGTGCGGGAACAACTTCTTTGGCATGGAACGCCTCCAACGCGGAATCTAAGGACGCGGCGGAGTATAGTACTATATAGCGCCTTTTGGCAAGCACTGCATAATATCTAAGCCTGTGCAAAAACTCTCTCATATCGCTATATAGCACACTAACGCGCCGAGTGATGCTCGCTTTCGGTTCCAGCACTCCTTGGAAAAGTAGGAAGGACCAGGAAACGTACACCCGAAGACCGTCTCAAGGGTGAGAACGAAACTCAGGCGGGCTTAGCCTTCGTGCCCCTTAGTGTCCTTCGTGGTTATTCTTTGATTTTTTGGGGAAGCGCTGAATTCCTAGATTTCGGCGTCCTCTGCGGTCTCGGCTCTTGACTTGGTCTTCTGCCGCAAGAAGCTTACCCGGCCAGCAGAGCCACACCCGCGGCGACTAGTAACGCCGCAATCCATCGACGCCGGTCGACTTTTTCATGAAGAAAGATTTTTGCCGCAAATGCATTGCCGATAAACGTCAGCGACGCTGCAGCCGGCGCCACCAGACTTACATCGCCCCATGACAACGCAAACAACAGGCTGAAGAATGCCACAGCCATTGCCATCACTCCGAGGAAAAAACTCGTCCTCGAAAGTACTTTTCCGACTACCGTCCAGAGTCCGCAGCGATCCCACAACTCGTGCACATCGCCAACCTTCTTCATGGCACGCGCGATCAATATGTCGCCCATCACCGAAAAGAAGACAACGATCAGAATTCCGCTCCACGTGTAGAGATGCTTCATCGCTGCGCTCCACCCGATGCCGCCGATGCAACCTCGGATTCGGCTGTCCCGTCCTTCTCGTCTTCTGCGAAGGGGGATTGATGGCGCGCGTGCGATGTCGACGCTTCCCCGCCAGCCACGAATCCAACGCCACCGGAAATCAACACGATCCCCAGCCATCGGAGCAAGCTGATCTGCTCATGCAGCGCAAACTTTGCCACCAGGGCTAACAAAACATATCCGAGCGACGTCGCCGGCAGCACATACGTCAAGTCTGCCCACGAGAGCGCATTCATGTAGGAAGCGAAAAAGGCAAGCAGTAGAAGGATCCCGACGGCTACCCATGGATTCAGCAGCGCAAGAATCACACCCTGCAGATGATGGAGAGAGACGCTGCCCGTCTGCTTCATCCCGTGCGAGAGCATGGAGTCTCCTGCCGCTGCGAAGACGGTTACTCCAGCCAGCACCAAATACTTGCGGAAGGTCACTTAACAGTCAGTTCTCAGTTCGCTCAGCCCGTCTGACAAACTGTTTTGAAGGGGGCGACCTCGAGTTGCCCCGCTCAAGTGGTTTTGAAAGGGCGTTCCTGCCCTAATCGGTCATCGCACCCGCCGGAGCGGCGGCCGCCGCCTCAGCATGCTTCTTCACCAGCTTGTTGCGCGCCGCGCGCAGCTTCAGGAACGTCCTCGCCTCTTTGTAAAGACGCTTGCGTTCCCCGCTGTCAAACGCTGCTTTCTTCAAGATGCGGAAAACCGCTTTCGGACGGAAATAATATTCATCGTAGAAGCGGTGCACCGCGCCAAGAATGTCATCCGCCGGCAGCCCCGGATACTGGATGTGCGCGAGCTGATGTCCGCCCTCGTCCACCATCTTGTTGTCGCCAACCATGAAGCCGTTCTTCACCGCGTAATCGTAAAGTTCGGTTCCCGGATACGCGTGAGCCACTGACACCTGAATCGTCTCCACATCCAGCTCTTTCGCGAATGCGATGGTGTTGTTAATCGTCTGGTGTGTCTCGCCCGGCAATCCGAGAATGAAATCACCGTGAACTACGAGTCCCAGTTTGTGGCAATCCTTGGTGAACTGCAGCGCCCGCTCAACCGTTGCGCCCTTCTTGATGTTCTTCAGAATCTGCTGATCGCCGGATTCATATCCAACAATGAGCAACCGGCATCCCGCTTCTTTCATTGCCTTCAGCGTTTCGTAATCCGTTGTCACCCGCGAAGTACAAGACCACGTCAGCCCAAGCGGCTTCAGCTTCGCGCACAACTCGATGGTGCGTGCCTTCTGGATATTGAAGGTGTCGTCGTCGAAAAAGAATTCCTTCACGTCAGGCCATAACTGTTTGGCCTTTACCATTTCGGCCGCGACGTCATCCGTAGACCGCTTGCGCCACGGATGTCCGCTCAACGTCTGTGGCCACAGGCAGAACGTGCACTGCGCCGGACATCCGCGCGTCGTGTACAACGACACATACGGATACAGCAGGAACGGCACGTTGTATCTCGTCACATCCAGATCGCGTTTGTAGACTTCGGTCACGTGCGGAAGTGCGTCCAGATTCTGGATCTGCGGCGCATCCGGATTGTGCACCACTTTGTCGTCCTTCAAGAACGACACGCCCGCGATCTCTTCCAGCGGCTTTCCATTGGCGTAGTCCACAACGGCGTAATCGAATTCCTTACGGCAAATGAAATCAATCGCGCGGCAATCGCGCAGCGACTTCTCCGGCAGCACGCTCACGTGCGGTCCTACAAACGCAATCTTGATCTTCGGATTGGCCTGCTTGATCGCCTGGGCCAGCCGAATATCCCCGGGGAAGCCCGGAGTCGAGGTAAACAAAACAAGAAACTGATAGTCCTTGGCGATCTCGATCGTTTCCTCGCCCGAGACATGATGAGGCGGCGCATCCAACAGGCGCGCGCCCTCCAACATTCCCGTCGGGTATGCAAGCCATACCGGATACCAATAACTCTCGATTTCGCGCGTGGCGGGCCAGCGGGAACCCGCGCCCCCGTCGAAATTCTCAAACGATGGAGGATTCAAAAACAGTGTTTTTAAAGGCATATTTGGATATCCTGCTATTTTAACACCGGCGCAGACGAACTCTCTCGCCTGACCCCGTACTGCAGCAGGTTCCCCACTTCCTCAGATTTTTCCCTAAGTTCTTGATTACAATCTACTAGGCCTGGATTGGAAAGGAAATTCGCTCGGCTCGAACCACCTATTAGGCGCAGCGAATGGTCAATTTATGCGGTAAGCGGTGTGTCCGTTTCACCCCTGCCGCAATCGCCAGGTCTAAGCCTCCTACTATCCTATCTCTTCGCCTGTTCCCTCATCAATTCAACCGACCGTTTCTCATCGATCAGATGACGCCTTCCATCCTCGCTGGTAGTTGCTCCGCGCCGGATCAGATCGATCACTTCGGGAGGTGTAAGCTGCGGATCCAATGCGAACAACTTGGCAGCAAGATTAGCAACCTGGGGCGTTGCCATCGACGTCCCCGAAATCCTTAGCCTGGCTCCGCCCGGAACATAGCTTTCCACGTTGTACCCATCCGCGTGTACCACCACGGTATCTCCATAGCTGGTGAACCCCGTCTCGTCTCCGGCCTGATTGACCGCCCCGACGGTAATCAGGTTCGGCAGATGCAGCGACGCGGGAATATCCCCGCCGAATCCAGCATTGCTGTCGCTGTTTCCAGCAGCCGCTACGAACAGTGTGTCAGGAGCATTCCTGATCGCCGTCTCGATTGCATTTTTCCAGATCGCATACAGAGCTTCCGCCTTCTTCTTACGCTCCACCGGATCAGTTCCACCTCCCTGCCTCGAGAGCCATGTCTCAAACTCGGGAACATTGTCAGACCAACTCATATTCACCACGCGCACGTGCCGCCTCTTGTAATAGTCCGAGATCTCCTGGAAATCGGCGGCCAGCCGTCTCGCCCATTCCTCGGTCGGCGGGAATGCCAAGTCTGACAGGTTATCGTTGAATCGCACCACCACCAGCCGCGCCGCGGCATTGCCTCGCACCGCAATTCCAGCGCAATGCGTGCCGTGGAGGTAGTGGATCACGAACTTCTGGGCCGCGAAGACCTCGTGCAACTGATCGGTCGAAAGTGTCTTGAACTTCTTTTGCACCGCGTCCGCGTCGGGCGAATCGATTCCATTTTCCAGGTCAAGAAATCCTTTCACCTGTTCGCGGAAGCCCGGGTATATCTTCTCCTGCTCTGCGGTCAGCGGATGAAGGCATCCCTTTGTCGGATTTCCCTTCTCGTCATACGCCAATCCGTGATCTCCACTCGCGGTTGGGTGCGGATCCGTGAAAACCTGATCCGGATACAAGGAAACATCGACTCCTGAATCCCAGATTGCGACCAGAACCGGCGTCGTTTTATCTGCGGTCCCAAGCGTGACCTCGCGTGCCGCCCAGATGTCCGGCTTCACTACCGCGTGCGCCGCGATGTAGGGCTTCAACGCATCCACCAGCGGCGCGCCGATTGGGACAAGAATCTGCACGCCATACCGATCGAAAAGAAGCTGCGCTGCCTGGTGGTTGTCGAGCGCTCCCGATCTTTCTACGACCGGATCGAGATCGGTCCTGGCGTCTGCAATGGCAAACGTGGCTGTGTAGACCTTGGCCTGCGCATATAACAGCTTCACATCATCTTGCACCACATCCCATGGCAGAGGATTGATTGCGTCCGACACATGCTTGCCAAAAGATTGTTCGAACGCCGGACCCGTTGTGCTCTTCGCCTCAATCGCCGCCTGCAACCAGGCCCGTTCATAGATTCCCACCACGAGCTTCGCCGAGGGCTTCTCCTGCTCACCATGCAGTTGATCAACTGTCCGCAACGCCGCGTCGTATTCTCCCGCCAGCATCTGCAGCTCCAGTTTCTCGTTCAGTAGGGCGCGCATCGTTGCCTTGTCGCCAATGTCGTAGCCGCTCAGAATGGCATCGAGGTCACTCCGCACCTTGGCGGCAAAGGCATGGAACGCGGCATCCTCGCCCGCTACCATCCCCGAGGCCGGTCCTTTCACGGGATAAGCGAAGCGCGGCAGGTCATCACCGCTCTTGACGATTTTCTTTCCGGTCGATAGGGCCCAGGAACAAACCACCAACAGCGCAACAAACGAGGTCAGCAGCACGCGCAGTTGCCTTGCCATAGGGCACCTCAGAGGTGGGAATCAGGGCCGGGGAATGCCTAAGACTCTACACCTGCCGCCGTTGAAGGAAGAAGAAAATTCTTAGGGATTGGTTAGAAGAGTTTCTCAGGTCCGCTATTCAGATTCGCCGGAACCAGGTATGTAGAACGCCACACCGCGATCCGCATTTGCCTTCTCGGTCGCCGGGAGATCGAGGTCGGCCAGCGCGATCCTCTCGATGTGCTGCGGACCAAAACTCCACAACATCTGACCGACGATCGCATAATTCTGCGTCTCTTCCCTGTGCCGGTCGCGAAACACGAGCACCGTGGGAGGATCAATCGGTTCATCCTGCGCTTGCGCATTCGGAGGTGGGTCCGCGTTGGGCCGCCGCGGAGCATACGCATCCTGATCGCCGTCCGCCTCTTCCTGGCGCCACATGCGCTGCTGTTCCAGACTCTGCTGATTCATCTCATTCGCAATCTGGAACTGGCGGTAATAATCGTCATCGAATCGCTGGTCGTCCTGATTCCACCACCACGGATCGTAATAGGCCGCTCCCCACCACGGGGACCAACCCCATCCACATCGCCAGCCGAGACAATTGTTCCGGAACCCAAAAGTGCGGAAACGTCCGTTGCGAAAACCGTTGTGCAGAAAAGGACCGCGAGAACCGAAGTGGTTGGAATGAACGAAACCGTTGCCGCCGTGGAAGCCAGACATCCCACGAGGGGCGCCGGAAAACTGACCGCCAGAGAAATGGCCGCCACCGAAGGAACCGCCGCCTACGTGCCCACCGAATCCGCCGGCATGTCCGCCACTGAAGCCAGCGTGGCCACCGCCGCCGAATCCGCCATGCCCTCCACCGCCGCGCTGTGCCCACAACGATACCGAGAGCACCAGCACAAACGCCGCAATGGACGCCGGGCGACGCATACAACCACATTATAAGCCCATTCGTAACCTCTGGCGTCCGACAATGGACCTGCGAATGGCCGAGAGATCGAGTCGACGTTTGAGATTTGCATTTGGTTGTGCTGAAGCTGACACCAGAAAGGTGAAACTAGAAAGGATTGTCATCCTGAGCGGCGGCGAAGCCGACGCGAGGGACCGTACGAAGGCATAAGCCGCCGAAGAAGTTAACGGGGTAGTCGAAGCCGCACGCACGAAGACCGACAGCCCGAAGCCCTAATTCTGATCTCCCGCCCCATGCTTCTGCTTGCACAGTTTGCAATAGGTCGCAGGCAGCGAATTATCGATGCGATGTTTCACTGGTGCCAGCGTTTTCAGATACGCGAACATCGCTCTCAGATCGTCATCTGTCAGATTCTTGAAATCTCCAAACGGCATGATCGAGTTCAACTTTCGCGCGCCTACATATCCGCTACGCATTACCGTGATGAAACTGGCCTCGTTGTAATAGCTGATCCCCGATGCTTCGGGCGTGATATTCGCGCTGGTGGCCGATCCCCACGGACCCGCCAGCACTTCTCCGCCGCCATAAGGCAATTTGCTGATCGTGTTGTGACAACCGCAGCCCAGATTCACCATGTACTTCCCACGCGAAACCGGATCTGCCGCCGGCCCCGCAACCGGCCTCGTCACCGGTTCTGGAGCGCTCTGTACCAGCAGGTTCACAGGAAAATTAACTCTCGACGGTGGCAAACTATTTCGCAAAGGAGAGAGCGACCGTAAATACACCACCACCGAACCTAGATCCTCGTCAGACATATCTCGATATTGCGCATAAGGCATGATCGGAAAAATTGTCGTACCGTCATGCTTGATCCCTTCCCGAATCGCGCGTGCGATCTGATCATCCGTCCACTTGTCAGAACCGGTCTCCGCATCGGGCGTAAGATTTGGAGCCACCACACTTCCGGGAAATCCGGGAAGCTCCATCGCCTGTCCCCCCAGTTCCATGTTCCAGGCTTTTGGAGCACCATGCTGCGTCCAGTCAGCCTGCGTATGGCAGTCTTCACAGCCCAATAGTCCCTGTACGAGATACTTCCCGCGGGCCAACCGCTCTGGCGTGCGCTCAAACTGGCGGCCCGTCGTAGCGCGCACTCTGGGCCCGAAGAACGGCCGCCAGCCAATCGTGAAGGTAATCACAACGACAAGCACCACGCACAGCACCGCCACGGAATAAAACAGAATTTTCCCAAGGTTTCTCAATGGAAATCCCCCAGTTGAAAGTTCGACGTGCCTTCAACCACGCCCCAAAGCAGCAATTCGTCAGATGATACAGGAATCTATAGCCGAGGAATTCAGAAACTATTGCTAGCCGCGAAGCGGCGAAAGAATGCAGCCCACAGCGCAAGCTGTGGGTGTTTTTACGAGAGAGGATATTCAGCCCCGAAGGGGCGAAAGAGAAGCTTCTATTATTATCGCGCGAACCATAAAAAGCGTTGATCGCTTCTCCAACATAAACGAACGGAAGAGTGCCTTTCTACTCTTCACTTCCAGTTTAAGGTGTCATCGTGAACACCGTTCCGTCATTCGAAGCTCCGAAAAACTCGCTCGTCCCGTAGAGCAACCCATCGTGCAAAACCACAATCGACCCATCGGGATTCTGTCCGCTATTCGCCCAATTATGGAGAATCGTCTCGGTCCAATTTCCCTTCCCCGTCGGCGCGAGTGTGAAAATCGTGCCGCAACCCAAATAGCAAGCGCTCGATCCTCCATTCCAGGTAGTTCCGTAAAGATTTCCCTTCTGGTCCAGAGCCGTCGTCGTCGCCGGAGTCGCGCCGTCCTTGCCTCCTCCGAACGTGTGAATCACGTTGTAAGTCCAATGTCCGCCAGATTGTGCCGGAGGAGTTAACTCAAAGGCAGTCCCAGAATCGTTAGCCACGCCACTGTACGACGCTGTTCCATAGATGACACCGTTGCGTCCAATCACCAGGCCTCCGATCGGATATCCGCCATCGGTGCTAGATCCGGTAAAGCTGTGAAGAATCGTCTCCGTCCACGCGCCTCCCACGACCGCAGGCGGAGACAACTCGAATACGGTCCCAAACCTCGAGTGTCCACCATCGTAAGTAGTGCCGTACAGATTGCCCTTACCGTCGAAGACGATATCGGCATTCGCCGCTTGCCCATCGCCGGTCGCCGCGGGAAAAACGTGAATGATCGTCTTTGTCAAGATTCCGCCCACCTTGGCAAACTCCCAGACTGTACTCGGTGTCGTCCCATACAGCGCATGACTCGGCCCAATCTTTACATTCCCCGGCGCTTGACCATCCTGTGCCCCGGTAAATTCGTAAAGTAACTGCTTCGTCCACGAACCGCCATTGCTTGGCGGAGTCAGTTGGAAAATGGTTCCGCATCCCTGAAAGCAATTGGCCGAGCCGCCAAGAAAAGTCGTGCTGTAAATCTCTCCCTTGGGACCAAACACAATATCGTTCGGCTGTTGCCCATCGATACCGCCCTCGAAGTGATAAAGAACGTCCTCCGTCCCAACTCCCATTTCCGTTTGGTGGAGTCAGTTTGAACACAATGCCGGACAAGCCCGCTCCGCCCACGGCAGTAGTTCCATACACCGCGCCGCTGGC
>Ga0070734_10003863_pt1 | contig 15001 bp, 14 predicted proteins | sample Coa_R1_8_FD_66444 | JGI IMG/M metagenome (GOLD analysis project Ga0070734, IMG submission 66444) | Surface soil microbial communities from Centralia Pennsylvania, which are recovering from an underground coalmine fire - Coalmine... | ecosystem: Environmental > Terrestrial > Soil > Unclassified ...
TGTTCACCAGTGCTTCTGCATCCACATACCCGCTATCCACCAGATGCGTTTCTGGTAAGAGATCCCGTTGTTCAAGGGCATCGTGGATGCGTGGGAGAGCTGCCAGATCGGAGACAGGCGCGGGCGTGGTTTCGACATGGGTAATGAGATGAGGTGTCTGCTCATCGCACGTTTCCGAGACATGCACTTTGTACCCAACCCAACTCGTTTCTCGCTTTTTGGCGTAATGCGCCTCTGGATCATACGGAGAATCGATCCCCTCCCCAGCGGCGGGTCGATTGTCGCTCTCTCGCCAGCGCAGTTCTCCCTCTTCCCAAAAGAACTGCTGAATCCAGACACGGCGCAGCGTTTGCACAGCGGGTATCTCCCGTATCCACACTGGGGCGCAGGAAGCATAGATCGCCTCCAGCAGGTGGCTCCCATCGTTGCCCACGACCAGAGCATACGCCTCACGGGCGGCTTTGCCGTCGGGCAATCGATAGTCTTCGACACGATGTTCGTAGCGCTCGACCCAACCTTCTTGTATCTGTCCGATCAGCCACTCTGGAGCTGTAGCGGCTAGGGCGTTCAGGGTGGCTCGAAAGGTTTCCCCGACCCCCTCGATGCGATTGAGACGGCGAATCTTCGCCAGCACATGGGTCGAGTCACTGCGTTGTCGTCCCCGAACTTTCACATACCCTCCTTCTCGCAGCCGCGCCAGCAGCAGATCAAAGATCCGCAGTTCCTGATTTCTAGCGACCAGGCGCTGCCGGAATTCGGTCAGGACACTGTGATCAAATCCGGGATCATCAAGTTCTAAGCTGAGCAGGTATTTCCAATCCAGCCGACCACGCACCGCATTGGCTGCTTGCCGATCAGAAAGGTTCTCGACAAATTGCATCACGCTCACCAGAGCCAGTCGCCACGGCGCTTCAGCAGGTTGCCCATCCTTGGGGTAGAGGTCGGCAAAATCCTCATCGGTATATATCCTTCCCAACCTATCGCGCAACTGGAGGTAGATGTTCCCTTTCGGGTAAGCCGCACGTGCTACTCGGGCCGTTTCTGGCGGCACCGGACAGATTGATTGGGGTTTAAGTGACATCGAACTTCTCCTTGAGGCTCTTCCTGGCCGATGCTTCCTTCGTTTTTTCACTTCTCTCTTTCTTTATCGTCAGGTCCTGGCAGGTTCGCCAACAGTATCCTGTCGGGGGATGAGCCAGTATACCTTGGATCTGAGGATGCTCTAGGATTTGATACCCTCTTGCTCGCGTGACAAAATACACACCTGCCTTAAGGAGTTGAGCTATGGCTACTGTGTCGCCATATTGCCCATCGAGGCGAACTAAAGCCACCTCTGGAGTGAGGGCAAAATGTTTCAAGTAGGTCGTAATGGACTGTAATGCTCTTGCGAGTTCACTGCGATAGTCGCCATTGCCTCGGCCCGCATACGTGCCAATCCATTGACGGGTCTGCATTTGAAGAGCAACCGTACGTGTTCGGACAACCTCTCCTCGCTTTCGTCCGGTGTAGCCTGGTGCACAGACCGCATCAAGTCGGCGTCGAGGGGGAGGCAAGGCAGGATCACAGGGCAGTGCCCGCTGTCGTGCTGCCTGACGTGTGGCATCAACATCAAAGACAGTGTAGCGGCGCTCCTGCCGATCGAAGACTCCACCGATGGATTCGTTCGTCCATCCCTCGGCAAAGCTGTGCTGCTCAAAGAGCGTGCGAAAGGCTTCTAGACAGGGACGGTCTACACTCGCCAGGAAACGACTCAAGACGGAGCGATGGGGAAGCTCAGCACGCCCAAACAAGGCCATGAACGCAGTGCCGAAGGGGGCCAAGCGCTCAAAAAAGTCTTTGAGCGTTCGTTCTCCACTGATGGCATAACCTATGAGTAGAGCGAGGAAGTCGATGGGTTCATAGTCACCGAAGCGCCCACGTACCAAACGAACTTCCTGACCAAAGGCTTCCAGGAGACCTTTCTTCTCTAGATGACGGGCAATAATGACCACTTCAGCAAACCATGCAGGCACTGAAGGACGATCTTCAGACGTTGTTTGGATTTCAATACAAGGGTTCGATACCATATGCAAAGAGACCTCCTTGATAAGAGAAAATGACCTATGTTTCTCCTCTATTAGAGATCTCTTTTTTCTTTATACTGCTAGCTTGCTTGTAATTTCATCTCGTTGCGCATCCCGTGGGCTGATCTAGGGCATTGGACGAACGACAATTGTGGATGGCAACGAGAAAATTTTGAAATCTCACTACTGCTTATCAAGCAGTACAGCATACCGCTGTATGCTATAATGGAGAAAAAGGGAAGACTTTGCCTAGACTTGAACGGGAAAAACAGGTTCTCATTTATGCTGATGAAAATGGTGTAGAGCCATTCTCTCTCTGGATGAAGCATCTCAAGGATGTTGCTGGAAGAAACCGTATTATCACACGCCTTGATCGCTTAGCCCAGGGACATTATGGTGATTGTGTGTCTGTTGGTGAAGGAGTCTGCGAACTGAGGATGTTCTTTGGCCCTGGTTATCGCATATATTTTGCAGAAAAAGACGGCGATGTGGTTATTCTCCTGTGTGGTGGAAACAAAAGCACACAATCACAAGATATCAAACATGCTCATTTGTATTGGAAGGAGTATCTAAACCGTGAGAAATTATAGAACATTTGATGAATGGAAAGACGAATACTTTCGTGAGCATCCCGAAGAGCTTGACGGCTTTATCACGACCATATTCGAAGAATATGCAAATGATGGTGATATCGGTGCCTTCTTGGCATCCTTGCGCACAGTAAGCCGCGTGAAGGGCATCACGGCCATTGCAGATGAGGCAGGCTTAACCAGAAATGGTATCCAAAAAGCCCTCTCAGAGCAAGGCCATCCAAAATTCGAAAGTATCAATGCCATTCTCCACGCAATTGGGTATAGTCTCATGCCGAAAAGAATGGGCACCAATGATAGCCTCTGCTAGCATACATAGCGAGCTTCTATAGGGGTCGAGTATTGACCGAACGAAAAAACACGCTAACGAACCTTTATTAGAGGGGTTTTCCTGTCTGGACCCTAATTTGATAGAAAAGGAACTTAAGATATCGTTGCCTTAAAATTAGAATGTATCGATATCTTTTTCGCCAGACAGAAGAAATTTCAGTAACGATTTTTTCTGAAATCTACATGTTTGCGTAATCCCAAGGAGCAGCAAATATAAGGGTGCAACAGTTTTGTGGAAATGTGTTGATATCTTCCTTTGTACAGCAAGATGTCTGATTGCTCTTTCTGCCATGTTGTTATTCCATGAAATTCCATCATGTTCAATAAACGTAAATAAACTTCTTCTATACCGTTTAAAACGTTGCTGATATTTGTGTGTCAACTCAGAATAGTATACTTTATCCTCAATAGCCCCTTCATAGAATTGATCTATTTGTTTGCGGAATTTCTGAAGATATATCTTTTTTAACCCATAGTCTTGAACTGTTGCAAGGATAGGAACGAGTAAATTCTTGAATTCCACAACGAACGTTTCAAATTCACCATCAAATGGGGCTTTCCAAAGGTCATCATTTATATCACGAATGAGGTGGACAAGACATTTTTGCTGCATACATTTTAGGGCATCATAGCCACCGTAAAAATCAGATATCAGTACGCCCTGATAGCCAGATAAAAGTTCATGAACAATAGTTGCCTCTCGTGTTTCTGTCAATCGGAAGATAACATGCGTTCCATCGGTAAAAACCCATACATATTGGTCAACGCCCTCAATGTTTACTTTTGTCTCGTCTGCATGAATAAAAGGGCTTGCCAGAATATGCTTCAGAAGTAGGCTTTCTGTATCTGCATAGTAGAGAGCAAAGTATCTAAAAAAGTTTGCAATAGTAGCCGCACTAATTTGCTCGTTAAACTGGTCCTCCATAGCCTGGATAATAATTCGATAAGGTAGACGAAGCACCATCCTTTGGTAAATGACCCATGATTGGAGGCCATGCCCAAATAATTGGGAAGTAGCGAACTTCTCAATTTCCGGTGGTCTGTAATAACGATGACATTTTATACAATATCCTTCCGCTCCAATATACTGGATAACCGTTTTTTTACATCCGTTTTTAGTGAAGACGAGATCAATAATCGTTTTTTTAATCAGCTTTTTTGATGCTTTTAAAGATGTATCACTACATATAGAGCATGTTTCTTTCTGTGATACATGGATTACTCTCGTTGATTTTGGAATTGGTCTTGTATATCTCTGATGACCTATTTTCCCTCCACGTTTTTTCTCTTTGTTACTATCTATTACCTTATCTTGCTGGAGATGTAGCTTCTTTTTGTCATAATCAGCATGTGCAAATTTGAGTATTTGCTCGAATCGGCTATGGATTTGCTCACCAACGAGAGTAGCAGGTCGTTTTTGTTGATCAATAAAATCAATAGTAGGTTGCAAATCTGCGACAGAGCCTATTCTAGTGAGTTCATCAGTTAGCAATTGAAGGGCTATGCAATCCTCTTGGTTGTAGGTTATGAGGAGTTGCTTGTACTCTGAGTTATACGTTTCCTGCCAATAATATCGCCAAACAAGTGCTTGTAGGCCTGATGCATTAGGTGAGGTCCAAGATGCTCCAATGAAATGTCCAATATCCTTTAAACTGTTTGATCGTACAGGGAAATAGACTTTTCCATAAATGAACGTTACGATATTGATCATACGTTGCCTAATATACTCCCAATTGGTCTGATATCGTATTGCAAGTTTCTCAAGAGCGTGGGGCTCGTATGCTCCATAATGGTAGATAGGTGCTTCAGGGTACGCACCTATCTTTTCGAGGAACTGACGCCAAATTTTCTCCTGATCCTCAGCAGTTTCTCCCCAAAAAGGATAGTACGAGCATTTACCATTTTCAGAAACTAATAGGCCAATGAGATAGTACGAGCGTTGATCTGGTATTCCTTCGATATCCAAAAATAGTTCAACCCACTGTCTGGACAGAATTGGTAGTTCTTGAAGATAGATTTTGTTTGTTCTTATCGCTAACGCCTGTAATTCCAACCTGTGACGTATATGTATTTTTTTCGTTGGTTTCCTACTTCGTCTGGGCTGAAATAAATACGAAAGTTGTTTAACGGTAAAGATCCCTTTTTTATGATAGCTTTGGATAGCTTTTGGGGTCATCCGATCCAGCAGGGTTAGTGCATCCTCTTTTTCAGCTTGGCTTCGGCATAGTTCTTGAAATTGGCAGGATGGACAATGTTTGTTCAAAATTACTGGAGGTGGGGTAACAGGAGTTGTAATCAACCATTCTTTCAGGGGATCAAGAACTTGCTTAAGCTTTTTATAGCTTAATTCTAGGTTGAACTTATTAACTCGTTCTCCCATCCTAACAATATATCCAATAGCAGGAAGCTTGTTCTGTATTTTTCCGAGTACGAATCCAGCAAATATTAATTCAAGCTCTTGTTCTTTATTAATATCATATGTTCCTACAATAATCATTGGTTCATAATATTTATCTATTTTATGTACTAACGTTAAAACATCACAAGAGGCTGCTAAACCCTCATTCTTAAGTATCACGTTGATAATAAGGCCTCCTTCCTTGTTAAGATCATTTATAATGCGTGCTGTAGCTGTTAGAGAGCCTTGCTTAAGTGTAGAGATATACTTGAGCTGATTGAGAATCCTTTGCTGTTCAATAATATGGGTATATTCATGAAGCATTCCTTGCTCATTAGTACAGAAAAGGAGAAATGCCTTTCGAGGACATTGTGAATAAGCAACTAGTATTTTGGATGTAATTGCAGTAGGCTGCATGGTGCTTCCTATTTTTTCTCTTTACAATAACAATCATAATATTCAATTTTACCGCTTTTCTCAACTATCTTAAATCATTCTTGAAAATGCCCGTTATACCCGATAAATACAAGCTTTAAATGCTCTATGACAGATTATCATGGTAGTTCGCTCTTGCTTGTTATTCCCTCTCATTCCCCTTGAGATACTGATAGAGCGTCTGCCGACTTACTCCTAACTCCCGAGCGATCTGCGCTTTACTTACCCCTGTGTTAAGGCGCTCGTGAAGCTGGGTGACTGTTTCTTGGGAGAGCGCTTTTTTGCGGCCTGTATAGACCCCTCGTTTCTTTGCCAGCGCAATCCCTTCCCGTTGCCGCTCCGCGATCAAGGCCCGCTCGAACTCGGCAAAAGCTCCCATGACCGATAAGAGGAGCGAGGCGAGGGGAGAATCATCTCCGGTAAAGGTGAGCTGTTCTTTCACAAACTCCATACGTACTCCCTTCCGCGTCAGGGTTTGGACGATCTGGCGTAAATCATCGAGGTTACGAGCCAGTCGGTCCATGCTATGGACGAGAACGGTATCTCCTTCGCGGACAAAGCTGAGTAAGAGGGCGAGCTGGGGGCGCTTGGTATCTTTGCCAGAGGCTTTGTCGGTAAAGACTTTGTCCAGTTCGATCCCTTCTAGTTGTCGGGCGGTCTCTTGCTCCTCGGTGGAGACGCGGATATAGCCAATACGTTGTCCTTTCATGCTGCTGGTCAAAAATTCCTTTCTGGCTCCAAATGGCTCATAAGTGTCAAGATAGAGTCTATCACCCTGCGACAGAAGTGTCAAGAAAAGGGAAAAAGGGCGCTATGCTGACAGGGAAAAGGGCTCCGTGTCGATGTCAAGATGGGGTATACCCCAACTGGACATCGCAAGGCTTTTTGTGTTTTTTGTCACTTTCTCAGCTTCGAAAATGAGTATTTCCATGTAATAAATGTATTTTAGGTTTTACAGGCTAATATGGCGGTCTTAGAAAGCGATGCTGGCCAGGGACCTTGTGTCTTCTTTTATTCAGTTTGGCACTGTGAGGTTTATTCTGCACAGAGCGAGAAGGATGACTCAATACTCCTACTTGTGCTCTCCGGCTCTCTCCCGTGGAAAGTTTTGCGGCAAAAACGAGGGCCTCTCTCAACTTCCTTTCTATGGTCTGCCTGGTAGGTTCCTGTAGAAAAGAACCATCGTACAGTAATGCATAAGCTTCTAGACCATGATGAACATGCTCGTGAAGGATTTGTTGAAAGCGGGTCTCATTTTCTCCGAAATCCTGGTCGTATTTTGCCTGTTCCGCCCTCAACTGCCTAATATTCGTATCTTTTCCGGGGGGCCGGTATGGCCTTTGCTGGCGGACTCTCAACCACACTCTGTTGCATTGATAGTCATCTGTCGCAATGTCCAGCATCTTCAAGAGGCTGCTTACTTGCCTAAGCTCTTCATTAGTCTCATAGAGTGTATTTTTGTATCCTTTATCCTGGCATTGTTGAAATTGTTCGGCGTTGTCCCTAAAATCGTATATTAGAGTAGTAAGCCTTTTTACCATATTGCTTCGCCACTTTGTAATGTTGCACTGCTCTTCTGAGTTATTTGTCTGCCGTAGAAGCCTTGTAAAACCATTATCATCCGAATCTATCATCGGTCTAATCTCGTCTACAAGAGTGTTAAACATGTCAGGTTGTTTTGCCAATTTCTGAGCGTCTGAGCGCCTTGCATCCAGCATGCGCTCTGCACGAGGAATGGTCCAACTCGTGCTCGAGAACCGGGGCTCGTTCAAACTCTGCTTTAGGATCTGGTAACAAGCGTTTTCAAACTGTTCTTGAGCAATAGTTTTATTTACTGGTGTCGTATCTGGGTTTAAAATATCATATAATCCATTACTAGCATCCTCAAATTGCTGCTCATAACCAGGATCCCACTTCCCAGCAGTGCTTTGTTGAGCTCTAAATTCGCAAAGTTGTTGCATGGCCGTAAGGTGTCCTCTTATTTCTCCAAGCGCCTTGCTACAGCGATCAAGTCCGGTTGAAGCGCGCTGCCTGGCGTCTTGGTTGGTCTTGGAATCTCTGCCAGCCTTAGTGGACAACATACTAGAAATACCACGTTGTATTTTAACAGACGTAGAATCTTTCCCCCAGCTAGATGTAATTGTAGCGTCGTGTTTTTGGGCTTGTTGAATGAGACCCCGAACTGGGTTTATGAGTTCCCTTCGTATATGTGATCGAATAGGCTCCATAGAGTCAGAGTTTAATAGTTTGCGAATGTCTCCGAGAATACTATTAAATTGGGATATTTGTGTCTTCTTTCGGTGAATCCTGTCACCGTCTCCTACTGCCTTCTTTAATTCATTAACAAACTTCTGTCTCTTATTACGCTCGTAATGTGTATATTGAGCGTCACCTGGTATTTCTGAATCTCCTCCGGATAGTTCCATTGTACGATGGGACTGCGGTGCTAATCTTCCCAATGCTCCAGGTAGTTCCAAAATATGTCTCCTTATATCATTAGGACTCTGAGGTACCGGTTTACGGGATAACTGCGAAGACCAGTACTCTCGTTCTGGCGTAACAACCTGTAATCCCTCATTGTCGAGAGGTTGTTGTCTTGCTTCGACAAAGTGTAATCCCTCATTGTCGGGAGGTTGTTGTCTTGCTTCGACAAGGTGTAATCCCGGGTCTTGCTGCACTACTTCTATGTTTCCACTCGTCTCAATCTGTCCAGTGCGAGTTTCTCCATTCTCTTCTCCTGATCCTTGTTGTATTGGATTATCTGTTAAATCACCTATTCTTACGCGGTGTCTAGAGGAAAGATGGTCAACAGAAAAGGGCATGTTAGGAAAAGGTGTTGTGGTCTCTTGTGAAGAAGATGGAAGATGGTTCTCTGGATGTGGAGAAGAATGTCCTTCTTGAGAGCCAAACATGTCTTTCTGTAGAGCAAGAGAGTTTCTTGGGTGGAATGGAAGATCGTTTGTATGGCTTTTTGTCTCCTTTTGTCGCATATTTTCAAAATTGTTCATGAATAGGAAGATCTTTTCTCTTTGTGAATTTTTCTAGCATATGCTTCTATTTTAGCATGATAAATCGATTATTTCCATCGTGGTGGCTGTTAAAGGATTTATCAAGAGAATGGAGAATCCCCCTAAGATCAATGCTGTTGATGAATATTTCCCTCTTTGCCCTTTTTAACAGGATCTATACCCCACTTTTACAGCATGAACTCCTCAAGGGGCACCAGATCCACACAAGCCTTCAAGGTTTCTTCCCGTACCAGCAGCCGGTTTTTCAGCTCATAGCACGTAATGGGAAGCAGAGAAAAGATCTCATCAGCTGCGAATTTTCCAGCGAGGAGCCCAAGGGCAAGAGAATGCCCCAAGCATTCCCCCTATTTCCGGGGGTCCATATCGCTTCAGCCAAACGATGATCCTTATGCTCATAGGGGGCGTATAGCTGGGCGTATAGCTGAAGGAGCGTAAAGATGCCCTCTCCTGCGTTGCTTTACTGGAAAAGTGAATGGTTCGGACGGTTAATACGAGCGAATTGGTATTGGAAGTAACTAATCAGGTATCGGGAATATAGGGAATCAAACCTTTGTGGTAGGCGATCTCTTGTATCTCTCTGGGTGCGTGGCGCACATCAATAATGAGCCCATTGACTTCGAGCATCCAGATCAGAGGATTCTTGTCCACCATGGAGGGAGTGGACCAATCAGGGTCCATGGGGTGCATGCCCAAGAGGTCTCTAATCTGTTTGGATTTGGCCTGCATGGTGGAGGAGCTAAGATCGAATGCGCCCCAAATCTGAGAAGCTGCAATGTGGGGAGGCTGGGAGGAATCAAAGAGAAAGTTGACCATCCCGAGCGCATGAATAATCCCACATGCCCACGTCGTTGCCTTCCCTCGTGCCAGTGGGGATGGACGTTTTCGGCACAGGGTTGCAGTCAGCTCACGAGAGAGTTGAGCATACTCCTCATCTAAATACTGTTGACTGAAGATGTCAGTCAGGTGTGTAATTTCCTGGAAGCGAGCCTGCATCTCTTTGGGGACATGCAATGATGAGCTTCTCTTGGGCATAGATGTCTCCTTTTTCTCTTCTGCTGAAATACGAACGCCCGAACGGTTCGATCGAACGGAACGAGCGAACGGGTAAGCCGTATGTCATGAGAGAGGGCGTTATGGCAGACCGATGAGGAAATCATAGTTCCCCTGTCCCACAGTGGTCTCAAGCTGCTGGAGAATCTGTTCCACATTGTCATAGGGCCCTGCAATGAAAAAGGGCTTTCCATTTTTCCCAAAGGGGAGTTGATAGAGCTCGTTGAGTGTCCCACGTACTTCTAGTGGCCAGTCCAGATGGAAATTGACAGGAATGAGATACTGAGAAGAAAAGAGAAAGTAGCCCATGAATCATCCCATTGCTGTCAATTTGTCTGAAACAGATCGCACCTCTTTACAAACCTTTCTCCATGCAGGCAAGGCCAATGCCCGAACCTTTGCTCGTGCGTACGCCTTACTGAAAGCGTCTGATGGTTGGACTGACGCCCAGATCTGCGATGCCTTTGGAATCAGTCGCAATACCGCTATCAAAGTTCGGCAAACATATCTAGAGGAAGGGCTAGACGGGGTGCTCCACGACAAAAGGCAGCAACGATACCGCCAAGCCTTAACAGGCGAGCAAGCGGCACACCTGATAGCCATTACCTGTACTCCCGTTCCTGATGGCCACGACCACTGGACCTTACGCTTGCTGGCAGGAAAAGCGGTCGAATTGGGCTTTGTGGAGAAGATCTCCCCCGAAACCATCCGCCAACTGCTAAAAAAAATGAGCTCAAACCTTGGCAACACGAGCAGTGGTGTATCCCAGCAGTAGGGGCAGAGTTTGTGGCAGCCATGGAAGATGTGCTCGATCTCTATGAAGAAGCCTATGACCCCAACTATCCCGTCATCTGTTTGGACGAAAAATTGGTGGCTCCTCATGCCGATGTTCGCCCACCCCTTCAGGCTACCCCAGGACAAGTGGAACGGGTTGATTATGAATACGAGCGTTTGGGGACAGCCAATCTCTTCTTCATGGTTGAGCCTCTGGGTGGCTGGCGTCATGTGGAGATGACCGAACGACGCACCAAACTGGATTATGCCGAGTGTATTCGTTGGCTGGTTGATCGTGCCTACCCCAAGGCCAGATATATTCGTCTGGTCCAAGACAATCTCAATACTCATACCCCAGCTGCTCTTTATGAAGCCTTTCCTCCTGCCGAAGCTCGGCGCATCTTGCAGCGCATCGAGTTCCATTATACCCCAAAGCATGGCTCTTGGCTCAATATGGCCGAAATCGAGATTAGCATTTTCCAGAGAGGCTGTCTCTCGCGACGCATGGACTGCATGGGAACCTTGAGGCGGCGGATCAATACCTTGGAAATGAAGCGCAATGCTGAGCGTCGTACGATTTCCTGGCAATTTACTTCCAACGATGCCCGTACCAAACTTCATGACTTTTACCCTGACCTCAAAAACAAATCGGACTGACCACTAGGAGCAATTGTGATTGTGCCCAGTCTGGGTGTGGTTGAAAGCCAAATTGGGCTGCATACTCAATACCGGCATAAATCATCTGATGGGCGAGTTCGATGGGACAAGGAACCATGCTCTGCCTCTTATCCATGGTTTCAAAGAGCTCTCGATAGTGATCGGTGGAGATATTTGTTTTGACAAAGGTGTCTTTCAATCCAAGACAAAACTGATCTATCAGGTAACTCCCACAGCACATCTTCCCGTTTGGTTGTTGGCGGGCGAGGAAGATGGGTGCTAGTCCAGATCCCCCTCTCCATTCCTCGCTGATCCAACATTCCCGTATGGGGAAGGTACGGGCGTCGCGAAGCAGGGACTCAGGGGATGTTATGGCGCTCTGTCGTGATTTGAAGGCGGAAACGCCTTTGTGCTTCCCATGTTTGGTCATGGTTTTGTTCCTTTTTCTTTTTGGCAGCAAACCGAACGCTCGAACGGTTCAGGCGAACGGATACCGTATCTCTGGAGGTTCAATCGGGGAAATTTTCCTTGAAACAGGTGTTGATGGTTTCCACAACTTTTTCAAAGAGGTCCTTCTTCTGCTGCATGATGGGAGCTTCTGCGTTTTCTTCTCCTTGGTAGAGCTCTGCTTGGATGAGCATTTTCCCCTCACGGAGCTTGATGAGCACGATTTTCCCCAATTCTCCAAGGGTGGTGTGCTCAAAGAGATAGCACTGTCCCCGATGGTCATAGCCTCGTATGGCTCTTACCCCAGGAGGGAAATCCTCTGGCCGGAGCTGTTGTAACCCAGGTCTCAGTTGTTGGCCTTCTGCGAGCCACTGGACTTCTGCCTGGCGGCGTTTTGCTTCTCCAAGCGCCTCAAGCCCCTGTTGTATGCTTTTCTGACTCTGTGAAGCCCGCTTGCTCGGAGGTGGCTGGTGTTTCCCGCTCTTGAGCTCGTGTGTTTTTCTAACCATCACGGTGGTGAGCAGATCAGCCATGCGTTTGGCATCCTGAAAGAGTTGCTGTTTTTCCTCGTCCGCGAAGTGGCTCCCTAAGCCTTGACTCAGCATGACCTCAAATTCCCCCGTCGTGAGAATATTCCCATCCATAATAGTGTCGCTGACACTGAGTTGTCTGTACCTCGCAAGCGTTTCCCCGCAGGCGTGGGCAAGGGGTTTCAGTTGCTCATCCACATCTGGGTACATATCAGCGGCAATGGCTTCATTGACCACAAAGCTCACCCCATTGCCGTGTCTTTCAAAGCGAAACAAAAAAAGAGCAACAGTATTCCCAGCTACATTCGTCAAACTATTCATTACCAACCTCCCGTTTCTTCGCCATTATACCATGTGTTCTCTGCATCTTATCTATACTATCTCCTCATCTCAAGAAAAAGAAAAGTCATAGGTTTGGTAGGTATTATCGTAGATCATGTTGCCGCAATTAGAGCCAATGAGGAGGTGAAGAGTGTAGCGGGTATTGGGCTGGAAATTTGCAAAAAAGGCGTCCTCTTCGGTCGTTTGATTGACTCCCATGGGCCAATTGCCCAGAGCATTCGAGGGTTGATAGATAGTATTGTCAGGCAGGGTGAGAGAAAAGGTGTTAAAGCCGACCGAAATACAGGAGACGCCACTTTTATTGGTGACGAAGAAAGCCCATTCATAGGAGTTATTGGTGCTGTTATAGAGCACACTTTTGAGCGTGATGGTGAGAGCGTTTCCACATTGGACACACGTGATGCTCAGTGGAAGCTTGGGGCTGCTTGTGTTTAGCGAGAGGGTGGATGGTGGAGCAACAGGCGTCTCTATCACTATGGGGGTTGGGGGAGGTGTTCTATCACTGCTAGAGGCGAGAGTGATGCTAGTGGCAGAGAGGCTAGGAGATGGGAGTTGAGTGGCATTGACGGTGGTTGTGGGAGAGCTTGCTGGCATGGTACCAGAAGCAAATGAAGATTCAAGATAGGACGCATAGCCAAAGAGCATGGCAAAAAGACACGTACCGAAGATGAAGAACCATCGCTTTTTCCTCCCTGTGGTTGCGGGATGCTGAGAGACATCTAATGCAGTCGAAACTCCTTGAACAATAGTTGCAAGGAGAGCAATGGCTGCACCGAATGCAAGTATGATGGCGATGACGGTATTGCTCATTCGATGCTGCTCCTTCTCTCGCTCAAGAGTTTAGTTGTGCTTCGTACAATCGGGGAACGTGGCTCCAGTGAGGGTAAGATTGGAATTTGTCAATTCATCGCCGAGGAAGATAGCATGACACAAGTTTGCACCGGTAAAGTTCCCATCACCGATGTTTGCTCCGCTGAAATCTGTCCCTGTCAAATTTGCAAAGCTGAAGTTTGCTTTGTTCAGATTGACTCCACTCAAATCCATATGGCTGAGGTCTGTGTGACTGAGGTCAACCCCATTCAGGTACAGGATAAAGTGGTCATAGCCTATTAAGTGGGCATTGCGTAAAAACTGGAGCACATTTCTCTTTCTGGCGTTATCAAGCTGGGGAATGATGGAAAGCGTTTCCGCATGGGCTGTATCATTCACAGCATCTCCCTGTTTCGAGCTACGCAATCCCCGATGAAGGACCAGAGTATTGATATCGTCCTCATAGCTCTTGAGCATGGTCTCTTGCTGCTTTTCCTCATTCACAGGTGTTCCTACAAGGGGAACGGGCGTAGAAGATGTAGCAAGTGAAAACGCTGATGTAACTAGTGATGGGTCATAGGCCCCGTAGGCGGAAACGCCAGCCACCAAGAGAATGCAGACCACGGCAAATCCTCTTCCCCACTGATTTGCTTGACCTTCCCATATCTGTTGTATCGCAAGGTATCCTTGAGCTAGACCGCTGACGGCTAATGCTCCTGCAAGGATGCCAAGCACAATGGCTACGACGAACTTCATCTTCATTCCTCCTCAAATACGAGCGGGTGAGCAATCCATCTTCCCATGTGCTGGTCGCTTGCCTCTTAGGTCACTGGCAGGTCATCTCCCGTATTGGCTTCTTATCATGCGATCGTGAAAGTGTGCTATCCACGGGTTCCAGACGAAAGAGGGAGAGATGGCACAGCAATTTTCTAGAGTGCTTTGGAGAGCTGCTTGAGAAGCGGCGTGATGGTACCTGCTCGGGGGATACCCAATCGTTCCAAGTGCCACATGATACCCTTCTGTGCTATTTCTATCGACTTCTACAATAATATACTGTTCCCATCGTGTAGTTATCACTTTCCCATTTTTCGCAAGCGCCCGAAATACATCGCGCCCGTTACCATGAATGTTCTCTTCTCGCGCAACATCAAGACAAATGCCTTTGCTCATCTCATTCCCTTCCTAAATACGAGAGGCTAGCAATCAACGCTCATGCGTGCTGACCGCTAGCCTGTTCTCCCAAGAGGCGTATTCTCCTCTTCTCTCAAACGTTCCAGTAAATACCTTGTTTAGTGGCCTTCAGAGCTGGCATAGGTGCCTGCCTCAGAACCAACGCCGCATCCAGAGGCAACGCCTGTGGCGCAGCTCGATGCGGTGGTGTAGCATTTGGTGGTCGTGGTCCCTGAATAGGCAGTGTTATAAACGGTGCCTTCATAGGCAGAGCCATCGGCTCCAGCAGAGGCGTAGCTCGAACCATGGAATTTGCTGCCGCCTGCAACTTGCTCTAGTTCTTGGTCATTGAGTTCAAACAGAGCTTTGGACCTTT
>Ga0070734_10003864_pt1 | contig 14998 bp, 16 predicted proteins | sample Coa_R1_8_FD_66444 | JGI IMG/M metagenome (GOLD analysis project Ga0070734, IMG submission 66444) | Surface soil microbial communities from Centralia Pennsylvania, which are recovering from an underground coalmine fire - Coalmine... | ecosystem: Environmental > Terrestrial > Soil > Unclassified ...
TGGTATACATGGCAGCATAACGCCCACGGTTATCTTCATCAGTCCGGCTGATCCAGAATGAGTTCATGAATGGCATCGACATGATTTCGCCAATCGTTAAGATAAACAACGCTATCATAGCTGCCCATGCCACATGAGGCAATATGTTCAGTAACGAATAGCCAATTCCTACAATTGCCACGCCGATGCCTATAAAATATGTGTGTGGCTTTGTTCCTTCCAGCGAATAGATCAGCACCATTTCAAACACAACAATGATGAGCCCGTTAATGGACATTAATGCACCGATGAAAAGTTCATTAAAATGCCATTGTGTTTTGAAGTATAATGAGATCATTGTGAACAACTGGAAAAAACACAACGCGAATAAAATAGTTAGAAAAATAAAAGCCATATAAATTTTATCGCGATAAGGCATCCGCGCAGGAATTTCTTTTTTTGTTTCTGTTCTTCTTGACCCGCTTTTTACGAATGGCAACAATTTAAGAAGAATCAATGCTGCAATAATATTCGTCATTCCATCCACCCAAAACAACAAACTGTAATTAATGCTTGCGAGAAAACCGCCCAGTGCAGTTCCTATTGCCCAGCCAAGATTAATCGCCAACCTGTTCAAAGAAAAAGACCGTGTTCGGTTTTCAACTGAACTATAATGAGCAACAGCAGTGGAGTTTGCAGGTCGGAATGATTCATTGCAAATGCTCAATATAAAAATGCCGATGCTCAGCGATAGAAATGTTTTCAAGAACCCAACGGTGATGAACATGCATCCGCCCAATATGAGAGAAGCAACCTGCAAAGGATAGAATCCCCAGGTGTCTGTAATCCTTCCTCCCAAATATGCGCCGACAATAGATCCTGCACCAAACAATGCCACTACAAAACCTGATTGCTGAATGGTGAAATGCAATTGGGTGTTGCAATACACGGTGAGGAAAGCAATCACCATAGTGCCGCTACGGTTCACCAGCATCACGATGGCCAGGAACCATGTTCGTTCAGATAAACCAGAATAAGCGTTCTTATATAAATTTTTCGCGGCGGAAACCATTCATCGAAAATAAACAAAGCAGATGAAGGGCTTGGAAGAAATAGGATGTGCGGTGAATAAATTGTGCAAAGAGAAAAATCTTTGAGCTGTATTTTTTCAGGTATATATTGACGTTAATTATTTACACAGCTTGATTGACCCCATTAGATTATCTGACCAGAACAAAACTTCCTTTAAAAACAAATTTGCCTGTTTCTGCAACAGCGTTGATCACATACACATACACACCTGCACTTTGTTTCCTTCCATTCACATTGCCATCCCAGCCTTTGCTGATATCTGTTGTAGAAAAAACTTTGCTGCCCCATCTGTTATAAATCGAAAATTCATTCAGTGTTTTAATATCTGTTTTAGGAGGAATCCTGAATACGTCATTATGCGAATCACCATTGGGCGTGAATGCATTTGGCATATATAAATTGTGCAGGATATTGATCACTGCTTTCTGGCTCACATTGCAGCCGTCACCGGAAACTGCATTGAACACAAAACTTGTTGTTGCAAGAATAGGTATTGTGACAGGCGAAAGAGAAGTAGGATCGCTCAGGCTTTGTGAAGGCATCCATGTGAAACTTGATAGTGTTCCATCCACCACAACATTCAGCTTAACGGTGCTGCCCGGAGAAACAGCCGTATCGCCCGGATTGATGGTAATAACCGGAAGCGATTTTAAAGTGACCGCAACAATATTTGATTGGATAGAATCTGTTGAGCAACTATTACTGTCAACAAGCATGCAATACACTTCATCATTATCTGAAAAATGATTGCCTGTATAAGTAGGGCTATTGCTTCCAACATTCGCTCCATTCAGTTTCCATTGATAAGAAAGAGATGAGCTTGCATTTTGTGCAGAAGCGGAAAATATCACCTGAGCTCCGGGACAAACATCATTTGCTGAAGGCGATACAGTGATGGAAGCAGGCGATGCAGAAGACACATTAATCACCAGCCCAAATGATGAAACTTTATTCGGCGAGGCACATGTAAAAGAAGGATCTGCGGTGACGATGCAAATAACATTATCCTTATCTTTTAATGAAGTGGTATAAAAACTATCGCTGTTTGTTCCTGCATTCACTCCATTCACTTTCCATTGAAAAGAAGGGTTCGCTCCGCAGTTGGTTACAGTTGCATAAAACTTTGCCTGGCTCCCGGTGCAGATAGTGAGTGAATTTGCAGACACATTGATGGTCGGCTTAACTGTAGGCCCGGTGCAAACTTGTGCGTTTACAGGATCATAGCCCATAGACATCATCATCATGAGGGCTGAACTAAAAATAATTCGTAGGGCTTTACCAAAAATCTTCATACGGTATTTTCTGCTGCTCCGGGTTCTCAATATAAGGGTAAATATAACTCAGGATTTCAAAAGGAAATAGCAAATTTGAAACTAAATTTGCCAAAATTCTTTTATGGGTATCGCAGATAAATTATTTCAAATGAAAAATGAAAAAGCGGCTGCTAATCTGAAAGCAGGCGAGGATTTTTTAGAATCAAATAAAAAGAAAGCAGGAGTGATTGCATTGCCAAGTGGCTTGCAATATGAGGTGATCGCACAAGGCAATGGTGCAAAGCCATCAGCATCAAATAAAGTGACCTGTCATTATCACGGCACATTGATTGACGGCACTGTGTTCGACAGTTCAGTGAAACGCGGACAGCCAGCCACTTTTCCTTTGAACATGGTGATCAAAGGCTGGACAGAAGGATTGCAATTAATGCCTATGGGCAGCAAATGGCGTTTTTTCATCCCACCCAATTTAGGTTACGGTGACAGGCAGGTTGGCTCACATATTGGGCCTAACAGCACATTGATCTTCGAAGTTGAATTGCTGGGCATCAGTTGAGCATAGATTGATCATAAAAAAACTTCCGAAGTCTTCAAGACTTCGGAAGTTTCTGCATAAAGCTGCTATTTGAGGAAATTTTGCGTTCATTCTGGTTGAAACATTGCTAACTTCATCGTTTAACCAATTGATTTTATGAGATTCATTGCCATTCTAACCATTGCTGTTTGCTTTATCTTTCCTTCATTCTTATTTGCACAGAGCATTCAGCTTTCATCTCCTGACAACAATATCATTTTTAATCTCAGGCTGATCAATCAATTGGCATTTTATGATGTCAGTTATAAGAAAAAGCCCGTGGTGCAAGGCAGCCAGCTTTCTTTGCAATTCAACGATGGTGATTTTTCCAAAAACCTGCACATGCAAAAAGCAGTGTTCAGCGAAGGTGATGAAACCTATGAGCTCGTTACTGGTAAATCAAGAAAAGTGAGCGAGCATTATGCTGAAGTGCTGATTCCTTTGCAACAAACGTCAACGCCTAACCGAAAAATATTATTGGCTGTAAGAGCTTTTAATGATGGCATTGCCTTTCGGTATGAATTCCCGGATGACCAGAATAAACATGCATTTATTCTCACCGATGAAAACTCCTCATTCAATTTTGCAGGGGGCACAATTGCAAGAACACTTTTTCGCCCGAACTATACCACTTCACATGAAGGGCTTTACCACACAGTGACGGTGAAAGACATGAAAGAAGATACTCTGATGGATCTGCCTACCTTGTTTGAAACACCGGATCATATTTTTGTCGGCGTCACCGAAGCCAACCTGCTGAATTATGCAGGCATGTATCTGATGAAAGAAAAAGGAGTGATCAGGAGCAAGCTTTCGCCATTGCCCGGACAAACGGAAATTAAAGTGAAGGCAGCATTGCCTCATCATAGCCCATGGCGTGTGCTCATGATCAGTGATCGGGTAGGAGCGCTGATCGAATCCAATATCATCACCAATCTTGCAGAGGATTGCAAAATAAAAGATGTAAGCTGGATAAAGCCCGGCAAAACAACTTTTCCCTGGTGGAACGGGAATGTTGTTCCTGACACCATCAATGCGCCGGGAAATAATTTTGTCACGAACAAATATTATATCGATTTCTGTGCGAGGAATAATATCCAATATCATTCCGTGGTGGAATATGGTTTGCATGAATGGTACACCAGCGATGGTGTTGGCTTTGTTCCCGGGCCGCATGCAGACGTCACAAAGCCGGTGCCGGGTCTTGATATGAAAGAGATCTGTGATTATGCAAAATCAAAAGGGGTGGATATCAGGGTGTGGGTGTATTGGACTGCGCTGTATAAAAAATTAGATTCTGCATTTGCGCAATTTGAAAAATGGGGATTGAAAGGAATGATGGTTGATTTTATGGATCGCGATGATCAGGAAATGGTGAACATTCAAACAGAGATTTTAGAAAAAGCAGCAGCACATCATTTGCATGTTCAGTTTCATGGTGCATATAAGCCAACCGGTCTCAGCAGGACTTACCCGAATGAATACACACGAGAAGGCACGCTGAATTATGAAGTGAACAAATGGGACAAGCTCATCACTCCTGACCATGATATTTATATGCCTTTCACGAGGATGCTTGCCGGCTCAACAGATTATCACCTCGGTGGTTTCCGCGCAGTACCGGATTCGGCATTCATTGTGCAGTACACGAGACCGTTGATGATGGGCACACGCTGCCACATGCTTGCTATGTATGTGGTGCTTGAAAATGCGCTGGGCATGGTCTGCGATTATCCTGCAGCTTATGAAGGGCAGCCGGGATTTGAGTTTATCAAAGAAGTGCCTACAGTCTGGGATGAAACAAAAGTGCCCGATGCAAAGGTGCAGCAATACGTTGCCGTTGCCAGAAAGCATGGCAATGACTGGTATATCGGAGCAATCAATAATCATGAAGCAAGGCAAATAAATATTCCCCTGAATTTTCTGGATGATGGAAATTATGCTGCTGAAATTTATACGGATGCGGATGATGTGAATGTTCATCCAAACAACCTGGTTAAAAAAATGAGGGATGTGAAAAAAGGCGATGTCGTGACATTGCCATTAGCAAGTGGTGGCGGAGCAGCGCTGAGGATCGTAAAAAAATAAATGTGGCATTTCTAACGAGGCCGCTTGTATTGCAGTAAGATTGTTTTTAAATTGTTTACGGATAGCCATTGCTGTTGCTGATAATTACTCTCAGCAATATCGTGCATCGATCACGGATGAAGGCATGAATGCAGGCCGCAGATCAATGTTGCCATTCCCCAACCGATATTTTAGTAACGCAGCACTGACAACCAGAGATCCATGCCCGGTATTAACAGGAAAAGAAAGCACCTGTTCATTGATCAGCTCGTCGGTATAAGGGATATGTAGTGAAAGCGAGAAGCCGGAAATATCAGGGCTATTGACCAGTTTACAGGATGCTACAGTGAGGATGCAATCAACAAGGTCAGTGTGGGCAGGAGCGGAGAACGAAACTGTGGGGATAAATGCAGGGATATGTACTTGCAACACGTTTGCCCATGGCTGGCTAACGGTGATGGACACCTTAAAACGCTCAGCGACCGATGTGCTTTCATTAAATGAAAAATGATTCAAGAACGGAAGATTGGTAAGCGGCGGAAGTGTGCTCACATCGCTCAGCTTCAGCCATTGTGCGATAGCGCCTGAAAACCTGCTTTGCATTCTTTTATCTTTCGGGAAAGCAATGGAATTTGCCAGTTGCTGTCTCAATTGCCTGCCTGCGGCAGATGCGATTCCGAAATTGATGCTGCGCTGTTTTGTGGCTGCAGATTGCCGTACAAGCACAGGCATGGATCTGGCAATATATGTGCCGCCGCTCTGATAAAAAATGATGTTGTCTAATTTGCCTTTGAGGTAAGTAGCTGTCTGAAGAGCCATCTTTCAACGGTTTTTGATAGTGATGATATTGGGTTGGCAGTGTTTTCTGCCGCACCAGGTGCGTTGCATCTGCGTCAGTTGACGCACTTGCGACGCACTCGATGCGAATAAATAACGCAGGAAAAGATAGTTTGGTATGCTGATGACTGCTATCACTATAGATAAAGCGAACAAAAGTTACGGCTTGATAGTTCGAAATTCTATTGGGCGATTGTTGTAACTTCAACATTAAATCATTGACCGGGCTTCAGCAATCGGCAGACGGATATAAATCCCAGCACTGCGGCAATCCGGATGCGTTGTATGCAATCACTCAAAACATTAATATGAACGAAAACAATTTTTCCAGACGCAGACTAATGCAGTTGTTATCTGCAACAATGGTTGGAAGTTTATTTTCTTCTAAATTAAAAGCAGGTACATCATTTACACATTCATTCAATTTAGACAATTCAGACAACCCCAAGCCTGTATTCATTCCACCAGGCGGAGGCGAAAAAGGAAAGTTTGGTGATAATGACCTCACTTTTAAACTTGACAAATCACAAACATCAGGGAATCTCGGAAGTTCTGAAATCATCTTATATCCCGGATATTTAGGTGCACCGCCACATCATCATAAAAACTTCGATGAAATTTGTATTGTACAAGAAGGCACAGTGCATATTTTGGTGGGAGAAGAAGTATTTGAAGTGCCCGCAGGCGGGTGGCACTTACGACCGCGAGGAATTATGCATACATTTTGGAACAGAGGCACCACACCTGCAAAATTTATTGAGTTGTATTCACCGGGTGGACATGAAGCCTATATGAAAGACTTAGCAAAACTTTTCGAAGATGGTAAAAGACCGAAGCCCGGAGAATTGGCAAAACTTGCTGACATACACGATATTGTTTTTGAGTTCGACAAATTGCAATGGATAATGGATAAGTATAAAGTTCATTTGTAAGACACGACTGCCTACAACATTGGGTTTGCAGCAACCCGTGCGACAATATTCTAAGAATAACAACAGCTTTAAAATGAGCTATTTTCAAATTGGCCATCTGAAAGACAAAGAATTAATGGTATCTAAAATTTATGAGCGGCTATTAAAAGAGCGATTGATCGCCGTTAACCAGCTGCAGATTTAGAGCGGAGAAAGGCTTTGGAAAACCAGGAAAATTTTTCTAAACAGGAATGAATACAAATATTTTGCATCCATTACCTTCACTACTTTTTATCTCAATCTGGCCATTGTATGATTCAATTCTGTTTATCATATTAGAGATTCCGATACCTTTTCTCTTGCAGCTTACATCAAACCCTTTACCGTCATCTTCTACAACAATATTAATAACATTATCTTTTTCGCTTATAGAAATGTTTACATTTTTTGCTTCTGAATATTTCAAAATATTATTAGTTTGCTCCTGGATGATTCTGTATATATTTAATTTCAGGTCGTCAGGAAGGGACTCATTTATTATAGTATAAGAAAAAACCGTCTTTATACCTGAATTTTGCCCCAGGTCATCGATCAGGCGTTGGATCAGTTTCTTCAGGTCAATATTTTTGACGGGGGTCACCATCATCCTGCATAAAGAACGTATTTCCTCCATTGCTGTATCGATTAGTTCTAAAGGATATTCAATATATTTTTTCAACGACGCATTTTTTTGTCTGGCTGCGGTAAGGTGCAGCTTCGTGGCCGCTAATATCTGGTTCACATTATCGTGGAGCTCCTGCCCCAAATGGTTTCTTTCTTTTTCCTGTGCAATCATGACAGCTTTGACGATTTCCCTTTGCTTGTTTATTTGTTCATTTATCAGTTGCTCCTGCAATTTTACCTTGCCTGATATATCTGAAATCATTGCCAAAGCGCCTTTATATTCTCCTTGTTTGCTATAAATGGGATTTGCAGACATATTTGTCCAGATAAGTTTTCCGCTCTTTGTAATAAATTGCTTATCGATATTTTCTGCAACACCTTTTCTTCTTCTTGCCAAAGATGCTGATGATGACTCTCGGCCGATGTCATCCAAAAAACAGATATTTTCTTTTCCTATCATTTCATCTGCCGAATATTCCAATATGTCGCACATCTTCTGATTAACAAAAACCGTTTTATTGTTTTCATCGATCATCCATATGCCTTCTTGTGCAGTTTCAACGATCTGCCGATATTTTTCACGGCTTTCTTCAAGTTCCGATTCCACTTTCTTCTTTGCAGTAATATCCTGCATGTAAACGGATAATCCTTCTGAAGATGGATAAAGTGTAGCATGAAGCCAGGTCCTTAAAGGATGACAATAACCCTCTTGTGTTAGGGTTCTCTGTTCTGACATTGCGGTAAAAAAAGATGCGTAAAAAATATCCTCTTTCTTCTCCGGAAATTCTTTCCATATGTTTTTGCCAATAATATCTTCAGCTCTTCGACCTATGATCTCGGCAGCCTTAGTGTTTAGATAGGTGTAATTCCATTCGTTATCAAAAGCGACGAATGCATCTGTAATCCGATCAAATACGGTTCTCAGCGTGCTCAAATCTGAGTAATTGTTTTTTTCCTGCGAAAGTTTTTGTATATTATACACGCTTTTTCTGGTTTTAAAAGGATATTGAATTTTTATTTCCTATTCCCGCTGTTTTATCGTATAATTTTACCTATGCAAAGTTGATCTGGATACTTCTTGTATGCAATGACAAAAGGCATCTTCTACTGGATAATTAAGACATTTTTATAATTTGTTGGTATGAAAAAGAAATCACTTCCAGTTTATGATATTACAGCGTTTAAACATTTGGGTAATGACTCGGATTTTTATGCAAATGATCTTAGATCGCACTTAAAACAAAATGAGCATTTAATACTATCACCACATGGACACAATTTTTACATGAGTGTATTGATTACTGCAGGTAATGGAACTCACGAAATTGAATTCAATAATTATCTAATAAAACCGGGCAGGGTTTTTATGTTAAGCCCCGGCCAGGTTCATACCTGGGAATTATCGGAAAATATTAATGGTTATATTTTGTTTCACACAAAAGAGTTTTATGATTTGAATTTTACGTATGAAAAAGTAGAAAACTATCCATTCTTCAGCAGTTTGCGCAATACGCCATTAATTATATTAAAGAAATTACCTCTTAAGAAAATTGAACCGATGTTCAAAGAAATAGTTAATGAATACCGTAACAATGAATTGATGAAATTTAAAAAATTATGTTCGATAGTAAATATTTTGTACATCGAACTGTCGAGAGAATATTTACCGCAAAAAATGAGAGATGATCAAAACCTGCCCTATCTGGCCAGGGTGCGGCATCTCGAAGATCTGATAAATCAAAACTTTGTGGATATAAAATCTCCGGGCAAATATGCCCGGCTCATGTTTGTGAGTGAAAAACATCTGAATCGGATGGTTAAGGTTAGCCTGAACAAAACTACTTCCGATCTTATAACAGAAAGAATTATTCTTGAAGCAAAAAGAATGTTGGTGTTTTCAAATAAAACCATCGCTGAAATTATAGGCGAACTTGGGTATACAGACAGCGCATATTTCTTTCGCTTCTTTAAAAAGAAGACAGCCCTGACTCCGACTGACTTTCTTCAGCGATTCAGGAAAATTTAAAAATTTTGCTGCTTAATGATATCATGGATTGTCGTAACTACATTCATGTTATTTGATTATTTGTAAGCAGACCTCCAACGCGCCCAGGATGGTGAAACCCAAACGCAATATTTGTGTGACCGTCCAAATTTGTAGCCCATCAGCCAGGGAATAAAGAAAAGCTATTTGGAGAAAGTATATTCAATCAGGGTGATGCAAAACGTCTCGCATTGGCGTTTGTGTTGAAGCTAAGAATAAAAGTTCAGCGATTTACTTCCAACCACAATGTTTCCTTTGCAAAATTTATTACGAAGTCGCGGAACAAACAATATGATGGGAGACAAAACTGCAAAGGCATTTTAATTTTTTCCGGATTTGCATAAACATAACTTAAATTTATAGGCAGTATTGGTATCATAATTATTATTTAGTAAAGAACAAGTATTTATGCTACGAATATTAATTGCAGATGATCATGACATTTTTCGCCAGGGACTTAAGAAAATTCTTGCCGGAGAATATCCGTCTGCCTACATTGAGGATGTTGGCGATTCAGACGATTTAATTAAAAAAGGGACTAAGGAAAACTGGGACCTGATTATTTCCGATTTTTCAATGCCCGGCATGACCGGTATTGAAGCACTTCAACTAATCAAACAAACTCACCCCAAATTACCCTGTATCGTTTTGAGTATATACCCTGAAGAACATTATGCTTTAAGGGCTCTTAAAGCAGGGGTATCAGGTTATTTAAACAAAACAGCTGCCTCAGCTGAAGTAATAAAAGCGGTCAATACAGTATTGATGGGCCGAAAATACATTACAGCAAAAATTGCAGAAAAACTGGTTTCGCAACTTGGTTACGACCCTCACAAAGAACCACATGAGCTTCTTTCTGACAGGGAATTTGAAGTATTTAAAAGAATAGCTGCGGGGGAATCTATATCTGAAATTGCAGCTAAACTTTTTATTAGCCCAAGCACCATAAGCACTTATCGTGGAAGGATTCTTGAAAAAATGGGGCTCAAAACCAATGCTGATTTAACATTGTATGCAATCGAGCAAAAGTTTATCTAACAGAATGTACATGTAGGTTTTATGGTCCCCGCCTCTTACTTAAATTATTCCTGATGACCACCGATATCTTCAATGCTCTAATAAATCTATCTGATTAATAGAGACTTTTTCGCAATTCTAAATATCGCAAACAGAAATTCTTCTGCCTTTTTTATCAATAAGTTTTTTCCTGTTTGGCTCCTGGGAGCATTTATCTAACAGTCTCTAATGAATCATTTTCACATCATCGCTGACCTTGCGCTTTTATTTCGGTTTGAACCTGTTGTATTTGGAATTTAGCAACCGTGTGGCGCACTCGCTACAAAGAAATAATATAATACGGTACGTAATATTCAGAGGCTCGTCCATTTTCTTTGACATGGCGATTTCTTTTTTTTACATTATCAAATTTATAAATGAAAAACTAAAACCCAGTCCGTACCCTTTGAATAACTTCCTATGAGAGCCACCGAGCCAAATTGCGAACCTATCCTTTTAAAAAAAAATGCGATGAAGGTTATCCAAACAGGAAAGACACAAAGCAATGCAGAAGAATCATCAATGCCGAGAGAAATAAACACAAAAAATATCTGGCAAAATGACCGCCCTTTTTTTAAGATGCTTAAAGCTTTTGTAATTGCTATGTGTCTTCCTTCATTGACATGGCTGTCACGGAAAATGTATGCTTAATATTTTTAAAAAACCGGTATGAAAAAACATTGTTTGATTGTTCGAACCCAAGAAGGCCGGATAAAAAGATCAAAGGAATATTTAGACAGCCTCATGACCATTCTGTTAATATTATCTTTTGCAATGTCCGGAGTACAGCGGAAAGCGTGTACGGAAAAAAATGGTGAATTCCCGAAATATCCAATCGATCGGATACGTGTACCTGAATCAGGCAGCGGTGCATTGAATACCCTTAGTGATTTCAACGAATTTCGTAAGCGGGCTTTGGATCCATTCATGAATGACTGTCGAAATAAAAACAGGATAAAGAGTTTGACATCGTCGGGTAACTGAATTTTCAGAAATCAAAAAGGAATAAGATAAAATAATAAATACTGCAAAGACATTTCGTGGCGGAGCCGTTAGGAATATTGGGACCATATTCCGGAATTAATTAAACTCAATGATGGACCTTTTGGAACCAACTTAGCACTAAAATTAAAGTATTAATTTCTAAGCCATATCCATATCATAAAACCACTTTATGAAAACTTCATTTGTTCGTTTCACTGCAACACAGTCAGCAGTTGTTTTATTTTTGTGTTTCTTCTTTATCAATAAAGGTCTTTCGCAGGATTATAAAAAAGGCATTTCACTATCAACTTTTTCCGCAACAGCAGGCTATCAGTCTATATCATTAAGCTGGGCCCCTGTTTTATTTCCCTCATCAACGGCACTGCAAGCTGGCTATCTTTTGATCTATTCAACAAGTACCCCATCTCTTGTTAATGCACCTGACGGGCGTGCACCGAACTATACAATATTGAATGGGACTGTAGTGCCGACTACAGCAACGAACCTGCCTATACAGCCTGCAACATTTGCCATAGCATCCGGTCTTGCAGATGGTAGTACTTATAATTTTATGCTTCTGGCTTACACCTGGGACGGTATCAATCCATCCAGTTACCAGTATTCTTCACCTGTAACAATTTGCGCGACTATTCCTCCAGACGGGCCCGGCAAATTAAACCTCGTGACTGATAGTGTTTCATCTATGGCCATTTCTGGATTAATTGATCAACCTTTGCTCACGCCTGACGGATATATGGTGATTTACAGCACAAGTAGCACGGCACCTGCAATTGTAAATGGTCATATTTATGAACAAGGGGATGTATTCGGAATGGACACGGTTGTGCAAGTAAGCAGTTCAAACTCTTTCAACACCATTCATTCGGGATATAATTTATCTCCTTCTACTACTTATTACATCTATGCTTTCTCATATTCTGTCTCTGGTTGTAATAAAACGCCTGTGTATTCATCCGATTATGTAACCGACAGCATTACGACATTAAAGAGCAGACAGCCAACTGCTGTTGTATTTAATTATTTTACCGCAACAAAGGAAAACGGTTATAACAGACTGGTCTGGGGATCTGCATGCCCTGTACCACGGTTTACATTTGAAGTACAAAAATCTTTCGACAGCATCAATTTTACCTCGATAGACACTCTTGGTATTTCGGGCGATTTGGGATGCTCGCAGCCATTCACTTATAACGATAATAAAAACATTGAGGCCGCGAAAATATACTATCGAATAAAAATCACATACGGGAACGGAAATGCTTCCTTTTCAAATACTGCCATAATTAGAACTCAGATAGGTGATATTGAATCAATCCACGTTATACAAAACCCTGTTCAAAACGATGCACATTTTCAAGTCATATCTTCAAGAAGCGATGATCTGGAATTGATATTGACAAATATAGAAGGAAGAAGACTGCTGAAAAAGACTGTTAAGATATGGCCTGGCATGTGCACCATCCATTTACCTGCTGCCAACCTTGCAAAAGGAATGTATTTCGTCATAGGAATATTCGGCAATGGCAAAATATGTGCGGGGCAATTTATCAAACTGTGAAAAATAAATTGTATTTACACGCTCTGCCGTTGTTGGTGTTGCGCATAGCCATGCGCGTTAGCATCACCAACAACTTAACTTAATAACTTGCTGTTGGTGATGCTTCGCACAAAAGCAGAACACAACACGTACAGCAGCGGAAAGTTCCGGCAGACATTATTCTATTGAGCATTTATTATTAGCTTCAGCATAAAATAAAAACCGGGCTTCAGCAATCAGCGGAGGGAAATAAAGTCCCAGCACAGCAGCAAGCCGGATGCGTTAGCGGTTATGCTATGACGACCCTGCAAACATCAACTGACATATAGAAATGAAATTTGACAAATACTTTCCAACAGACAAATTAAGGGATTACATAAAATACTATGTAATATCAGAGATGGACGTGGAAAGTGAATACAAGGTTTTTCCATCATCAGGACTTGTTATGGGTTTCCAATATAAAGGTCAAATTTCATCAGTTAAAGACAAGACTTTAAACAAACTAACATCGGCTGGAATTACCGGCATTTCGGATAGCTATAAAATCTTCAAAAATTCGGATAATATTGGAACTGTTTTGGTTTATTTTACTGAAATAGGTTTTACACATTTTTCTTCACGCCCTGCAAACGAACTTTTTAATGTTATTACTTCACTTGATGACATTTTCCCAAAAAATAAGGTTAACGAAATAGAAGAAAAGTTAGCGACTGTTTACACAGACAAGCAAAGAATAAAAATTGTTGAGCAGTTTTTACTTTCGCAAGTAAAAGACATTCAAACAGACAAACTAATTATTGAAGCTGTTAAACTTATTTACCAAAGCAAAGGAACAATCAGGGTAAAAGAATTGAATGAGAAGTTATTTATCAGTCAAAGTCCTTTTGAGAAACGTTTTAGAAAAGTAGTCGGAACAACACCTAAAAAATTCGCTTCAATTATTCGCTTCAATAGTGTTCTTGATAACCTGAATGAAACTAAAACACTAACTGAAATCTGCTACGAAAATAATTTCTTTGACCAGGCTCACTTTATTAAAGACTTTAAGCAATTTACAGGCGACACACCCGAACATTTCAAACGCTTTTTGTAGAAAAACGATTTTTTACAATTACACGATTTTTAGTTGTAGCACTTTTGTACCGCAATAGTGCATTACAATTAAAAATTAGAAAATGTTTACAGTAGAACAAATCAAAGCTGCTCACAGCAAAGTAAAATCAGGTGCCGACTTCCCTGCTTACATTAAGGAAATTAAGTCATTCGGTATTACTCATTACGAAGCCTATGTAACTGATGGGCATATCGACTATCACGGTGCTAACAATTATATAGCAAAAGTGCCGGCAAAATATGATACATTGGAAATTACCAACACCCCAAAAACGGAAGAATTTAAAGCAGCGTTAGTGGCTCACCAACAAGGTAAAACAGACTTTTTAACCTTCATCAAAATGTGTGCAACATTTGGTATTGAAAAATGGGCAATCTGTATGGACAAGATGACTTGCACATATTATGACAAAGCAGGAAATGAAATTTTAATAGAACAAATTCCACAATAAAACACAATAAAACAATGATAAAAATATTAACCACTATATTGATTATAGTTGCCAGTTTAGCATCTATTTATAATTCGTATGTATGGGTAAAGAAACCTGACACTGCGTTGCTTTATATTAAAGCTAACTTTTCCCCATTAGGCATTCAGTTGCTGTCATTGTTTTTGGGAATAGGTGGACTGATTTTACTATTTCCTCAAACTTTCAAAGTTGGCGGAGCATTCCTAATTATCCATTCCTTAACTACACTCATCTGTTATGCGATTACAAAAGATTGGAAAGGTGGTCTTCGTGAATTTATATTGTTTCAAATACCAGTTTTTTTGCTTTGGGTTGACTATCCTTTAACAGTCCTTGAGAAGTTCAAAAACTTCTTTACTTAAAATTTAAG
>Ga0070734_10003866_pt1 | contig 14990 bp, 12 predicted proteins | sample Coa_R1_8_FD_66444 | JGI IMG/M metagenome (GOLD analysis project Ga0070734, IMG submission 66444) | Surface soil microbial communities from Centralia Pennsylvania, which are recovering from an underground coalmine fire - Coalmine... | ecosystem: Environmental > Terrestrial > Soil > Unclassified ...
CGCGTTGCCGCACACCGCCCGCGTGGGCGCCAGTTGGGCCAGTTGTTCGATGACCCTCAGGTCCCCCACGGGCCCGGCGTGCAGGATATAGTCCACGCCCTTGAAGGCTTTCTTCAAGGCCGCCAGCTGGGCCGCCGCCAGCACGCCCTGGGTATCCGCCAAAACCCCGAAGATCAAGGACGCTCCTTATTTTGACTTAGCCTGTCTTTGTCCCTAAACTAAGCCACATTATTCACCACAAGGTGACCGGGTAAAAAGGATTTGGGATGAAAATCGCCGTCTGCCAGATCAACACGACCGTGGGCGACTTCGACGGCAACGTCGAGAAGATCCTCCTTTACCTGGACAAGGCCCGGAAGGCCGGCTGCGCCTTGGCCCTCTTCCCCGAACTGACCCTGACGGGCTATCCACCCCGGGACCTGCTGGACCGCTTCTCCTTCTTTGAGAAGTCCCGGAAGGCCCTGGAAAAGGTGGCCCAGGCCGCCCAGGGCATCCTGGCGGTGGTGGGCACCGTCCTGGAAAACCGGGACCCGGGCAACCCCCTCTTCAACTGCGCCGTGGCCGTGGAAAACGGCGCCATCCTGCAGGTTTACAAGAAGGTCCTGCTTCCCAATTACGATGTCTTCGATGAGGCCCGTTATTTCGCCCCCGCCCCCAAACCCGAGCCGCCATTCAGCTACAAGGGCCTCAAGATCGCCCTGACCATCTGCGAGGACATCTGGAACGTGGAGGGGGTCTTCACCCGCCGGCTTTACGCCAAGGACCCGGTGGAGGAAATAGCGAAGTCCAAACCCGACCTGGTCTTGAACCTTTCCGCCTCCCCCTTCCATTACGCCAAGCTTTCGGTGCGCCAGGCCCTGCTCAAGGATGTCAGCCGCAAGACGAAGGCGCCCGTGCTTTACTGCAACCTGGTGGGCGGCGACGACGAGCTGGTCTTCGACGGCTGCAGCATGGCCATGGACGCCGCGGGCAACCTTTTCGAGTTGGGCAAGGCCTTTGAGGAGGATTTTTTCGTCTACGACACCGAAAAGCCTTCCCTGAAGGAGGCCGCCCCGGCGGGCGGGGAGATCGAAAACATCTACCGGGCCCTGGTTTTGGGCACACGGGATTACGTGCGCAAATGCGGCTTCGAAAAGGTCCTGATCGGGCTCTCGGGGGGGATCGATTCCTCCCTGGTGGCGGCCATCGCCTGCGAAGCCCTGGGGCCCCAAAACGTCCTGGGGGTCACCATGCCTTCGCCCTTTTCCTCCAGGGGCTCCATCGAGGATTCCCGCCAATTGGCCGAGGCCCTGGGGATGGAGTTCAAGGAGATCCCCATCACCCCGATTTTCGAGAAATCCCTCGAAACCCTGGAACCGGCCTTTCAGGGCCTGGCCAGGGACCTGGCGGAGGAAAACCTCCAGGCCCGCCTGCGGGGCCTGATCCTCATGGCCCTTTCCAACAAGTTCAACCGCCTGGTGCTTTCCACCGGCAACAAGAGCGAGTTGTCGGTGGGTTATTGCACCCTCTATGGGGACATGTGCGGGGGGCTGGCGGTCATTTCGGACGTGCCCAAGGTGATGGTGTACCAACTTTCCCGGCACGTGAACCGCAAGGAACCCATCATCCCGGAAGCGGTCTTTACCAAGCCGCCTTCGGCGGAGCTTCGGCCCAACCAGACGGACCAGGACAGCCTTCCGCCTTATGAAACCCTGGACGCCATCCTGCGCCTGTATATAGAAGAGAACCAACCGCCCCTTAAGATCGTGAAGGCCGGATTCGACGCCCAACTGGTGGGGGAAGTCCTGGGGAAGGTCAACCGCAACGAATACAAGCGCCGGCAGATGGCGCCGGGCCTGAAAGTGACCGGAAAGGCCTTCGGCATGGGCCGCCGGGTGCCCATCGCGCAGAAATTCAAAGAGGAACCATGAAAAAAAACATCGCGGAAATTTCGAAGGAAATTTCTTTTGAGGCGGCCCATTACCTCAACAATCCCAAATGGGACCGGGCGAAAAACCTGGAAGTGTTCCGAAAATGCGCCGGTTACCGCAAGGACGACCCCAAGGCGTCCTTTTACCCCCACGGCCATTCCTACCGGCTCAAAGTGATGGTCCAGGGCCCGGTGGACCCGGTGACCGGCTTCGTGATGGATTTCCGGGTCTTAAAGGAGATCTTGAAACGCGAGATTTACGGCCGTTTCGACCACCGTTTCATCAACAAGGAAGTGGAACCGTTCAAAGGCAACCCTTCCTTCCAACCCACCGCCGAAAACATGGCCCAGGTCATTTGGAAACTCGTCGAGCCCTTCCTCAAAAAACAAAAAGTGAAGCTGGTGGAAGTGGCCCTTTGGGAAACGCCCGACAGCTCCGCCGCCTTCCGGGGCGGGAAAGGCCGGTGACAGCATGATGAAAAACTCAAAAGGAATGTTTTTCGTATCTTAGTCGCGAATAATCCCCTTGGGATGAAGGGGATAAAAATCGATTCGCTCATATGCAGTTTTTCTTTACTCATTGGGCCTTCGGCCCAAGTATTGAGAACTGTATCACCCTCATTACCTTCACCGGGCATAGCCCGATACAACAAATGAAAATGAGGGTAGCCCGTGGCTGTCGACAGGGTGAACGACATTTTCCCTACACCCTGTTAGAAATTGAAGGGTAGGGTTTCCGGCTCGCTGGAAGGCTCGATGCACCTCTCATCGTCGTGGGTGACCTTGTTCACCCAGGCGCCCACCTGGTAGGCTTCCATCTCCTCCGGCGGGTGGGGCCTGAAAAGCTTCTCGATCTCCTTGAAGTTCCTCACATCGTCCGAATTCAACCACAGGTCATAGTCCTTCGGCCCCACGATCACGGGCATGCGGTCGTGGACCACCCGCACCACGTCATTGGGCATCGTCGTCAGGATGGCGCAAACGTCCTGGGCTTTGTCCTCCAGCTTTTGGGGGGCCCAAAGCCCGGCCAGGGCGAAGGGCTTCCGGTCCTTCATCCGGATGTAATAGGGGTGGGTCTCCTTGGCCTGGTGCCGCCATTCGTAAAAACCGTCCACCGGGATCAGGCACCTCCACTTCTCGAAGGACTCCTGCAGGATGGGCTTCTCGCCGATATTCTCGCTTTGGATGTTCACTAAAAGCCGGCCGCCCTGGGTCCAGGAGGCCACGAAACCCCATTGGATCATCTTGAGCTCGCGCTCTTTCTTATCCAGGTCGCGGGTAACCACCGGGATGATGTGGGAGGGGGCGACGTTGTAGCGGGGCTTCCAATCGGCGGTTTTTTCCAGCTTGAAAAGGTTGGCGATGGCCTTCGGCGGGCTTTTCAGCACGAAGCGGGAGCACATGGGGCTATTTTAACAAAAGCCGGCAGGGGCGTCATGGGGGACCTGGTCCAAATCCAGCAATGCCCCAATAAAAAAACCGCCCTTCCCCCTGAGGGAGGGCGGTTCATGTGGTGGACATTACTGGATTTGAACCAGTGACCTTCGCGATGTGAACGCGACGCTCTAACCAGCTGAGCTAAATGTCCGATATCAAAAAACACTGGCCGGAGGCCAGCTTAAAACCGAATCGGTATTTAATCCTTAGAGCGAGGCTCTAATGGATAAATGTCCTTATCCTTGTGAGAAAACCAAGGGTTTTAAGGGGTCGTAGTTTATTCGGAAACAAAAAGGGTTGCAAGAAACAAAAACCCGCCCTAAATGGGCCGGGTTTGTGCTGAATCGGGGAGTTGTGCTTCCCTATTGCTTTAGAAGGCCACGTCGAACTGCAGGTAATGGTTATAGCTTTGGGTGAGGTTGTCGACCGCGAAGGCGTATTGGATTCCGAAGGGAAGACCGAGCCCGCCGCAGAGGTTGTCGTTGGTCACGCCGCCCCGCAGCTGCAGGATTCCCAATAGGTTGTAGTTGAAGCCGAAATCGACGTGGGAAAAAGCGTCCAGGCCCTGGTAATAAGAGGTATTACCGAATAGGTCGTCGATGTCCGCGTTCACGGTCAGCTCCGGCATGGGCTTGTAAGAAGCCCCAATCCGCAACACCGTGGGCGCCGAATCGGTGACCAACCCATAAAGGGGGTCGCTGGGGTTCGTGTTCAGTGTGGCCGTCGAATGGATCAGGTCGGTAGCCGAAGCTCCCACCGCCACCTTGGGGTCGTCGAAGTTGTAGAGGAAGCCCAGGTCCACCCCCCAGCGCCAGGTGGATTGCTCGATATCGTTCTTGAGATCATCCCCGATATCCGAGAACTTGCTGGTGTTTTGCGTGGCCAGGAAGGGCGAATTGACGGAAGCGATCCGCCGGTTGACCGCCTTGACGTTGATCCCGGTTGTGAGATTCCCATCACTCTCCAAGGGCCTCGTGCAATAAGTGGCCATCAGGACCGTATCGGAATAAACCAACGCCGTGATCGGGGCGATGTCGTCGAAAAGGGCTTGCTGGGAAGTCTGGGTATCGATACTGGACAGCACGCTATTGACGCTGTTGGTGAAATTCTGGACGTCTGTATTGGTGGGCGAGGATTTTCCCTGGAACGTTGTTACGGCGGCGTTCAATTGCTGTTGTTGGGAAGGGGTTAAGAAGGCGTTCACAACCGAAGAAGTATTGTTGTACATCGAAACCGCAGCCGCTTGGATCTGGGTGTTGCTGGAACCTTGCATTTTAGGAAGCGATAGAAGCGCCAGCAGGGACGGGATCAGATTCCCACGGCCCACATAAAAAGCCGCTTGGGACGTGTTGTAAGCCTGGAAACCCCAATTGTCGTCGATCTTGAAAGCCAGTTGAAGGCCCGCGCCGACCTGGAGGGTTTTGTTGGTGAATTTTGAAATGGCCGTCTGGATGTTGGTGACGGCGTTTTGAAGGCCGTCTACACCCTGGTTGTATTCATTGACGTCCACCGAACCGCCATGGTTGGAAAGGTTGAGGGCGTCATTGATTTGGTTGAAAGCTGGGCGAACATTGCTGACCGCATCTTGTAGGTTCTGGATGTTGTCATGGTTGGTCAAATAATCGATGATGCCGAGCGGATCGTTGCCCAAGTTGAGTTCCAGGTGCACTTCCCCGAAGTCGCTCATGCTTTCAAGCAGGGCGGGGTTATAGGCGGTGGCGTTGAACAAGCTGCCGTCCGCCACCACCGCATTGCCCATGCCCTTGGCCTCGATGACCAGGGGCGGGGAGCCAAAAGGAAGCCCCAGGGCCGAGGCCCAAGCCGGGCAGGCCAGGAGCACCAATACGGCCCCTTGGCGCAGGAGTTTAAAAAGGTCTTTTTTCATGTCCATCTCAGTGGTTGGAGGTACTGGAGAGGAAAGCGTAGCCTTCCTGGGCCTTGACCACGAAGGTCGGTACTCCCATGGATTCCTGGGCGTCACTGACTTGGTCCTGGGCGATCACCACCCATTGGTAGGCGGCACGATCGTTGAGGATGGCGAACACTTGGTCGGCGATGTCGTTGCCCTTGTTCACCTCGCCCAATTTGGTGCCTTCGTAGTCCACCCGGATCTGGCGGAAATCCACGGCCACCGAAATGGGGTCGCCGGATTTGCAGTTGCTTCCCGACTGGTCGAAGACCGTGCCCGTCAGGACCAGGGACGGCTTCTTGGGACCGGCAAAGGCCACGCCTTCCAGGTTGAACCGGATGTAGGAATTATCTTTTTGGTAGTCACTGCCGTTCGTCACCCTTCCCAGCCACAGGAAAACCGACCGGTCGTGTTTCGAGGAACCCGAACCGATGACGCGGGCCGCGGTGGAGACGGCCTTTTGTAAGTCCCCCGGAGCGCCCACGCGGTCGTAAAGCCGGGCATTACCGGAGAAAAGCGACGGAGCGGCGGAAGCCGCCGGAGCGGGAGTGGGGGTGGCAGTGGCCTTGGGCAAGGGGGTGGGGGTCGTTGAGGGAGCGGCCGGAGTCGTAGCAACGACGGTCACCTGGGGAGTGGGAGTCGCGGAGGATTTCTTCTTTTTAGACTTGGTGGATTTGGAGGAAGGTGTCGAGGAGGCCGAAGGCGTTGAATCATCCGCCAGGGTCTTGGCATTGGCCATTAAGAAAGCCGTTGCGGCCAAAACCGAAATCACAGTTGAAGACTTTTTCATAAATCCTCCTGGGGATACCCGATTAGTTGGACGAATTATATCCGTTTAACCAAGGGAAATGTTTATTATTTGTTAGGTTTTAATGGGTTACGCTTCAACCGTTCTGAAGGCCAAAAATAAAAAAGCCCAGGTCTCTGACCCGGGCTTTTAAAACAGTTCGACGGTTGATGGATTAAGGAATGGTGATGTTGAGGTTCGTAACGGCGGAGTTAGCCACCAATCCCAATTGGGTCACGGAATCGCCGGCTTGGGGGCTTCCCGTATTGCCGCTCTTGGCGTACCAGGCTTGGACATAGGCGCTGGCAGTGCTGCACCCGCCTCCGATGTCGAAAGTGTTCAGGTCATAGCGGGAGCCATTGGTGAAATTAAGCTGGTTGGTGTCTTGGGCGGTATAGCCGCTGTCCGTATAGAAGCCCACGCAGAGCGGATTGCAAGTGCTCACCGTTCCTCCCACGCTTCCATTGTAGGTCAAGGTTCCTCCGAAGCCCCAAAGGCCGCCGCCCGTGAAGCTCACGGTTCCAATGTTGGTAACGCCGCCGGCCACGCTGAGGGCCGTGGCGCCGGAGGGGTTGCAGCCGCTGGAAACGCCGAGGAACTGGGCCTGGTCCCCCACATGGGGCTTGACGCCGCCCCCGCCTTGGTAAAAATGCCCGTCGCCCGCGGCGTTATAGAACATCGCCAGGTAATAGGTTCCGGTGTTCATGCCGTAAATGGTGATTCCGCCGCTGTTGGTATCAATGAACCGCACCGCCTGGAAAGAGGCGCCGCTTCCAAAGGTATCCGTAAGATAGACGTAAATGGGGTTGCTGGCACTGACCGTTCCGACACCGCTATAAGTCACATGCATGGCGATCCCGTTGGAAGCCACGACCGTGTTCGTAGGAGTCGGGTTCCCCGTGCAATTCGTGCTGGTGGAAGTCGGCGTGTTGCTGGGGGTGCTGCTCGCTGTCGAAGTGGCCGTCGAAGTGACCAGCGGGGTGTCGGTGGGCGTGCTGGTGATGGTTGCGGTCGGGGTCACGGTGGGCGTGTCCGTAATGGTGGCCGTCGCAGTCAGTGTGGCAGTATTGGTAATGGTGGCCGTCGACGTCGAAGTCCCCGTATTGGTGGTTGTGGCCGTGGGAGTGCGGGTGTCGGTAACGGTTGCCGTGCTGGTCGGCGTACCGGTCGGGGTGGCGGTCCCCGTATTGGTCGGCGTGGCGGTGAAGGTCGAGGTGCAGGGGGTGTTGCTGGCGTTCACGCAGGGGGGCGTAAAGGTCGGCGTGGGGGCGGCGGGTGCGGAGGGATTGTTGTTATTGCTCGAACAGCTGATGACAAAAAGAATGGAAGTGACGAGGAGAAGGGCGATACCCGGGATTTTGAATTTCATGGCTAAACTCCTTGGACAAAATAGGCGGGCTGTTCCAACATCCTTAAAAGCACCCTACCGGTGGAATGGATTCTATAGAGAGGGATACCGGTTTCCCAAAGGAAAAAAGGGGCAAATTGGCCTTATTCCAAAAGGAAATCCGCAAATTTAACATTAAAGATATTTATGAGTTCCTATTTTGTCGCGAACAGGGAGACTCAGGACCATCCCCATCCCCGGGGAGGTCACCGTCCTATTCGGTTCAAGAGTGGAACAGTGGCGTTATTTTGCCGGTTCAAAAGGAATGAGCTTTTCACGGATCAGCTCTTCCGCCAGCAGGAAACCCATCAACAGATGCCCGTCCGCGTTGAAGTGGTCGTAGCCCCCCACTTGGGAAAGGGGGTAATAGCTGAACCGCAATATGCTCATGGCGGCAGTCAAATCCAACAGGGGCGCGTTGATCTCTTTCATATATTTCCCCCAATAAGCCTGGTCTCCTTCATAGGGACCTGGAAATCGGCCCAAGGGGAAGCGGACCATTTCCAGCCGGACGGGTGCCCCGGTGCTGGTTTTCATCCCGTTTAATTTCTCGTCCAATAACTTCAGGGGCCGCGCGGTCAACTGGATCAATTTCTCCGCGGCCTGGGGGTCCCCGGAGATCCTGTCAAAGGGGGCGAATTGGGCCTGGTGATTGATGACCTTGACAAGCTCGTGGGCCTTGCAATAGTCGAAGAGTTCGCGGGGCAGTCCCCCCTGGATGCGCTGTTCGACTGGTTTGAGCAAAAACTCGTTGTCCTGCTTTTCCACCGGAATGCCCTCGGCCGAATAGGGGTAATCATAGAAGGGGCCCAGGTCGAAATCGGGTGAATACATGATGACCACCAGGTCCACATCGAATTTCTTTGCGAGCCTCGGCACGACGTAATAGGGCCAGAGGTTCAGGTGATTTCCTGAAACTTCCCCGTAATGCAGGACTTCGTAATGCCAAGGGACATCCTGCAGGGCCGCCAAGGTGTTGAGGGTTTCCTCCGCCCTTTTGGGAAGGATGGCGAACCGGTTGAAGGCGTTCCAACCCCTCTTTTTGACGTCGTCGGGATATTGGTGGAAGGTGTGGGAATCCCCGACCAACAGGATACGGAAGGTTCCCGGAGGCTTGGCGGTGGGATAACGGAAATCCGTCAATCCCTCCGGGTTCTCCGATTCCGAATCCTTGAACTCCTCCAGGAAAAGATCGCGGTAGGAGGTGACCATGTTGGCGCCCGGATGGGAGAAATAGAGTTTGCGGGGCGACAGGGGGTCGGGCGCAAGGAAACAGGGGTTTCCCTCCCCCTCGCCCCCCAGCAGGGGGTTGGAACCGACGCTTTGGGACTGCTCGTCCCCCCATAGGGAAACGAAGGTGACAGGCTGGTATTGGGGCGTCAACCGCGCCAGGAAGGGGGCGCCGCCGCGCTGTACGGCGTAAAGGACGCCGTCGGAGAAGGCCATTTGGCCGATGGCCTGGCCCTTGGCAAAAGGCTGCCAATCGAAGGAAGTTTCATCTTCCCGGTCGAATTTTTCCTTGGGTGTCAGCTGGTACACCTGCCCCGATGTCCCATCCGCCAGGTAAAGCCGGCCCTGGTCCACTGTCATGGCCCCAAGTGCTGGCACTTCGGCCTTGCCGCGGAAAACCGTGGAAACCTGTCCTGTTTTAAAGTCGACCTTCCGAAGCGCCCCGAAGCTGGAAAAATAGACCCCCCCGCGGGAAGGAAGATAAGCCATGCCCGAGAGGTTCCCCAGGGAGGCCTTGGCACCCGGGCCGTCGCTCAATCCCGGCTCGCCGTCCCCCGCCAGGGTCGTCACGGTCTTTTGGGCGAGGTCGACCAACCGCAGCCGGGCATTGCCTTCGTCATAAACGACGAGCTGCTGGCCGGGCAGGAAAAGCAGGAGGGTGGGATGGCTGAAAAGGGCGGCGGCGAGGGGGCCGTCCGCATAGCCCGCTTTTCCGCCGCCGGTGAGGGTCGAAACCAGGTTGCCCTTGCCCCGGTCCACCACCCGGATGCAATGGTTCTCCCCGTCGGCGACGTAGAGCAGGGTTCCATCGGTATTAAAAGCCAGCCCTTGGGGCCCGTGAAAAAGGGCCGCATAAAAGGGCCCGTCTTGGTAACCCATGGCCGGGCTCCCCGCCGCCAGGTCCTCGTAGGTTTGCAGGGGAAGGAGTGCCCAAGTTCTGGGCGGCAACAGGCAGCAAAAAAGAAATAGTAGGAATCCTTTCATCAATAGAACACCGCCTGGTCGAAGGCCTTTTGGAGGGCCGCGGGAGGTGGGTCCTTTTTCCCCTTGAAGGCCTTCAAGGCCTTGGATTTGAGGAACTCGAAATGGGCGACCTGTTGGAGGCTGTCCCAATGGGGCGTGCCGTAGTATTCATCCTCCGGGGCGTAGACCACATCCACTTTCACCAGGTCGGCCTTGGCGTCCGGAGGGTAAAGCCGCAAAACCAGTTGGAGCACGGATTGGGAGAGCCGCGGTTTTTTGTCCTTCACTTCGAAGGCGGCCTTAAAGTCCCAGGCGTTCCACATGAAATGGACATAGTCGGTCTTGTCGGTGACGGTGATGTTGTAAGGGTTGGACTTGAACCAGTTGTCCCATGGGATGGCGGACATGCTCCACTTTTGGATCACGACGGGGGTCGGGGTGGTGTAATGGGAGGCCCCGGGGGTCGGGTCCGTCCCCTGGGCCCGAAGCGTTCCGGCGCAGAACAGCATCAACAGAAAGATATTTTTTTTCATAGGGGCTTCCCTTAGGGGGTCCTTTCACCCCGGTTTTGGGCCGGTTCGAAAGGGATCCATTTTTTTTCGGGTAAATAATAGCTCAACAGCGTGGCAATGAGATAGTTCCCATAGGCCGTGTAATGGTTGTGGCAGCAGGCCTCGCTGGCGGGATAAAAGCTGGTCTCCAGGGCCGTATAGGGGTCGGTTAAATCCAAAAGGTCGATTTTTTCCCGGGCGCAGAGGTCCACCCAGAACGATTCATAGTCCGCGAGGGGGGCCGAACCGTTGTCAAAGGCCGGCGTATAGCAAAGGAAAAACTTCACGGCCGCGCCCCCGGCGTTCTTCGTCCCTTCCATCTTCCGGGCCAAAAGCCCCAGGGGCCTGCCGGTTAATTCAATCAAGCCGTCCCGGGTCTCCCGGTCCGCGGCCCGCAGGAGGCCGTCGAAGAAGGGGAAACCGACCGCCCCCGAATCTTGGACCTGGATGAGGCCTTGTTGGCGGCAATGCTCGAAAAATCGCCGGGGAGCCCCGTCCGGAATGCGCTTCGAAAAGGGCTTCAGCAAAAATTCCGGGTCGATGGTGGGGGAGGGAATCCCCTCGGGGGTCAGGGGCCGCAGGAAATATTCGGCGTAGTCCTGCTCCTTCAAGGGGGAAACGAGGATGAAAACCAGGTCGGCGTCGTATTTGCGGGCGATGACCGGTACCTCGTAATAGGCGAAAAAATGGGTGGGCTGTCCCGGATGGGCCAGCGTCAGGACCTCAAAATGCCGGTCCACCCCCTCCAGCGAGGCCTTCTCGTTGAGGAGGAACTCGAGCTGCTTGGGGAAGGTGTTCGTCCTCAGGGAAAGCTCCCCCTGGGCGCCGGCGTCCACCCGGGACCCCTTCTCCCCCGCTCCGGGAACAAGGACGGGGGCGGTGATGGCCCGGGAATTCCCGACCACCAGGATCCGGAAGGTTTTGGGGGGCTTGGCCTCCGGATAGGTGAAATCGGACAACACCCCCATTTCGGTGACGGACCTGGCGCCCCAAGTCGTATCGAAATGGTAGTCCTTGACGCTGACGATCTGGTTCACCCCATGCCCCGCAATGAAAAGTTTCCCCGGCTCCAGGGGGGAGGACGCCAGGCCCGCCTGTTGGAAGGCGTTGAGCTGGAAAAAGGGGGGCGCCCCGGGGTTTTGGTTCTCCAGCAGGAGGCCCCAGGCGGTTGCCAGGCTGACGGGCCGGTAAGCGGGGGCCACCTGGGCCAAGGGCTCATCCCCGGCCTGGAGCGCATAGAGCAGGCCGTTGGATTCCGCCAGGGCCAGGACCTGACGGCCCTTCCCGACCTTGGCCAGCGGGGGCTGCTGGGCCGCGGTATCCAATCCGACCTCGTAGATGGCCGAACCATCCTGGTCCGCCGCGTAAAGCTTGTTGCCGACCGCACAGAGGGCCTTCGGGGCGGGAAGGCGTTCCTCATTGGCCAAAAGCGTCGAGAAGGTTTGGGTCTTTAAATCCAACTTTTGGATGGAATGGGCGGCCGGAAGGGAAAAATAAAGGCTGTCGTCCTGGGGCCGGTAAACCAGGCTCCAGAGGGCGCCCACCGTGACCGCTTGCCCCTTGTTGTCCACCCCCAGGGTCGTAACGGCCTTCTTGCCCAGGTCCACCATCCTCAACCGGCGGCTGCCGTCGTCATACACCGCCAGCCGGTCCGGCGGAATCCAGGCCAGGGCCGTGGGCATGCCGAAGGAAGCCTTTTCCAGGGGACCGTCCGTCTCCAACGGTTGGCCCGTACCGGCCAGGGTTTCCACCCGGTTTTGCTCGTTTAAATAGACAACCCGGATCCGGTGGTTGTTGGCATCCGCCACGAAGAGCCGCCCGCCGGCGGCGTCCAGGGCCAGGCCCGCGGGGTGGTCGAACTGGGCCCGGTAAAAAGGGCCGTCACGGAACCCAGGGTCGTCCGACCCCGCCACCAGGCTGTTGAACCATTCCATGGGCGTCAGGCTGAAGGCCGGGGCGGCGGAAAAGAAGAGGAACAGCCATCCCAGGTGGAGCCTCGAAAACAAGGCGGGCCCAAAAGCTTTTATCCCCCGGCTCACATTCCACCTCGGATCGAAAAAAGGAATTTCGTGAATTTCACCACTTGGTCCACCGGGTAAAAGAACAAAAGCCAGCCATAGGCCACGAAAACATTGGTCACCCCGATGTCGACCCAGCGGCTGAAAGGCCAGGAAGCCCATCTTTGGCCCACCCGGGATTTTCCCCAGGCGTTGTGCGCCGCCAGGGCCGCCCCATGGTACATGCCCCAAAGGCCGAAGTGCCAGCTGGCCCCGTGCCAAAGCCCGCAGACGAACATGGTCACCATGAGGTTGAGGAACTTCCGCAAGGGGCCGTGCCGGTTTCCCCCGAGGGGGATATAGATGTAGTCCCGGATCCAGCTGCTCAGGGACATGTGCCACCGGCGCCAGAAATCGGTGATGTTGCGGGCGACATAGGGGAAGTTGAAGTTCACGGGAAGGTCCAGGCCGATCATCTTGCCCAGGCCGATGGCGATGTCCGAATAGCCGCTGAAATCGAAGAGGATGCGGATGGAAAGCAGCGCCAACAGGAGGCAGACCGGCCCGGAGGTCAGGTCATTGCGCTTTTCCAGCAGGTGGATGGCCAGGGTGGCGTTGTCGGCGATGACCAGCTTCTTGAAGAACCCCAGCAAGACTTGGGCGAGCCCCAAGAGGGCTTGGGAGGCCGCCGGCCTTTCCAACCCCTGCTCCAACTGGGCCAGGAAGGGCTGGAACCGCTTGATGGGCCCGGACACGATGGAGGGGAAAAAAATGCAGAACAAGGCGAACTTGAAGGGGTTCTTCACCGGCTGTCCGTGGCCGTGGTAGACGTCGGTCAGGTAATGCACGAACTCGAAGGTGAAAAAGGAAATGGCCAGCGGCATGGCGGGTTGGACCGCATTGGCGGTCATCCACCCGCCCGCCGCCCCGCCCAGGAAGGGCCCCAGGGACCCCAGCAAAAGGGCGCGGTATTTGTAGAACACCAGCCCGAAGACGGGCACTAACAGGGAAACGCCGTAGACCCATTTTTTCCGGGGGCTCCCCTGCGGGCAGCGGGCCACCCAAAGGGCCATGAAAAAAGTGAGGATGGCCATCAGGATGATCGGCATCACCCCCGCGGGCCCGGCGAAGTGGTAATGGAAGATGGCGCTGCAAATGAGCGTGTAGAAAAAGCGGACCTTGGCGTTGGGCATGAGCCAGAGGAAGAAGTAAAAGAGGAGAAAAAAGAGGAGGAACCAACTTGTATTAAAAATCAAAAGGAAGCCTCTTAGGTTTCAGTTTCTGCCTTAACTGCGGACTGCCGACTGCGAACGGTGGACTGCCCTTAAAAATCCACATAGATGAATTTGGAGGCTGACAGATCCCCCGAAAAAAGCAGGATCGCCAGGAAAAGGGCAAAGAGGAGGACCCCCAACCCAAAGCCCTTCCAGAATGGGTCCGACCGGTGGAAAAACCGTTTCTCGCCCCCGTAACTCAAGGGTGGAAAAGGCGTTGGCGGGACCAGTTGTTCCCTGGATTTTTTGTTTTTCATTCAATCCCACCCAATACAGGCAATGGCTAAATCCTTTGCATAGAGCTGGTTCCCCTCGGGCGTCAAATGACAATGGTCCAGGAAGGCGGAGGAAGGATATCGGTCCGCCCAATCCTGGTAGGTGATTCCCTGCTTCCTATAGGGCTTCATGAAGGCCGCCAAGGCTTTCCGGTTCTTCTCAAAGCTGGGCTTGTCCAGGTAACTCCCCAGGTATTTCTGGTTCTGGGGCGTGAGTACCACCATGACTTGAAGATGCCGGCCCGCCCATTGGTTCAATATCCCCTTCAGGCAGGTCAGGGGCAGGGCCCTGGGGTCCCAAAGATAGGCTTGGTAGTAGGGAGCCACCTTTTGTTTCAGGCTGGCTTCGGTGATCTCGGCGAGGGTTTCATTGGGGGGCAGCACCTGCTCCAGTCGGCGCTGGAAGAAATCGGCCTGGCTGGGGTAATACCAAAGGGTCTTGGCCATCTGGGTTTCCCGGAAAAGAAACCAATGGTCGCACATCCCGGCATAGACCCGGTCGCTCAACTGGGTTTCGGCGGAAGGGGCCTTGTCCGGCGCCAGCCTTTTTTGGATGTCTTCGGGCAGGTCGGTTAAAAGAAAATGCCGGGAGAGGGCCTTGGGGCCGTCGGCGAAATCCTTGGAAAACATCCGGAAATTTAAAAGGAGGAGGATCTTAGTTGGAGATGAGGAAGGCAACTCCGCGTTTAAGCCTTGGATATCGGTTAGCAGCAGCCCATCCGAACCAAGGCTGAGGACGCTTAAAGTTTGGCGGGGACCCGCATAGGGGTCTTTTTTATCTTCTTCCCGGATGTCTCCTTGTAAAAAAAAAGATAGGGTTTTTTGTTTTGCGCCAGGGATTCGATGTTCGATGAGGGAACTGGCGCCCAGCACGCTGTCCCCCAAAAGCAGGATGTGGTGGTCCCCGGGGACGGCGTAATGGATCCGGTCCCTCAGTTCGGCCAGGCTGGTCATATCGCCGGAAAAGTCGAAATGGCGGTACCAAAAGCCCGTGGGAACGGTAAGCCGCAGGAGGATTTCGGCCAGCAGGAGGAGCCCGAAGAAGGAAAAGCAGGCGCCCCGTAAAAAGGATTTGGAAAGGGTCATGTTGAAGAAGAATACCAAATGAAATCAAGGAATCCGAAAATTAAAGAAAATACGCCCGGAGGGGTTTGTTAAGATAAGGCCTTATAAAGCCTTCGGCCGGAATGTATATAAGGAGGACCCCTATGCCGGAATTAGATCCCCAACCCCCTTCCCCCCCCGAAATCGACATGACCTTCATGAATGTC
>Ga0070734_10003867_pt1 | contig 14986 bp, 9 predicted proteins | sample Coa_R1_8_FD_66444 | JGI IMG/M metagenome (GOLD analysis project Ga0070734, IMG submission 66444) | Surface soil microbial communities from Centralia Pennsylvania, which are recovering from an underground coalmine fire - Coalmine... | ecosystem: Environmental > Terrestrial > Soil > Unclassified ...
CTGGAAGCGGAAGATTCCCGAAGTGCTGATCACCATGCACCTGGAGCAGAAGCTGACCAAAGAGCAGATTTTCGAGTACTACGCGAATCAGGTGCCGCTCGGAAATCGCGGGAGCTTCGGGATTCGCGGATTCGGCGAAGCGGCCGAGGTGTTTTTTGGCAAAGATGTATCGCGGCTGAACCTGCCGGAATCGGCCACGCTGGCGGGATTGATTCAGCAGCCGAGCTTCATCAATCCGTACCGCTGGCCGGAACGTGCCAAGCAGCGCCGGAATTTGGTGCTGAAGATGATGCGCGAGAACGAGTACATCAGCGATACCGATTATGAGCGCGCGATTGCGGCTCCCCTGGAGTTGGTCCGGCAGACGACGCTCGAGGCGAGCGACGCACCGTACTTTGTGGATCTGGTGAACGACGCGCTGGTCGAGAAGTTCCCGGATACGAATTTTCAAACCACGCCTTACCGCGTGTACACCACGCTCGATCAAAATCTGCAGCGGGATGCGGCGGAAGCGGTCCGGATCGGCATGGAGGAGGCGGACAAGCGGATTCTACATCGGAAGAAGCGGGATCCGAGTTATCCGGATCCGCAGTGCGCGCTGATCGCGCTGGATCCACAGACCGGAGAAGTGCGGGCGCTGGTCGGCGGCCGCAATTATGGCGCGAGCCAGCTCAACCGGATTCTGGCGAAGCGGCAGCCGGGTTCGTCCTTCAAGCCGTTTGTCTATGCGGCGGCGCTCAACACAGGATTGCAGGGCGGGAATCTGCTGATTACTCCCGCGACGATGGTCACTGATGAGCCGACGACGTTTTGGTACGACGGGAAGCCCTACGAGCCGAGCAATTTCGAACACAAGTTTTACGGCAACATTTCGCTGCGCGATGCGATGGCGCATTCGCTCAACGTCGCGACGGTAAAGGTGGCGGAGCAGACGGGTTTCGATGCAGTGGTGGATCTGGCTCGCAAAGCAGGCCTCAATATGGCGATCCAGCCGACGCCTTCGGTGGCGCTGGGTGCTTACGAAGTGACGCCGCTTGAAATCGCGGGCGGCTACACGATGTTTGCGAATCACGGCATTTATTCGAAGCCGTATTTCTTAAGCAGCATTTTGAACGAGAAGGGCTCGAATATTTTTGAGTCGACGCAGGAGCATCGGGCAGTGCTGGATCCGCGGGTGACCTTCTTAATGGACCAGTTGCTGGAAGAAGTGGTGCGCAGCGGAACGGGCGCAGGGATGTATGGGCGCGGGATCAATTTTCCGGTGGCGGGGAAGACCGGAACTTCGCACGATGGCTGGTTCGCCGGATTCACGTCGCGGCTGATTTGCGTGGTGTGGGTGGGCTTTGACGACAACCGCGAGCTGAACCTGGAAGGCGCGCACTCGGCGCTGCCGGTGTGGGCGGAGTTCATGAAGCGCGCGCATGAGCACCGGGAATATCGCAACGTGACGGAGTTCGAGCCGCCGGCGGGAGTGGTGAGCGCGCAGATCGATCCGCTGAGCGGCCAGCTTGCGACGGCTTCCTGCCCGAAAGTCCGGACGGAATACTTCATTGAAGGCACGCAGCCGGTGGAGATGTGCCCGCTGCACGGCGGTGGTGGCACGCAAGTGGCGAGCTGGGAGACGGCACCCACGGGTCAGGCGCGCGACCGGTCGAGCGGCGCTTCGGCCCAGCCCCGGGAGCGGGTGGCGCAGGATGGGACGCCTACCATGCAGGAGCCTCCTCCTAACAATCCGCCTAAGCCAAAAAAGAAGAGCCTACTTGACAGACTTAGGAGTATATTTAAATAGATGCGCGGAGCTTAGCCTGGGGGCGGCACTCCGGGGGTGTGGCGTTGAGGTCTAATGCTTGGCGCGAAGTAGCCGATTGAAAAGGGGAGGCCGGGTATGCTTTCCAGGCTTAGTTTTCTCGCCGTTAGTTTTGGGATGGCGTTTGCGACCGTAAGCGCCTTCGGACAATCCACTTCTCAAAAGACAACAACTCCGCCGGATGGGCTGATCGCCGAGTCCAGAACGGGGCAGCAGTCGGCGGTTCCGCCGAAGCCCGCCACCATTATCACGCCGGAGCTGCGTGGGGACATTTTCATGGCCAAGAAAATGTACCGGGAGGCCGTGGAAGCGTACAAAGAAGGGCCGCACGATTCGGCAATCCTGTTGAATAAGACGGGGATTGCCTATCATCAAATGCTGCAACTCGAAGTTGCGGAAAAATACTATCGGCTTTCGGTGAAGGCGAATCCGCATTATGCCGAGGCGATTAACAACCTGGGCACCATTTATTTTTCGCAGAAGAGTTATCGCAGGGCCGTGGGCGAATACAAGAAAGCGCTGCGCATTACGCCGACGTCCGCATCGATCTGGAGCAACCTCGGTTCGGGATATTTCGAACGCAAGGATTACAAGCGCGCGGCGGAAAGCTGGCAGAAGGCGCTCGCGATCGATCCGGAAGTTTTCGACAATCGCAGCACGCAGGGAGTGCTGATCCAGCAGCAGACGGTGGAGGAACGCGCCAAGTACCATATGGCCTTGGCACGCACTTACGCGTTGGCTGGCATGGACGATCATGCGCTGACCTGCATCCGGAAGGCGCTGGAAGAAGGCTTCAAAGAGAAGAAGAAATTAACCGACGATCCGGCGTTTGCGCGGCTGAGGGACCTGCCTCAGTTCAAAGAGCTGATGGCGATGGAACCGCGTGTTCTGTAGCAGATCGCTTTTTCTATTTTCTTTCACGATCGTATCGGTTTCGTTATTTGATTCGTGCAATCGCAGCCGCAGGCCCAGCGTAGAACGTTTGGCTGTAACCGCATTTGAGAATCTAGGCTCGGATTCCAAGCTCGATTGGTTGGGCCGGGCTGCGTCCTCCGCGTTGGTCTACGATCTGGCCCCCGCCCGCGATCTGTTCGCGGAATCCGTGGATTCTGTGCCCGCAGCACTCTCTGTGCAGGCATCGCGTGCGCTGGAAGCGTATTTTTCGCAGCGCAACGGGCAACTGACGCTTCACGCAACGCTGGAGAATCTCGGTAAGACGAAGACGCTGGCAAGCTATGAACTAAGCGGTCCGGCGGCCGAGGGCGTGTTGCCGTTGGTCAATCGGCTCGCGAAGCTACTGAGCGGATCGGCCCGGGCTTTCGGAACCGCGAATCCGGATGCTTTTCGATCCTACGGGGCGGCCATTAGCGGAGCAAACGGCGCGGAAGCGATGATCCATGACTTGGAAGCGGCGGTTGCGGCGGATCCGCATTTTGCGCAGGCTCGTCTGTTGGATGCGCGGCTGCTGCTGTCGCAAGGAAAGCGTGACGAAGCGGGGAAGCAGTTGCAGGCGGCGCGCGCTGCGGATCCGGATGCGATCGATCGAGCGGAGATCGATTATTTCGCGGCGGTGATGGCTGGCGATCTGGAAGGGCGCGCGAAGTCGCTGGAAGCGCTGACGCAGCAAAGTCCGGCGAACCTGGGCTGGGTTCGGGAATTGGCTGAGTTGAGATTGGCGCAACGGCGGTTTTCAGAAGCCGCGCAAAGCTACGAGGCAGCCACGCGCTTGTCGGCGGATGACGCCGAACTTTGGAATCAGCTCGGATACACATACGCATTTGAGTTGGATCTGGCAAGCGCGGTTCGCGCATTGGAGCACTATGAACGGATGCTTGGGCCGGGGAATGCGAACGCTCTGGATTCGTTAGGGGAAGTGAGGTACTTCTTAGGCGATTTCACGGAGGCGGGGAAAGACTTTTTGGAAGCGGAAGAGAAGAGTCCGGCGCGGCGGGGCGAAGAACTGCAAAAGCAAGCCCAATCCAAATTGATGCTCGGCGATTTGGCGGGTGCGGACACGACTTTTCAGAAATACCTGGCGCTGGCCCAACCTTCGCAGCGAAACGAGGCTGAATTGGAGTTGGCGCAATGGGAATTTTTGACGGGCCGGCGCAAGGCAGCCATGGGGAGGCTGGAGCGATTGATTCCGGCGCTCGCTGGGGATGGGCAGTCGCTTGCATCCAGCCAGCTTGCGCTTTGGAAATTGCAAACTGGTGACGCGAAACAGGGCGCGGAACTCGCACAGAAAGCCGCCGGTTTGGCGCAGGATACGCGGACGCGCGCATTGGCGGCGATTTGCCAGGCGATGGCGGCGGGGTCCGCGGATGCATCGGCGCCTCCTCTGTTACGGGCCTACGCGCTGCTGTTTGCGCGCAAATTCGCCGAGGCGGTACAGCCTCTTGAAACCATTTATCGCGAAACCCCGCCTGCCGGGGATGGACAAATCCGCACGCTCTTAGCGTGGGCTTACACTGGCGCGGGCCGCGATGCGGATGCGCGTCCGCTGGTTCAACTGTATCCGCTAGCCTTGTCGTCCGGCGATCGATTTTTTGCTTCGCTCATCTTTCCGCGATTTTTGTATTTGCGCGGCGAAGTTTTGCAGAAGGAAGGCAAACGGTCGGAAGCAAAGCAGGTTGTCGAGCTGTATCTGAAGTATGCGGGCGATGTGCCGGATATTTTTGAGCAACGGCGCTTGGTGCTCAGTGAGAAGTAGCCTCAGAATTTCCAACGGAGTAGCCAACCAATACCACTACGCGTCAGTACGCCGGGCCTCTGGGAACAAGCACCCGGTCTGGATATCGTGAGGTATGGAAATGCGATACATCGGTTCCGGTTTTGGAATTCTTCTAGGCTTGGCTGCATGGATTCAAGGCGCCGAACCAAAGCGGAAAGCGGCGTTTCGAAGCGACTCGTACGTAGTTTTGATCAATGCCACGGTGCTGGATCGGATGGGCCGGCCGGTAACGGGCTTGTCCCGCGATCGCTTTCATCTCTTTCAAGACAAGACGCAACGGCCTATCACGTACTTCGCTGAAGAGGAAGTACCGGTTTCGCTCGCGATTGTATTCGATGCCAGCGGCAGTATGAACGCAAATATTGCGGGCGCGCGCAAAGCGCTGCGGGCGTTGCTCAATGGATCGAATCCAAAGGATGAATTTTGTCTGATTACGCTGGCGGACCGTCCGGAGCTCACGGTTCCGTGGAGCACGAATGACTCGTTGATCGAAGAGCGCGCGCTATTCCGTGCGCCGCATGGGCAGACAGCACTCCTGGATGCGATTTCACTGGCGCTGGCGCAAACCAAGAAAGCCTCGAATCCGCGGCGTGCGATTCTGGTGGTCTCCGATGGGGGAGACAATAATAGCCGGTATACGGAGCGCGAAATTGCGGAAGCACTGGAAGAGGGCGACGCGCAGATGTATGCGGTGGACATGACGGAGCGGCCCTATTACGCAGGGCCCACGGCAGAAGAGATGGGCGGTCCGGATCTGCTCTCGCGGCTGAGCGAGCGTGGCGGCGGGCGCTATTTTGCGGCACACGATGAGCGCGAGTTGCGCGGCGTAGCGGATCGCATTAGCAAGGAATTGCGCTCGGAGTACGTCCTGGGATTTGTGCCGCCCGAAGGAATCAAGGATGGAAAATTCCATCACGTGCAGCTGCGCGTAGAGCGGGACGGGCCAAAGCTTTCGGTTTATTGGCGTCCCGGTTACCGCATACCCAATCATTAACGCTCAAGAACGGTTCGTCCCTGCCGATACGGATAGCAGAGGCGAACAATGCCGGAAGACATCGGCATCAAAGTACAAATCATCTCTTGGCTAGCCACTCCTCTTTTGACGATTTTGTGCATCAAGATCGCGGAGCGGGTCGCGGCGCGCCGGCATCGACGCGGGCACTGATTCATTCTTCCATGAGTTAATTCACATTCGTAGTATTCGTGCCGAGAAGTGCAGCATGCACATATTTTCTGCGGCGCGGATTATTCCGGCGATCGCCGGTACCGCACTTTATATTTCTATTTTCCCCTCTAGCGTAACGGCACAAAATTCCGATGCAACAAAACCGGGCACTTCTGTTTCGGCAAACGCCAACTCGGAAGAGCCGAGACATTTGCTTCCGAAGTCGATCACGCTGAGTGGGCAAATTCGAGAACGCTGGGAGAGTTATCAGGGTCCGAGCAGCTTTGTCTCGACCACCGCGAACTCTTACGTGGCATCACGTATTCGTTTGGGAGTGGCTTACAAGCCGCTTTCGTGGCTGCGATTTTTCGGTGAGACTCAGGATTCGCGGGTGTTGTTCTATAAAGTCAAACCGTCGGGATCGGTTTCGGATCCGTTCGACTGGCGCCAGGGATATGTGGAAGTGGGCGCGCTCGAAGGCAACGGCGTGAGTGCGCGAGTGGGCCGGCAGGAGATCCACATCGGTTCAGAGCGGCTGCTGACCTCGGGAGACTTCTCGAATGTCACCAAGCCCTTCAACATGGCGTTGGGGACGATCACTTATGGATCTTTTTCCACACAATTGCTGGCCGGTTCGATCATCCTGGTGGACCCCGCTAGGGAAGATCGAAGCAGGCCGGGTGAACACGTTTACGGCGATTACTCCACTTTTAAGAAGTTGATCCCGGGCGCGAGTGTCGAGCCTTACGTGTTCGTAAAGACGGCGTTGAACGTGAAGAGTAAAGATGGCGCCGTGGGAAATGCAGACATTGTCTACGCGGGTGGACGCGTCATTGGCAAAATCCGGAAGGACTTTGACTACAGCGTGGAGGCGGTTCGGGAAGCGGGCTCTTACGCGAACGATTCGATGGAGGCTTGGGGCTATATCGCAGGCGGCGGTTGGACGAATGCGCGTTTGCCCTGGAAACTGCACTTCAGCACGGAATACGCGTTCGCGTCCGGCGACAGCGGCGCCAAGGATGGAAGGCATGAAAGCTTCGACATACTTTACGGCGCTCAACAGCCTCCGACCAGTCTTACGGGAATGTTCTGCTGGCGCAATATTGAAGACTTGCGGGTGGGCGGAGATTTTTCACCGTGGAAGAAATTACTTTTCAAGGTTGCTTATCGCGATTATTGGCTGGCGACGATCAAAGATGGCTTGTACAATGCCGCCAACGGTCAGGTCGTTCTGAATCGGAAGGCAACGAGCAACCATGTAGGAGACGGCGTGGACGCGCAGGCTGTGGTGGCAGTCAATGGAAAGACGAGCGTCGGGTTCGGACTCGGGACATTGAATCCGGGCGAGTACTTGATTCAATCGAAGAAGACCAGCGAGTATTATTATCCGTTTGTGTTTTTGACTCGGAAGCTGTAAGGGAACGATGCTGCGGCGTCGCCAGGAGTGGCGACGCTGCACGTAAGGGTGCGTGCGCTACTGGTCCCAGGGTTTAGGGGATGCGGGTTCGTCGCGGTGTTCTACGCGATCGTAGAGATGTAGGTCAGATGTAGTTCCCAGGCCTTGGTTGTAAAGGCTGGTCAGTCCTAATCCTTCCTTTAAATCTTCCTCGAAATCGTGCAGAGCTTTTAGTTGCTCGGCGCGGGCGGGAACGCGGATGTGCGATGGGGTCCGCCAGAACATTTGATATCCGCCATTCACAAGCAAGCCAATTTCCTTGCCGATAATCAATCCGGCTTTGTTGACGTGTGGACGTTGGCCTGAGCGGTCTTCAATAACGGCTCCGATTCCATCGCGGCTAACTTGGGCTTTGCCGGCGCCGACGGAATCGATTTTGAATCCGAACTTCTTCAGGCTTTCGATGCGCTCGGTGAAAGACGGCTCGCGGGGCGTTTCTCGGCGGAAGAACATGTCACCTAATATAATGCCAGAGTGCCATTTCTCTTGTCTCTGGATGAAGGAACCACGAGCGCGCGCGCGGCGCTGTACGACGAAGCGGGGCGGCGGACGCTGATGGAGTCCGTGCCGATTCAGTGCCATTATCCGCATCTGGGTTGGGTAGAGCAGGATGCGGAGGAAATATGGCGATCACAGATTGAAGCGGTGTTGCGCGTGGTGGCGCGAGAATCCGGCGGAGCGAAGTCGATTGCGGCGATTGGGGTGACTAACCAGCGCGAAACGACAGTCGTATGGGATCGGAAGACGGGCAAGCCTGTGGCTCCGGCAATTGTGTGGCAATGCCGGCGGACGGCGGCGTTTTGCAACGAACTTGCCGCAACTCCGGCGGCGAAAACCATCGCGCAAAAGACCGGACTGGTGATCGACGCTTATTTTTCCGGTAGCAAGATCCGGTGGATTTTGGAGAATGTTCCGGATGCGCGGCAGAAGGCGCAGGATGGCGAGCTGTTGTTCGGCAACGTGGATACATGGCTGATCTGGCGGCTCACTAACGGCGCGGTGCATGTTACGGATTATTCGAACGCATCGCGGACGATGCTGATGGATTTGGAATCCGGCGAATGGTCGCAGGAGTTGTTGGATGTATTCGAGATTCCGAAAGCTATGCTGCCGAAGATTGTTCCCTCGAGTTTTGTGGTGGGCGTAACCGCAGCGGAGCATTTGGGCGTGGAGATTCCGATTGCGGGAATCGCGGGCGATCAGCAGGCAGCGTTGTTTGGGCAGGCGTGTTTCCGGCCTGGATTGTCAAAAAACACGTACGGCACGGGATGTTTCGCGCTGATGCATACGGGAGGGCGGAGGCCGGTATCGAAGAATAAGCTGCTGGCGACTCGGGCGGCGTCCACCGGTGGAGCGGAGTTCGCGGTAGAGGGAAGCATTTTTATCGCGGGAGCGGCCATCCAGTGGCTGCGGGATAAGTTGGGCATCATCGCGAGCGCGGCGGAGAGCGGGGAACTGGCGCAGACGGTGGAGAGCGCGGGCGGTGTCTATTTTGTTCCAGCTTTTGTGGGCTTGGGCGCGCCGCATTGGGATTCGAGCGCACGCGGGATGCTGACGGGCTTGACGGCGGCGACTGGAAGGGCGGAGATCGCACGAGCGGCGCTGGAGGGAATCGCTTATCAGACGCGCGAGTTAGTGGAAGCGATGGAGGCAGATAGCGGGGAATCGCTGAAGGAGCTGCGCGTGGATGGCGGCGCGGCGGCGAGCGATTTTCTGATGCAGTTCCAGGCGGACATTCTGGGTAAGCGGATTGTAAGACCCGCGGATAGTGAGACTACGGCGCTGGGGGCGGCTTATTTGGCTGGGTTGGCTGTTGGGTTCTTCAAGGGGCTGGGAGAAGTGGAACAGTTTTGGAGGGCGGATAAGGTTTATGAGCCCGCGATGCCGCAGGGGCGGCGAGAAGAGTTGTTTGGCGGCTGGAAAGCGGCAGTCGAGCGAGCCAGGTACAAAAACTAAAACAAATTGGCCGCAAATGAACGCGGATGAACGCGAATTTTAAAGATGCTTCGCTAGGAAATCGGCGGTGGCGTGGTAGGCTTCGAGCCAGCGCTTTTCGGTTAGGAATCCGTGGATTTCGTCGGGGAAGATTAGCTCTTCGAACTGGACGTTTTGTTTGCGCAGGGCCTCAGCTAGCATGACGGTTTGGGAGAAGGGGACGTTGCGGTCGTCGTCGCCGTGAATTAGCAGGACTGGCGAGCGCCAGGTGCTGACGGAGGCCATGGGTGACGATTCGAATGCAAGCCGGATAGCTTTGTCATCGGCAGTGCGGTCCGGGCCGCGGAAGGCGCTCCAATCGTGGACGCCGTGGAAATCGACGCCGGCTGCAAAGAGATCGGAGGCGCGAGCCAGGCCGAGAGCGGTGAGATATCCGCCATAGGAGCCGCCCCACAGGCCGATGCGTTTGGGATCGACATCCGCGCGCGTTCTCAGATATAGGCCGGCGCCGAGGACATCGTTGAATTCACTGGCGCCGGACGCTCCGTAGTTGAGCGCCTCGCGGAAGTTCAAGCCGTAGCCGATGCCGCTGCGGTAGTTTACCGAGAGCACGACATAGCCGAGGCTCGCGAGATACTGATTCATTCCATAGGCGTTGTGATAGTAATCCATGTAGTGCCAGCCGAGCAGCATTTGGCGGCGCGAGCCTCCGTGAAAGAAGACCATGGCGGGATGCTTTTCGCCGGGGGAGCTATCCGGCGGCAAAAAGAGCTGGCCGTGGATTCGCATGCCGTCGGCGGCTGAGAGAATTACTTGTTGGGGAACGACGAGAGACGCGGCCGGAAATTCGGACGGGATGGAATCCGGAGCCAAGTCGCGAACTTCGCTTCCATTGATTTTGATGGCGGCGCGCGCGGGATTCTTGGCGTCCGAGTGAAGCATGACGACTGCTTTGCCGTCGGCGGTTTCCGTTGGCGACCATTCCAATCCATCGCCTCGCGTGACGGGCGTCAGGTTTTCGCCGAGAACGGAGACGCGCCATAGGTGGCGATGATCGATGTCGTCCTGGTTCGAGGAGAAGAGTACGCATTTCGAGTCGGTGGAGAGCGAGACGTGTTCGATTTCGAAGTCGCCGTTGGTATTGAGCGGAGCCGGCGCGTCGCCGTGCGTGGAGATGGAATAGAGATGCAGCCAGCCGGTTTTCTCCCATGGGAAAACGATGCGATCGCCAGCACCCCAGAACAACTGATGGTCGGCGACCATGGCGTGGAAAGCGCTGCCGGGGCCTTCCGAGGCGCGCCAGAGTTGGCGGCCTTTTCCTGAATCCGCGTCGGCGAGGCGAATGGACCAAGGGTCGGCGGCGGCGCGATGGGGTCCGAAGAAGATGCGGTTGGTGCTGGCGGCGATGCGGAGAAACGCGAGTTGCTTGGAATCCGGGGACCAGACGGGGTTGGAATCGCGATCGACGCTGGCGTCCAAGTAGAGAAGAGATTTTGCCGCGAAATTGTACACGCCTACGAAGGAGTGATCCGAGCGAGTGGTTACGAAAGCGAGGCGCGCGCCATCCGGTGACCAGCGAAGTTCTCCCGCTTGCCCTTTGGTGTGGATGAGTTGAACGGGCTTGGCGGCTTCATCGAGCCCAATGGTCCAGACTTCGTTCTTTTTTAGAAAGGCGATCTGGCCGGAGTTTGGCGCGACGGCGGGTTGGCTGCCTTCAGTGATTTTGCGCGGTGTGCCGCCGGAGACAGGGACGATCCAGATATCCTGTTCGACGCCTTGCGGTAGGCTGGCCGGATTCGGATTGTCGCCGAACGTTTCGAAATCTCCGCCGCGGACGAAGATGATGGAGCGGGCGTCCGGGGTCCAGGCGATTTGGGCGATTTCCTGGCCGTCGTCATCGCGGTAACTCGTTAGGCGGCGGCCTTTGTAATCGGGGGCTTCGGCTATCCAGATGTTGCGCGCGCCATTTTGATCGAGCACCCAGGCTACGGCTCCACCTTTGGGGGCGGAGGTGAGATCGGTGGGGAAGGGGACGCTCAGGATCTGTTCGAGGGTGAAGCGTTTTGCGGGGGCGGCTAGGGCAGTGCAACAGGCTACCAGGAGGGAGAGAGAAATACGAAAGACCATAGGGTTATGTTATACACTGAAACGGCGACAAGCCGGAGGCTTTTCCCACGATTATGTTGAGTTACGCAAAAGGGCCGGATGCGCCGCTGATCGAGAGCACGATTGCGGACGTGTTTCGGTCGACTTGCGATCGTTTTCCGGAACGCGAGGCGCTGGTAGCGCGGCATCAGAACGTGCGCTTCACGTTTGGGCAACTGGATGCGGAGATCGAGCGGACTGCCCGGGGTTTGGCTGGGTTGGGGATCGGCGCGCGTGATCGGGTGGGCGTGTGGTCCACCAACTGCGCCGAATGGATTTTGTTGCATTTGGCTTGTACACGGATTGGCGCAGTGCTGGTGAATGTGAATCCGTCGTATCGGGCGTTTGAGCTGGCATTTGTGCTGCGGAAATCCGGTATGAAGGCGCTCTTCCTGTGGGAGCGGGATAACCGGTCGGACTACAAATCCATTTTGCAGGAAGCCATGGGTGCGGGCGGCCACGCGCTTGACCACGTGGTTTACTTCGGCAAGGAATCGTGGACCGGCATGCGTGAGAATGGCGCCGATGTTCCAAAGAGCAATGTTGCGGCCGACGACGTAACGAACATTCAATACACGTCGGGAACCACGGGATCGCCGAAGGGCGTGCTGCTAACGCATCGCAACCTGGTGAATAACGCAGCGAATCTGGTTCGCGGGATGAAAATTTCCGAGCAGGACAAGATTTGTCTGCCTGTTCCGCTTTATCACTGCTTCGGGAGCGTGATGGGCACGCTAGTGATGGTGGTGAGTGGGGCGACGGTGATTCTGCCTTCGGCGGCGTTTGACCCTTTGGCGGTTTTGCAAGCGATCCACGATGAGCGGGCGACGTTGGTATACGGGGTGCCGACGATGTTCATTGCGGAGCTGGATCATCCGGAATTCTGGCGTTTTGATTGCGGGTCGTTGCGGTCGGGCGTGATGGCGGGAGCGCCTTGTCCGATTGAGGTGATGAAGCGCGTGGTGAACCAGATGCACTGCCCGGAGATGATTATCGGCTATGGACAGACGGAAAGTTCACCGCTGATCACCATGTCGGGTGTGGAGGACAGTTTGGAGCTGCGTGTTTCGACAGTTGGTGCGGCGTGTCACAACACAGAGGCAAAAATCGTGTCCGTGTCGGGAGAAACAGTCCCGGTTGGAGAGCAAGCCGAGCTTTGCGCGCGCGGATATCTTGTGATGAAAGGGTACGATCAGGAGCCCGAGGCCACGAAGCGTGCGGTGGACGAGGAGGGATGGTTGCACACGGGTGATTTAGGGACGATGCGGCCGGATGGCTATTTCCGCGTGACGGGCCGGGCTAAGGACATGATCATCCGCGGTGGAGAGAACATTTATCCGCGCGAGGTGGAGGAGTTTTTGTACACGCATCCGAAAGTGGCGGACGTGCAGGTGATCGGGCTTCCGGATGTGAAGCTGGGCGAAACGGTGGCGGCGTGGATCCGCGTCAAAGAACCGTGCACGGAGGATGAGATTCGGGAACATTGTAAGGGGAAGATCGCGCATTTCAAGATTCCGCAGTTTATCCGGTTTGTGGATGCGTTTCCGATGACGGTGACGGGGAAGATTCAGAAATTCAAGATGCGGGAAACAGAAATCCAGGAGCGGGGATTGGAAACCGCGTCACAGATTCAGACAGCATGAAGCGATTCTCGGTTCTATTTTGTTTATGTTTGATGGCGGCGGACACGCATCTTTCCGTGGAAGAGCGCCTGTGGCAGCACCGTAATTTGGGGAAGGCGCTGTATGAGAATCCGACGACGCAAGTACAGGCGGTGGCGGAGTTTCAAAAGGCGCTTGCGCTGAAACCCGGATCGGTCCGCGAGCAACTGAATTATGGATTGGCGTTGCTCCGGGCGGGGCGGACGAAGGACGGCGTAGCGGAACTGGAGAAGGTGCAAAAGGAAGATCCGTCGCTGCCGCACACGTGGTTCAACCTGGGGATTGTCTTCCGGAAGGAAGGCGAGTTTGAACATTCCATTACGGAATTCGAAAAGATGGTGGCGCTAGTTCCGGCGGAACCCGTTTCGCATTACAACCTGGGCGTGCTGTACAAGCAGGTGGGCAAGGTGGACGACGCTCTGAAGCAACTGGAGACTGCTGAGAGGCTGGACCCGGTGATGGAGGCTCCGCACTTCCAGCTTTACAACATCTACCGGCAGAGCGGACGGCGCGAGGATGCGGCGAAGGAGCTGGGGATTTTTCAGACGCTGAAGAAGGAGCATGAGGGCGCGGCGATTGCGCAAGATCCGGAATGGTGTGTGTATGCGGAGATTTACGATCCGATCGATATCAAGGATGGGCGCAAACCGGCGGAGGGTCCGCGGATTTTGCTGCCGGCAAACGCCGAGGGGCAATTGTTAATCGATGCCGATGGGGATGGCAAAGCTGAGCTGCTGGTTTGGAATAAAGATGGGCTGACACTGCTGCGCGGGAAGGAAGCGGCAAAGAATACGGGTCTCGAAAGCATTCGAGGGGTCGTTTCGGCTGCGGCGGGGGACTTCGACAACGACGGGCTGGCGGATCTTTGCGTATTGACTGAGAGCGGGCCGTCGCTGTATCGGAACGTGAAGGGCAAGTTCGAGAGGGTGGACGCGAATCTTCCGGCGGGGCGGTTTGAAAAAGCGGTCTGGTTGGATTACGACCACGATTACGACCTCGACTTACTACTGCTCGGCGAGAAATCGGTGCTGCTGCGGAATCAGGGCACGGCTGGCTTTGCGGATCACACGGGGGACTTTCCTTTTGCGGTTGGGCATGCGATCGATGCGGTGTCTTATCGATGGATGGCGGATAGCAAGGCTTTCGATTTAGTTGTTAGTTATGCGGATCATGCGGGCGTACTGTATTCGGACAAACTGACAGGAAAATACGAGGCGGTTCCTTTCAGTGATTTGCCGGCGGGAACGCGTTTGCTGGACGTCGCTGACGTGAATAACGATAGCTGGCTGGATATTGTAAGTTCGGCCGGGACATTAATTAATCACGAGAGTAAGTTCACGCGCGTGGCCATGCCCATTGGAGACGGGAGCGTCGAGGATCCAGCAGGATTTCGCGCTGGGAAGTGGATCCGAGTTAGTTTGGGCGGCGTTAAAAATTTGAAGCTGGGCTACGATGCGGAAGTTGAGGTGAAAGCCGGAGCGTCGTACCAGAAGAAGATTTATCGGGGCGTACCTTTGGACTTTGATCTGGGCGGTCGGTTGGAGGCGGATACGGTTCGGATCACTTGGCCGAACGGGCTGATTCAGAACGAGACCAAGCAGTTGGCGAACCATGCGTACGACTACAAGGAGAAGGAACGGCTCTCCGGCTCGTGTCCGATGATCTGGACGTGGGACGGGAAAGAGTTCCAATTCATTAGCGATGTGCTGGGGATTGCGCCATTGGGGGCCAGTTCGGGAGACGGGCAGTATTTTCCGGTGGATCATGATGAGTACATTCAGATTCCGGGAGAGTCGTTGAAGGCGGTGGATGGCAAGTACGAGGTTCGAGTTACTGAGGAGTTGAGCGAAGTTTCGTATCTGGATCAGATCCAGTTACTGGCGCTCGATCATCCCGCAGGGACAGACGTATTTACTAACGAGAAGTGGAAAGCGCCGCCGTATCCGGAATTCCGCTTATTTGGGGTAAGTCAGCGATATTATCCGGCGCGCGCTGTGGACGGGCAGGGAAAGGACGTATTGCCGGCGCTGTTGAAGCGGGATCGGAAATATGTGAATACGTTCCGGCGGGAGAAGAACGGAAAAGC
>Ga0070734_10003869_pt1 | contig 14981 bp, 5 predicted proteins | sample Coa_R1_8_FD_66444 | JGI IMG/M metagenome (GOLD analysis project Ga0070734, IMG submission 66444) | Surface soil microbial communities from Centralia Pennsylvania, which are recovering from an underground coalmine fire - Coalmine... | ecosystem: Environmental > Terrestrial > Soil > Unclassified ...
CCCGGCGGCGGCGTGGGGGTGACGGAGGGGGTGGGATAGGGCGTGGCGTTGGAGGTGGGGACGGGATTGTAGTAAACCAACAGGCGCGCCCGGTTGCTGTCCACGGTATAGAGGTTGTCCTGCTGGTCGAAGGTGGCCGAATAAAGGTTGGAATAAAAATCGTTCAGGTGGTTCCAGGGCATCACGGGATTAGTAGGGTCATAGTTGCCTTGGGGGTTGGGGATCACCTGGGCGAATTTCCCGAAGCCCGCCACCACCATGGCCCGGTCATCCGAGGGGAAGGCCGCCTGGAGGGGTTGGCAGAGGGTGGCGATGAGGTTATTGGCGGGGACGTCGTCGCACTGGTTCTGGCCCGTGAACTGCCCGTGCCGGTCGTAAATATGGGTCGCCCCGGGATATTGGGTGGAATCCCCGAGGTATTGGATCTGGCCCGTCCGGATGGATTTTTGGGTCGCCTGGGCGATTTCCCATTCGTCATATTCGACCAGCCGCCAGTTCCCCGCCGTCTCCAGTGAGAAGTCGCAAATGTAGAGGTTCCCCGCGTGGTCCAGGGTCAGGGACCCCGGCCAGTTGAGCGTGTATTGGTTGGCCGGTACGGACCCGTTGCAGTCGGGCCAGTTCCAAGTGCCGAAATCGCCGCAGGTGCCGTTGGAGGCGGTCGTCTGGCCGATCATCAGGTCCACCGCCCGGGCCGGCTGGTTGGGATCGGCCAGGGGGTTCCTTATCCGGAAAACCCGCGAGTGGAAGTTGTCGGCCACCCAAAGGTAGGAAACCGGGCCCGCCGCATAGGGCTTTGAAACGCTGGAACAAGGCATTAGGTCGTTCAAGCCGCTCAGGCCCCCCACCCCGGACCAATCCACCAGTGTGGAGGTCGAGCCCAGGACCGGGATGTTGGTGTTGACGATGTTGTTGTAACTGGCGAAGGGCGTCAGGGGGAGGTTGTAAACCTCCGCGCCCCCCTCGTTGAGGATGGCCCAAAGGTGCTGGGGGCCCGTGGAGCTGTTGTCCGAGTGGTCCACGCGGATGCGGGTGTAGGTGTTCTGCCCCGGCTGGGTCACGCTGGTGCTGTCGACCCCCACATAGCCGCTCGGCAGCTGGTTGTTCTTGAGGGTCGTTTGGCCGGGTACGAGTCCGCCCGGGGGGAGGTTCCAGTAGTCCAGCCGGTAGCTGTCGGCCGCAACCAACTGGGGCGTGGGGTTGTCCTGTCCCACCGCCACCCCGTAAACCACGTTGAACCCGTTGAACCCGATTTGGTTGAAGATGGAGGACGCGACCTGCTTGAAGATCTCCACGTCCGCCGAATAGGCCGTCCCGGTGGTCGGGAAAGGAATGGGGCCCTTGAACCGGAAGGCGTTCTGGCTGGCGCCCTTGCCGGTGACGTAAACATTCCCCTGTCCATCCTGCGCCACCGCCCCGACCCCATTGATCGACCAGGAGGACTGGAAACTTGTCGCGGTGGGGAATAGGAAATCGGGCCCCGAGCCCCCGGAGGTGGTCGGGTTCGTAGGCGGCAGTTGGTCCTGGAGCAGGACCTTGATGGGGTTGAGGGTCGGGGTCGGCTGGCTGAAATCGGGCTGGTACAACACCACGTTGCCCACTCCCGAGGTGTCGGCGGTTGCGGGATTGTGGATATTCGTCACCCAAACATTCCCAGAATTGTCCATGTCGATTCCGGTGGGACCGTCGATCCCCGTGGTATAGACGCCGTCGGCCGCCGGTACGGCCGTCTGGCCAGCCAAGGAGGACGCCCTGAAGATCAAAACCCGCCCGGCCGAACCGCCGCCGTCGATGACATAGACGTTCCCGGCGCCATCCACCCGGACGCCTTTGGGCGCGATCATATTGGCGTTGCCGGCACCGGAATTGAAGTTGGCTTGTCCCAGGACCAGGTCGGCGGCGGATTGGGGGAGGCTGTGCGGGGGATTCGCCGGAAAGCGGACGACGCGGTTGTTGCCCGTATCCGCCACCCAAAGGTTGCCGTTGCTGTCGATGCCCACTCCCCCATAGGCCGAACCCCGGGGGGCGTCCGAAACCGCGCTTATTTGCGACAGCGCCGGCGTACCCCCGAAAAGCAAGGTGATATTGTTGGGGGCGTCCAGGCCCTGGTTGGCGAGGAAGCTGCCCGAATCGGGCTGGCCCCAAATAGTGTCCGCGGAGGGCCCCAGCGGGTTATTGGCGAGGTTCGCGGCGGAAAACCTTAAAACACGGTTGTTGAAAATATCGGGGACGTAGAGGTCGCCCGTTGCGGGGTCCACCGCCATATTGGAGCCCGATCCGCCTTCCAAAATGGATCCCTGCCGCTGCCACATGCCGCAAAGTGTTTTGCCGGTGGGGGGGGTATAGCTGGGCCAATTGGCGTTGTTGTTGTCGCCGTTGCAGCCGCAACTGCTGAAATTGGTCTGGCCGATCACGATATTGGCCGAAAAGCCCCCTTGGCTGGCGGCTTGGTTGGGGGAAAGCACGCTGGAATCGCTGAAACCCAATATGCGGCTGCTGCCCGAATCCCAGAAGAAAACCGTGTTGCGGCCGGGAACGTTCGACGGGTTGGGATCGGCCGCCACCCCATTGGGAAGCAGGATGCTGGAGGAAGTGGTTTCGTTGAGGCTCAGGCCCCCGAAATTCGGCTGGCCCAGTACGATGTCGGCCCAATAATCGCCGGCTAAACCCCGAACTGCCTGGGCTTGGGAAAGGGCGGGCGAAAGGGCGAAAAAGACCCATAGGGCAGCCCTGCAAAAAGACCGGGGCCCTCGGTCAAGGATAGGTAAACCGTCAAATAGGCGGATTTTCGGTTTCAAATAAATTCCTAGGCATCATTCAAATATAAACAGCGTCAAATAAGGTTTCTTTTACTACTAGTGGGGAAAGTCGGGGTTTATTCCCTCTCTCCTCCCAGAAAATTAATGCCCAAAATAATGGAGGCTTAATGTACAACCACCACTTTGCCTCTTTGGCTTCTTTTAGAAGCCCCATCCCCGGTCGTCAGGACATAAATGTAAAGCCCGCTGGCCACTTGTCCGCCCGAGTTGTTTTCAAGGTTCCACGAAAGGCTATTCACTCCCCTGTCCCCTTGGAAGGACTCTTCGAAAATCTGTTCCCCGGAGAGGGAAAAGAGTTGCATGCTGATCTTCCCCGCCTCATCCAGATTCACATAAAACTTGATCGGTTCCTCATTCCGGGAAACGTTGGGGGCCGCCAGGGTGAACCAAGCCGCCGTGGGCGTTGCGGAGGGCGTGGACGTCGGCGTAGCAGTCGGTGTCGGAGTAAGATGGGCCGATCCCTCAACTCCACTAAGATTGGCGGGACGCTTTACGCCACCGCCCCCCGGCAAGGGGACATTGGAGCAGTGGGGAAACTTGTAAATAATATCCGAAGCTAAAAGGTAAGTTTCCCCTGTAATGGGGTCGACGGCGATCCCAAAAGCCGAAGTCGGAACCGAACAAGTCTTCAGATTCTGTCCCGAAGTGGCATTGGCCACCACGAAGCTGTTGCTCCCCGATGAGGCGATATAGAGGTTGGCCCCGTCCGTGGCCATCATGAAGGGCGTCACCACTGAGCCTGTAATGAAAGGAATCCCAGTCCCATAAGTGTGGCTTCCCGTCTCAGGGAATTGGATGATTGCCCCCGAACCATCCGCTACATAAACCGCGTTGTTGAGCACTACAATGCCTGTCGGCGTGCCGGTTGTGACCGTTCCCACGGTTATGGGAGTCGTTGAGTAGCTCCCTGAAACATAGGGGAATACTTCCACCGCCCCTCCTTGCAGTGTCACATAGATATCGCTGTTGCTTGGATCCAGGGTAATTCCCCGTAACTGGCCCACACCACTTTCGATGGTCACGGTGGTCTGGATTCCTTGGGGATCCACTTTGAGGATGGTGCCATTGCCTTCTGCCACGTAGAGGAACCCGTCCGGTCCCATGGCCAAACAAGCCAGGCCGCTAAACGCCGTCCCCACCGGCTGAATGGTTCCCGCCGAAGTTCCGGACGGGATGTTGTACTTGAAAACGATGGAATCTACCGGATCCATGACATAGATGTCGTTGTTAGGTTTGTCCATCACCATCGAATAATCCAAATGGTAACTCGGCTTAATCGGCGTGATCGTCTGGACCACCTGGCAGCAATCGGGTGTAGGAGTGGGCGTAAAGGTAGGCGTGGGCGTTGGAACAATGACACTGCCGCAGTGTGCATATTTGTAAATGACGTTTGCAGCTAGGACATAGACCTCCCCCGTGATTGGATCCACCGCGATCCCGAAACCTGATATTGGGACGGGACATTTAGTGAACAGGGCTCCTGTGGACCCGTTGGCGATCACATAGCTGTTGTCGCCTGACGAGGCGATGTAGAGGTTGGCTCCATCCGTGGTCATCATGAAGGGAGTGACCAGATTGCTGCTGATAAAGGACGTGCCGGCCCCGTAGGTGTGGCTCCCGGTTTCCGGGAAGCGGATGACCGCCCCCGAACCGTCCGTCACGTAGACCGCGTTGTTGAGCACCACAATGCCCGTCGGGGTGCTGGTCGCGACCGTTCCCACGGTGATGGGTGTCGTTGAATAGCTTCCGGAAACATAGGGAAATACCTTGACCGCACCTCCTTGCAGTGTCACATAGATATCGCTATTGGTCGGGTCAACGGTAATTCCCCGTAACTGGCCCACACCGCTTTCGACGGTCACGGTGGTCTGGATTCCTTGGGGATCCACTTTGAGGATGGTGCCAGTGCCCTCCGCCACGTAGAGGAAACCGTTCGGTCCCATGGCCAAACAAGCCAGGCCGCTAAACGCCGTCCCCACCGGCTGAATGGTTCCCTCAGGGGTCCCCGCCGGAATGCTAAACTTGACGATTTGGGACTCCACTGGATCCATGGCGTAAATGGCATTGTTGAGCTTGTCCATCACCACCGAATACTGCATTTGATAGCTCACGCCAGTCATTGGATTAATTCCCGCCAGAATGCTTTGAGGCGCCTGGCAGCAATCGGGTGTGGGAGTGGGTGTGGGAGGTGGCGTGAAGGTGAAGGTGGGGGTGAAAGTGGGGGTGGGAGGAGGGGCGCAAAGATTCATGCCACCAGGGTAACTGTACGCATCCGCCGGAGCGAAACCATACACAATTAACCCAAAGGGTTGAGGCGCGCTGAAAGAATGCTTGCCCCGGGTGACGCCTATCTGGGCGTAAGAATAACCGGGCATGCTCAAATCGGGATTAAAATCGGAAGCCGGAAGATAAGCGGAATCCATGACAACCGAGGAAGAACCCGTTGGAGCTCCAGGCGGTGTAGCCACAAGGGAATTTGGCACAACGAGGTTAAAGAAGTTATTCATCAACCCGTAATTAACATCCCCGGACTCAACGATATAGTTGGAAAGCCACTGGTTAACCGAAGGAATCGTCACCATGCTTGGATCCCCGGTCCAATCATTTCCGTTTATGGGCGGCTGACGATCCACTCCATTTCCCTGCGAAAACTGCATGACGGCCACAGGATTGTTCGCTTCAATGTCGGCCGGGCTGGTAAGCAGCGTTTGATAAAATTGCCCTTGGTTGAGGCTCGCAACCAATCCGCCATTGATGTTGACATTAGTCCCATTTTGCGAAGCGACAATTTTGAAAAAGTCGCCGTCCAAACGGCTCTTGAAGGGCACTGTAGCAAAGCTCTTTCCCCAATTTCCCGTCGGAAGCATTTCTTCAAAAATATAATTGCCGGCATAGATATTGGTGTTCGGGATAAAAGCTTCAAAATGTCCGGAAAATACGGCTATAGGTTTGGTTGGATCGCTCGAGCTTACCGAAGTGCCGGTTAAATCCAATGAATCACCGTAAACATCCAGTTGATAAGTATCTCCTTGGTTTAAATTAAATGAATAAGGGACACCCGCCGGATGACCGGTGAAGGAAACGGACGGCACGATAGTCACCGTTGTGCCGGGTTGGGTTCCAACGACGGCGATTTCGGAAGGACTGTAGGTTTGGTTGTAATAATTTTCCCACGTCGCAACAATATAGTTCGTCCCTAAAATACTCGTCGGCAAACCAAGATAGGCATCCGAAGAAAACTCGATATCGTTCAATCCCGAAACTGCCACATCATGATCCGCGACCACGTGGACCCCTTTATGTTCAAGGGATTGTCCCGGGCCGCTCGCAGACTGGGTCAGCATGGCGATCAGGGAAACTTGGACGGTTGCGATCCCACCACCAGCGGGGATAGAAAAGGGGTAATTGTAGGAAGGCCCCAACCCCGGAACAGAAACAGTTCCCGTTGCATTCGTGGCGCAGGATACATAGACCAGCATTTTTTCAAATATTGTGCTGGTACTCACGGAGCTACTGGGAAAAGCCACCCAGAAATCCCGGCCTTTGGTGGTGCAACCAATCGGATCCGGGGTAAAAATCGGGGTAAAATTGGGGATGGGAGTAAAGGTGGGAGTGACGGGAATTGTCGGCGTAAACGTGGGCGTATATGTCGCTTGGGGCGTGAAGGTGGGGGACGGTGCTGCGTTTTTTGCGGCAGTTAAAGCCGCGCAAAGATTTAAAAGACCGTAACCGCTCTTGGTATCCCAACCGGTGGTGTAAAGATCCGTCGCGGTGTTTTGCAGTATGGTTTTAATCTGGTAGTTCGGTAAAGCGGGATTCAAGGCCAGCATCATCGCCGCGGCGCCTGAAACATAGGGAGCGGCCATGGAAGTGCCGGCATCCGTTCCGTAGTTATTATCGCAGGGGTCGAAAGCCGCGGCGAAAGGGAGGCCCACGGTTGCCACTACCGGACAATTGGAAATACAGCTGAAAACATTCAAGGAAGAGTTGAACCCCGCCACTCCATATCCACCCGGCGCCATCAAACTCAAGCCACCTCCTCCATTGGAATATGGCGCCCGGTTTGAATTCGGGTCTACCGCGCCGACGGCAATCACACCGGGAGCCGTCAGGCCATAGTTTGTAAAAGCCGCCGGATAATCGACGGGCTGCAAACTTGCGGCCGTGCTATCATTACCCGCCGAAGCGACCACCACACAACCCGCATTCACCGCGGCTTGAACGGCGCTCTTTTCCCAAACCATGTCTCCATAGGGAATCACTGACGGCTTAGCGCCCAGTGAAAGGTTCAGAACTTTCGCTCCATTGGCAACGGCCCAATTGATGCCTGCCACAATACTGGCGGTAGAGCCGGAAGCAACGTAATAACTGCCACCCGTCCCCGTCACCAAGGTTTTTTCCATGACTCTCACCGGCATGATTTCGACAAGTCCCGGATAGCCCGCCACTCCGGCCATGCCGCCGTTAAAGGGGCCGGGAGGCGTGTTGGTCCCGCAAGGATTGGTTCCCCCGGCATTGTTCCATTGGGCGGCGATGATGCCGGTCACATGGGTCCCGTGTCCATAATCGTCGAAGGTATTGGTATCCGAGTTCAATACTGTTCCAGCGGTCCAATAGTGGATTCCAGGGACAAAAATGGAGGAAGGAAGGTCCGGATGGTTGGTCGTTGTGTGATCCGATGCAACACCCGTATCAATAACCGCCACGATGACCGGATTAGAGTTAGGGCAGGCAAGATTGGAGGAAAGAACATTCCAGGCACAAGGGGCGCCAATCATCGTTAGCGGCCAAGCAGGATCGGTCATATTGCCACCACAGGACAAGGCATAGGTTCCGGTTGTGTAATAAGGATCGCTGGTGGAGGTTGGAGCCGGGCAACCATGTGCGTAGTAATAATAATTGGGTTGGGCGGATACCACGAAAGGGGCGCAATCGGGATTCTGGGTTAAGGTTACGGCGTCTTCCACCTTGATATTCGGGTTGAGTTCGACCTGGACCCAATTATTGTCGCCGGCATAAACAGTGGAGGCCTGACCATAGATGGAAAGCACCGTCAATGCCGTTGGAATATCGATGTTTTGCTGTAATTGGACGAGAATTTCGCTTGGCACGTAGGTTGGAAGATCGGTGGGAAAGGCCGCCATGACGGTGGCCGTGGAAGTAGCCGTGTCGGTTGGCGTACTCGTAACGGTGGCGGTTGGGGTCATGGTAGGAGTATTGGTGGCGCTCGGGGTCATGGAATTGGTTGCGGTCGATGACGCCGTCGGACTGAAAGTGGAAGTGGGCGTCCTGGTCTTGGTGGGGGTGGGTGTTTTAGTGGGGACGGCGTGCGCTGCGGAAAATGACAGGAAAACAACTATTCCAATGGCCCAGGCCCAAAAAAGTAATGGGAAGCCATGGCTGAAATGGAATTTCTGCTTTAACGGATCGGGCGTGATGATTTCCATGGAAATACCCTCAAATAAAAAAATAGGTCCATCTTTAAATAGGTTCGTCATGTCCCTAGTGGAGGAATGTCGTCTTTATTCCAAAAAAAATTTTCCAATAAATGAAAAAGCAGAACCATTCCCCATCCTTCTCATTCAAAAGAAGTCGGAAACGATTTTAGGTTAAACGAAGTTAACCGAACGTTAGATTTTCTTTGGAAGGACTTCAGCGATAACCGTCTAAAGTGATTTTATTTTTAATGCAGGATAGCGAACTTCTTGGGGCCGAATTTCTCCACCGCACCCGATGAATAAGTGAGGGTCAGGGAGTAAAAATAGATCCCCGACCCGAAGCCCGCGATGGAAAAGGGCGTCACCTGGGAACCGGCCGGCTTCGAATCCGTGACCCGCGTCACGATCTCGGCCTTCTCGTTCCAAACCCTCAACTCCATCTGGCCCGGTTGGGCCATGTAATAGGCCGCGGTAGCCGTTGTTCCGGTGGCAGGTGAAGGGTAGAGGAAAAACTGCCCTACAGAGGCCGGAGGGGTCGAGGTGGGCGTGGGCGTAGGGGTGAAGGTGGGCGTTGGGGTCAAGGAAGGTTCGGTCACGCAGCTTTGGATAACCGTAACACCGGTGCCATCGTACTCACTAACGAAGACTTCACCCGCTGGGTTGACCACCGCCGACCATGGAAAATTCGGGATGAGACAGTCGGTGACCGGCGCGGCTGCCAAATCGCCATACCGGAAGACCACGTTGCCCCCGACGACGAAAAAATTCCCCGCCAGGTCCGTCCTTATTCCATAGGGGCCGGTGATCGAATAAACCGTAACAGGCGCTCCGCCGGAAACGTCGAATTTCGCAATTTGGTTGGAGGTCGTGTCCGCGACATAAAGGTAATTACCTTGTTTCACCAGTTGGTCCGGCACTCCCGTCAAACCTGGATAGGTCACCGCCGCGGAAAAAACCGTGCTGCCACGGTCAAAACGGATCACGGAACTGTCCTGGTATGAAATATAGAGCGATTCGGTTGCGGGCGGGCCGTCCACCCAGAGACCCCTTGGCAAGCTGGGAGGGCCACCGGTGAACAAAACCGGAATTTCGTTGTAGCTTGAATTAAACTCCCGAATCAGGCCGCCATTGTAATCCGCCACAAAAATATTGCCGGCCGTATCGACCGAAACATCGACCGAATCCATCGGTGGACTTGCGGAAAAGGCCGTGACCGACATCCCCTGCATATTCAGGACTTGAACCTGGTGGTTGGCCCGGTCGCCAACATAAATCAATCCAAGTCCGTATTGGATCGCCAAGCCGGCGGGATTATTAAATCCATTGAAGAAAGTGACCCCCTGGCAGCAAATGGGGGTCTGGGCAAGGGCCTTTTCGCCGGTCCCGTGCAATCCCAGGCATACCAGCGGAATCCCAACGATCCATTTTTTAACCCTATGCCGCATTCCCATGGTCCGGTTCCCTAAGGTTGTAATTTGTAGTTTTGAAGCCAATCCGATAATTTCTGGTTGGACGGCTGGAGCTTGAGAACCTGTTCAAAGCATTGGATGGCGTAGGTTTTTTGGCCGCCCTTCCGGTACAGGTTTCCCATGGCCCACCAGGAGGCTGTGTCCTGGGGGTTTTGCTTGACCGCGTCCAGGTAGGCGCTCATCGCCTCTTTATATTTCCCTTCTTTTTCCAACTCAGCCCCGCTGGGGGAGGAATTATCCGGAAGGTCGAACTGGACGACCAGGGAATCTTTGGGACTGTTGGAGTCCGCCGTTTGCGGCTGGGAAGGCGCTGTTGCAGGCCCCATGGCGGCCGTGGCGGTTTGCGGCTGGGAAACGGTTGTTGCCGACCCCGCGGTGGCGGCCGCTCCCGGGTTCGAGGAAGAGGAAGGGATGGGGCTGTCCGAAGGCAAGGGGGGGAAATTGGAACCGACGCCGGTCGTGTTTGTCAGCCCGCTGCCGGTCTTTACACTGGACGTCGCGGGCGGAAGGCCCGTCCCCTGCATTCCAAGGGCGGGGTTCAAGGACCCGGGATGAGTTGCGGTGTTTTCTTTTGAGGTTACATCGGGCGGTTTCGCAGACCCGAAAGCAGCGGGGGACCCGTAAGCCGCTTTTTCTTGCTTCGGGTTTCCGAAAAAATATCCGATGCTGACCCGGTGGGCGACACCCAAATCCCCATAGGGGAGAAAGGCATAGTCCAGGCTGAAGTCGGAAAGATGGAACCCGGCTCCCGCCGTCAGGTCCGTCAAACCCCCGAGGGCTTCGTCCGAAAGAGGAACCTGGTATCCCACGCGCAGGAAAACCTGCCCCTGGAGGGAAAATTCGGCTCCCGCCTGGAGATAGCTGACGGCATTGGGTTCCAAGGAGCCCCCTACCGCCACCAATAGCCGGTCGGCCCGGTCCAAGGCCCAGTCATAAGAAGCCCCCAGGTTCACCGCGTCTTCACTTGCTCCCCCGGGGGAAATCCACCCGGCGTTGACGTAGGAAGCCCCCAGCCGGAGTCCCTGGCCATTTTGCCATAGCAACCCCAGCTTGGAAGTCACGTGGGTGTAATCCGTTCCGGCCAAAGTGGTTTGGGAGCCGCCGAACCCCACACCCAGCGACCAGTCTTTCAGGAAGGCATATCCCCAACCCGCCTGCAGTCCCAGGCGGTTGGCGCTGTAGCTGGACGTGAGGGATCCCGAATTGTCCCTCCCTTCCATGGAACCGTAATCCAGGTAATGGGCCGCCAGGCCGAAGCCTCCCGCTTCACCCGCCGGGAACCCGGCCAGGGCCGTTTCCTGGAAAGTTCCCACCAGCCATAAATCGCTGTTCAGGGACAATTGGCCTCGGTTGAGGAATCCCAATCCCGCCGGGTTGGACAAAAGGGCCGAGGCATCGTCGGCCACGGCGGTAAAAGCCGAACCCATGCCGGCCGAACGGGCGGCTTGGGGGATGTTGTCCAGGGGGTTGGTTTGGCTGGAAGCGGAATAAAGGGTTTGGCCGCCCAGGGAAAGGGCCGGAACAAGGAACAACCAGGCGGAAAGGACCGGAAACAGGAGCCGGAAAAAACTGGAAGGCTCCGAATGGGCGATAGGAGTGCGGGGCATTACAACTGCCCGCCTATACACTTCCGGAAAATAGTGAGGCTCAAAAAAGTCATAAAAAAAGTCCCTTTTCAACCGCAAGGCTGATCAAGGGGCCATTTGAGCCTTCCACACAACTAGTGTAGGAAGGGGCCCCTTTATTCCATCAAAGGACATTTTTTTTAACACATTCTTTGGGACGGGAAAACAACGAATTCGGGGTCAATGTCATGCAAAGGTAAAAAAAGCTATTTCCAGGCTATTTTCGAAGGACCACCGGCTTGTTGAGGGTGACGGCCCCTGAAACCACCTGGATTTGATAGGTTCCCGCCGGCGGGGCCCTCCCATTGGCCAGGCGGCCGTTCCAGTCGAAAGCCCAATTGCCGGGTTGCAGCATCCCCTGGTAAAGCATCACGGCCTGGGCCCCGTCCGGCCCCACCACCCTCACGGTCACAGGTCCCGCTTTGGCCCGCTTCACCTGCACCTCCAGGTTGGTATGGGATCGGCCCGGAACTGCGGCCGGAATGGGTGTGGAAGCGGGCAAGTTGTCCTGGGCCAGGGTCCTGGAGGCCGCAGGTTGGGCGGTCGATAAGGAGTCCCGGTTTTGCGCCGGGCTCTCGGGTAAGTGGTCGGGGATGACAGCCTTTTCGCCCGAAAGGATGGAACCCCGTTGTTTCACCGCCGGAAGGGAAGGGGAAACCCCGGGTGCGGTCCTCGAAACGGCGGTCAAAGGCTTGTTTTCATTTCCCTTCCAAAAGGTCCAGGCACTCCAGGAGGACAGCCCGGCCAGGAAGGCCAGCGTCAACCAAAGCCACAGCTTGGAACCGGAATGGGAGGGGAATCCGGGGGGAGGCGGGCCGCCCCGCCATTTCGGTTCGGGGAGCCCGTAATGGAGGTAGGAAGCCTCGGCGTGCTGGCCGAAGCGCAAAGCATCCTCCACGGAGGACGACAGCCTTTCCAAAAGGGCCGTTTCCTCCGCCTCGGTCAGGTCTTCCCTGAAAAATTTGATGATGAGGTCATCCGCCATGCGGCTTTTCCTTTAAGGCCTTTAAAACCAGGGCCTTCAATGCTTCCTTGCACCTCGCCAGCCTCGACATCACCGTACCGATGGGAACCTTGAGGGCGTCGGCGATCTGGGCGTAGCTCTTCTGTTGCTTTTCCCTCAGGTCCAGCAGGCCCCGGCAGGGGTCCCCCATCAACTGGCGCTGCGCCTCGATGGTTTCCAGGGCCTTTTGCCTCTCCTGGTCGTCCAGGGCCTGGTCCTGGCCGAAGACCAGGGGGGCGGCGGCCGTTTCCAACTCGTCTTCCAGGCTGGCGACCTGGCGCCTTCGCTTGCGGATCCTTTCGTAACAAAGGTACATGCAGATCCGGTAAAGCCAGTGGTACAGGCTGGAGCGGAATTCAAACTGGGGAAGCTGTTTCAAGGCCGCCAGGAAGACTTCCTGGGTTACGTCCTCGGCGTCCGGGTCCTGGTATCCCAGGAGATAGACGCTGGCCTTGTAGATTTTGTCCCGGTAGGTGCCGTAAAAATACCGGTAGGCCGCCTCTTCCTTGGCCAAAAGTTTTTCCACCAATTCACGGTCTTCCAAAGGGCTCCCCGCGCAAGGACTTCCGGTACCCAGCCACGGGTTTTTTTACCCTTCCTTAACCCAGTGGCTTAACCGGCGGTTTTATTCCCAAAAAGGCTGGGTGACAAAACGAAGCAGGGGAAATATAGCGGTTTTTGGCTGAATTGGCGTTTCTTTTATTGAGGGACGGAAACTACCTCCGCCGGCCTTTCTTAAGGGCCTTGGGGCTTTTCTTCGGGGAACGCCGGCGGGCTGCCAGCCGGGGCTTGCGGGAGGATACGGGGGAGATTTTTTTCATCCCCCTTTTGGAGCGGGATGAAAGCCAGTTGGCCACCACTTCCTGGATACGAACGGACCGGGCCCAGTAGGCCGAACCTTCCACTTCCTCGGGGGAAAAGGGGGCCCTGAGTTCCTTGGCCAGCACCAGGGTGCGGTCCTTGGTCGGCTGGCGGCAGGTGGGCTGGCAGAGGGCCACCATCAGGAGCGCCAAAGCCTGCCCCTCGTCCCCCCGGGCCTTCACCACCTGGGCCACGCCCACCAACAAATCCGAGAGGAAGGGCGGCAGGTGGCGTTTCAGGGCCATGGTCCCGGCCTTCCGGAAAAAATCTTCGGCCGCATCCGTATCCCCCAGGGTCAGGCTGACTTCGCCCAATTGGAGGAGGCAGCTCAGTTCTCCCAGTCCCTCCCGGATGGAATGGAACAGGCGGTTGCCTTCCTTGAGTTTCTGGAAAGCCTCCCTTTGGGATCCCTGGGAGGCTAAAAGGGCCCCCTGGTGGAAGGAATCCCAGGCCTTGTTCTGGACGTTCATCCCTTCCTTCACGATCAATTCACGGGCCTGCCGGTAACATTCTTCCGCCTCCGCCGGTTCCCTTTGGGCCAGCTTCACGTTGGCCATCAGGTCCAGCGTCCAGGCCTGTCCCCGGTGGTCGCCGATCTCCCGGTAAAGGGCGAGACCGTCCCGGAAATGCCTTTGGGCTTCGGGGTAGTCCCCCGTGGCCCAGAGGGTGAAGCCCAGCAGGTTGTCGACCCAGGCCAGGCCCCTCAGGTCCCCCATGTCCTTGGCGATGGCCATCCCTTCCCGGTACATCTGGCGCGCGCCGGTGTAATCGCCCAGCATCTCGGCCGCCCGGCCCAAGTTGATGAAGGCCCAGCTCATGCCCCGCCGGTCCCCCGATTCCAGGTAGGCCTCCAGTCCCTTCTGGTAATAGGCTTTGGATTCCTCCAGCATCCCCTGTCCGTAAAAGGCGTCCCCCATCAAGATGTAGGAATGGCCAACGGACCGCCGGTCACCCCGGCCTTCCGAATGGGCGAGGCTCCGGCGCACGAGCAACAGGGACGCCTTGAAGTTGCCGGCCAGCGATTCCATATGGCCCAGCTCGTTGAGCGCCCAGGCCGAGCCGTGCCGGTCCCGGGCCCTTTGGAAGGTGGCCAGGCTCTGGGCGAAGAGGGTCTTGGCGGTTTTGTAATCCCCCTGGGTTTCGAAGACCTTTCCCAGGCTTCCCTGGGCATATCCCGCCTGGCTCATCGCGGAAGCGGATTTAAAATCCGCCAGGCTCTCCTTCAAAAGTTCCCCGGCCTGGGTGGTGTGGCCCAGGTTGCGCTCGAAATCCGCCCAACGGCAAAGGAGCCGGGCCAACAGCACCGAAACGGAAGCGGAGCGGATGCCTTCGGGGAAAACCTCCCGGAGGGACTCGGCGGCCTGCCGGAAGGCTTCCCGGCCTTCCTGGAACCACCCCTTGGTCTCCAGGACCAGGAAATAAGCCTCCAGGTAGCCTTGCAGTTCCTCCACCATCCTTTTACCCAGGGCCCGGCGCCACCCCTCGCGGATATTGCCGATCTCCTCGACCATTTCCTCCAGGGCTTTTTGCTGGCGGGGGCCCGTCAGGTCGGCCTCCCGCTTGGCCATCCATTGGCTGAAATAACGGCTGTGGGCGTCGAAGGATTTCTCCTTTTCTTCCGGGTCGTCGAACAGTTTTTCCTTGGCGTAGTATTTCAGGAGCTCGTGGATCTCCCACCGGACGCCCTTGCGGCGCAGCAGGGATTTCTGGGCCAGTTTCTCCAGCAGATCCTCCCCCGCCCCGGCCACCTTCTTCACGGCCTCGGGCAT